>Ga0180007_10005130_pt1 | contig 13467 bp, 19 predicted proteins | sample MM_PC_MetaG_FD_121122 | JGI IMG/M metagenome (GOLD analysis project Ga0180007, IMG submission 121122) | Groundwater microbial communities from the Aspo Hard Rock Laboratory (HRL) deep subsurface site, Sweden - MM_PC_MetaG | ecosystem: Environmental > Aquatic > Deep subsurface > Groundwater... | reverse complement strand
GTTAGCAGAACAAATCAACAAGCACTGCAAAACACTCTTAAACGTAGGCTGTGGAATAGCAGCAAACACAGAATATTACACCGCAACATATACTGGAGTAGATGTTACACCAAAATTTGCGAAAGAAGCACACCATAAAGGCACCCAAATCATAATCGCTTCTGGACTCAACTTACCATTCAAAAACGAAAGCTTCGATGGAGTATGCTGCGAAAATCTGATGGTTCATATGCCGCCAACAGCATGGCAGACTCTTCTGAAGGAAATGTGCCGTGTCTCCTCCAAAATTGTTGCTCTACTAGAGAATAGTTGGGACTGGAGAGAGAACAGCAAAACAGTTTACAAAATCGGCGAAGTTTATGGAGCAAACAAGTTCTATCTGAACCGTTACAGCGCCTCTGAAGTGAGAGAATTGTTTGAAAGTCAAGGCATGACTGGCTCTGCCTTAGTTAGCAAAACTGAGGATTGGCAACTTACAATATACCAAAAATAACAGTGCCATCTTTTGCATGGTTTACCTAGGCTTTTTACGATTAAAAGATATGAGGTGATTATATGACAGATTTAACGGCAGCCAACGTGCTGGCAAGATTCAATTATGGGTCTACAGACTTTGATCCAGACGGAGACGAAACAACAAGCTACACCAACGTAGAATATATTATAGATGATGTGATAGATTTCGTCAACAGTGAAGCAGGAACGTCAATATCAAATCTTGCTGGGGGTGCAGGCGCAAAAACAGTGACGGTTACAGGAGCACAGAATGCTGCAATAAAGCTAGTCTTATCTGTAGTGTTGAAAGAAACAAAATATAAAATTAGCACAAGTTCAGGTTTAGGTCCAGCAAGCATCTCCGAATCGGTAGGAAGCCAAGACACAATATTCCGCAAAATGTTCTGGAGCAGCATAAATCGACTACGGGGACGCAGTTTCTTAGTCACATAAATGTCAGACAATGACTGGATTGTTTATTTAATCATCATATTATTGCTGTGTTGTGTAGTCTTCTTAGGAACATCCACAAATAAGAAACAAATTGAAACTCAGGAAACATATAATATGGTAAACAAAACTTCTCTTCCCTACAGCATCATAGGTGAAGATTATCTGTTATATTACCAAAGCGGCGACCCTTCTGTTTGGAATTCCACTGAAATGCTTAAGTTTCAGAACTGGAGATGCAACACAGCAAGACTAGGATTCAGTTTAGATATTGCCCATTGGTATGCTGGAATGAATTCGTTATATGTTCAATCAAAAATGGATTCTGTTTTAAACATTTTTGATGCATATGGAATCAAAGCAATCCTTCTACTCCAAAATAACGGAGATCACCTGAATTATTGTGGCACACAATCATGGGTTGACAACTGGGTATCTATAGCAACACACTATGCTGGGGACAATCGAATAGCCGCCTTCAGCATATTTGGTGAACCCAACCCATCCACTTGGGCAGATGCAGGAGACTACACTTCAATCGGAATTATTAATACCAAAGAAAAGTTTATTCAAGTCTGCAAATACTGCATAGACCAGATAAGAGCAGTTGATCCCACACGAAAAATAGTTTTTCCCACCGTCTACGGCATGGGCATCGGATTAGACAGCACATCAACAACCTACAATCTGATGAATACTTATGGCGTGTGGGCGCAGGGTAATATCATCATGGACATTCTGCATCCATACTTCTGGGAAAACTATCCAGCAATGGATCCATCAACCACACCCGAAGGTACAGCAGCATGGTATGGCACAAACATTATTGACCCGTGGGTGGCTCTGATTGGAGCAGACAACTGCTGGATAGGAGAAACCTTCGCTTGGTACCCTGACTTGACACATGAACTACAAGTAAGATGGATAAAGGCTATAGTTAACGAGTGCCTTGCTCGTGGTGTAGGACTTGACATCTGGAGCTACTTCGGCAAGCAAGGCTGGAACAACGAGGGGCTGACAGAATCTAATTACATGAGTTATCCTCTGGAAGGCGAAGAGCCTCCAGAGCCTGAACCTCCGATACCTCCTCCGCCAATCCAGTATTATACAGTAAATGTTAGTTCTGCAGGTCATGGACAAACTACGCCATCTGGCACAATTCCGAAGCAAGTTGGGCAAACATTCACTGCAGTAGCATCCCCAAATATTGACTACCTGTTTGATTACTGGACAAGAAATGGAATCAATAAAGGCACAAACCCAACATACAGCATGAATGATGGAGTCGCAAACCTAACCTATAATCTGATAGCATACTTTATTGCTAATCCTCCAGTAGAACCTGACCCCCCAACGCCTCCAGCTCCAACCTATTTTAGTGTAAACATTGGCATTTCAGTTGGTGGCACAACAAGTTTAGTTGGAGAGCAGACTCGTGAGGCTGGACAAACATTAACTGTAACAATCACTAGCATCAAAGATAATTACAGGTTCAATTATTGGCTTTTAGACAATAGTAACTGGGGGAGCAACCAAACATTCACACTTGCTGGAACAGCAAATACAAGCTATACGCTTTTGCCCGTATTCCAGTATGTGCCTCCTCCTTCACCTAATGAACCCGTTATTCCGGGCAGTGATAATCTAGGTATTATTTCAAAAGGCAATTTGGAGACATATTTTGGGGCAACCAAAAAAATAAACAAGGCAATAGATTTTAACGAAATATTGAAACAATTAGGGAAGAAATAAAACATGACCGAAGTCAGTTGGGTAGTAACCCTCTATAGATTGTTTCTTGGGGACCAAGATTCAGTTACTGGACATTTTAGACCTGGATTCACAATCCATGCCGTAAAAGCAGCTATCTTTCCTGAAGGTGGTTCATGGAGTTTTCCTATGATAGGTTGGCATACAGTCAATAATGCTGTGGCATTTACGGAGTATGACCTTGATGAGGGTGATGTTCTACTTAATGCTTTAGGACAGTATTATACAATTAAGTCTAAGAAGAAATGGGCTGTCGGAGATCAATTAAAATATGTAGAACATAGTGTGGAGGAGATGAAGAATTTTCCGTTTTTGGCTGGTTTCTTCGGCTTCGAAGACTTGACTCATGGCACAATAGGTTGCGGTTTTGAGGATGGATTCGAGAGGGGATCCTGGGCTCTTTAGCTTACTATTCTTCCAGCTAGTCCACCGTTGGGTTTGATGACTAACTGGATTTTGCAGGAAATAAACACTGCTTGTCCAGGATTGTCAGGATGTGGGATGGGTCGGTGCCCGTCAACTATCACAAATTTGTTGTTTGGTTTGTCATGTTTTGCCGCAAACTTGTCTATTGGCAATGGTTTGGCATTTCTAAGCATTTTAGGGTCACTCATTCGATTCACCTTCATGGTTACTAGATGGTAACAATAGTATATAAAATGTTTGAAATAGGAGAAAAAATAAATGGCAACATTTAGTGCGTTTAATGCAACAAGTCACCCTATAGTTTTGCTTGCTGACTGGAACTATATGCTTGAACAGGGACTAGAAAAGAACATATCATATAACATCAGAGTTAATGGTGCTTACTATGAGGCTCTTGATGGAAGTACAGGCAAATTAACCTATGGTGGTTCAGGCAGTGTTGGGGTTGATGGCACAGATCCTGTTGCGGTAATTAATGCATGTATAACTGCAACTAATACGGCTGGAGGAGGAATAATCCTATTAGGTGCTGGAACCTTTAGCTCAGACTCTTCTATAATTTTGAAGGACGCTGTAGTAATTGATGGTATGGGTATGGGCATCACCATAATACAATGGGTGGGTGCAGGTGCAGACAATATGATAGAGAATCCTTCAACTCTTAATTATTGGGGAATAAACAATCTCACATTAGATGCTGCAGACATCGCAAGTTGCACTCCAATAGTTTTAGATGATGCAATAAAAGGCAGAATGCACAATGTAGAAATAAAGAACACAGACATGACAGCACTCACCTTAACTGCGACGACACAGAACAGTTATGGCAACAAATTCAGTCACATAATAATTGATGATGCAGATGTTGGAATGCTTCTTCAGGGTAACAGCGCAACAAAAGTTGTAACGGCTAACTCCTTCGAAGAAATCACCATGCTTGACGTAGATGAGAAAGGCATCCGCTTTAATGATTGGGTAGACTGCAACCACTTCAAAAATGTGCTTATTGACTTAGATGAGGCAGGAGCCACTGGAGTAATATGGAACGATGGAGGAACACCTGCCGCAGATGTTGGAATTTATAGCAACAATTTTGATGGATTAAGTGTAGACGCTTTCGGAGTAGCAAACGATGCAACTACTACATATCTTGATTTGAACTATTGTAAACAGATAATAGTAACACGGTTCTATCATAGCCCAACAACTCAGACAACTGCTGGCACAATACTGGACGCTTCAGCAGATGCTCAATCCTATTCTATAGAGGATGTAGAATCGGGTGCAGGAGTACTAGCTGCTCATCAAGATTTATTTGTTGGGGTTTATAGCAAAGGTTACATAGACATTACATTAATAGCAAAAAACATTGCTACTTATGCAGAAGGCGCACACACATATATAAGCCTAAATGACCTTTACGAAGCATTCAATAGTAGATACATTCTTAAAACAAATGATGGAAGTAACAGAGTAGCAGAAATTAGTTTAGCGGCTGCAGATGGAATGCTTAGGATTGAGCCTCCTGTTGGCAAAAATCTTTTAATCAAACTTGGAGACGCAGCAGGAGCAAACACAATCTCATTTCGTGATAGCGCAGACGCAGAAGTGTTAACCATAGATAGTGATGGAGACGTAAACTCAGCTACAGAATATAAGGTAAGTGGAACCAAAGTTGTTGGCGCACAAGCAGCCGCAATCGCTGATGCAGCAGGAGGAGTCACCATAGACGCAGAAGCCAGAGCAGCACTTAATGATTTATTAGCTAAACTTAGAACACATGGAACGATTGCAACATGAGACTTCCAACAATCATAAGGTTGTCTTGTCCAAAACGTAGAACCTGCACCTACTATGACGAAGAGTCTATAGTCTGTAACGAGTATGCAGGCTCATATAACACTAGCAGAATGTGCGGAAAATATTAGGAGACTAAAGTATGGTTGAAGATGCTCGCCAAAGGACAATCACTTACATTAACGCCTATGATATTCCAGCGAACATCACCAAAGACAACGGCACCACAGCAGCCTACATCATTAACCAGTTTGAGAAGCCACCATTTGCCCCTCTCACTCGCATAATATTTAGCCCAAAGAATGTTGACGGAATCAGAACAGTCCACACCCCCACATCTGAGGCGTTGCATGACTGGAAAAAAGAAATATATGCCTACAAAGAAACTGTGCCAGTAACCCTAGATGCATTCACTAAGCAGGGAATCACCGCAGACAAGCTAAGGTGGAAGATGGAGCAGGACTTACGCAACACAGTTGAATTGTATCCGATGTTAGGTGCAACTGGCTACGGCAGCGCAGTAAGAATGCTTCCTCGCATGATCCCTGTAGAACGAAATCTTGGAATGCTGAAGGTCAGTTCTGTAAAATATGATTTGGAGTATAAACGGTCAGACGACAATTACACTTCAGATGTGGCACTCAGTTATGGTGCTGGCTGGGAATATGATGGACTCAGACTAGCAGGAGGAGCAGAAGGAACATGGACACTGACTGCAGGCGGCAGCACAGTTACCCAGTCAGTCACAATAAATATGGGAAGCGTAACGTTGGCTTTAACCGTGTTTGTTGGTGACGCCTACACAAGTTCAGGAACAAACTTGGGCTTAAGCACTACACTATATAAAAAGATAAGATTTAGATACAAAACCACAAGCAACTCAACAGCAAAGATTATACTAGAATTCAGTGATGCAGCAACACAGACAGTTCTAGCCGAAACTGCCGCAGCTATATGGACAACTACAACAGTGTCATTGACTGCCGCAAAAACCCTTGATCATATTCATCTGTACTGCTGTGATGGAACAGGCACGGTTCAGTATGACTGGATAGAAATTTATGCTGCAGACTTCACGTTCCCAAATGTAACTGACATCCGGTTCGTTCCCTCTAGCAGAAACATTACCCTCGGCATTCCTTCGGGCATGGTTCTTGGGCACCAGAATCTTGGAGCAGACCCCGCATCAATAGAGATTGACTGTGACCTTGACATGGAAACGGCAACCTATGATTGGACAAGAGCAGGCGACTCAGATAAGGGCGAAGTGTTTCTTGACATACTGCATAATCAGAGTGTTGATGCTCCTTGGCAGTGGCTAACTTGGGGAAACAAGGGTATGCAGTTTGTGATTGATGACGTAAGATTTGACGAAATGAGAGGAACATGCACAGTTTCGGGGCATGAGTATAGCGACAGCAACAAGGCAACAGAAAGCTATAGTGAACGCTGGAACCTCTGATGAACATTCAGAAGTTTAGTTTAATCTTCAGCTTCAGCATACTCATGGTTAGCCTATGGTAAATCGAAGAAATATGGCGAAGCCTACAGAATGGTTGGGTTTACAATTTGCCTTTCGGATTGTCAACTTCTAATTACTGGTTTGCGCATGACTTCTGGTACATCATAATCTTTTTGGCTTTTCTTTTACTTGCCTTTGGAGGAAACAGAACCTGCCTTCAACAAGCATAACATGGGACGCAACCCTAGATGAACGAACCTGCCCCATATGTAAAGCCATGCATGGTTACACATGGAATTTTGGTGTAAAAGAGGGAGTCCCAGACTTTCTAACACACCCCACATTCGGAATAGTTTGGATGACAGGACTTGGCAGCAATGCGCATGGTCATGAAAGATTCAACTGTAGATGTGGCATAATTCCTGAAGTTCATGTGGAAGACCTGAAACAGAAAATAGAGCAGCTGCTACAGGCTGCGGAGCAGAATCTAAGGTTTGAAGTATTCACAAGATATGGACAGCCAGTAGGAGTTTACCGTGATATATCAACTGGGAGGTTTGCAGCAAGACCATGAGCAGCTTAAGTGACATTCAGCAGATTCATGGGATGCTTCAGGAAATCAGCAGACTACTAGATGAGGTTGACACAAAAACTGATACAGTAACACGAAAAACTGGAACATCAACAGATAGTCTGCGAAAACTTGAAACTGTTGCACTTCGTTATCTTGCTATTACTCGCAGAATGGGATTACCCGAAGATGCAGAAGCATTCATACAACTAATAACTAGAATGATAGTGGCACTTCGTATGTTAGACATTACCTTAAAGATGGTTCAAGCTGACATGGGTCCAGTAGGATGGGCAACACTTATCGCTTCAGGAATATACACTGGATTAGCATTCTATGATATAGGGAGTCCAGCATATTGACGATTCCACACTTTAAACTAACAATAGATGGAGTAGCCATCGAAGATGATTTGGCACTTACTATCAAGAATGTACGTCCAGAAAATGGAATCAGTAGCCTATCATTCACATTAACGGATTATAAAAGCCGAGTATACTCAGACTTAGTTGATTTGTTTGACACAGTAAAACTTGAACTACAATGCAAGAATCCAGCATACACAACCGTATTTTATGGCGAAGTCTATGCATTGCAACCAAGTAACAGTCCTGAGGTTCTTGACGTTTATTGTAGAGGATTAGAACACTGTTTAGATTTAACTCATAATGACACAAGTTATGGAATAGAATCAAAAAATCCTACCATATTTACTCCTAGACATATTGTACAAGACATAGTACAAAACTATGTTGAACTCAGCTTCAAAACTGGAGGAGCAACAAACTGGGCACTAAATGAGTCAGATACCTATATTGACGATATCCATTCTGGATTATCAGTAACCAATTTGACAAGTCAGTATCATAGTAACTTCACTATGATAAATCGTCTTTGTGATATAGTAAATGCTTATGCCATAACTCTTGGGGCACCTGAACCAGGGATACATTGGTTTATTGATCCAACATCTGCTAGTCCCAGATTCTACATGAAAGAAATAGGAGATGATCACACTAGCGGAAACTGGCCTAAATATTATGGAGGCACACAGACAACTGCAACGATAACGCAGGGAATTAATGTTCTTAATTATAGTCTACATCAGAGCATAGAACCCTATCGTAATAATGTATTACTTGCTAGTGCATTCAGAAAACCAGCATATGATACTTGGACAGAATATAGAGGAGCAGGAACAGATAGTGGAAGCTATTTATGGGATATTGTTCCAGAAGCAGCGTTTCCTGACGTACAACTTGTAGACGATAATACTGCAGGGTTGTTTGTTGTAGGAAACTATAGTTTATTGATTCAAGGAAAAAATGGTGGTGTATTACATGCCTTTTATCCAAGTCTTGAAAATGCAAATTGGCAATTTGAAAACATAGAATCAGTAGATAATCCTCCTACACTTAACTTTTATTACCGCAAAAACGATTTAGTAATAGATGGACAAACGTTTGTTAGACTCTTTACTACAGATCATGCAACAGACTATTTTGAGGCACAATTTACTGACTGGAGTACAAACCCTGATTTTGAATGGTTGCATGTTTCTTTGCCGATTGGCAACTACTGGAAAGCACCTGATGAAAACAGACATAAACGATGGGTGTCTTATGGTTCTCCTGACTGGAATAACATCAATGGTATAGACTTTAAGTTTCAAGTTACTGGAAGTGCTGACTGGTCAAGTCTTTGGGTTGACGATTTACATTTTGCAGGAAAACTTATACGAGAAGCACGAGATACATCAGAAGTTGGAACCTACAAAGAACGCCAAGCCTTTCTTAGATTAGATACAGCATTGGACGATTCTTTTAACATTACAGATAATACAGGAACAGCGGCAATGTTGGCTGCATCTGAACTGTTTAAGCGTGGACAATTCAAAACTGCAATCCAGAACAGATTCCTAACTGGTTCAGTTACATTACCAATGCATGAGGACTTGCTTCCGGGACAGCAACTTTATATGAATGTTGGAAAGAAACCAGATGGATCATTTCGTTATCAACTTGACATGCGAGTGCAGGAACTGACACATGAAGTTCGCAAGGATGGTTACATTACCAAAGTCAACCTAACATCTGATTTGTGGAACAGCCACACCTTTGATACTCCTTCGGCATGGGGAATTATTAAAGATAGTGCAGGTGCTTTGAAGCATGCTGAGGCGCGGGATCTGAAGGCAAGTGGAGTAGACATCAATATTCCACGTTTGACTTGGGATCCTACAGTCTAGGTTTTGTTGATCTTTTTTCTATTCAGCGAATGCTCTGATATTCTTTAACAGTTTTATGAGGCAAATTAAATATGCAATATTTAGTGGTATTATTCCAATAAGGTAATAGACTGCAAGAGTCATTTTATGTCTCCTATTTTTGCTTTCATTCGGGCTTCACAGTATCTTTTTGCGTCGAAGTCGTCACAGTAGTTGTAGTTGCTGCTCCCACATTTGCTGTAGAGTTTACATCTCATCTAATGGTTACCTCTTTCGTTCTGATATTGGACATATTTTTCCTATCCCTTCAACACATTCTCCATCTTCAAAGTAAGGTAAAGCAATTAACTCAGTTTTGCATTTGTTACATACTGGAACATCAATTTCGTTAAGGTTATCATCGTGTCCGATTTCCCATGCTAACCATCCACCACAAACAGGACAGTTACAAGGATGCGTTCCTTCTTCTACCCAATCTCCTTCAATATATTCTGTGCATTTTCTTTCAGTCATTACTATCACCTCCTAACAGTTAGACGAAACGGTTACCTTTCCTGTTTTTCCATAGCCTCTAATTCAGCAATAGAAACAAAAACAACTATTGACCATTCATACCAATCTTTCATATGTTTTCAGACTCCTGTTTTACAGTTTCGGTTGAAAATACCAGTTTCTTGTTTACAAAGACCTCGACAGGATAGTCTATATATCCTACATCAATTTCCTTTTTTCTTACCATACGTTCTCCTTTTGTTCCATCTGCATGTTCAAATTTTTTGGTCATTGTAACATAAACTTCAATATCTGTGCTTTTCCACAATTCTTTAATAGTTACCATTCTGTTTTCAGCCTCCCTAAACATAATTCTTAGTATGCTCTACACAAATATGCCTAACATTATGGAAAGTTTTAACTTCATTATTTTCTAACACAATTTCTACTTTCATTTTGTCTGCTTCACATCCTCTTCCGTAACCTCAAATCGTTCACAGTAACAATAACGGCAGCTTAAGTATATCCTCAATCCTCCATCAACCAAGCCAACTACTGAATTGTGGTTTTTTCGGACATGCCCACATTCACATATCTCTTTTTCACTCATTTTGTCTGCACTCCAAGCAACACCAAAACCTTCTCTTTTGCTTTGTCAATGCCTTTATTCCATCCTTCCCAGAATTGCCCTTTCGTTTCAATCCAACGCTTAGAAGGTGGACCCTGATAAGCAAACATTCCTAAAATGCTAACTTTGGAATCTTCTAACTGTTTTGTTAGTTCAGCAACCAAACCATCAACTTGAATCCATCTTTGACTATTCAATAAAGCCAACTCTTCTTCATAAGCAGGAACTTCAATGTCATGCATGTTATATCCAGAACTACAATGCCTATCAAAACAGGAATCTGTCTCTTCATATATTTGTTTTCCAGTTTTCTTTTTAGTCATCTTCTGCAACCTCTTTGAATGTTGGAAGACTCTTAACAAATGCTCTAACCTGTTGTTTCAATTTGATTGCACCTTTTGTAAGTTTACTGTTCTTTTCTTTGCCATACTCTTTCCATAGAAAAACTAATTCATCCATGTCTTCATAGTTCATCTTCTGCAATCTCTCCATAATATTCTCCTGTTTCAGGATCCGCAAAGTCAGACTGAACCATGTTCAACTTGAAACCGTGCTCGCATCCGTTGGGGCAATCAGTTGGCGCAATCAACACTTTGGAGGCTTGCTGATCTATCCGCTGTAGGCATCCACAGTTTAGGCAATTATAAGCTGCAACAATAATTAATGCCTTAAAAGTTTTAGTCATCTGTTTTTAGCCTCCACACTATTCTTTTTCCACAATTAGGACACTCAAACTTTTCTGTCTTAGTTGTTCGCCTAAGAAGAACCATTATTGCACCACATCGTCCGCAACCTGCTTCAGCGGTGTTAGAGCTTTTAGTTTCGAAACCGCATTTTTTACACTTCATGTTTCTGCAACCTCTCTACGCTTTAACACCCATTCAATAAACTCGTCCTGTAAACCCTGTTCTTCAATGAAATCTAAAGTTTCTAACCACTGTATTCTGAGTTTGTCACAAATTTTGGCCCAAACATGAAATTCGGCTATGCTCATCTATTTTCAGCCTCCCAACAAAAGAAATCAACAAAATTCCTAGTTGTTTTTGAATCCAAATATTTTCGATAAGCTTTTACTAATCGCCAATCATTCATCATTTTTCAGCCTCCATTCTTATCTTTGCTCTTTCTAAACAATAATCACATAGCCCTTCGTAATTATACCCAGAACATTCACAACGTCTTAAATCAGCTTCAGTCACCTGTTTTTAGCCTCCAAGAATCTTACCGGATTAGGAACGTAAAAGCCCGCCGACTTAGCAGCCAACCTTGGAACCCCATCCTCAAACCATGTTGGCTCGCATGCTTCGTTGACTCTGCGGTCTATTGTCCGTTTTGATGGCATCCCATAGGTTAGGGGCCAGTTTCCCTGCTTTATCAGATACTGGATTCTTGTTTTCACCTTTTCTGCTATTTCCTGTAGAGTACTTGTTTGTCCAGCTAAGTAGTATTTGCTGTAGACTTCTTTGATTGCAATGTTTCTGATGGCTTCTGCCTTGTCTGGCTCTGGAGGAGGCTGTGCTGTCCATCCATTCAGTTTAAGACCCTTCATTCAACTCCTCCACAAGTTTATTGATGAGTTTGTTTTTGTAATAGTTCTCGCGAGTGTCAGATTTTACGTGTTTTTGTTGTAGCCACTCCCTAACACATTCTATTATTTCGTCTGTTGAAACAAATTCCTCGTCTGTTCCACATTCAATAAAGATTTGTTTTAGTGTTTTCATTTAGTTTGTTCTCCTTTTTTATATTTTAAATCGTCACGTATTATTTTTCGTAGATACGCGCTTAGATTGCCGTTAGTGTGCATGTTTGCTTTAGTTTGAAGGCAGTCTCTCCATTTTGCTGGAAGTTTAAAGGTGATGTCTACGCCATTCAACATTTTTTCTGTGTGCTGTTTTTTTGGGTTTCTAAATTTAACAAATTGAACAATATTGACATTTTTCTTTTTTTCTAGTTTATGGATTGTTGCGATTGCACGGTTCATTTAGTCTACCTCCAAGTTATGCAGTAGCATCTTTCTGAATTTCTGTGCGGTCTTCAGGTCAAGGTCCAGTTGCTTGATTTCGTCTGCTGACTCTTCTAGTTCAAGGATTTTCTGTCTAAGATATTCTATGCATGTCACAAAGAGTCATCTCCTAAACAGTACAGCACCAAACCAATTATCAGCCACACCATGATTGCTGGAAGAAGTATTAAGGTTAGGATTCTGCGTTTTGTGCTAATCATGGTAGATCAATCCTCGGAAAGTTTTTACTTGAGTAATAATGTCGGCTTCTAATTCTCAATATAGTTCTACAGTCTGGGCATCTATCATGTTTTTTGGGGTGGTATTTGCCGCATTTAGCGCAGTAGTTTCTTATATCATACAGTTTCTGGTGCGTCATTATCGGTGATGCCCCCTTGTGGCAGTTAAGCACCTTTCTCTGATAGAGCAACTATGGCAATCATATCCCTTCTTTGGGTAGTGACCAAAACACCGAAGCAGCGGATAAATCATTCTAGTCCTCTCCAGCTTCTGCAATATTTAGCGTCTGAAACTCCATCCTTGAAGCACTTACTATTGAAGTTGTAGGGGCAATATTGGTTATAGCAACTAAGTTTAGCTTCAGTCATTTTTGTTTTCTCCTGTTAAGGAACTTCTGTACTCCATCTGCAGAGTCAGGTTTGCTCAAACTATAGATGTAACCGGATGCTGATAGTTTGCCGCCTGCTTCTTTGATTGCCTTGATTAAGTCTACTGTTTTAGGATTTGGTGATCCATCCTGATTCATGGTGAATGTCCATTGTCCATATTTGCCGTCACGCCATTCTATTCCGGTGTCGCCATAAACTATCTTGTCTGTTGGTGCTGCAACTGTTGACTTTTCTGGTTGACTTGTTCCAAGCTTTGCGAGTCCATAAACTATTGCGTCCTTGATCGTATGGAAGTCTCCATTCTGCAGTTCCAGTTCTGCCATGACTTTTTCGTTTGACTCGATAACTCTTGCACCTAAAGCCTTTACGGCATCGATTGTGTTTGTAAGCTGATGTTGCAGGTCTTCGTTGTCGCTTTTTAGTTGATGCAGCTCATTCATTACGTCTATTAATGTTGGTTCTGGACTTACTGCAGGCTTAAAGACAGGTTCCTCAAAGGATTCTATGTAGTCTTCCTC
>Ga0180007_10005129_pt1 | contig 13468 bp, 9 predicted proteins | sample MM_PC_MetaG_FD_121122 | JGI IMG/M metagenome (GOLD analysis project Ga0180007, IMG submission 121122) | Groundwater microbial communities from the Aspo Hard Rock Laboratory (HRL) deep subsurface site, Sweden - MM_PC_MetaG | ecosystem: Environmental > Aquatic > Deep subsurface > Groundwater... | reverse complement strand
TATAGCATTTTCGTTGATTCTGATGACGATAGTAGCCTCAGCTACTTGAGGAAGAAGAAGCAAAGAAAATACATAAAAGATGCCATAAGTAGCCATTGCCCTTATTTCGCGACAAGTCTATTATAGTTCAATACTGAAAATAGGCTGAAAGAAAATAAAAAATTGAACAAAATAGAACATCACCAGAGCTCTTGCCCGCCAACCTCAATTTTATCCTTTGTTACTATAAGGTACCACTTAACACCAGCACTCCCATTGCCAGTAGAACTATGCCTGCTACCAGATGCAAATTCTTGAGATGCTTCTGACGGATTGTTTCGGCCGTTTCCGGCTTGAAACCTTTATAAACGGCCAGTGAAATCAAGACCATCGGTGACACAAAAATTAAGTTATACAAAATTAAATATAAAACAGCCTGAACTGGCTGAGTATTCTTGGCCAACATACTCAGAATCACCACATACGGACCGCTGGTACAAGGTAATAAAATTAAGCTGACCATAAATCCCACTGCAAAAGCTCCCATGGGGCTAGTGACAGACATGAGTAAGGCCTTCATTTTGGGTCGCCATGCTTGAGGCACTTCCATCAGAAAGCCTTTACCATACCAAAAGAAATCCTTGAAATTAAGCAGAGCCAAAATGATCGCCAACCAACCTACAACCTTAAATAAGACACTGGACAAGCCACTAATGCTCAAGGCGTGATATAGACCCAGACCCATTAGTAGATATGAAATAAAGACAGAAGCAGAAAAGGCCAGACCGGACATGAGAGCGCGTTGGCGATCCCCGCCCACCATGACGGTCGCCATTAAAATAATTAGCACCGCAAAAGCGCAGGGATTAATGGCATCTACCAAACTACCGCCAATCACCGCCGCCAAAGTTAAACCGGAGTCAAAATCGGCAGGATGCAACTGGATAGGCAAATCCGGAATACCGATTGCATTACTTTTTGCAGGTGACGAGGCAACTGGTGCTTCCTCTGGCGTGGCTGTTTTGGCGGAGTCTTGGTCTAAAGTTAAAACTGATTGTTTAGCCAAAAACTCATCAGCTAGCTTCACAAACTCGTCAATGATCGGCTGATCACCGGACAAAACTTGATTGCCGATAACCATGGTGGGCACTCCTCGCGCGAGCTTGGGGTAATCGAGGTCATCCAGCAGTTGATTAAAAAAAAGGACGCCAGAGCGGTCGGCATAGATCTCTTTTTTTTCAATTGGATACTGCTCCCACCAGCCATTCTGGGAGAACACTTCATCAACTCGAGCGCAGTGGGCACAGCCCTGGCCCCAAAAGTAATAAATGGCGCCAGATTTTTGACTAGAACTGGGTTTGACCACTACCAAACTCAAGACCGCTACTGCCAACAGCATCGCTAAACCAAAAATAACTGGTTTTAACCACTTCATTTGTTTGATTATACACACAATGACAATGCAAGAGGTGCCATCCTTGTGCTAAGTAAACCAGGATTGTGAAAAACTCATCCAGCTAAAATTAATAGGTTCTGATAGACTGGTTTTAATTGACTTTGACCTAATTCATACTGTCCAATAAATGATTAAACAATGGCGTATTAATTTACTTGAAGGATATGGTTATGCCTAGAATAACTTTAATTACCGGTTTGCAGTGGGGTGATGAGGGTAAGGGTAAATTTGTTGATTTTCTGGGTGATAAACACGACGTCTCAATTCGCTTCAATGGTGGCAATAATGCTGGTCATACTGTGGTAGCCAAAGGTCAAACTCTGCATATGTCTGTCATGCCTTCGGCAGTTCTGCGTCAGAAATTAGCCCTAATTGCTCAAGCAGTCGTCATTAACCCCCAAATTTTAATCAAAGAAATCAAACTAGTCAAAAGCCTAGGCGTCAAACTTCAACTAGGTATTGATCCCAGATGCCATGTGGTTATGCCCTATCATCAACTGCTTGACTCCAGCTCAGAGGTGGCCAAAGGCAAGGCTAAAACTGGTTCACTCAAACTGGGTATTGGTTTTTGTTACGAAGATCGAACTAATCGAGCCGGAATTCGCGTTCAAGATTTAATGAGTCGCAAAATTCTCGAAGAAAAACTCAAAGCAGTCTGGACACTCAAAAAAAAGCGAGTTGAAAAAACATATGACCAAGAATTTCCACTTTCATTAACTAAAGTCTTAAACGAGTACTTAAAGTATGGCCGGACTCTCAAACCTTATATCATGGATGTGGCTTCATACACCATTGATCATCTTAAAACTCAAAGCTTCTTGCTGGAATCAGCCCAAGGTTTTTACCTTGATTTTGTATTTGGCTCATACCCTTATACTGTGGCTTATCACACTGTGGCTTCTTCAGCTTTACCAGACATTGGTCTGCCACCTATGGAACTTAAAGTTATGGGTATCGTCAAAGCCTACACCACTAGAGTCGGCAACGGACCATTTCCCACCGAACTTAATAACTTTCGTGGCCAACACATGAGAGATCTGGGTCATGAGTACGGGACAGTTTCTGGTCGGCCCAGAAGATGCGGTTGGCTGGACTTAACTATGATCGAACTGGCTAATAAATTAAGTGGCACTAACCAAATTATTTTAACTAAGTTGGATGTTTTGTCCGGTCTTAAACAAATTAAAGTTGCCACCAAAATTAAGAAGACCTGCCGACCTCAATACCAAGTTTTCCCAGGCTGGTCAGATGATTTAACTTCAATTAAATCATATGCCAAATTACCTCCAGCTTGTAAAAATTATGTAGAGTTTATTGAAAATCATTTAGGTGTGCCAATCCGTTATGTTTCGGTTGGACCAGACAGAACTCAGACCATCAGTAAACCAAATACAAAACGATAGGAATTTATGCCTCAGAATATCCCTCTAGCTTTAACTTATGATGACGTTTTATTGACTCCGCTCCGTTCTAAAGTTCGCCATCGGGCCGATGTTCAGACTCAAACCGAGTTAACTAAAAAAATTAAACTGCAAATTCCTCTTTTGAGTACCAATATGGATACTGTCACCGAATCAAAAATGGCCATTGCTATGGCAAGAGCTGGAGGTTTAGGCATCATTCATCGCTTCATGAGTATCGAAGACCAAGTCAAAGAGGTGGAGGCAGTGACACGATATGAAGGTTTTTTAATTGATGACCCCTATACTGTTAAACCAGACAAAACTTTACGATATATTGTGAGTAAAATCACTACTAACTCTGTTTCAAGCTATCTGGTTATAGATAATGATCACAAATTGCTGGGCATAATTTGTCGAAGAGATATTATCTTTGAATCAGACTTAAGTAAAACTGTCGAGCAGGTCATGACTCCATTATCAAAGCTCATCACAGCTAAAACCCATGTGACTCCAGAAGAAGCTAGACAAATTTTTGCCAAGCACAAAATTGAGAAGCTACCCATCATTGATAACAAAGGCAGGTTAAAACACTTGATTACCGCAAAATCTATAGAAAACTCTGAACAATACCCTCAAGCTACCAAAGATAATCAAGGCAGATTGAGATGTGGCGCCGCCGTAGGCGTGGTGGGTGATTTCTTGGAAAGAGCCGAGGCCTTACTCAAAGCGGGAGCAGATATTCTGGTGGTAGACGTGGCGCATGGTCAAAATCAAGCCTCACTCTCTGCCATCAAAGCCATCAGAAAAAAGTTTCCCAGCGCTCAAATTATTGGCGGTAACGTGGCCACAGCTCAAGGAGCGCGCGACCTAATTCGAGTTGGCGTGGATGCCATCAAGGTTGGTATTGGTCCGGGAGGTATCTGCTCAACTCGCACTGTCACCGGTGTGGGCGTGCCACAACTTTCGGCGATTATGGATTGCGTCAAGGCCGTCAAAAATACTGGTATTAAAATTATTGCCGATGGAGGGACTAACTACCCAGGAGATATTACCAAAGCTTTGGCGGCTGGAGCATCGGCTGTGATGTTGGCTGGTTGGTTTGCCGGTACTGAAGAAAGTCCTGGTCAAATTATTATCCGCAAAAATAAGCGCTACAAAGTCCACCGGGGCTCGGCTTCTTTTATGTCTCAAGCCGATCGGACATCTCGCCTGGGTATGAGCGCCCAACTCAATACCATTGTGCCGGAGGGAGTTGAATCGCTGATTGAGTACAAAGGACCAGTGGCAGAAACTATTTACCAACTGATTGGCAGTCTGCGTTCCGGCATGAGCTACTGCAACGCTCTCTCCATTAAAGAACTGCAAAAAAACGCCAAGTTCATTCGCATCACTTCTGCGGGCTGGCGGGAATCGCTGACACACAATATACAAGAGATTTATTGAGTTAATTTGTTATTTCTTCTGATATTTTTTTAAAATAAAGTGTCTGCAGGGTGGGTTAAGGGTGGTCTGAAGACAATCTGCCTAAGTATGTAAACCCTTTTCTCTCATTACCATTCATGGTGGTAAATGATTGCTCCTGAAAACTAATCTCCTTAAAGTGGCTTAATAGTTTTTTAATCCAGTCAAGATTGTGATGTCGAAAAGTGGCTCCTTCAGGTAAATCGAAAACTCCATACACACCATATTTTTCTCTAGTTTTTTCATACCTTGCCTGACTTTGATCATCCTCGTTGATGAGGTAATCGTTGATATAAACGACTCCTCCTGGCTTGAGAACCCTCTCTACTTCTTCGATAAAAGCCACTTGCTCGTTGTCACTGATCACGCTAGTCAACACGGCCAGGATAATCACCGCATCAAAATGATCATCTACAAATGGAATTTCTTTCCCTTTTTGAACTTGTAAGTTTACGTCTGGATAAAGCTTTTTCCCTCTTTCAATCATCTCCCTTGAGAAATCAACACCAGCGATGTTCTGATAACCATTTTCCGATAGCTCACCTAGTACTCTGCCATAACCACAGCCTAAATCTAATATGCGAGCATCTTGAGTTACATGACTCGAAAACAACTCAAGATCAAAAGGAGTTTGAAAAGTTTTAGTTTTAGCTACTTTGTCCCAATATTTTTTATGTTCTTCGTAATGATTCATATTTCATTAAGTTGATTATTGTTTGGAAGAAAAGTTATCTTTTGGTTAACTTTCGTGATTATGACCCAGCTTCCAACTCCTCAACCTTCTCTAAAGACTCATCTGAAACGCCCTATACTTTCAATGTACTGTACCATAAAAACTCTCCTTCTACATATTCTCCTTCTTTGGAGAACTCCTGTGCTAACTAATACTAATAATATACCCGATTATCATGGTCTGCCTTTATTTATTTGTGCCTCCCCAGGCTGGCGGAGGTATTTATCTGATGCGGGTATCATAACCCCATCCCACACAAAAAATCAACTGCTGTCATTAGACTTGAACTGTGACTTTTGCGCCTCACCCTGCCTCAACTTGAAAGATGGGTAATTCTGCCACAAAACTAAACTCTAAATCTTTATCAAACTGCTCCCCCTGTTTGAGCACCACCATGATTGACACCACTTTGGCGCCGACTTTTTCCATCATTTTTTTCATCATCCTCATGGTCACACCTGTGGAAATCACGTCATCAATAATAACTACTCTTTTGCCTTTCAACTGGACAGCATCTTGACCATTGAGAACTAACTGTTTGACATGACTGGGAAAGTGGGATAAAGGTTTGAGGATAACTGGCCCAATCATGTACGGTTTAACCGTCTTGCGACAAACCATAAACCGCTTGTGACCTAAACGTAAAGCCACTCCGTGCAGAAGTGGTACAGCTTTGACCTCTGTACCCACCACATAGTCAATCTGTTTGTCTTTCAGTTTTTTGGCAAAGTCATCTGCTAATTTATCAACCAACTCCACGTCACCCAAAATAGAGAAGCTGGCCAATCTGGTTTTTTTGCTAATATGAGAAATAGGTAGTTGACGAGTTAAACCACAAATTTGCAGAGTGTAATACTCCATATGAATAGTTTAACATAAGCGTCTTTTCACGATCGTCATTCTCCCCCTTCGTTTGTCATTCTCCCCGCCCAGCGGGGGGAATCCATGAGCTCAAGCTTTTTCTGCTTTGACAATTTTTTAATTTCTGCTTCTCTTTTACTAGCCTCTGACCTATCTTCACACTGCTCTATATAGACTATTTCAACCGGCAATCTGACTCTGGTATAGCGAGAAGCTTTGCCCAAATTATGAGTCTCAACTCTTTGTTTAACATCTGGCGAAATGCCAGTGTAGTAAGTAGCATCAGCACACTGCAAAATATAAACATACCAAAGCTTAGGCATCCGCTAAAATCCTTTTTGCCGCTAGAGCTACATTGCCAGGATCGATAACTGTCATCACCGGCACTCCAGATGGCATTTGTAAAGAAGAGTGGATGTTAACTAAGTAATCCAGCTTGTCAGTCAAAGGCGGACAAGCCAGTACTGGAAAATTAGAGTTGGCCGCTACAAAACCAGACAAAGCATTTGATCTGCCAGCTACCGTGATGAAAACATACTTCTTATTCAATTGTTGGTAACGCTTCATAACTGCTAACACCTCCAAAGGCTGTTTGTGAGCTGAGGCGTAATAAATACTAGCCTTCAGTTTTAAGTCAGTTAGAGCTTGATGAATTTTTTTGATAAATGGCTCGTCTTTTAAACTACCAGCCAAAATCACCACCTCATCCAATAGTGGTTGGAGGTTTTGTTTAATTCTGGACGAAATATTACCAGGAGTGATTTCTAATGCTTGACCAGTAATCATTTGGTAAAGATCCAAATAACGCCGGCTGACTTGGTCGCGAAAACTTTGAGGCATAACTGGGGCTGTACCATCACCTTGATAACCCTTTTTGGCATACCAAAGTCTAAAAAATTCTTTATCAAAGTTTTCCGGTTCCAAACCCTTTTCAAGTCGTTCTGGATAAGTGCCAACCATCCAAAACCTGGATGAATCAGGTGTATGGACCTCGTCTATTAAAGTTAGTTGGCCATGATCCAGCCCAAACTCATATTTAGTATCAACCAAAATCAAGCCGCTTTTTAAACAGATCTGCCTGCCTCTTTCAAAAATGGCCAAAGCCACTGTTTCCATCTGCTCATAAATGTCTTTGGTGATAATATTTCTTTTAATAATTTCGGCCTTGGAAATTTTTTCATCGTGACCGCCAACACCAGTTCCCCGAGTAGTTGGCGTAATAATCGGTTTGGGCAAAGCCTGATTCTTCTTCATTCCACCTGGAAATTTTAGACCATAAATCATCCTTTCACCTTTTTGATAGTTGTGCCAAATAGAGGTAATAGTGGAACCAGTCATGTAGCCTCGAACCACCATCTCAATAGGCAAAGAGGAGCATTTTTTAACCAAAGATACGTTGGGATCTGGAGTGGAAATTAAATGGTGAGGCACAATATCTTTGACTTGCTCAAACCAAAAACTGGCCAGTTGATTGAGGACTTGACCTTTGTGGGCAATTGTCCCCAGGACTCGATCAAAAGCCGATATCCTATCGGTAGTAATCAAAATTAATTTGCCATCATGTTCATAGTAATCTCGAACTTTACCATTCATTTTGCGACCAAAACCAGACAAACTAATTGATTTAAGGACCGCCATGTGTTTCCTTTCTATTGTGCTTATTTTTGCAATCAGTCTTATTTTTTTAAAAAAAATACTACACAACCAGACTTACTATTTTGCTGGCCAAACCCACATACTTAGCTGGTGTTAATTGTTGAAGCTCTAACTTAACTTTTGCAGAAATATTAAATCGATCTATAAACGAATGAAGATCTGCCAAAGAAATTTCTTTACCCCGAGTTAAGTCTTTAAGAGTTTCGTACGGCATGTTCACGCCCTCTCTTCTTAGTACAACCTGAATAGCTTCGGCTAAAAGTTCGGGGTGGCTGTCTAGGTCGCGGGCCATGACTGATTGATTAATTTCTAGTTTACCTAAGCCTCGTCTAGTACTTTTGTACGCTAACATGGAGTGACCGACAGCCACCCCGATGTTTCTCAAGACAGTTGAGTCGGATAGATCTCGCTGAAACCTAGAAATTGGCAACTTATTGGCCATGTGATCCAAGATAGCATTGGCCAAACCTAAGTTACCCTCGCTACTTTCAAAATTAATGGGATTGACTTTGTGAGGCATGGTGGAAGAACCAACTTCTCCAACTTTTTGACTTTGCTTGAAGTAGCCCAAAGAAATGTACCCCCAGACATCCCGATCTAAACCTATTAATATAGTATTGATGCGCGTCATGACTTGGAACAACTCTGCCAGCACATCATGGGGCTCAATTTGAGTGGTAACTAAATTGGGTTTTAAACCTAAACTGCCCACAAAATCTTGACTAAACTTCAGCCAATTAACTTTGGGAAAAGCCAGCTGATGGGCGTTATAATTACCCACCGCTCCATTTAATTTACCAGTTAAAGTTGGCATAAGTTCCAATTGAGTCTTCAACCGATCATAAAAAACAGCTAATTCTTTACCCATGGTCGTGGGTGAAGCTGGTTGACCATGAGTTCGAGCCATCATGGGTAGAGACCGATACTTTTTGGCCATCTGACCCAAAACGGATAACAATTGATTTAATTCAGGTAAATATTCTCGATCCAAGGCTTGAACGATCATTAAGTCATAGGCTAAATTATTAATATCTTCAGATGTTAAACCAAAATGCACAAACTCCTTCAGATCGACCAATGGGGTCTTGGTTAATTTTTCCTTAATCCAATACTCCACCGACTTGACATCATGGTTAGTTTTTTGCTCAATCTGTTTAACCCTTTTAGCATCCTCTACATCGAAATTCTCCACCAAATCTAAAAGTAATTTCTTCTGATGAGCTGTTAATTTACGAATCACTCCTGTTGAGCTCAAAGCAATCAGATACAAAACTTCTACCTTGATTCGATATTTAATCAACGCCCACTCACTAAAATATTCACTCAAACCTATGAGCTCATGTCGATAACGACCGTCAATCGGTGAAATTGCAGTTAGAGAATTTAGGTTCATATGGTTAACCTCTTAACTTAATACTATTCGCTTCAAAAATCAGATCAAGTGGCTCGATTATAACCTGTTTGGGACCTTTTTCGACGCCACCTATTTCATAAGCTTTTATCTTTAAGTGTTGAGCTACACTCAAAGTCTTAGCCACCTGTTTAGCTGGCACAAAAATGACTATGCCTGCGCCCATGTTTAAACTGCCATAGGCTTCCTTGAGTGATAGAGGCCCTTTTTCCACCATGAACCTAAGCACTTTGGGAACCGGAGGCAAACGATTAATGCGATAAGTTAGAGCCAAAGGGTGTCTCATAATTTTCCGCCATCCATGGCCAGTGATATTGGAGATGTATTTAATTTTAATCCCAGATGCCAACAAACTCTGAATCAGATTTGAATATAGGGGAGTTGGTTTAAGCAAAGCTTGACCATAAGTTTGCTGGTGCGTCATTTTAGTTAGATAACCTTTATCCAAACGGTCAGCAATTTTGCGAGCCAAAGTTAAGCCATTGGCATGAATACCACTGCTAGCAAGAGCGATCATCACATCTCCAGCCTGCAGTTTCTTGTTTAAAATTAAGCGAGATTTTGGTTTGATAATCCCGACGCAACTGGCCGCTAAATCAATAGTATTGGGATTAACTACGCCACTTAAAGCTGGTGTCTCACCTCCACCCCAGACTGCTCCACATAGATCGCAGGACTTTCTCCAACCTGCTACCAAAGCTTGGATGCGTTTTTCGTCCTCAAACCACTTTGAACTGCCAGCCGCCCAATAAGCATGAATAGAAATTGGTCTGGCTCCCACAGTGATAATGTCGTTAACTGCCATGGCAATTGTGTCTTGGGCAATCGCATCATAGTAACTCTTGCCGGTTAATTGACGCATAGCATCCGCAACCAACACCTTTGTCCCCAAGCACTCTGTGATGGAAGCTAAATAAAAACTACCCATATCCATAATATAAGCTGACTCACCTCTAGAACTAGTGATTTCTTTTAAACCCAACTTGACTAAGTTGCGACTAGTTTTTAAAGCCGCTTTTTGGGCCATAATTTTTAAGGGATCGATTTTGGAGTAATCTACCCCAGTTTTTTTGTAGGTTAAGTTACTTGATTTGTTCATATGTTCCTCAATTCCAAAATAACTTTTTAATTCCTTTTATCCAAAATTACGCATTTATTTTCCTTTAATATACTTCACCCCATTGGTAAATATTCTTAAACCCGGTCCATGTTTGGGAAGAGCTAGACCAGCTCTTTTGAGCTCCTCCTTTTTTTTCTGCCAATTGGGCAGGTGAGTAAAGAAAATGGCTCTTTCCGGATGAGGCATTAAACCTAAAATTCGACCAGATGGATCAGTTATACCAGCTACATTTTCCAACGAACCATTGGGATTAGGTGCTAAGTTTTGATACTGACACATCTCGCCTTGAGTATATGACAAAGCCACCTGATGATTTTCTTTAAGCTGGGTTAAGACGTCTGACGAAGCTACAAACTTACCCTCACCATGAGCAATCGGCAAAGAAATGTTGGTCAATCCTTTCAACCAAGGTGAGTGATTATTTACCTTCAGATCCACCCACCTGACAGTATAAAGAGCGGAGTCATTATGAGTTAGGGCTATTTTGTTTTGAAAACCATTGATCTGGTTATCAGGTAGTAAGCCTAAATTAACCAAGACTTGAAAACCATTACAAATACCCAAAACTAATTTATCTTGGGCCACAAATTCAGTGACTTGTTCTAACAAATGGTTTTTGATGCGATTAGCCATGGCTTGTCCAGAACCAGTCTCATCACCATAAGAAAAACCGCCTGGAATCACCATCACTTGATAATCACTCAAATGATGTGAGCCATCAATCAGGTCATTAACGTGAATAATTTCGGCTCTAGCTCCCGCCAACTCTAAAGCATGAGCTGTTTCTTCTTCGCAATTGATACCATAGCCAGTCACAACAACGGCCCTGACTTTATTGGCACAAAGATCATTAAAAGCTGTAGAGTATGCTTGCCCGGCAACTTCTAGATCTAGCTTAACTATTTTTTTATCTGACTGATCTTTAATGACCAACTTGGATTCTGGAATAACTTTACCCAAACCAGCTATTTTTTGACCAGCCATAATTTTTTCGAAGGCCAATTTGTGCTGGGGATCGATGGTCACCACCACTCGCCCCTGACTCTCGGAAAAAAGAGCGTAGTCACTTCGGCTAAACTTGCCCGGCAAATCTTTAAGTGACACATCGATCCCCAAACCGCCTGCCAGGGCCATCTTAGCCAAAGCTACGCCCAGTCCTCCTTGATTAAGACTCATGCAAGACGCGACTATCTCCTGTTTGATAGCCCTGGTCAAAGCTCGATATAATTTGACGTTTTTCCCAGCGTCAACTTGGGGAACTTGGTTGCCCACATACTCCTTTTGGTGACGATCTCCCCACAACCTCAAGTACTCTGATCCGCCAACTTCGTCAAAAGTCTCCCCCAGCACATAGATCAAATCATCCGCAAACTTGGGCTCCATAGAAACAGTTTTAGTCGCATCACTGACCACCCCCACTGACGAAATGAGCAGAGTGGGTAAAATCGAAATTTTTTGAGGCTGACCTTGAGCATCAAAACCCTCAAAATCATTAAACATACTGTCTTTGCCAGAGATAAAAGGTGTGCCAAAAGCCGTGGCATAATCGTAACAGGCTTGGGCGGCTCTCTTAAGTTGACCCAGACGATGCGGATCACGAGCACTACACCAACAAAAATTATCCAGCAAGGCTAGCTGATCTAGATCGCCGCCCACTACAATGGCGCTACGAATAGCTGTGTCAATGGCCGCTCCCGCCATGTGATAAGTATCGATCAAGCCATACTCAGGATACATACCTTGAGATACAACTATTCCCTTGTTTGAAGTTAGCACTGGTCTAATAACTGTGGCATCACCATTGACCAAACCCCGACCTTGAAGAGGTTTAATGACCGACCCAGCCTGAACCTCATGATCATACTGACTAGAAATACTGGCAAAGCTAGCTAGGTTGGGTCGATTAAGCATTTGTTCGAGAATGATTGTTAAATCATCAAGTTGAGGTAATTGGGGTTGAGGCCACTTCTGCTGGCGAAAGTGACTCTGCATGGGCCTTGATGGCAGACCATCATGTAAAAACTTCATATCAAGATCCACCACTTGCTCGCCCCCAAATTCCACCCGGCAACGCCCAGTGTCAGTGAACTCACCAATAACAGTTGCTTCAACGCCCCTGCTCTGCATCAGGGCGGAGAACTCGGCCCATTTGGCTGGAGGCACCGCCAAAGTCATTCTTTCTTGAGATTCACTAATCCAAATCTGCCAGGGAGCCAGTCCCGGATATTTGAGTGGCACCAGGTTTAAATTAACCAAACAACCATCAGACTCTTTGGCCATTTCTGCCACCGAGCATGACAAACCACCCGCTCCATTGTCGGTCAGACTATTGTATAGACCTCTGTCCCGAGCTTCTTTGATTAAAGTATCGCTCATCTTCTTCTGAGTAATTGGATCACCAATCTGCACTGCACCTACCGGACTATGAGCATTCAGCGACTGGGAAGAAAAAGTGGCTCCATGAATCCCATCCAAACCCACTCGACCACCCACTACCACAATTAAGTCTCCAGGTTGAGCTTGTTTTTGGTGGAGCATTCGGCCATTTTTTTGCCTAGGTATCAAGCCAACAGTACCTACAAACACCAATGGTTTGGCTTGATAATTAGCCTGAAAATGGACAAAGCCCTGAGTTGTAGGAATCCCAGATTGATTACCTCCTGCATTGACACCTCGCACCACCCCCTCAATAATTTGTGCGGGATCCAGCACCTTACCAGTTAGGTCGGATTTTTTATAGAGCTGTCTTTTTTGTCTGGGATCGGCAAAACAAAAACCATACCTGTTTAGAATCGGCTTGGCACCCAAGCCAAAACCAATCGTATCTCGATTGACTCCCACAATACCAGTGATAGAGCCTCCAAAAGGATCTAGTGCCGAAGGACTATTGTGGGTCTCAACTTTATCGGTAATTAAATACTCATCATCAAAAATGATAGCACCAGAGTTATCTGTAAAGACAGACATACAGATATCAGCTTCGCCTTTGCTAGCTCGAATTTCTTGGGTAGCTTTCTGGATGTAACTTTTATAGAGCCCATCTTCAAGGTCATCAATGGCATCAGCCATAATGGTGTGTTTGCAGTGTTCGGACCAAGTTTGAGCCAACATTTCCAGTTCGATGTCTGTTGGTTGACGCCCTTCATGCCTAAAATATAGCCTGATGGCTTTGAGAAATGCCAGGTCTAAAGCCAGAGGTCCTCTCCTGGTCCCATCAGTATTGGCAATACCTTGCGATCCAATCATTTTTAACTTGGCAGAACTGACGTTTAAATCAACTTTGTCCACTTGAGGAATACCCATTAATTTAACCTGAGGCACTACCTTGTCCATACCCTCATCTTGCTTAAACTCAGCCCAACTTTTAATTTGAATGCTTTGAATCAAG
>Ga0180007_10005128_pt1 | contig 13468 bp, 11 predicted proteins | sample MM_PC_MetaG_FD_121122 | JGI IMG/M metagenome (GOLD analysis project Ga0180007, IMG submission 121122) | Groundwater microbial communities from the Aspo Hard Rock Laboratory (HRL) deep subsurface site, Sweden - MM_PC_MetaG | ecosystem: Environmental > Aquatic > Deep subsurface > Groundwater... | reverse complement strand
CATGCCCGGAGATAATGCAACCATTAATGTAGAGCTGATACATCCCATTGCAATGGAAAAAGAGCTCAGGTTTGCAATCAGGGAAGGTGGACGTACTGTTGGTGCCGGTGTTATCGGTGAAATTGTAGAATAAACGTCCTTAAGGAGTAGAGAATGGATAGAGTCCTCATCGCTCTTGCCTGCACAGAGTGCAAGAGAAGGAATTATACAACAACAAAGAATAAGCAGAAAACTCCGGATAAGATGGAGTTTAAAAAATACTGCAAATTCTGTAATAAACATGTAGTGCACAAAGAAACAAAGATTAAATAGAAAAAATAAATGCAGGTCAGTAGCTCCAATTGGTAGAGCGCCAGACTCCAAATCTGGATGTTGGGGGTTCGACTCCCTCCTGGCCTGCCACATTTTTAATCTTGTAGTCAGAATAAATAAAAATTGTTCTGCTAATGGGATAAACTTAGGAGTTGTATGTCACGACTACAGAAAAAAAAGCCTGTAACCGAAAAGGCAAGAAAAAGGGTTGATACAGAAAATGAGACTGATCTTTCTGATAGTGCTTCAAGGCCCTCAATTACAAAATCAACTACAGTAGCAAGCCCTATAAAAGCAAAATCAGAAAAAAATTTAGTTGATGCCAAGACAGGAGAGCCAAATTTTTTTCAACGAGCAATGGATTTTTTCCGAGAGGTCAAGGTTGAATTAAAAAAAGTAACCTGGCCCACTCGCAAACAGACCACAGGGACAACTATTGTCGTGATTATTTTTGTTTTTGTTATTGCAGCTTTTCTGGGGCTTTTTGATTTTGGTCTTACAAAGCTGGTTCAGGTTGTCCTGACATAAAACTAAGGGAAGTAACATGTCTCTAAAATGGTATGTGGTACATGTGTATTCAGGTCATGAGCAAAAAGTAAAAGTTGCTCTGGAAGAGAAAATTAAGGCTTCCAAACATCCTGAAAAATTTGGTGAGATTCTTATCCCGACTGAAAATATAGTTGAGCTTGTTAATGGGAAGAAAAAAGAATCTTCCAGAAAATTTTATCCTGGATATATTCTGGTCAGGATACATCTGGATAATGAGACATGGCATATTGTAAGTTCTACTGCAAAGGTTACGGGCTTTTTGGGTGGGAAAAACAAACCTGCTCCGATAAGTGATAAAGAGGCTGAAAACATTGTTGATAAAATGCAACAGGGTAAAAATAAGCCTCAGCCCAAATACTTTTTTGAACCTGGAGACGAAGTCAGGGTAATTGATGGTCCATTTTCAACGTTTATTGGTACAGTGGAAGATGTTTCACCTGACAAGGAAAAGATTAAAGTGTTGGTGAGTATTTTTGGGCGCGCAACCCCTGTTGAGCTGAATTTTATACAGGTTACCAAAATATAGTTACGGTTTAATAGTAAGTTTCAGGAGTTTAAACAATGGCAAAAAAAATAATGACACAAATAAAGCTTCAGGTTCAAGCGGGGAAAGCAAATCCATCTCCGCCTATCGGGCCGGCTTTAGGTCAGCATGGCGTTAATATCATGGATTTTTGTAAGGCTTTTAATGCAAAGACCGCTAATGACATAGGATCTATCATTCCGGTCGTAATCACGGTATACAAGGATAGGTCGTTCAGCTTTATTACAAAAACACCGCCTGCATCAAGGTTGCTGCTGGCTGCAGCTAAGCTTACAAAAGGGTCGGGTGAACCCAATCGGACTAAAGTCGGTACGGTTACCAGGGATCAGCTTGTTGCAATTGCAGAAACCAAAAAAGAAGATTTAAATGCCTCAGATATTGATGCTGCTGTAAAGATTATTGCAGGGACAGCTAGAAGCATGGGGATAGAAGTAATTTAACTTTAAGTAAAAGAGTGAAGAAAATGCCAAAGCGGAGTAAAAATCATACAGAAGCACTTAAAAAGGTCGATAGAACGGTACAATACGATCCACTGAATGCCTTGGAACTGACGGTTTCTTCCAGCTATGCAAAGTTTGATGAAACTGTTGATGTTGCCGTTAGGTTAGGCGTTGACCCGCGGCATGCCGATCAAATGGTTCGTGGAACGGTTATTTTGCCCAACGGACTTGGTAAAGAAGTAAAAGTTTTAGTTTTTGCAAAAGGCGAGAAGGAAAAAGAAGCCTTGGATGCAGGGGCAGACTTTATTGCCGATGAAGAGACAATTCAAAAGATTCAGGACGGATGGTTTGGTTTTGATAAAGCCATTGCCACGCCAGACATGATGGGTGCAGTTGGAAAGTTGGGTCGGATATTGGGCCCACGTGGTCTGATGCCCAATGCCAAAACAGGAACAGTGACGTTTGAACTTGAAAAAGCAATCAATGAAGTGAAAGCCGGTAAAATTGATTTTCGGGTTGAAAAAGCTGGTATTGTTCATGTTCCAGTGGGAAAGGTATCTTTTGGAGCAGAAAAATTAAATGAAAATGTTAAAGCCTTTTTAGATAAATTGGTGGCGCTAAAACCAGCAGCCAGCAAAGGAACTTACTTAAAAACAATTAGCATATCGTCCACAATGGGGCCTGGCATAAAAGTGGATCCCATGTTGATAAAATAGGCTTAAAAAATAGAATTTGTAAACCTGTCATAGACAGTAGGTGCGCTTTGATTGTAAATCGCATAATCGGATTTGCCGGCCTGCCGAGATAGAAGATAATATTATTTTGTTTTGGTTTAGTTGGCACCTTCGTACTAATATAATTTATGGAAGGAGGTGTAAAAAAAATGCTGAATATTTCCCAAAAAAAAGAACAGGTTAAACGGCTCGCAAAAGAGTTTTCCGAATCTGAAATTTCCATATTGGTTGATTATAAAGGTCTGGATGTATTGAAAATGACCGACCTTCGTGCGCAACTTCGGAATGAAGGCATCCAGATGGAAGTTGTTAAGAATACATTGCTGGATAGGGCATCAGAAGGTACAGATGCGGCCTTGATGAGAAATTTTTACAAAGGGCCCAATGCCATTGTTTTATCGAAAAATGATCCTGTTACACCAGCAAAAATTTTGGTTAATTTTGCAAAAGATAACGAAAAACTTGAGATTAAAGCAGCTGCTTTATCTGGCAAGCTTCTTAATCCTGAAGAGATAAAACAATTAGCAACAATGCTGTCCAGAGAAGAACTTCTTGGCAAACTGGTTTATACGCTTAACGCGATACCAACGTCATTTGTTACTGTTCTTTCCGCAGTTCCCCGATCTTTTGTTAATGTTCTTAATGCAATTAAAGATCAAAAGGAAGCGGCATAAACATTTAATTTTTAATTTTAGAAAAATATATTCTTTATAGTTTTATTTAGGAGAAAAAAATGGCTGATATTACAAAAAATGATGTAATCGAATTTATATCAAACATGAGTGTTCTTGAACTTTCTCAGCTCGTAAAAGAGCTTGAAGATAAATTTGGTGTGACTGCTGCCGCGCCTATGGCTTTTGCCGCCGGAGCAATGCCTGTTGGTGATGCTGTTGCTGAAGAAGAGCAGACAGAGTTTGATGTTGTTCTGGAAACCTTTGGTGACAAGAAAATAAATGTTATCAAAGAAGTGAGAGCAATTACAGGACTTGGTCTTAAAGAAGCAAAAGCACTTGTCGAAGAGGCACCAAAGGCAATAAAGGAAGGTGTTTCAAAACAAGAGGCTGACAAAATTAAAGAGCAATTAGAAGGGGCTGGCGCACAGGTTTCTGTAAAATAACTTTTGTAAAGCAAGTTTGTTACAATAGTTTTAAGTTGCATAAAATTTATGCGGGGGCAAGGCAATGGTGCCATGTCTCCGCTTTTACGGTTGGAAAAACTCACACTGGGAGATATCATGACCGGAAGTCTTTTGATAAATAAGCGTATTAGAAAAGAATTTGGTAGTAGAAGAAAAATCATAGATATTCCTGATTTGATAGGGATGCAGCGAAATTCTTATGAGGGTTTTCTTCAGAAAGGTGTCTTACCCGAAGAAAGGGAAGAAAAAGGACTCCATGCCGTTTTCAAATCTGTTTTCCCCATCAAGGATTTTACAGATACATCGTCACTGGAGTACGTTTCATATTCCTTTGGCGAACCAAAGCATTCCATGAAAGAATGCACTTCAAGGGGAATGACCTATGACATCCCGGTAAACATTAAAGTTCGGCTCGTTGTTTACGATCATGATAAGGAAAGCGATGTTTCAACGATTCGGGACATCAAAGAGCAAGAAATTTATTTTGGTACTATTCCTTTGATGACACGGCAGGGAACCTTCATTATTAATGGTACTGAAAGAGCTGTTGTCAGTCAGTTGCACAGATCATCCGGTGTGTTTTTTGATCATGATAAAGGAAAGAAATATTCTGCAGGAAAAATTATATACTCAGCTAGGATAATTCCTGTCAGGGGTTCTTGGATTGATATGGAAATCGATGCCAAGGATATTGTTTATATAAGAATAGACAGGAGACGCAAATTCCCCATCTCTATCCTTTTTAAGTCGTTTGGTTATACCAGTGAAGACATCCTGGATTTTTTCTATAATAAAGAACATATTATTAAAAAGGATGGGTCGTTTTTTAAAGAGTTTTCCCAGGAAAATCTGACACGGCAAAGAGCCAGTTTTGATGTTAAATCTCCAAAAACTGGAGAGGTTGTTGTCAAAAAAGGAAGAATTTTTACAAAACGAGCATTAAAACAACTTGAAGATGACGGTCTTGATTATATTCCAATTTCAGAAAAAGAATTGATTGATAAGGCATTTGCTCAACGGATCATTGATGAAGAGACAGGAGAAACACTTGTTAGTGCCGGAGAGCTGATTACCGAAGACAGTTTTGAACGGATAGAGCAAAAAGGTCTTAATGAGTTTAATATTCTTTGTGTTGATCCCAGAAGCTCAGATTCCATGAGAAAAACGCTTTTTGCTGATAAAATTCAAAGCAAAGAAGAAGCGTTAATGGATATTTACAGGCGACTTCGACCGGGAAACCCTGCAACAATGGAGGTGGCCCAGGATTTTATTGATCATCTTTTTTTCAGACAAGCATATTATGATTTGTCTAAAGTGGGACGGTTGAAAATGAACCATCGTCTTGGCGTTGATACCAAGATTGATGTAAAAACCCTCCGGAAAGAAGATGTTCTGTTAACAGCGTCGACATTGATTGAACTCAAAGATACCCAGGGCCAGGTAGATGATATTGATCATTTGGGAAATCGACGTGTCCGGGCGGTGGGAGAGCTTCTTCAAAATCACTACAGGATTGGTCTTGTAAGGATGGAGAGGGCTATCAAGGAAAAAATGAGCATGCAGGAAGTGGATGCAATGATGCCCCACGATTTAATCAATCCCAAGCCTGTTTCAGCTGTGGTCAGAGAATTTTTTGGTACATCCCAGTTATCCCAGTTTATGGATCAGACAAACCCTTTGTCTGAAACAACACATAAAAGAAGGTTGTCTGCACTGGGACCAGGAGGATTGACAAGGGAAAGGGCTGGATTTGAGGTCAGAGATGTTCATCCATCACATTATGGAAGAATTTGTCCCATTGAGACACCTGAAGGTCCGAATATCGGTTTGATTGTTTCGCTATGCACCTATGCAAGAGTGAATGATTTCGGTTTTATCGAAACCCCTTTCAGGATTGCCAATGACGGAAATGCATCAACAAAAATCAGGCATCTGACTGCTTTTGAAGAGCAGGAACATCCTATCGGACAAGCAAATGCCCCCCTTGATGTTGATGGAAATTTTATCAATCCTCTGGTTTCTTCACGAGTTGGTGGTGAATTTGAAATGATCGAAAATAAAGATGTGAAATTTATGGATGTTTCACCAAATCAGTTGGTATCTGTCTCTGCATCTTTAATTCCGTTTCTTGAAAACGATGATGCCAACAGGGCCTTGATGGGATCAAATATGCAGCGCCAGGCAGTGCCGTTGATCAAGAGTGAAGCGCCTCTAGTCGGAACCGGGATGGAAAGTGTGGTTGCAAGAGATTCCGGTGTTACCATTGTGGCGGATTACGATGGTGTTGTTGTTGATGTGGATTCCAAACGGATTGTTGTAAGAAATAATGATATTGAAAACAGTAATTTTGAAAAGGCGGTATCTATATATGATTGTTCAAAATTTATCCGTTCCAATCAAAACACCTGTTTTAATCACCGTCCCATCGTTGTAAAAGGTGAGGTAGTAAGAAAAGGCCAGGTGATTGCAGATGGACCATCCACTGAGATGGGAGAACTTGCCCTAGGTAAAAATGTCACTGTGGCATTCATGCCATGGGATGGTTACAATTATGAGGACTCAATCCTGGTGAGCGAGCGGCTGGTAAAAGATGGTATTTATACCTCTATTCATATCGAAGAATATGAAGTACTTGCACGGGACACCAAATTGGGAAAAGAGGAAATTACCCGAGATATTCCCAACGTGGGTGAAGAGGCGTTAAAAAATCTTGATGAAAGCGGTATCATCCGTCTGGGTGCTGAAGTTAAATCCGGGGATATTCTTGTCGGTAAGATAACACCCAAAGGTGAAACACAGCTTTCTCCTGAAGAAAAACTGTTGCGGGCGATATTTGGTGAAAAAGCAGGGGACGTAAAAGACACATCTCTTTGTGTTCCGCCGGGCGTGCAAGGTAAGGTTATTGATGCAAAGGTCTTTTCAAGAAGAGGTCTTACAAAAGATGATCGAACAAGACTTATTGAAGATGATGAAATAGAACGGCTGGAAAAAGACAGAGACGATGAAATTAGAATTATTTCTGATGTGGCACGTGAAAAAATTGAGTTCATCCTTGACGGGAAAAAACTGATTACAGATCTTGAGAAAGCAGGAAAGGTACTGGTTAAATCCGGAACAAAGATAAAAGAAGGATCTTTGACAGGAATTTCAGTGTCTGTGCTTGTCAATGTTTCGGTTAAGGATGCAGTGAGTACTGAAAAGGCCCAAATTATACTGGAGAATGCCCAGGAACAGATTAAAAGGGCAAGAGAACGGTTTAACCGGCAGGTATCCCGGTTTGAAAAAGGGGATGACCTTCCTCCGGGTGTATTAAAGATGATCAAAATCAGTATCGCCATGGAAAGAGTTCTTTCTGTTGGTGATAAAATGGCTGGCCGCCATGGGAATAAGGGTGTTGTTTCAAGAATTTTAAGGGTGGAGGATCTGCCCTACTTTGAAGATGGAAGACCTGTGGATATGGTCCTCAATCCTTTGGGAGTCCCCTCTCGAATGAATGTTGGTCAAATCCTGGAGATTCATCTGGGGCACGCCGCTTATGGCCTGGGGCAAAGAATTGATGAATATCTGGGCCAAATGAAACTGGACAAATTAAGGGAAAAAGTGATTGAAATTTTTTCCATGACCGAAAATCAGAAAAAAGACTTGAAAGAAGACACGCTTGCAATAGACATTGGAAATATGTCTGATGAAGAGCTTGTTAATTTTGCATCGCTTTACAAAAATGGCGTTCATATGGCGACGCCTGTTTTTGATGGCGCCAGTGAGGATGAGATCAAACAGTTGATAGCTATGGCTGGATTTGATACATCTGGACAAGCAGTGCTGTATGATGGCAGGACCGGTGAAGCGTTTGACAAAGCGGTAACTGTCGGAACCATGTATATGCTCAAGCTTCACCATCTGGTTGATGACAAACTTCATGCCCGTTCAATTGGACCTTATTCGCTGGTTACCCAGCAACCATTGGGTGGTAAAGCTCAGTTCGGTGGACAGAGACTGGGTGAGATGGAAGTCTGGGCAATGGAAGCATACGGTGCGGCCCATGCTTTGCAGGAATTTTTAACTGTCAAGTCTGATGATATGATAGGCAGAACTCGAATGTATGAAAAAATAGTAAAAGGCCAGAATGTTCTTGAGCCTGGAATGCCCGAATCTTTCAGGGTTCTTACCAAAGAATTGAATAGTCTGGGTTTGGATATGAATCTTTTAGAAGGAATAAAATAAGGAGAATATTTTGGACAATATATATGATTTCTTCGCAAAACCAAAAGATCCTAAGACTTATACGGGTGTTCAGATATCCCTTGCATCTTCAGACCAGATCAGAGAGTGGTCGCACGGTGAGATAAAAAAACCGGAAACAATAAACTACAGAACATTCAAGCCTGAAAGAGACGGACTCTTTTGTGCAAAAGTGTTTGGTCCCACTAAGGATTATGAGTGCAATTGTGGTAAATACAAACGCATGAAACACCGTGGGGTCGTCTGTGAAAAATGCGGTGTTGAAGTAATCCAATCAAAAGTGCGGCGAGAGAGGATGGCTCATATAGAACTTGCATCGCCTGTATCTCACATCTGGTTTTTGAAAAGCCTTCCGAGTAAAATTGGTAATGTACTTGATTTGACATTAAAGAATCTTGAAAAAGTTCTTTATTTTGATTCTTATCTTGTCATTGATCCCAAAAATACAGGTCTTAAAAAACTTCAACTCTTGTCTGATGACCAATATTATGAAGCTCTGGAAACTTTTGGTGATGGGTTTGAAGCTGGTATTGGTGCGGAGGCAATATTAAAGCTGCTGGAAGCGATTGATCTTCAAGCAGTTCATGATGAGCTTAAAGAAGAAATCAGTCTGACCAAATCCGTTGCCAAGAAACAGAAGATGTCCAAACGGCTTAGGGTGATTGATGCGTTCTTGACATCAGGGATTGAACCCACCCGGATGATTATGACTGCCTGCCCCATTTTGCCGCCTGATTTAAGGCCCCTGGTGCCACTTGAAGGGGGGCGATTTGCTACATCAGATTTGAACGATCTGTATAGACGGGTATTAAACAGAAACAACCGTTTGAAAAGGCTTGTTGATCTGAACGCGCCGGATATTATTGTCAGAAATGAAAAAAGAATGCTTCAGGAAGCTGTGGATGTTCTGTTTGATAATGGTCGCCATGGACGAGTGGTTACGGGTACCAATAAAAGACCGTTAAAATCATTGAGTGATACCTTAAAAGGGAAACAGGGACGATTTAGACAGAATCTCTTGGGTAAACGGGTGGATTACTCTGGCCGTACGGTTATTACCGTTGGTTCTGAGTTGCGATTACATCAATGTGGTATACCCAAAAAAATGGCATTGGAGTTGTTTAAACCGTTTATTTATAATTATCTTGAACAAAAAGGGCTTGTATCAACCGTTAAGAGTGCCAAAAAAATGGTTGAACGTGAAGAGACAGAGGTTTGGGATGCCCTTGAATCTGTTGTAAAAGAGTATCCTGTTATGCTTAACCGCGCTCCAACACTCCATCGACTCGGGTTTCAGGCGTTTGAACCCGTATTAATCGAGGGCAAGGCGATTCAACTTCACCCATTGGTTTGTCCTGCATTTAATGCAGATTTTGATGGTGACCAGATGGCGGTTCACGTACCGCTTTCTCTAGAGTCTCAACTTGAGGCAAGGATCATGATGCTGTCCACCAATAACATCCTGTCTCCTGCAAATGGTCAGCCGATCATCGTACCGACCCAGGATATTGTTCTGGGTATTTATTATATGACCCGTGCTGTTCGGCTTCAAAAGGGAGAAGGGGTCAGATTTTCAAGTATCGAAGAAGTCAGGTATGCATTTGATGCAGGTGAACTTGGCCTCCATGCCAAAATCAAGGTTCGGATTGATGGAGAAATGTACGATACCACAACAGGAAGAATTCTTCTTTGGGAAACAATTCCTGGGGATACGCTTTTATCTTTGACGAGAATCAGAACTCAATCCTTGGAAAATTGCGAAGCTGCAATGGAAGAATTAAAGGCTGGAAAAGACTTTAGTAAGGTTTTAATAAAATATTCTGATGATGAAATTAAAAAAACCAAAGGGAAAACTGATTTTCTTACCAGAAAAGAATTTAAAAACATTTTTCAGGTGTCGGAGATTGTTGTTGAACAGCTCTATGGCCTGAAACAGGATCAGTTTACAGATGTCAGAAAAGTGGGGGATTATTATACCATATTTAAAGTGGAAGAACGGAAAACCACTCTGCCCTTTAACCTGGTAAACAAGCTGATGGATAAATCTTCCATTGTAAAACTCATTGATTATGCATACCGTAATATAGGCTTGAAAGAAACGGTTATCCTTTCTGACAGACTTAAGGATATCGGTTATAAATATTCTACTTTGGGCGGGCTTTCCATCTGTGTGGGGGATATGATTATTCCAGATGAAAAATGGGAAATCATTGCTAAAGCAGAGAAGAATATTGAAGATATAAAAGACCAGTATTCCGAAGGTTTGATCACCCAGGGGGAGAAGTATAATAAAGTTGTAGATATCTGGGCACAAGCCACGGATGATATTGCCAATGCCATGATGCAGGTTATGAAAAATCCCAAGGGCACAACAGATACAGACGCACCCGAAGAATTGAATGCGGTTTATATTATGGCAGACTCAGGTGCCCGTGGAAGTAAAGACCAGATGCGTCAGTTGGCTGGAATGCGTGGGTTGATGGCCAAACCTTCAGGCGAAATCATTGAAAATCCGATTACAGCCAATTTCCGTGAAGGACTGTCAGTTCTTCAATATTTTATATCCACCCATGGTGCGCGGAAAGGTTTGGCAGATACCGCCTTGAAGACTGCCAATTCAGGGTATCTTACAAGACGTCTGGCTGATGTGGGCCAGGATTGTACAATTATTGAATCTGATTGCGGCACCATAAACGGTATAGAAGTGGAATCACTTTACGAGGGGGGTGAAGTTATCCAAACCCTTGGTGAAAGAATTCTCGGAAGAGTTACCCAGGAAGATATCCGAGACCCCTACTCAGATGAGTTTATTGTCGGGGTGGATACTGAACTTTCTGAAATTGATGTTAAACGGATAGAGGCCGCTGGCGTCCAAAAAGTCAAAATTCGTTCCGTTCTTACCTGTAATTCAAAGCATGGGGTTTGCTCCAGATGTTATGGAAGAGATCTGGCACATGGTGTAACCGTTGAAATCGGTCAGGCCATTGGTATTGTTGCGGCACAGTCCATTGGTGAACCCGGGACCCAGTTGACAATGAGAACCTTCCATATTGGTGGTACTGCTTCAAGAAAGGTTGAGGTCGCTGAGATCAAGGCCAGAGTCGGCGGTATATTGAAATACAATGAAGATATTCAGACAGTTGTTTCTGCTGAAAACCAAGTCATTGTAATGAACCGAAAAGGCGGCGGTATCACGATTATCGGAGAAGAAGGGCGTGAAAGGGCAAAGGAGACGGTAATTTATGGTGCTACCCTCCATATCCGGGATGGACAGGAAATTGAACCGGGTGATGTGATTGCCACATGGGATCCTTTTACAACACCGATCATAACAGAAGTCTCAGGCCGGATTCGATTTGCTGATATCGAAGTTGGTAATACTGTACAGGAGCAGATTGATCAGGTTACGGGTAAGGTTTCCCGTACAATTATTGAAGGCAGGGATAGTGAGATTCGACCCAGAATTACCATTAAGGATAAAGAAGGAAAAGGGGTAAAACTTTCCAATACAAAAGCAGCCAGATATTATCTGCCTGTGAATGCAATTCTTACAGTTGATGAAGATGACCAGGTAATGGCTGGTGATGTGATTGGCAGATTGCCCAGAGCAACAACAAAAACAAAAGATATTACAGGTGGTCTTCCAAGGGTTGCCGAGCTTTTTGAGGTCAGGAAACCAAAAGATCCGGGTGTATTGACAGAGATTGATGGATATGTTGCTGTGTCAAAGGGAACAAAAGGAAGACAGAAGGTCACCATTACCCCTGGTGATGTCGGGGAAAAGAAAGAATACTCCATTCCTAAGGGTCAGCACGTCACTGTGTATGACGGTGATTATGTGAAAGCGGGTGATCCGTTGATTGCTGGGAGCGCAAATCCCCAGGATATTATGAACATCAAGGGTGAAGTGGCATTGGCAAAATATCTGGTGGATGAGGTACAAGAAGTTTATCGACTGCAGGGTGTAAGAATCAATGATAAACACATTGAAGTGGTGATTCGACAGATGATGAGACGGGTAAAAGTTATCAGTACAGGAGACACCAATTTTATACCGGATGAGCAGGTGGACAGAATCCACTTTGAAGATGAGAATCGGAAAGTGGCCATGACAGGCGGAGAACCTGCAAAAGGGGAACCGTTGATCCTCGGTATTACAAAGGCATCGCTATCTACAGACAGCTTCCTTTCCGCTGCATCATTTCAGGAAACAACAAAAGTGTTAACGCTTGCTGCCATAGAAGGTAAATACGATGGTCTCAAAGGATTGAAAGAGAATGTTATAATGGGCCGAATCATTCCTGCTGGAACCGGTTTCCCCGGATACAGCAATGTTGAAGTTGGATTCGGGTTGGGCGCACAAGTTTGATTTAAAAATAAAAAAACTTGACATTTCAGATAAGTGAAAGTAGAATTGAATATTTTGTCGTGTCTGACAATAGTTAAAATTTGATAAGGAGTGCGAGGGAGAGTTATGCCGACCATTAATCAATTGGTTAGAAAAGGTAGAAAGAAAGCAGAGAAAAAGGTTAGTACGCCTGCTTTGAAAGGTGGACCTCAGAAGCGTGGAGTTTGCACCAGAGTGTACACATCAACTCCAAAGAAACCTAACTCTGCTTTGAGAAAAGTGGCTAGGGTTCGTTTGACTACCGGAATGGAAGTTGCTGCATATATACCAGGTATGGGACATAACCTTCAGGAACACTCTGTTGTTCTTGTCAGGGGTGGCAGGGTAAAGGACCTTCCCGGTGTCCGTTATCATATCGTCAGGGGTGCTCTTGATACCCTGGGTGTTGATGATAGACGACAGGGTAGATCAAAGTACGGCGCAAAAAGGCCTAAATAAATATTGAAAGATTTAAATTTAAGTTATGGTGGGAATGAATGATGGCTGTAAAAGAGATTAATCTTGATAATGTAACAAAAAATGCAACCCAGGAAGAAAAGCTTGCTGCAAAATTCGTTAATTGTGTCATGAAAGACGGAAAAAAGAATGCAGCGCGTAAAGCGGTAAAGAGTGCGTTGCTGATGGCACAAGATAAAATTGGCGAGTCTGCGCTAGGGGTCCTTAAAAAAGCAATTGATAATATCAGGCCCACAGTTGAGGTTAAATCCCGGAGAATCGGTGGTTCAACTTATCAGGTGCCAACGGATATTAAACCCAGTCGTCAGACTGCTCTGGCTTTTCGTTGGTTGATTAACTTCAGCCGTAATCGTTCTGAAAAGGGCTTCGCAAATAAGCTGGCATCAGAGCTACTTGACGCTTGCAACGGACGGGGTGGGGCAATGAAGAAAAAAGAAGATACACACAAAATGGCAGAGGCCAACAAGGCATTTGCACATTTCAGGTGGTAATTAATATTTTGAATATCCTGATAACATTCCACAGGAGGAGTTAAGAAGATGGCTAAGGAAAAATTTGAGCGGACAAAGCCGCATGTGAACATAGGAACAATTGGTCACATTGACCATGGTAAGACTACGCTTACAGCCGCGATTACAAAGCATT
>Ga0180007_10005127_pt1 | contig 13470 bp, 13 predicted proteins | sample MM_PC_MetaG_FD_121122 | JGI IMG/M metagenome (GOLD analysis project Ga0180007, IMG submission 121122) | Groundwater microbial communities from the Aspo Hard Rock Laboratory (HRL) deep subsurface site, Sweden - MM_PC_MetaG | ecosystem: Environmental > Aquatic > Deep subsurface > Groundwater... | reverse complement strand
GCGTGGGGGTAGTCGAGAAAAGAGGTATTATCAATGGGTCAAGAATAGAAGCAGGTGATACCGTAATCGGCCTGGCCTCAAGCGGCCTGCATTCAAACGGGTTTTCTTTAGTGCGCAAGGCGCTTTCGCAAAAGCAGATTAAAGCGATGAGCGCCCAGCTATTAAGGCCGACCAGGATTTATGTCAGACCAGTACGGATTGTTTTACAGAGATTGGGCTCTTCGGTACACGGGATTGCCCATATTACCGGCGGGGCTTTTTACGATAAGATCGCGCGCATTTTGCCTTCGAATGTAGATGTCCGTATTGATAAAGGCTCCTGGCCTATTCCGCATATATTCCGGATCGTTCAAGAACAAGGTGATATCGCGGATAAAGAAATGTATCATACCTTGAATATGGGGATCGGGATGGTGCTGGTTGCGCCTACTACGGATACGCGCAAGGTTATCGGGATACTTAAAAAACACCGCGTGCAGAGCTGGATAATCGGTAAGGCAATAAAGGGAAAAGGGCAAGTGGAAGTAACTTAAGGGGGTGACGCATGTCGTTGATCATTTTATTGGTCTTTGTCGCTATTGCTATTTTCTTTATGGGGGTGCGGATTGTGCGTCCTACGCACCGTGGGTTGGTTGAGTTTTTAGGGAAATACCAAGGTTTCGCGTTGGCCGGATTCCATTGGATCATCCCTATCTTGCAGAAGCTTTATTTGGTCAATGTGACTGAGCAGATGGTCGATGCGGAGCCGCAGGAGATTATTACCTTCGATAACCTCAACGCCCGCGTGGATGCGCAGGTCTATTTTAAGGTGATTTCCGATGAGGAGAGCGTCAAGAGCTCCCAGTATAATGTGTTTAGTTATCAATATCAGATCGTTAACTTAGCGCGCACCACCTTGCGTAATATTATCGGCACGCTGACATTGAAATCGGCGAACAGCGAGCGCGGAAAGATTAACGATGAATTGCATAATACCCTGAAGAGCGAGACCGCGAATTGGGGGATTGAGATCGTAAGAACCGAGCTCAAAGAAATCGACCCTCCCAAAGATGTGCAGGAGACGATGAATAAGGTGGTCAAGGCAGAGAACGAGAAAATCTCCGCGATAGATTATGCCACGGCTACCGAGACTGTTGCCGACGGTCAGAAGCGCGCGGAGATCAAGAAGGCCGAAGGCATCAAGCAGGCGCGTATCTTGGAGGCAGAAGGAGAGGCCGAGGCGATAAAGCTGGTCAACGAAGCGGCGGAGCATTATTTTGTGGGCAATGCCCAGGTGCTACGGAAGCTTGAAGCCGTCGAGAAATCTTTGGTGAATAACGCCAAGATCGTTATCCCGGCAAATACGGAATTGGTGAATGTAATCGGTGAGATGGCGGGTTTCTTGCCGTTAAAAAAAGAGAAGGAAGGAAAGTAGAAAGTAACTTTATGGTTTCGTTTTCGGCGCTGAAATTTTTTGCCGTCTGCTTCGGCTTACGCTTCACTTTCGCTTGTAGACTAACGCCAAATAAGCGTGCTTTCGTTCGGCGTAATTCCTCGCAGACTCAAATGAGAAACGCCGGGCCAAAAAATTTCTAATGCGCCTTAAATCGAAACCACAAAGTTTTTGCCGGCATTTCAATATTATCCTGAGATTGAACAAAAGAGGGAACGTTTGTTGGAGTCTTTCTTTGTAATTTGAAAATCCATAGAATTACATTGAGCGTGTCAGGAAAAGGACTAAGGATATATGAGAATATTGGTAATTGGTTCAGGGGGAAGAGAGCACTCGCTGGTCTGGAAAATAGCGCAGTCGCGCCTGGTGGATAAGATTTTTTGCGCCCCGGGAAACGGCGGCATTGCGCAGAGCGCAGAGTGCATCGATATCAAGGCCGAAGATATTCCGCGCCTCGTTGATTTCGCGCGCAAGGAGAGAATCGATCTTACCGTGGTCGGGCCCGAGATGGCGCTTTCCGCCGGGATCGTGGATGAATTCAAGAACCGTAATTTAAGGATATTCGGCCCCAACAAAAAAGCTGCGCAGTTGGAGGCAAGCAAAGTCTTCTCCAAACAATTAATGGCTAAATATAAAGTTCCCACGGCAGCATTCAAGGTCTTTGAAGATGCCGATGAGGCCAAGAAATATATTGCCCAGATCGGCGCTCCCTGTGTCGTCAAGGCTGACGGCTTAGCTGCGGGCAAGGGTGTGGTGGTTGCCAAGACCGTTGATGAAGCCCAACAGGCCATTGTCGATATCATGGAAAAGAAGATTTTTAGAGAGGCAGGCAGGCGAGTTATTGTTGAGGAGTGCTTGAAAGGGCAGGAGGCATCGATATTGGTGATCACTGATTCCAAAGAAGTGATTCCTCTTGCCGCAAGCCAGGACCATAAAAGGATATTTGATAACGACCAGGGGCCCAATACCGGAGGCATGGGCGCGTACTCTCCTGCGCCGATTGTCACCAAGGCCTTGCTTGATGAGATTATGTCGAAGGTAGTAGGCCGTACCATTGATGGCCTGGCGAGAGAGGGGATTGAATACCACGGCGTCTTGTACGCAGGTATTATGATTACCGACCATGGCGTGCAAACATTAGAATTCAATGTGCGCTTCGGCGATCCGGAGACCCAGGCGATTCTTCCCCGTTTTAAATCTGACCTGGTGGAGGTAATGATGGCAACCGCCGAAGGAACTTTGAGTAAGATCGGTAAATTAGGAGGGCTTTCCTGGGATGCGCGTGCTTGCGTATGCGTGGTCTGTTCTTCCAAAGGATATCCCGGCGAATATGAGAAAGAAAAAGTGGTCACCGGGTTAGATGAAGCCGCAAAGGTTAACGATGTGGTGATATTCCACGCGGGTACAAAAAGGGCACCGGAGCACCAGGGCACCGGAGCACCGGTACAATATTTAACGAATGGGGGCAGGGTTTTAGGGGTGACCGGGTTAGGCGCTACTATTGAAGAAGCTATTGATAGGACCTATTCGGCAGTTGAGAAAATCAATTTCGAGGGAATGCATTATCGCCTCGATATCGGGGAGAAAGCGATATGAATTTAAGATTTCATGATCCTGGAAAGAAGTTTTACTTAAGAAAAACTTCAATAATCGTGTTAACAATGATTTTGGTCTTATCTAGTTTGTGTTGTCCTTTTGCAGTCGCGCAAAATATGGAAACAGTAGAAGTTGGTGAAGTGATTGTCGACTTAGATAATTTAGAAGAAACCTCATTAAATGGTCATAGTATTTACTCTGTTCAATTACGCGGCGATATTGTCTTTATTATGGCCTATGAAACTAAGGAGCTAATGACCCCAATACGTTTTTGGAGGCAGTATCGACATGAAAAACTAAATCCCGAGTTTTATACCCGCAATCGTGCAGAGGGATCTTTGTTAGATCTTGTTCCGAGCTACTTGATGGGGGCAAGCCGTTTTAATTTTCCGGTTACTTTTTGGATGTTTAATTGGAAGACTAAAGAGGCATCTCAAATTGCCATAGATACAGTGCAGAAGACAATCTCACAGATTGTATTCTGCGATATTTCTCCAAACGGAAGGCTCCTGAAAGTAATTGATAGAGCACATACCATAGACACTATCGGAGATCGAAGCGCACTTTATAAAATAGACTCGCAACGAGTAGAAGAATTGGGAGTGGTTAATGATATTCAGTTTCTTTGGCATCCGACAGGTAATATATACTTCTGGTTGAGTAGGATGAAGGACATTAATTCTGGTAAATTTCTGAATTTTCTCTTCTCAATAGATGAAAAAGGAAAAAAGCGGGAATTGCCTTTGTCGGAAGATTTGTCTTTCGGGTCTTTTAAAATTGAAACATGGCTGAACGAATCGAATCTCCTTCTTAAGAGGAGAGGGATCGCCTACGAGTTAAACATAGAAAGTGGACAAATTAGGGAGATGCCAAGATTTTTTTCTGCAAACCGAATAGGCCCTTACGGAAAGTCATGGTTAGAGGTCTCAGGCAATAGTTACGAACTGCTCGCTGAAGGAATTCAAGGAAGCCTTATTAAATATGGCCCTAATCCTGGTTGTTCATATGCCCTTGATAACATGGCTTGGTCACCAAGCGGGGAGCGTCTGTATGCTTTTTCGGGATATATCCCGTATATCTGGCATATCCCTTCGGGACAGAATTTAGCTCTCCCCGGAGATGAGTTCATAACTGATTTCCGTCTGGCGGCAGGTTGGGATGGTGAATATTTCTACTGTCTAAAATATGATGCTACTCTTCAACATACATTGTTAGTCAGATATACATTAGAGGGAGAAAGGCGTCAACAATTTGAAGTAAAGCCGGTGCAAGGAATGGCGAATACAGATGTTGATAGCAAGGAACGGTTCTCGACTTTATCAGACGACCAGATCAAAGAATTGGCAAAGGAAAAAGGATTCCATGTATTGATTCCATCTTATTTGCCTCCTAGATTCAAGGCTTTGCCTTATGGGGATAACGGTAAACTAGGAGATTTGATAATTTTTTGGTATGGAGAGAGTGAATTATCCGCAAGGTCTGCGTTTACTCCCATGCCAGCAGTTTTCATTGAAGAAGATTCAACGAAAGAGCAAAACTGCATTGATTGCGCTAGATTACGGTGGTTTTATGATGGATTACAATTACTTGGAGATAAAGATTATACAGAGGATAGAATATATAGTTATAAAAGAGTCAATATCAATGGCGAAGACGGGATAGTTATGCGTGATTTGAAGAGCACTTCCCCTTCCGATAAAGTAGATAGAAATCATTGTCTAATAATGTTTATCGCCAACAAGGAGACAATGATCAGAATGAGAAGTGATTATTGCGGTACTGAGTGCGAGAATGAACTTCTCACTATTGCCCGCTCTATGCGTTAATAAAGCAGGAGTATATTTTAATATGAATAGTATTTGGATCATGGAGAGCATGATGATCGAATGGAGGAAATATGGCAAAGATTAGCATTATTATGGGCAGCCAATCGGATTTAGAAACATTGCAGGAGACGATCAATTTACTAAAAAGTTTTGGGGTAGATTTTGAAGTCAGGGTCTTATCCGCGCACCGCACGCCCAAAGAGTTAGTGCGGTATGTAGAAGATGCCACCAAAAGCGGAACAAAGGTTTTTATTGCCGCTGCCGGAGGGGCCGCGGCATTAGCGGGTGTGGTTGCGGCGCATACGACGCGTCCGGTAATCGGTATCCCCATTGAAACCTCAAGCCTTAAGGGCCTGGATTCATTGCTTTCTACGGTACAGATGCCGGCGGGGATTCCCGTGGCAAGTATGGCTATCGGGAAAGCGGGAGCCAAGAATGCCGCGATCTTCGCGTTGGAGATATTAGGGGTTACCGATAAAAAGATACAAGGAAAACTGCTGAAATATAAACAAAATATGCGGCATAAGATCAGGCAGGTTAAGATAAAAATTTAAATATGGCACATACGCGTTACGCGCAGGTTGATCCGCAGTATCCCGATATGGCGGTGCTCAAAGAAGCGGGCCAGATAATCCGGCACGGAGGATTGGTAATTATCCCCACGGAGACCGTATACGGAATAGCCTGCGATTCCTCTAATCCGAAAGCCATGCAACGTTTAATCCAGATCAAGGAACGTCCCGCGGATAAGCCGTTCTCTCTGCATATTGCCGAGAAGGAGAAGATCGAAAATTTTGCCAGAGCAATTCCCGTTGCCGCATACAAGCTTTCGGATAAATTCTGGCCCGGGCCGCTTACCATGATCTTAAAATCAAAAGATACCGGGACGGTTGGCATACGCATGCCTGACCATGAAGTCGCCCGTAAAATCATTGCGTGTGCGGGAGCCCCCGTAGTCTGTCCTTCGGCCAATCGTGCGGGTAAACCAGCGCCGGTTAATTGCGAGGATGCGCGTGTTGACTTGGAAGGGTTGGTGGATTTTGTGCTCGACGCGGGAAAGACGACGCTCGGCATTGAGTCGACGGTGGTCGATATGACCGTTGATCCTTTACGTATCGCGCGGGAAGGAGCAATACACAAAGAAGCGATTGAAGAGGCCGTAAAGAAAAAAATAATTCTTTTTGTCTGTACGGGCAATTCCTGCCGCTCAGTAATGGCCCAAGCCCTTTTTCAGAAGGAAGTCCGCCTCAGGCATAGAGACGATGTGGAAGTCCTTTCCGCGGGGATCATGATGATGAGCGGATTAGGCGCTAGTGAAGAGACCAGGCAGGTTCTCAAAGACGAGGGGCTCGATGTCTCCGCGCACCGTTCGCAAAGGATTAGCAAGGAACTCCTTAAAAAATCAGATTTGATCCTGGTGATGGAGCAGCTTCATGAAGAACGCATCTTAGCGATTGCGCCGGAGATAAAAAATAGGCTGTTTTTATTAAAAGAATTTGCTAAAATAAGTGACAATACGTTCGATATCCCTGATCCTATCGGAAGGTCTCTGGAGTACTATGCCAGGACCAAGGCGGTAATTAAACAGGCTATTGCAAAGGTGATAGAGCTTATATGAAAAAGATACTGGTGGCATCAGACCATGCGGGGTTTGCGCTCAAGGAGAAAGTAACGCATTATTTGCAGCAACAGAAGGAGTATACCGTCAAGGACCTGGGGCCATATTCGCAAGAGCGCTGTGATTATCCTCGCTTTGCCTATGCCTTGGCAGATGCGGTTTCGCGTAAGAAAGCATCTCGAGGAATATTGATCTGTAAGAGCGGTATCGGCAATTCGATTGTCGCTAACAGGGTCCCTGGAGTAAGGGCCGCGCTTTGTTATAATGTCCTGGCAGCGCAGCTTTCCCGCGAACATAATGATAGTAATGTTCTGGTATTGGGCTCCGCGTTTGTTAAACCTGCCCGGGTAGGGCGTATTATAAAGGTTTGGTTAGAGACGGAATTTCAAGGCGGAAGGCACAGGCGCCGCCTTAATCAGATAAAGGGAATAGAACGTCAAATAAGGAGCGGCGCACGGTGAATTATCTTAAAAAAACAGATCCCCCGGTGTATGCGGCAATTAAAAAAGAGATCAAACGCCAGGAGCAGAACCTGGAATTGATTGCTTCGGAGAACTTCACTTCGTTAGCGGTATTACAGGCGCAAGGGTCGGTATTGACCAATAAATACGCGGAAGGGTACCCCCAGCGGCGCTGGTACGGAGGGTGTGAGTATGCGGACCAAGTAGAAGTACTTGCGGTGGAACGGGCAAAGGAACTTTTTGGGGCTGAACACGTCAACGTGCAGGCGCATTCTGGAAGCCAGGCGAATATGGCAGTTTATTTTGCGCTGCTTAAACCGCAGGATACCGTTTTAGCCATGGATTTATCGGCGGGAGGACATCTTACCCACGGGCACCCGCATAATTTCTCAGGTATGTTTTTTAATATGGTCGGCTACGGGGTGGACCCAAAGACCGAAATGCTGGATTACGAGAGAATACAGTCGCTTGCCAAGGAACATAAACCAAAGATGATTCTGGCGGGCGCTTCGGCATATCCGCGGGCCATGGATTTTAAGAAGTTCCGGCAGATATGCGATAGCGTGGGCGCGTATCTTTTTGTGGATATGGCGCATATCGCAGGATTAGTCGCCGCGGGAGTGCATCCTTCTCCGGTGGAATACGCGGAATTTGTAAGTTCGACTACGCACAAGACGTTGCGCGGGCCGCGGGGAGGATTTATCATCTGTAAAAAAGAATTTGCTAAAAAAATCGATGCGCAGATATTTCCGGGTATTCAAGGCGGCCCGTTGGTGCATGTGATCGCCGCAAAGGCGGTGGCATTTAAAGAAGCGTTAAAACCACAGTTTAAGACCTATCAGAAACAGGTGGTGAAGAATTCCCGGGCTTTGGCCGACGAATTATCAAAGTGCGGACTGCGTATTGTCTCAGGTGGCACGGATACGCACCTTTCCCTGGTAGATTTGACCAGCCGGCATACGACCGGCAAGGAGGCGTCGGTGTTGTTAGAGCAGGTAGGGATCACGGTGAACAAAAACCTTATTCCTTTTGATGCGCAGTCTCCCGCGGTGACCAGCGGGATTCGCGTCGGGACTGCGGCAGTGACCACCCGCGCAATGAAAGAATCCCAGATGCGCGTGATTGGTCGGTGTATCGGCGCAACGTTGCAGTATCATGAGGATCCCTGGAAGCTCAAAGAAGTGGCAAAGACAGTCTTGGCGCTTACCAAGAAATTCCCGCTCTACCCAGAGCTAAAAAACTACTAAGGCATGAGTGTAAAAATATCCAGTAAGAAAGTATGCCGTCGTCCTAGTTGGGACGAATATTTTCTCGAAGTTGCTGCATTGGTCTCCAGGCGCGCCACATGCCTGCGTCGTTGCGTCGGCGCAGTCTTGGTGAAAGAAAAAAGGATCCTTGCGACCGGGTACAACGGTGCTCCCTCAGGGTTAGCGCATTGCATGGACGTCGGGTGCCTGAGACAGAAACTAAAGGTTCCTTCCGGAGAACGCCATGAACTCTGCCGCGGGCTTCATGCGGAACACAATGTCCTTCTTCAGGCGGCGTTGCATGGAACGTCCACAAAAGGAAGCGTGCTCTATGTAACGAATCAGCCTTGCGTGATCTGTGCGAAAATGATTATCAATGCCGGGATCAAGGAAATCGTTACCGCGGGAGATTATCCGGATACGTTAGCCAAGAATTTCTTTAAAGAAGCCAAGATAAAAGTGCGGAGAGTTAAAAGATGAAATGCACGTATTGCGGCCATTCTGAGGATAAAGTCGTGGATTCGCGCGCTACCGCGGAAGAGACTGCGATCCGCCGCCGCCGCGAATGCCTGAAGTGCGGGAAGCGTTTCACTACCTATGAGTATATTGAAGAAGTAGCTCTTATGGTGATCAAAAAAGACGGCAGGCGCCAACCCTTTGACCGCAAGAAGATACTTGCGGGAATTATCAAGGCCTGCGAAAAAAGGCCGGTGAGTATGGATGCGATGGAAGAGATGGTGGTGCAGGTAGAGAGGACGATCCAGAAGAAATCTGACCGGGAAGTCCCGTCTCCCCGCATCGGAGAGATCGTCATGGGAAAGCTTAAATCCCTGGATGAGGTGGCCTATGTGCGCTTTGCCTCGGTCTACCGCCAGTTTAAAGACGTCAGTCAGTTTATGTCGGAGCTAAAGGGGATTGTGGGAACGCAAAAACAAAAATCATCTCATCCGCGAAGAGGTTAGCGAGAAGGGAGTAGTGATGTATGGTCGAGATGGAATTAAATAAGATAGTCATTGACGAGAAAAGGCATGATCAGCTCATCGTCCTTAAAGAGAAGAACGGAAACCGTGTCCTTCCTATCGTGATCGGGTTGGCGGAAGCCTCGGCGATTAAATTAAAGATTAGCGGTATCCATCCGCCCCGGCCGCTGACCCATGATCTGCTCCATGATGCCATCACCAATCTGGACGCAGGAATAGAAAAGATAATTATCGATAAGTTAGAAGAAACCACCTTTCACGCGAAGATTGTGATTAAGACCAATAACGGGGAATTCAAAATGGTAGATGCCCGTCCTTCCGATAGTATCGCGCTTGCCGTCAGAGCCCATGCGCCAATTTTCGTGGAAGATGATATTATCAAGCAAGCGGAGATCTTTAATCAGAATCAGTAGTTTCCCTTCGGTATAGCATGCCCTATGCAGATTCCTTTCGTCTTAAGCGCTCCTGAAAAAAAGGTATTAACGATAATCCAACAAAATGCGGCATCCAGGAAGAAAGACCTTTTCTTGGTCGGCGGCCTTATCCGCGACGCATTACTGCGTAGAGAGAGCCAGGAACCTGATTTCGATCTCTGCCTTAAAGAAGGAGCGATTGCGTTTGCGCGGCCTTTAGCGAAACAATTGAAGGCGGGATTTGTGGTTTTAGATAAAGAACACGGCGCCTGCAGAATAGTAGTAAGACTGGATCAAAAGAATTACACTCTTGATTTTACCGATTTCCGCGCCAAGACCCTGGAAAAGGATCTTTGCCTGCGCGATTTTACTATCAATGCCATTGGCTTGAGTTTAAAAGAGGTCTTGGCGCAAAAAGAGGCGCACTTCGTCGATCCTACCGGTGGGATGAAGGATCTGCGCGACAAGATCATCCGTGTGCCTGGACCGGAAAGCTTTGCGCAGGACCCTTTGCGTATCGTGCGGGCTTTTAGTTTCTCCGCGGCTTTAGATTTTGCCATTGAGCCAAAGACATTGCGGATGGCACACTTGCAGAGGAAGAAATTGCCCCTTGTTTCACTCGAGCGTATCCGCGATGAGTTCTTCCGTCTTTTTGAGGCAGAGGCTTCTTACAAGCGGTTAGTTTCTATGGATGAGTGCGGCATTTTGAAAGTAATTATCCCTGAAATTAAGCCGATGCGTAATAGGTATCAGGGGCCGTATCATCACCTTGATATATGGAAGCATACTTTAGAGACCATTAAGAAATATGAGGAATTATTGGGAGAGCTTGCGCGTAATTGCGATATTCAGGAGTATCTGCGCACTCCTTTGTCCCGCGGAAGAACACGCAGGGCGCTTATAAAACTAGGGGCTTTGTTGCACGATATCGGTAAGCCCGCGGCGCAACGCCGCCGTGACGGAAAAATCAAATTCCACGGACACGAGAGAATCGGTATGCATATCAGCAAGGAAATCGCCAAACGGCTGAAGCTCTCTAATGACGAAATCCGCGCCCTGGAAAAGATGGTCATGTGGCATTTACGTCCGGGATATTTGGGAGATACCGACAGACCCACTGCGCGCGCGGTCTTTCGCTACTTTCGCGATACGCAAGAGGAGGCAGTCAGCACGCTGCTTCTTTCTATTGCCGACCAGCGGGCCACCCGAGGGCGGTTGACCACTAAGGCTGCGGTAATCCAGCATGAACGGGTGGCATTGCGACTCATTAAGGAATATTTCAGGCGGAAGAAAGAGAAAAAGCCTGCGCGCCTTATTAACGGAGATGAGGTGATGCACAGATTCCGTCTTTCTCCGTCACCTTTGGTAGGGAAGATTCTTTCAGAAATAGAGGAACAGTGCGCGATCGGGAAGATAACAACGAAGAAAGAGGCGTTGCTTCTCGGGGCTAAGATTATTGCCGCGCAACAAAGAGTCCGTCAGTAGTCTTTTCCCCGGGGCCGGTGGTTCAATGGTTTACAAAAACAGAAGAGCGTAGTATAATATAAAAACAATGGCAAAAAACATAGGGTTTGATAACGAGAAGTATCTTAAAGAACAGACTGCCGCGATAGTTGATCGCGTGAGGAAGTTCGATAATAAGCTCTATCTTGAATTCGGCGGAAAGCTTTGTTTCGATTATCACGCGGCGCGCGTCTTGCCCGGATATGACCCGAATGTCAAGATCAGACTTCTTCAGCAACTTAAAGATAAGATCGATATCGTTCTTTGTATTTACGCCACGGATATCGAGAAGGGCAGGGTTCGCGGAGATTTCGGGATTACCTACGATGCGGCGACGCTGAAGCTTATCGATGACCTGCGCAAGTGGGGGTTGGATATCTTGTCGGTCGTGATCACGCGTTTTGCCAATCAGTCCGCCGCGGTAATTTTTAAGAATAAATTAGAGCGCCGCGGGGTCAAGGTATATCTGCATTATCCTATCGAAGGGTATCCCGCGGATGTCAATTCCATCGTAAGCGAGAAGGGATTTGGCCGTAATGAGTATATCGAGACCAAGCGGCCGATTGTGGTAGTTACTGCGCCCGGTCCCAATAGCGGGAAACTTTCCACTTGTCTGTCGCAGCTCTATCAGGAGCATAAGCGCGGTATCAATGCCGGCTACGCAAAATTCGAGACCTTCCCCATATGGAACCTGCCGCTAAAGCATCCGGTCAATGTTGCCTATGAAGCGGCGACCGCCGATATCCAGGATTTTAATCTTGTTGATCCGTTTCACCTGAATAAATACAATAAAATCTCTATTAATTACAACCGTGATGTAGAGAGTTTTCCTATTTTAAAGCTTATCTTAAGCAGGATCTTTGAGAAGAATACCACGCTTCCTATGTATAACTCTCCTACGGATATGGGGGTCAACCGCGCAGGGTTCGGGATCGTAGAAGATACGCTTGTCCAGGATGCCGCGCGGCAGGAGCTCATCCGCCGTTATTTCCGGTATAATACAGAGTACATTCTCGGGATAGAGAAAAAAGAAACAGTTGAGCGGGTCGCTTTGCTCATGGAGGAGCTCGGGGTAAAGAGTACCGACCGGAAAGTCTTGGAGGTAGCCCACAAAGCAGCAGAAGAAGCCGAGGCAAAAGGCAAAGGGAATTTAGGCGTGTTCTGCGGGGCGGCGATCCAGCTATACGACGGAAAGATCCTTACTGGTAAGAACTCAAAGCTCATGCACGCCGCATCAAGTCTGGTCTTAAATGCGGTGAAGGTCTTGGCGAATATTCCCGATGAAATACTATTACTTTCTCCCCATATCATCAATCAGATCGGCAGGTTAAAAGAGGGGATCCTTGAAGCCGAATCCGAGAGCCTTGACCTTGAAGAGACGCTGATCGCGCTTGCCATAAGCGCGACCACCAACCATACCGCGGAATTAGCGATGAATAAGCTGGTGGAACTGAAAGGCTGTGAAGTGCATATGACGCATATCCCCACTCCGGGAGACGAGGTGGGATTGAAGCGCCTCGGCGTTAATCTGACCACCGACGGTAAATTTTCTTCTCCCAACCTTTTTGTGACCTAGGCCCTCGACGCAAACCTTGTGCTGCCTATGCGTCTTTCAACTTCTTCGTCCCGATTCCTGATATTCGCGATCGGGCTTTTTATTTTATGGGCAAGCGGGAGATTTTTTTGTTTTCAAGAAGATACGTTAGAGAAGGTACTTGCGGGGTATCCTCTTTACGTAAGCGGGGCAGTTTTTGTTTTTCTCTATGTAGCGGTTACTTTCTTTGTATGGTTTTCTAAGGATATCTTCCGTCTGGTAGGTGCTCTTCTTTTCGGCGCGTACCTAAGCACACTCTTGGTCTGTATTGCCGAAATAGGTAACGCGGTCATTTTATTTAACTGTTCCCGCTACGCAGGAAGGCAGTTTATCGAAGGGGTGCTCAAAACAGAGAAGCTGCGAGCCTTTGATGAACGGATTGCCAAGGCCAATGCGCTATGGCTTTTTATCTTTCGGACGACTCCGCTGTTTCCCTTACGCTTTTTCGATATCGCAAGCGGGCTTACCAAGATCTCTTTCCGGAGATTCTTTACGGTTATCCTTTTGGGGACACCTCCGCGTATTTTCTGGTTGCAGTGTATTCTCGCAGGAGTCGGCAAGGCGGTCTTTACCGATCCGTCGGTAGTTTCGGTCTATCTGAGGAAACATCCGTCACTTTTTTTGTTGAGCGCGGTGTATCTTATTCTTATCGGAGCGGTTATCGCGCATCTTCATTTGCCTTCGCGCAGGAAACAGCGCAGCCAGCGCTGCGGTGGATGTCGCTGAATCGTGTGGAAGGCGGGTAATTTCAGGCGCCACGCCTGTAAAGGCGCGGGGCCCCATCGGAGGGATTAAAGTAT
>Ga0180007_10005126_pt1 | contig 13471 bp, 21 predicted proteins | sample MM_PC_MetaG_FD_121122 | JGI IMG/M metagenome (GOLD analysis project Ga0180007, IMG submission 121122) | Groundwater microbial communities from the Aspo Hard Rock Laboratory (HRL) deep subsurface site, Sweden - MM_PC_MetaG | ecosystem: Environmental > Aquatic > Deep subsurface > Groundwater... | reverse complement strand
TACGTGAGAAGAATCCATTTCAAATCAGCAGATGAGGGGTGGTAACATTCATTTGCCCCTACCTTTGGAGTATATTAGTGCCCTCTAAACTGGTAACGTTTATTTGCCCCCCAACCACTAGTCACTGGTCATTAGTCAAGATGCTAAAGACCAGCGACTAGTGACCAGTGACTCTCAATATTTCTACAGCATAAGAAATCACCAGATTCATTTGACCCCAAACACACCTATTTCAAATAAAAAAACTCTACAGTGACGCCAACGTCCTTCCGAACTCCTCCGCCGCCGGCGGCCCATTTGCCGTAACAATCATTCCATCAACCGTTACATCATCACCGGTATACACAGCACCATACTTTTCCAGTTCCCCCTGCTGCTCACTGTCACCGTTCCATACGGTCGCCCTCCTTCCTTCAAGTACGCGTGCTTTTGCAAGGATCAACGGTGCAATGCAAATTGCTCCAAGTGGTTTATTTAATCTGACTGTTTCGTGTGCGATTCTTAACGCATCCGGATTGTCGAAATAAATCCTTGATCCTGCTCCTCCGATAAAAGCTATGCGATTATAATCGTTAACATTAACATCTTTTAATGCAATCTGCGCACCTTCTGATCCACCTAATTTTCCTTTGCATTCTCCAACTTGTGAACTTCCCAACACAACTTCAAATCCTGCATCAACAATCATATCACGAGTACCTTTGAGTTCTGCATCATGATAATTTTCCGGCGCGATGATTAGGAGGGCTTTTTTCATGGGGGGATTATAGCATTTTGTCTGAACCTTCACTTGATTCACTTGATTAAAGGATTAACATGATTATTCTAGTATTACCATAATCAAGGTAATCAAATAATCCTTTTAATCATGGTTCAGACATTCCACGGTTCAAACACTTTTCACTTTTCACTATCCACTTTCAAAGTCCCCTCCTTATCCACATCCCCCTTGCTCACTTCCATCACCCCCAATTGTTCCGCTTCCAAAGCCTCCCTATCCTGTGCCGCTCCGGCCATCTCTTTGTCCATATCTACAATCTTCTTAGCCTTGGTTTCTTTTTCCTCTTTAGCTTCCTCAACCGGATCTACAGGTGTTCCTCTTAGCCTCTGCAATGCCTTCATAGTAGCCTGAGCATTTACAAGCTTGTTATTTGTCCCATACTGTTTGGAAAGTACATTCTGTACACCCACATGTTCCAGAATAACTCTGAGTGCACCTCCTGCAATTACTCCCGTGCCTTCACGTGCCGGCAAGATGCGGATTCTGGCTGCTTTGAATTTCTGATCTACCTCGTGCGGGATTGTTCCGTTTACAATGGGAATCCTGATCATATTCCTCTTCGCGTCTGAAACTGCCTTCTGCACCGCTGACTGAACTTCGGATGCCTTGCCTGTTCCCAATCCGACTTTTCCTTTTTTATTCCCTATAACAACAACCGCTCTAAACCTGAGCCTGCGTCCTCCTTTTACAACACGCGTAACACGATCAACACTCAACGTTGTCTCTTCGAACTCTTTTGGTTCACGTGATCTGCGATCGGATCGCTTGCGGTCGGGGCGGGAAGTCTTGGGCATAAATGGTTAATGGAAAACGGAAAGTGGAAAGTGGAAAATAGTGTTAATCAGATTGGCCTACAGTATTTAATAATTGAATTCTACGATCATGAAAATCACATTTAACAATATCAGGCAATGGGCCATGTTGGTTATTTAATGCGACATCAATTTCCATTAGCTCCTGCATTGCCGGTGATCTTGGTGATTCTGCTGTCATAGTAATTGTGAGTTAATTGTTGATAGTTGATTGTCGATTGCCTGCCGGCCGTAGCTCCGCCGAGGCGGACGAAGGCTGGTCGATTGTCAAAAGTCAAGTCCCCCTTCCCTCGCTGCGTCTGCCAACTCTTTTACACAGCCATGAAAGGCGTAAGCGTTACGGTCAAAAACAACTTCGGAAAGTTTGGCATCTTTAGCTTTCTTTGCAATCAAGGCTCCCAATTTGGCAGCACCTTTTGCATTTGGTTTCTCCTTCGCTTCTTTTGTACTGGCAGCAATCAATGTCTTGCCTGCATCATCATCAATTAACTGAACTGTGATTTGCGTAAGCGAACGAAATACAGTCATTCTTGGCTTTTTGGAGGTACCACTGACGGTTGCGCGTATTCTGCGTTTTCTGGCTAGCCTATTCTTTATCTTGTCGGTAATCATATTGGTAATTTAACGAAAAATAGAAACAAATTAATCTACGCCGAAGCCTTTGCGGCAGCCTTTCCAACTTTACGACGAACCTGTTCACCAACATAACGTACTCCCTTCCCTTTATAAGGCTCGGGCTTTCTGAAATCGCGAATATCAGCTGCAACCTGTCCTACAAGCTGCTTGTCTATTCCTTTTACAATAAGTATGTTCTTGTTTTTCTCATCCTGAGTAATTTCTATTCCCTCTGGAACACTGTAATCAATAGGGTGTGAATGACCCAGATTCAAAGTAAGAACTTTTCCCTTAGCCTGCGCTTTGTAACCTACTCCGATTATCTCCAACTGTTTTTCGTATCCTTCGCTAACTCCTTGAATCATATTGGCAACAATTTGCCTTGTCAGACCATGACGAGCTCTTGCTTCGGATTTGTCATTTATGCGATCTACAATTGCTTTGTCTTCCTCGATTTTTACACTGACTTCAGGAAGATGTGCATAAGACAGTTCTCCTTTGGGACCTTTTACTTTAATCATATTGCCGGAGATCTCGACTGTTACGCCGGATGGGATTGCCACTGGTTTTCTGCCAATACGGGACATTAGAGGGTGGATGTAATGGGTAGTACGGATTGCTGACCTGCCATGAGTAAAGTCGAACGGTCACTAGTCACTGGTCTCTGGTCACTGGTCTGCCACAGGTTGACTAGTGACAAGCGACTAGCGACTAGCGACCCACAACGCTCCAATAACGTCAGACTGCTTGGCTCATCTGACCCCCAACCCGATAATAAACTTAAATAAATCATAATAGAATCAAGCTATAGTACAAAGAACCTCCCCCCCAATCTTCTTTTCTTTGGCTGTTTTATCGGTCATCAGACCCTGACTTGTGGTAAGCACTGCCATTCCATACCCGTAAAGAATCGGACGCATATCACTTACTTGCTGGTAAACACGTCTTCCGGGCTTAGAAATCCTTTTAATTTCCAGATTCATTTTCTCCGGATTGAAACTTATAATCATATACTTTTTGGGATCCTCTCCGGCTACCATAACATCGGCAATCCATCCATTATCACGAAGTATCTCGCATAATTGTTCCTTCATGCGTGACCATGGCACTTCGCACTCACTGTGTCTGACACGTTGTGCATTTCTGATGCGAGTTAGTAGGTCGCCTATGGGGTCGGTTACATAAGTCATAATTGACAGTTGACAGTTAACAATTGACAATTGACACCAGATTTTACCTTCGACCGGATTCCGGATTCCGGATTCCGAATGTAAGTGCGCCAATTACAAAGAAAAATAAAAGTCATATTACCATGAGGACTTCTTAACTCCCGGAATCTCACCTTCACAGGCAAGCTCACGGAAACAAATACGACAAACTCCAAAGAACCTCATATATCCATGTCTGCGAGCACAAAGCCCGCAACGATTATAAACACGTGTTGGGAACTTGGGTTTTCTGCCATCAGCCTTCGCTCTCAGAAACGCCTGAAGTTGCATTCTTTGTCTGTGCTGTATGGAGGTGCGGGTCATGGGAGAATTTAAGAAGAAATATTAGTGGAAAGAGATGGAGCATCAGGCTCTCGGAATCCACCTGCGGCCGGAATCCGGCTAGAATCGCCAGCAATTCGTGTTCGAGCTGCTGTCAATGTTTGTTGCCAGATACAGCTAATTCGTTCTGCAGCGCTCGGAACCGAATGTCGATTTAATCTATCGCAATCCACTGCTGCCTCTGGAGTAGGAACTACACCTCTATGACGACTGCCGATATTTCCTATTGTAAACATATTATAAATTGAAATAAATTATGAAGTAGATGAAGAATCAGGAGAATCAGAAGTTTCGGATGAAGAGGATTCTTTAGAGGAATCTTCGCCTTCGGCTTGAGAGGCCTCTGCATTCACTTTCTTCAGCTCCTCTCTCGCCTTCTCCTTTGCCTCCTTTTCCTCATTTGCCTCATCTACCTCCTTTTTAGATGTCTTCTTAAACGGCATTCCCATCAACTTAAGAAGCGCCTTCGCATGCTCATCATTATCCGTAGTGGTAGTAATCTGAATCTGTAATCCAAATAATTCCTTAACATCAGGCAAAGGTACTTCCGGGAATATGGAGTGATCACGGATACCTATTGCATAGTTACCATGTCCATCAAACTTGGTTGTAAGACCACGGAAATCGCGAATTCTGGGAAGAGTGTAGCTGATTAGCCTGTCCAGAAACTCTTCCATTTGTCTTCCTCGCAATGTGACCATTGTTCCCACAACCATTCCTTCGCGGGTTTTAAAATTGGAAATTGCCTTTCGTGTCTTGGTTTTTACAGGCCTTTGTCCCGTAATTTTCATAAGACAATCCGAAATATATTCGTGCATCTCTTTGCTATCCATCTTTGTTTTATTAATACCAACATTTACAACAACTTTTTCTATGCCGGGTAATGCATGTAGATTTTTTATTCCCAACTCCTTTTGCAATTCTTTTGCAATGGGACCTCTGAGCCTGTCATGGAGAGAAGCATATGTCATCCGCCTCGTTTGTGAGTAAATGAATCGGTAGTTCTGCCCTGATCAGGAACAGAGTGATCCTCCTTCATATGTGGGATCTCTTTAAGATCATCTTCTTCCAAGGCCTCGGAACCAAACCCAAGCCCCTTCCAGAATGCCTTCTTATCAGGAGCATCGACTCTTTCCGCCTTCTTGCCTTCCTTGGTTTCTTTGGTTGCTTTGATTACTTTCTCCCCCTTTCCCTCCTTTGCCTCTTTCACCTCCTTTTTCCCCTCCTCCTCCTTCTTCTCCGGAACCTTACCTGCAACCACTACCTCTCCGCTTCTTTTTGCTATCCTTTTCTTACCTCCTTTTTCGTCACGCTCAAAGCCTATGCGTGATCGCTTATTGGTTTTTGGATCAAGAATCATTACATTACTTGCATCAAGCGAAGCTTCGTAACGGATAATTTGCCCAATGCGATTGGGCTGGGATTTAATATGCTTTGTACGCATATTTATGTCAGCTACTATCAAACGCCCATTTCCCAAAACCTTCAGGATTTTTCCTGTTTTTCCTTTATCTTTGCCACTGATGACTACGACGGAGTCGCCTGCATGCAGCTTCATAATACATCTGGGGCAAGTGATATAATCTTTTGAAATCTTTTTCCTCTCAACTCTCTTGCAACGGGACCAAATACACGTGTTCCCTTCGGCATAAAATCTCCTCCGATAATAATGCATGCATTGTCATCAAACCTGATACTGCTACCGTCTTTTCTGCGTATAGGCTTTTTTGTACGCACAACAACGGCTCGTTCTATGCCCTTCTTTTTTGCAATTCCTCTTGGTGCCGCTGTCTGAACGGCAACAACAATCACATCTCCGACTCCGGCATAACGTCTTCGTGATCCGCCAAGTACCTTGATACACATGACGCTTTTTGCACCTGTATTATCTGCCACATTTAGGACGGTATTGCTTTGGATCATTGCTCAGATTTTTCGGAATTAGATTCAAAATCTTTAAGTTCGGAATCCGGAATAACGGAATCCGGCTCAACATTCTGTCCGGATTCCGGCCGAAGGTGGATTCCGATGTTTGATTTTTCTTCGTCCTCATCAACCTTCTGCTCCCCATGTATCGCCTCCTCTATCCCCTCCTCATCTTTCACATCGCTCACACGTGGAACACGCTCAACTACCTCAGAAACTTTGAAGCGCTTGAGCTTGCTCATAGGAGCACATTCGGAAATTATCACAGTATCACCCTCCGTTAAATCTTCGATTCCTTTGCAATCAGCCAAAAACTTTTTGCTTCTGCGGAAGCGTTTTTTGTATATCGGATGAAATACGGACCTATGAACAGTTACGGATACCGTATCTGTCATTTTTGCCGATGAAACGATACCCTTCTTTGTTCTCATAATTTAGTAGGGGTAATGGAAGAATTTGACTTTCGGAATCCGGAATCCGGAATCCGGATACCATTCTTAATATTCTTGCTAAGACCATCAGCCTTTCCAGATACCGGATTCCGCTTTCCGGATTCCGAATCATCAACATCTCCAATCTTTATATCTTCCTTCGACTTCTCTGTCAATACAGTCTGCATCCTAGCTAATTGCTTCTTTTCTCTCTTATACTTTGCATTGTCCTTCTCCTTGTTCATTTTGATCCCAAGACGCATCTTCGCAACCTGTGAAGATTGCTCCTTTATCTCGCGTAGGAGATCGGGAAGTTGCATATTTGTAAGCTCATCAATGGAGAGTAATGAAGACATATCTCTAAAAAATTAAACGGTTAGTTGATATTAATAAGACACAAGCACATTCTCTGCAATAACAATTCCTCTTCTCCTCTCCCCTCTGGGGAGAGGTAGGGTGACCATTCGACAGACTCATGGTCACTCGCAGATATAACCATTTTACAAGTTTTTTGGTCACACTGAGCACAGTCAAAGTGTGAGGGGTGCCTGCGATTTGAATAGATGAAATCATATTTTACCGTATAAGACGGGTAACAACTTTTGTCTTAAAAGGAACTTTATATCCTGCCAATCTGAGCGCTTCTCTGGCTGATTTTTCTTCAATTCCATCCATCTCGAAAAGAATTGCACCTGCTTTTACAACTGTTGCAAAATACTCAGGTGCACCTTTCCCCGATCCCATGGGAACCTCTGCCGCCTTCTTTGTTACGGGAGTATGAGGAAACACACGCACCCATATTTTACCTCCACGCATAACCGATCTTGTCATCGCACGACGTGCCGCTTCTATTTGCCTTGCGGTAAGCTCTCCGGATGACAAAGCCTTTAATCCGATAAAACCAAAAGCAATCTGGTTGCCTTTTTGCGCAACACCCTTGAACGCCCCTCGGCGCCTGTGGTGCTTACGATGCTTTTGTTTCTTGGGCTCAAGCATGGTTGTAAGTGGTTAATAGAAGTTTATCTTCGGAATCCACCTTCGGCCGGAATCCGACATAAAATTGTGTACTTAGAAGCTTTAAGATTTTTCCTGAGCTTGTTCTACTCAGGTATTTAGGAACCGGATTCCGGCCGAAGGTGGATTCCGAATGCCAGTGTCTACAAATAATACTCATCATACTTCAGATTCTGAAAGTGATGCAGTCTGAATATGTTCAACTTTTTTAAATACCATTCCCTTGTATATCCAAACTTGAATACCAATGGTGCCATATGTGGTCATAGCACTGCACTTGGCAAACTGAACGTTGGCTCTAAGTGTCTGCAAAGGAATGTTACCTTCTTTAAAGAGTTCTCTTCGAGCAATCTCCGCACCATTCAGCCTACCCGAAACCCTGATTTTGATTCCAACTGCTCCGGCCTGAATTGCCTTTTCCAATGCCATCTTTGCAGCTCTCCTATATGGCATTCTACGTTGTATCTGCCCCTGAATTGTTTCGGCAATAACATGAGCATCTGCATCGGGATTGCGGATCTCCTGAATGTTCACTTCAAAAGATCCTCCAAACTTTTTATCCAGATCTTTTTTTAGCTCTTCTATGGCTGCCCCCTGTTTTCCGATAATAACACCCGGCTTACTTGTGTGAATTGTGAGTGAAATCTTTTTGTTACGATCAATATTAACCTCACTGATTCCGGCATCCTTAAATCTCTCTGCAACATACCTTTTGATCCTTACGTCCTGAAGAAACAGATCTTTATATTTTATACCCTTTGCAAACCAAGTACTGGACCAAGTATGCGTGATACCAAGCCTGAAGCCATTGGGGTTGACCTTCTGTCCCATTATTATTTGGAGGTGGAAGAATTAGAATCAGCAGAAACCTTGGGATCGGAGGCGGTTTTCTTCTCTTTAGAGGAAGAACCTTTCTCCAAGTCCGACGAATTTTCTTTTGAACTAGTCTTTTTTACCTTCTTTTCAACCTTCTGTGAAGGTTCTTTCTCATCTTTTTTGGATTTTTCTTTGGACTCCGCTTTCTTGACCTGAGTTTTGTCGAAGGTTGATTTTTGGCTTTTGCTTGAATTTTGGGATTTGGATTCTTGATTTTTCTCTGACGCGATACCAAGCGTCAGGGTGATGTGGCTTAAAAACTTCCTCATCGGCCTTACCCTACCTCTCGCCATAGGAACTCCTCTATGGTAAGCCTGTCCCTGATTTACTATCAAAGTTTTAACAATAAGCTCATTTGGATCCTGATTTTCATTGTTTTGTGCATTTGCCATTGCTGATCTAAGCAAGGTTTCCAGAATCCGAGCTGCCTTCTTGTTCGTCCTTTCAAGTGAATGCAATGCATCGTTTACAGGTAACCCACGAATCATCTTGGCTATCAGATTAGCCTTCTTAGGTGCAATGCGAGTTGATCTTAGGTGTGCTTTCATAGTTTTTTGGAAATTAATACTGGGATCGTACAGCAATTGGCTAGTTGGCAATTAGCTAATTGGCTAGTTTTACTCGTTAATATGTAACCAGCACTTCGATTCGGCTCAGCACCAGTAGCTAATTGCCAATTGCCAATTGCTAATTGCCGGTAAACGGAGTCAAAATGAAACATTATTTGGAAGGTGAATTAGGCTTTGCCCCCTTCGCCTGCGCCTCTGCCATTCTTCCACCATGTCCTTTGAATTTGGTTGTCCATGAGAACTCTCCAAGCTTGTGTCCTACCATCTGCTCAGTGATATATACGGGAGTAAACTCCTTGCCGTTGTGAACCGCGAATGTAAATCCTACAAATTCGGGTGGGATATCGCAATCCCTTGCCCATGTTTTAATAATTTTTTTGTCCACGGCTTCCACCATCCTCATAACTTTTTTCAGAAGTCTGGGATCAACGTAGGGGCCTTTTTTTAGGGATCTGGACATGGCGCTAGATATTTAAAGAAACAAAGACAATAGAATATTGGAATACTGGAATACTGGATACACAAGGTAATTTTCGAGTCTCTTTAGACCAATATTCGAATATTCCAGTATTCCCGATGTTGGAGAAATAATTAATCATAAAATTAGCGTTTTCTCTTCTTAAGAGACCTATGCCTTACAATCAACTTATTCGAATATTTATTTACCTTTCGAGTTTTTACACCAAGAGCTTTTTTACCCCATGGAGTCTTTGGCCCTTTCTTCATTCCAACAGGACAATGTCCTTCTCCTCCTCCATGTGGATGATCTCCGGCATTCATTGATTTACCAAGTACCTGTGGCCTGCGTCCAAGCCATCTCATACGACCGGCTTTTCCAATCCGCACAAGACTATGCTCAGAGTTGCTAACCGTTCCTATGCTTGCATAGCAATTGCATCGAACTTTCCTTACCTCTCCACTTGGGAGCTGAACCAACGCAAAGTCACCATCAATTCCCATCAACGTAGCTCCCGCCCCGGCCGAACGAACAATTTGTCCGCCTTTACCGAGCCTTAACTCAATATTGTAAATTTTGTATCCTGATGGAATATATTTAAGTTGCATGCGATTGCCTGTTTTTACTTTTGTTCGCTGCGAACACACTATCTGATCTCCCACCTTTAACCCCTCGGGAGCTATGATGTAACGTTTTTCCCCGTCAACATAATAGATAAGTGCAATGGAAGCAGATCTATTCGGATCGTATTCAAGCGCCGCAACTTTGCCGGGAATTCCATCTTTATCCGTGCGCTTAAAGTCGATATCACGCAGAAGTCGCTTGTGTCCGCCACCGCGATGACGAACCATAATGCTACCCGCACTGTTACGACCGGAGATACGTTTTTTGCCCCAACTTAAGCTCTTTTCGGGCCTCTTTTTAGTAAGATGTGACGTATCCAGGAACGTCATTTTGCGTCTTGCCGGGCTCGTTGGTTTGACTTTCTTTATTGGCATGAGTGAACGTGAGTGTAAGTATTTTTTTGAAGCAATTGGGGGTCGCTGGTCACTGGTCGCTCTTCGAGCCTGAGCCTCAGAGTCGAAGGCTGGTCGCTGGTCTGCGAGACTAGTGACAAGTGACTAGTGACTAGTGACCGTCCATCAAAGGAAAAGCCTGAACTGGCATAAGTAGTAATCATACCTTGAATGCAGCAATATCCAAAGGCTTACTCTTAGCATCAAGCCTTACAATCATTTTCTTATAAGGATGTCTTTTTTCCATAACTCCACTTCGGATATCTCTACTCTTGGAACCAACTCGCATCACTCGTACATCCAGTGCATCCACATCGTAATATCTTTTTAGCGCTGCCTTAACATCAATCTTTGTCGACTGATTCGCAACTTTTAGAGTATAAGTCCTGCTTCCCTTAAGGCGTTCTGCCTTCTCGGTAACTATTTGGCCAATGATAACGCGGGAGAGATCCATTATTTGGTTTTAGTTGAAGTAGATTTCTTAGCTGGTTTTTTTTCTTTTACCTCCTTTACCTCTTTTATCTCCTTTTTCTCTTCAACTTCCTTAATTGCCTTAATCTCCTTCCCCCCAAAAACCTCCTCAACCTTCTTCACCGCATCAACCAAAAACACAATATGCCTTGCCCCCAACACACGCTCCGGATTCAAATACATAGCCTGTACAGCCTCCGCTTTGGGAACATTGCGCAATGAAAGACAAATTCCCTCATGCTTTCCGGAAGTTACAAAAAGAATCCTGCGACCAATATCAACCGGAAGTTTAGTGAGCAACTTGAACATATCTTTCGTTTTTATCGTGTCCGGATAGCTTTCCAATCCAATAATACTTCCTGCTTTTGCCTGAGCGGAAAGACTGGACTTAAGTGCCTGCCTTCGCATTTTTCGCGGCATATCCTTGAAGAAATTTGCATCTGATCTTGGACCAAAGGCTTTTCCACCACCTCTTAAAAGCGGACTTCGGACAGGCCCACGGCGTGCTCTCCCTGTACCTTTTTGTGCAAACAACTTCGCAGTGGATCCTTGCTTCTCTCCGCGATTTCTTGCATGTGCAATCGGGGATCTGCGATTACTTTGCTGGCGAATAACTGCCTGATGCATCAAGCCCATATTTATATCAGCTTCAAAGAATGCCTTGGGTAACTGAAGCGTTCCCTTCTTTGTGCCAGTGGCAGTGTAAACATCGATGGTCATGATTGGGATACTGGAATACTGGAATATTGAAAAATTGGAATATTGGAATATTGGAATATTGGGGTGATGTTTTGCATGTATAAAACTGGGTTTCGCTTTAGACCAGTATTCGAATAATCCAATATTCGTTCACAATGGCCTATAATGGTAGAAAATATCTTCATTTTTTCTCTGGAGAATTTTCAACAGTAACAAATATCAATGCCCCCGTTGGCCCCGGAACCGGTCCTTTAACACAAATAATTCCTTTCTCCACATCGCATGACATAACGGGTCGCTTGCTTAAGGTGATTTTTTGATTTCCCATACGTCCGGGCATCTTTTTTCCCTTCATCACTCTTCCGGGAAATGCACACATTCCAACTGAACCGGGACGTCTGTGACTGTGTGAACCATGAGTTTTAGGACCTCCATGGAAACCATGTCTTTTTATAACACCCTGAAAACCTTTTCCTTTGCTAACTCCGGAAACCGAAACCATGCTTTCTACAGGAATTTCCTTTGCAGTTACCTGTGTTCCGGGATCCAGCCCTTCCAATGATTCTACTTTCCACTCTTTTTGAACTTTATATTTTGTATTCTCTTTTCCTTTTCGTGATTTCCACTTTTTCGCACCTACTCCCAATACAACCGCATTATAACCATCTCGCTCCTCTGTTTTGGTCCTTACAACCGTGTTTGGTTCAATTTCCAAATATGTAACAGGTACCGACTCCCCGCTCTCCAGGAATACTCGTGACATGCCGACTTTGCGTGCTATTAGACCTTTACACATATATTTGACTTGGAGGTTCTTGAGGCCCGGATAGTCGAATGTCGATTGTCGAATGCCTGCCAGCCGTAGCTCCGCCGAGGCGGACGAAGGCTGGTCGATTGTCGATACTGACTTCGGGCAGGAACATAAGGATCCATCTTGCCTATACGGCTTATCAGGATTCTCGCATCAGTAGCTCAACTTTAAGTTGTAATGAGCTTAGAAGTCAATGATTTAAATGGGAATATTTAATTAGGTGGGGAAGGTTGGGAAAGTGGGGAAGGTGGGGAAGGCTCACCAATATCGAGGAACTTTCCCAACCTTCAGTATTTTTTTATTAATCATTTTATATTGGCCTTCGCACGTCGAAGACGTGCTCTGGTTTTACATACGCGAACTAGAGCAGGTCTTCGACCTGCGAAGACTCCAAATTAATAAATATTTAACCTGACTTTCCAAGCCTAATTTAAAAAAACCGTACGCCAGATAAAACTGACGTACGGAGAAAGCCGCGGGATAGCACATTCATAGTTGTTTGGGGCTGGCATGCGGGATGAAATGAATTGTACCACATTCAGTCGCCTTGATACTGCACACATACTGTCGCAAGCGATATTCCGCGCTCTTGCTGATCCACGGAACAATCAAAGCCCCACAATTCTCCATCAAACGCATTTGCGCGACGGCAAAGCGAAACAAGGCAACCCACGTTTCGTGGTACACCTCATTTCCATAGGGCACAACCCAAACATCATCGACCGCAATGAACGTTTTACCATTTATCAAACGGATCCATCCTAGAGGTTGTTCCAGTAATTTCTCCCTTGCCAGGTCCCACTCGGCTTTCATTGCAGCATCACTCCTCTCTGGTTTTCCAGCACGTTCCCACCGATAAAATGCCTGCAACGTCACTTCATAGTCGAAAACGTCGCTACGCTTGACAATGTGCGTCGTCACAATGCCATCTTCTCGCTGTGTATCATGTGCAAGTCTCTCAACGGTCAAGTCTGCAACTTGGTGTCTCAGTGCATCGGAATCACAATTCAAAACTGACAACTGCGTTTTCATATCTCAGTCCCTTACTTCCCCCCACGGCATCCTCTCTCCTGTTTTCCGTGGGATGACATACGTTCTGCTTGTGATGTACACCACCACAAGGAGAGAGAGTGGATAGGGGGATAAACGGTGATTTGAGGGAGCGGGGGTTAATAGTATTATTATGCGACGTGGTGTCAATGATTCTATCGGGTTGGGAAGGTCATGTACGTCAGGTAAGTAAGGAAAGCTCTCCAATATCTAGGAACCTACCGGACTTTCCGAACCTTCCGACTTGTCCGCCGAAGCTCCCCAAGGAGCGAAGGTGGAACCTACCTTACCTTCCCAGCCTTCCCCACCTTCCCTACCTTCCCAACCTTCTAATCTAGAAACAAACCTCTATGCAATGTAAACTAGCACTCATGTTCTGGGCAGACGAAATTG
>Ga0180007_10005125_pt1 | contig 13473 bp, 9 predicted proteins | sample MM_PC_MetaG_FD_121122 | JGI IMG/M metagenome (GOLD analysis project Ga0180007, IMG submission 121122) | Groundwater microbial communities from the Aspo Hard Rock Laboratory (HRL) deep subsurface site, Sweden - MM_PC_MetaG | ecosystem: Environmental > Aquatic > Deep subsurface > Groundwater... | reverse complement strand
CCGTTTCAAACAGTTTTTTAATCATCATCGCTTTTCCCTTTTTGGGAAAAATCTACGATTATCTATCCTTTTTTAAAATTGTATTCTTCTAATTTACCCACTCAATTTGAGAAGGAACCAAAAGTATTTCATTATTGCCGGATTGGGATCGGAAATTTGTTGTGGCAAATGTTTCGGCCGGTATTATTGAAAATCAGAATGTATACTCAAAATTGAAAATATCAGAAAACCAGACCATTATCTATAAACATGATGAACAAAAACAGGAAATAAATTTGGCTAATTATAAGGAAGTATTCGCAAAAAGGTACACAACCGTAAATTCCGAAGAGTATTGTGATGTTCTGGATGAAATATTTAAAGAAATAGAATACAAGTTACTATTCCATTATGATGGGTGTAACATCTGGTTTGAAAAACTTGAAGAATATAACAGAAAGAATGTATTGAATCTATCGGAATTTAATCGATGTATTGAAATAATCGATACGTTACGATACTATGATTGTCATAACTACATAATAGGACACACATGTTATTTTACGTTAACCTGGATTTTTGGCCAGGTATGTGAAAAGAATTCTTCTCAAATCTCTGTATACAAATATATTGAATACTTGCTTGATAATCAAAATTCTGCCGAAGAACAATTAAGTTTCTCATTTGAATATCTATTTCAAAAATTGCCGGAATATGTATTGGAATCAATTAACTCGAAAAACAAGCTTGATCAAAAATACCTGATAGATCACTTAGTGTGGGGATTTTTAAATAATCGTTATTCAGGAGAAGATGATGCATCGGGGAACATTCCTGATAAAGCAATGATCAGATTAGCATCACCGCCCCCAAATGTATTAACGATTGACACTTATGAAGAAATATTTTATTCATTAAATCCCAATCTTGTATCCTTAAAGAATTCATATCCGGGATTAATTAAAACAATTCTTGAACAGATAGAAAGATGTCTGTAAAGGGTATATTTAGAGATTTACTATATAATAAAAATGGAAAAATACATTTTCTGGATTGTCAATTTTTATCGAATATAGCGAATCATTACTCCATTACTCCTCCAAAGGAGCCCCTTCGGGGCAATTCTCCCCTTATTCCCCAGCTGCCTTATAAGAGCCTAAAACTTTCAGAAACGATGCGATCTCTTCCAGATGCCGGATGGCGTTCCGGCAGCGTTCTTCCTGCATCGTGCCGGTAAAATCCAGGTAGAAGAGATATTTCCAGCGTTTACCACGCATGGGCCGTGATTCAATTTTCAGCAAATCGATATCCCGTAACGCGAAAACACTCAGGCTCTTAAAAAGAGCGCCGGGTATATTTTTCATGGAAAAAATAACCGATGTTTTATTGGCGTCTTTCGGTATCTCGGAAGTTTTGGCGATAATGTGAAAGCGAGTATAATTTTGGGAATTATCCTCGATCTCTTCCTTGAGGATTTGCATCTCGTTATCTTCGGCTGCCTGGCGGCTGGCAATTGCGGCGGCGTGCAGCAATTTTTGATCGCGAATATGTTTCACGCTGCCGGCCGTATCATAACTGGCGATGGTTTCGATATTCGGCAGCGATTCCAGAAAATTACCACACTGTTGCAGCGCTTGTGGGTGAGAATGCACCATCTTGATATCGTCCAGTTTGACACCGGGATTGGCAATCAGGTGCTGTTCGATACGGAGCTGAACCTCACCAACTACGGTGACCGCTGAGTCCAGAATCAGATCGAGATTCTGATAAACGCTGCCTGTGCTTGAATTTTCCACCGGAACAATGCCGTAACGGCAGTTTTTATTTTCGACGGATTTAAAAACGTCTATGAACTGACGGCAGGGGAGCGTTTCAATATCGTCACTGAAATATTTCCGGGCGGCAATTTCGCTGAATGCATAATGGGTCCCCTGAAAAGCGATTTTATTGGGTGTGTTCATGATTCGATTCCTTTGCGTGCCTTTACGCCTTTTTGATAATAGTGTTTGATTTCCAGCATTTCGGTGACCAGATCGGCGGCTTTAACCAGTTCCGGGTGAGCGTTGCGTCCGGTGATGATTAATTCCAAATTTGATGGTTTCGACCGGATGACTTCCAGAAGTTCGTCTATTGAAAACAGCCCGAAATAAACTGCAATATTGGCCTCATCCAGAATGACCATATCATATTCTCCGGACTGGATAATTTGACTGATCTCAGCCAATCCCTGTCTGGCCAGTTTGATATCATCCGTGGTTGGTTTGTTGATGATAAAGCAGTCCCGGCCGTATTGACGAATAGTGATTTCCGGCAGTTTTTCCCGCAGAGCATTGATCTCGCTGTATTCCATTCCCTTGGCGAACTGGCCGATAAAAACTTTTAACCTGGCGCCGACCGACCGCAGAGCCAGGCCCAGCGCCGCGGTCGTTTTACCTTTTCCGTCTCCGGTGTATACCTGAACGTATCCTTGCATAATTTTCTCCGATCTCAGACGAGTTTAATTTACAGCTTTTTTATCAATGAAAAATGCATGGTCTTGTTTTTACAGAAAAAATAGTTAACTTCTTTCAAGTTTATAGGCGGATATGATCGATATAAAACTTGAACCAATTGGGAAAATCATAGCTGCTGAACCAGACAGTCCATTACAGGATGTTCTTTTTAATTTCGGTGTCGAATTTCCCACAATATGTAAATAATCAATATTGATTTAGCTCACGCTGTAAATCCAGGATTTTCCATAATTTATTCTATCAATGTACAATTATAACTCACAATAACTTTCAGGAGATACAGTCATGAAGAAAATTTGCCGGATTTCTTTCTTGATCACTTTTTTTGTTTCGTTTAATGTATTCAGCCAGGTTCATTATCCCGGGCCGGTGGACATTACCGGGAATGAAGAGATCGTTTTCGATTATTCAACCGATGCGTGTGATATCGAAGACATTCCCGACGGGACAGCGCAAGCCTTCAGGGATATTGACGGGAAAATTCAGTTGATCGCTTCCCATAAAATTGCTTACCGGATGATTGGAGACAATTTTAATTCATTGGTCAGAGATTGCTCCAACGGACCGGTCTTTACCTCTCATAACAGCAGTTCGGCCGGATCATACAACAACCAGGAATGGTTAGCTGGTGTCTACACACCCGATGGAAAAACGGTCTATTCAATTGTACATAACGAATATAAACCGGAAGGCGATATCTATTGGCAATTTTCCTGGTATAATACTCTGACCTTTGCAACTTCTACCGATACAGGTCGAAGTTATTCTCATGCGACTCCTCCGAATCATTTCCTGGCGGGAATACCGTATAAATACAGTTACGGCTACCCGATGGGAATCTTTGGTGGCAGTCGACCGGTTTATAATCCCAACGACAGTTACTACTATGTGCTTGTCCATCTTGAAAGTTATCCGAGAATTAATCCCGTGCAGGACTGGGGTGTGGGTGTTATCCGCACACAGACGCTTGATGATCCGGACAGCTGGCGTGGCTGGAATGGCGAGGATTTTAGTGTGCAGTTTGTCGATCCCTACAATGAAACTGTGACAAATCCGGATGACCACTTTTTACATCCCGTTTCCCAATCGAACATTGGAAAAATGTGTGAAAGCCTGACCTATAACACCTATTTCAATAAATTCATGGTAGTTGGTTTCCATAATAAAAGAAATATCAACACCAATATTACAGTACATGGATTTTATTATTCACTATCCGATGATTTAATCAACTGGAGCTCACCGATATTAGTGTACGAATCACCGAAAACCGGTTGGGAAGTTGGCGGTATTTATTATCCGGCAATTATTGATCACAGCGATACAACCCGTAATTATCAGCGGCCCGGACGTGATGCGTACCTCTATTTTACAAAGTGGAATTCCGATGCTTATAATCGGGACCTGGTGCGTGTTCCGATTAGATTTAATGATAATATTGTCAGTTCCTTTACGGTGAATTCAACCGGTGACTTAGCCGGTGAAGACATAGGAAACGGGACTGCATATACAGGTGACTCTACTTCTGCTGGTGACCCAGAAGTAACTCTTCGGTCGGCGATGCATGAGGCTTTGGCCAGCCCCGATCCCGATTATGTATTTACGATTAATTTTGATATTTCCGGCGATGGACCGCACGTTATTAATGTCGGTGGATTTTTACCGGAACCGGAACGTCCGATTATTATCGATGGTTTCAGTCAGTCTGGTGCCAGCCCGAATACGAACGCTTTGAATGAAGGCAATAACGCCGTGATTAAAATAGAACTGGATGGCAGCGGTTCCGGTGGCTCGGTTGGCTTCAACCTTTACGGTGGTGATGCAGTGATCAAAGGATTAGCGATTCACGGCTTCGGTTCCGGTATTCAGATCAACGATATTGGGGAATGTAATATTCAGGGCTGCTATCTGGGGACCGACGCTTTCGGTGCCGTATTGGGAGATGAGATTGGAATTACCATCAATAATTCATCAAACAATATTGTCGGCGGAACAGACCCGGCGAATTTTAATGTCATCACCGGTGAGATCATCATCAATGAAGGCTCGGAATATAATGAGATTCGCGGGAATTATATCGGCCTGGATGCTACCGGTGCAAACACGGTCGGGGCTGGTGGAATCAGTATCCGCAATGCGGCTAATAATGTTGTTGATTCTAATGTCAGTTCCGGAACCTACCGGGGAGTCGAAATCAGAGGCAATCAATCACAGCAAAATTCTGTTACAAATAACTTTATTGGTACCGACAAAACCGGTGTTAATCCGATGAGTACCGGGTTGATCGGTGTCTATGTATCTGAAGGAGCCCGTAATAATTTTATCGGGAAACCTGATAACGGAAATGTGATTGGATCCTGGCAGTATCGCGGAGTCGTTATTGACAGCGCTTTCTCTAATAAGATTCAGGGTAACTGGATCGGTACTGATCAAGGAGCAGCTACAGACCTGGGTAATCTTAATGAGGCAATTCATCTGATAAACGATGCGGCTGATAATTTTATTGGAGGTGAAGCCAGCAGTGAGGGAAACATCATTGCATATAATAATGGTATTGCTGTTCGTATCGGGGCAGAATCCGGTGGAAATGTTGCTATTACCGGCAATGCGATTCTAGGGAATCAGATTTTTTACAATGGTTATGGTATCGACATTGATCCGGCTGGCGTCAATGAAAATGATCCGCTGGATACCGATACCGGGCCTAACAACCTTCAAAATTTCCCGAAACTGACAAGTATTGATATTGGTACAAATGATACACACATCGAGGGATTCCTGCAATCTGCCGCCAGTACCAGCTTCCGGATCGAATTCTTTGCCAACGATGATCTGGATCAGAACAATCTGGGACAGGGGCAGGAGTTCATCGGCTATAAGAATCTAACTACCGACGCCAGTGGATCAGCTACGATCGATGTACACTTTGCAACTGAAATCACACCTGGCTACTATGTCACTGCGACGGCTACCGATCCCGACTACAATACCTCCGAGTTTTCGAATCCAGTTCGGGCGACCAGCGATATCTATTTCCCGGATATTAATGTATCACCGACGACACTGACCTTCAGTGTCAATCCGACCCAGATGCTGGATGAGAATATCACCATCGAGAACACCGGTAACCTGAGCCTGGATTGGACCGCCGCAACTTCCGCTTACTGGATTCGCCTGGATAAAGAATCCGGTACACTGAATGCAAGTTCATCGACATTGCTGAACGTGACCGTGAATCCCGAAGGCATGCAGGCGGGTACACATTCGGAAATTATTACGATTACATCCACCGATCCCGATGAAGCCACGATAGAAATATCGGTGAGCATGACGGTCAACGGTTATGCGGAAGCGGTGATAACACCAGATTCGATGGAGGTCTTTGCTGAGCCGGGCAGTTCTGGGACTGACACGCTGTTTGTATCCAATACCGGTACAACCCTGCTGGAGTATTATCTGCATACCAGCAGCGACTATGTGAATGTGGAACCGACATGGGGAAGGGTTCTGGCTGGCGGCACGGATACGGTCATCGTAACCGTCAATGCAGACACCCTGGATTACGGGACCTATTTCGAATGGGTACGTGTGGATCCGGTCTCTGATCAGCAGAGCATCACGGTTCCGCTGGACGTAAGAGTTGCCATTTTAAAACCTCATATCGATGTTTCACTTGATTCTATCTCGGCAGTTATTATTCTAAATGGTTCGGAACAATTTGATTTGATTATCGAGAATCAGGGGTCGGAATTACTCACATTAGCAGCTTTTTGTAATGATGGTTGGGTTATTCCTAATCCTGATACCTGTTCTATTGAACCTGGCGGAAAAGATACAATCGTAGTAACTCTCGATGTGACCGGAGTTGCTCTGGGTGCTTATGCTACAAACCTTTGGCTTTACAACAATGATCCAATTAATTCAAGGTTGGGAATTCCGGTATCTGTAAATATAATCGAACCGGGCCCCAGAATGAGTATCAGTCCGGTATCCTTTAATATCACAGTAGCGCCCGACATAACATATCAGGATTCAATTTGGATTACAAATAATGGGACAGCAGTCCTCCATTATGACGTTGGGAGAAGCATCGATTGGATTGATGTTTCAGATACAATGGGAGTCGTCCAGGCAAATACAACCAGTGCGATTCTTCTCTATATTACTACAAGTGGAAAATTGGGGCAGTATTCCGAATACCTCCGGTTTACATCTGTCGATGCGATAGATAATTCGCTTATTGATGTTACGATTGATGTAAATGTAGTTCAGGAACCCGATATCACGGTTATTCCCGACTCAATTCATGTAACACTGGCTCAGGGGCAAATCGGCACAGCGACCTTTGTCATTCGGAACGACGGTTCGGCAAATCTGGAGATTAGTCAAGTTGGTAATGTATTCACAAGTAACTGGCTGAGTCCTGAACCGCGCAATCCCGGCTCGGTTGCACCAGGTGATTCGGTAGTGATTACAGTGAATATTTCCGGAAATGTTCTGGATATTGGCGACCATCCCGGAATGTGCTTTGTCAATTCCAACGACCCCGACGAACCGGTGGTGGAAATTCCGATCCTGGTGACGATTACAGAAAAGGTGTTACAACCGGCCATTATGGTCGTACCGGAAACTCTGGAATATTCCCTTCTGACCGGTTCGACACATACGGATACCATCATGATCTACAATTTGGGGGATGCGGAACTGAACTGGTCTCTCGGCAACCAGACAACGTGGCTGAATTACAATCTGGCCGCCGGTGTTACAGCCGCATCTGATTCAACCGAATTAATCATTACGATTGACACCGGGCCGCTGAGCGCACTCAATTATGTGGACACACTGACATTTATGTCCAACGATCCTGAAATCCCGTTTCTGAATATTCCGGTCAGTTTGGAACTGGTTCCCCATACCGGTATCGATGTAGCGAACTTCATGCCCGATGAATATATGCTGTTCCGGAACTATCCCAATCCCTTTAATCCCACGACACTGATTCAGTATTATGTTCCGGAAGAAAGCCTGGTTGAGATAAAGATATTCGATTTTCTGGGAAGTGAGGTTAAAACCCTTATGAAGGACCGGCAGACCAAGCAGTTCTACCGGGTCCACTGGGACGGAACGAACAATATCGGAATTCCCATGCCCAGCGGCATGTACTTTTTCCGGATGGTCGCCAAATCACCTCAGAAGCAGTATGTCAAGACGCGAAAGATGATCCTGCTGCATTAGTATTTAAATGTAGGGGCGATTCATGAATTGCCCCTATTTTTATTGGTGTGAATCCGTGTTACAATAAAAACACAGAACCTGCTTCACAAACACAAGCTTCAGCGGGTTCCCGCCGTTGAGATGGGATTGCTGTGGTTACATCTGTCAGGTTTATAGATGCTTCTCCATCAGACGATATCAATCCGGCAACTGCCGGATGTATTAAACCTATCGTATAAGCAAACACTTATTTACCCCGCTATATTCTCCAGCGACAATTTTATAAAAATAAATCCCGGAACTCAGACCGCCTGCATCCCAGACTACCGAATAATTACCGCGATCTTTTTGCTCATTGACCAATGTCTCAACGAGTTTCCCTCTGACGTCATAAATGGAGATTTTTACAAATGACGCCGACGCTAACTGATAAGATATTGTTGTAGCAGGATTAAAAGGATTCGGATAGGCTCTGTGCAAACCAAATTCCGGCGGAATCTTCGCACTCTCAGCCTCAACCTTAACCTCAAGCTTCTTATGCCAGGTCACCTTGCCGTTATAATCCACATCACCGAGTCGATATTCATAGGTCACGCCCGGCTGAACATGTGGATCTGATCTACCTTCGAGTTTATTAATAGGTGTAGGGCAATAAAGGGCCGGTCTGCTACCCCCGTAGGCCGGTCACTTTTTTTATTTTCGACTTTACTCTGTAAAATTAAACCTGTCCAGTTTTTGCCCAGTTTTGGGTAGATTCTTCCTCGATATTGTGTACAACCCCCATATTTAAATTGTACAGTTGTAGTACAAATGTTTTCAATGCAAATAATCCCGGCTGATTTTCTGTATTTATTATCGATAAAATAACCGTTTCAAGATGTCAATTTCCTTTTCACTTGCCTTTTTAAAATATCCCTGTTATATTACCGACCGACCAGTCGGTCATAATTGAAAAAGGAGTAAAAATGATTCCGCTGCCAAAGGATGAAAATAAACGCCGGCGTATCATCAAGGCCGCGATTCAGGTCTTCGCCGAAGTGGGCGTCAGTAACGGCAAGATCGCCACTATCGCCGCGAAAGCCGGTATCGGCAAAGGCACGGTCTATGAATATTTCAGCAGCAAAGAGGAAATCTTCGCCGCCGTATTTGAAGATTTTTTTATCCGGATGATGAGCGGTTATGAAGATCTGGCCACCGCGCCAATGGACCCGGTTCGGAAGATCGGGATGATGTTCGATTACACCTACGACTACCTGGACGAGCACCTGTCCGGTGATCGTGGCCCGGAATGGCTGATTTTCCTGGAAATTTTTCTGCGGGGCTACCGGGACGAGATGTTGGGCGGCGGCAAACTTTCCTTCGCCAATATCCTGCGTGATATGTACAAGCTGTTCAAACCCATTGTGGATGAAGGCATCAGCGCCGGGGTTTTTAAACCCCTCGATTCGGAGCATGTGACATTTATTATCTTCGCTGCCCTGGACGGGATCGGTCTGCACTATTTCATTAATCGTGACCATTATGATAAAGAAAAATTGAAAACGATTACCAAAGAGTTTTTTCTGAACGGCTTAATCAAACCCCGAACCCAAGGAGCATAACATGAAACGCCTGATGCTATTCTGTCTGGCAGCCGTCACTTCCCTGACCGCTGCTGATCCCACCGGTGCGGAAATCCTGAATAAAATCATCGATCTGATGAATCCCGAAAATGCCAAAGCCGTCATGGAACAAACCATCGTCACGACTTCCGGCGACAAACGGACATTTCAATACGAAACGTATATGGGTAACCGGGGCGAATCGTCACTCATGCGCTACCTGGAACCCTCCCGGGTCAAGGGCAACGCCATGCTGATGACCGGTTTTTCCGACAATATCTGGATGTATAACCGCCGGACCGACCGTGTCCGTAAACTGGCTTCCAGCGCCAAGAATCAAAAATTCGAAGGCTCCGACTTTACTTACGAAGATATGGGTTCCGGCGACAGTTGGAAAGAGGACTATACACCGGTATTAAAAGGTATCGAAAAAATCGACCGGGAAAAGTGTTACACGCTGGAACTTCAGTTGAAATCTGATGATAATTCCTATAAAAAAATGATCTGTTTTGCTCGCCTGGAAGATTTCTTCCCCATTCAAATCGATTATTATGATGAAAATGATGTCCTCAGCAAATCCCTCTACCTGGAAGATATTCAGACTGTCGAAGGGATTCCGACGCCCATGAAAATGACTATGAGCAATCATCTGGATAAGACCGAAACCGTCATGGAATATACCAGCATCACCTATGATGTGGAATTCGACAAATATTTCTTTACCGAGCGGAACCTGAAAAAATAAAAGGACATCGAAATGTTTAAAAAAATCATTTTACTCGTTTTCCTGAGCTCTTCCCTGTCCGCACAGGTCGACTGGTTCGGTTATTATGAGGGTGAAGGCGACTGGGGCAAGACGCCGGATCTGAGCATTTATTACGGATACAACAAACTGCGTCTGGATATGGACAGTAGTCCCTCCGACAATATCCGGATCAGCGCCAATCTCATCTATAAACAATTCAACGGTCAGACCAGTCTGAACTTCATGGACTTTATCCACCCCAAATATTACCCGGTCGTGCCGACACCGGACGGTCTGGGATTGGATACCACTTCCTATATTCCTTACTCACTCACCGATACTATGTTCATCGACAACATGTTTATGGAGTTTCATCACAAACTCTTCGATCTTACCCTGGGTAAGCAGCAAATTTCTCCCGGTGTCGGGTACGCCTGGAACCCGACGGATATTTTCAACCTGAAAGACCTCATGGACCCGACTTATGAAAACAGCGGGATTTCAGCGATTAAATTATCCATCCCTTTCGGTTATCGAACAACCCTGAGCGGAATCCTCCAGCCCGAAAATTCCTGGAACGAAACCATACAGTATTATCAATTAAAAACCGGCATCGGCCAGTTCGATTTTTCATTAATTTATGGCAAAAAAAATCCACTGCAACTCATTCCTGAAATTGACACAGTATTAGTTACCGGAATTGATGAATATGGAAATTATATTGGGAATATTGCTGTACCCTATACCAAATATATAGGACCATACAACATTCCCCATGATCTCTATGGGTTTAACCTTGAGGGCGAACTGCTTGGTATTGGCATTCGCAGCGAAATTGCCACCCATCGCATCAATTGTAATAATGACAATCTACAGTATGAATTCGTTATCGGCGCCGACTACACTTTTGTGAATTCCCTCTATCTGCTAACCGAATTCTACCACAGTGATCTGGGTACAAAAACCGGTCAGACCGGCTTTGATGATTACCTGGTCTATTTTTCCGGTGAACGGAAGAGCCTGAATCAAAATTATCTCTTTGCGCTGGCGATGTTTCCGCTGGGCGACTTACTGGATGTCAGCGCTTTCGGAATTATCAATCTGGATGATAAAAGCGCCGTCATAGCACCACAGCTAATCTACCGGATATTCCAGGATGTGGAACTCAGCATTCTGGGATCGTGGTTCGTCGGTGACAATACTGACGAATACGGTTATCAGGAATTTGGCGCCCGCTTCCGGATTCGGGCCTATTTTTAATTATTAGTTTTAGGAGTAACCAATGAGACAGAAATTACTGGAAAAAATCGGGCAGCTGGCGGCTGAAAAAACCTGGTGGATGCTGCTGGGAATAATTGTGATAACCCTGATTTTCGGGGCGTTATCGAAAAATCTGGAAATGTCCATGAACATGACGGACCTTCTGCCGGAGAATGATCCGATGGTTGATGAATTCAACTATATCTTCAAAGAGTTCAACGGCGCATCGACAATCTTTGTCGTTGTTGAAGGTGAAACCGACGATATGATTCGCTTCGCGGAACATGTGACGCCCATGATTAAAAACCTCGACACCTGGATTGACAGCAGCGCATCAACAAAGGTTCAAAAAGAACATCAGGCGGCCATGGATAAAGTGAAGGCCGGGAAAATTGAATTCGATGGCAGTTACATTGATCGTGTGGACTACAAAATGGAAGTGGACTTTATGAAAGAACATGGTCTGATGCTGGTCAAGCCGAAAGACCTGAAAAACACGAAAGAGATTTTTTCCGACCCCAACCTCCTGCCTTTCCTGACGAATCTGAACAACAGCCTGGAAAAAGAATATATTCAATCCGAGGAAAAACTTTCCACAACTCAACGGGAGCAAAACGCTGTTCGTTACCTGGATGGTATTGAAACCTGGGTGGATGAAGTTGGCAAAGCGCTGTACGAACCCAAATACGAACCGACTTACGCAGAGGCAGCGGCCAACGCAATTACCATCGGCACACCCTATACGATTTCACCGGATCGTACAATGCTGATCATCATGGTCGAACCGACGTTTAACATTATGGAAATGGATTTTGTAATGCCAGTCATCAACGGATTAGAAGAACTGGTTAAATCCGAAGCGCCGGATTATAAAGTCACTGCCGGTTTGGCTGGCGGGATGGCCCTCGGTCGGGATGAAATGGTAGCCGGTCTGGAGGACTCCATGCTCCTGACAGTCCTGGCGCTGGTTGCGGTACTCATCCTGTTCATCGTTACATTCAAAATGCTTAGCGCTCCATTGCTAGCGATGATCAACCTAATTATCGGGCTGATTTGGGCCATGGGCATCTCCTACCTGCTGGTCGGCACTCTGAACATGTTCACCGCCATGATGGCGGTGGTACTTGTCGGCCTGGGTATTGATTTCTCAATCCATATTATTTCGGTCTTTTCCGAATTGACCAATAAAGGCGTCGAGGCGAAAACCGCAATCATCGATACATTGAAAAAAGTTGGTACCGGCATCATTACCGGCGGGCTGACTACTTCCGCCGCATTTCTGACCTTAATGATCGGCCGCAGCCGCGGTCTTTCCGAATTCGGCCTGGTCTGTGGTCTGGGTTTGATCATTTTAATGATTGCTACGTTAATCACTTTGCCGACCATGCTAATGATCCGAGAACGGTACCGCCTATGGCGCGGAAAAGTCATCAAAAATCCGAAAGACGTCAGTTATGCCGCAATCGGAAATTTCAGCGAAAGCATCTTCAAACGCTGGAAGTTTTCGCTGATAACATTGTTAATCGTGACCGTATTTTTCGGGATTATGATTTCCAGAGTAACCATGGATTACAATTATCTCAACATGGAGCCCGAAGGCCTTGAATCGATTATCCTCAATGATAAAGTCATCGATAAATTCAATTTTTCATCCGATGTAACCATGATGACCGCCAAATCTCTGGAGGAAAATTACCAACTCACTGAAGCCGCGAAAGAGAAATCCAGTATCAGCTATGTAGAATCTATCAGTGACTACCTGCCAACTATAGATGAGCAGAGAGAACGTGAGGAAGGAGTTCGCCGGATTCATGATATTATGGCAGACACGAAAATCCAGACTGGTTTTTCCAGCAACGATTTGGAGCAATTCACCGAGCAGTTGCATCGCCTGGAAGATAATATCATCGAACTCCAGGAGCTTGCATATATCGGTGGACAGGACCAGGTAGACCAGAAAGCTATCCGGCTGGTAGGAACCCGTGAAAAACTAAACACAGGAAATCTGACCCGGTTGATCAAACAGATCGGCTTGGTCACTCCGCAATTAAAACGATACATGTTCCTGAACCGGGATTTTGCCGTTACCTATAAACTGCTGGTTCTGAAGATGGCCAATGACACTCCCATTACCCAGGACATGCTGCCTGCTATGATCCGG
>Ga0180007_10005124_pt1 | contig 13475 bp, 19 predicted proteins | sample MM_PC_MetaG_FD_121122 | JGI IMG/M metagenome (GOLD analysis project Ga0180007, IMG submission 121122) | Groundwater microbial communities from the Aspo Hard Rock Laboratory (HRL) deep subsurface site, Sweden - MM_PC_MetaG | ecosystem: Environmental > Aquatic > Deep subsurface > Groundwater... | reverse complement strand
GACAAATACGATGTAGATGCTATGGATGACAGTATGAATACTCGCTTTTGTCATATTAAAGCTGAAGTAGATGCACAACAATGGCTAAAAGACTATGCTGCTACCCATTGCCATTCAGATATCCAACAGTTTATCGCGTCATCTGCTAGTTACCTATGTCAAGAACCTGTAGGTGATCCATTTGAAGCTACTACACTAGCTATAAATAGACCTAGAACAATGAAATTTGCCAGTGACATATACACCGTTGTAGAACAAGAAGGCCTACTCTATAAGAGACCAGAGTTTAGCACTATGATGCTTTCTGGGGTAATAGGTGCAGGGGCTGCTACTGAATTCATTATGTCTATGAAAGATGGCTGGTACAGTATTGAAGATGTTCTAAGTAAAACCATTACATGGAAAGAAGTTTTCGGCAAGGGGACAGCAGACATCCGACTGATTAATCAACTATCTAATCTACTGAGTATAAAGCATCTCACTAATAAAGAACGCAAAGATAATCTGGTTCAATTTATTCTAGATAGTGCTGTTGATAGAAAAGATCTAATCATTGGTATGCTCAAAGCACTACATAGGAATGGTGATCCAGAACTCTCTATGTGGCTATTAGATCATGATCAAATTTCTGATCTAGTACACAGTCTCCATGATACTCTTCGACAAGCTCAACGAGGAAACTAGTGACTATCAGTCTTGAACGATTACGTATGGCTTTGTTGTGGACTAAAGATACCGTATTTTATGGATATCTTGCCTCGACATTACCAGCCTCTCTCTCGCAACTGGAAGAAACAGCTGCTTGTTTAGCTAAGAATCCAGACGGAGAAAGTGTTCGTATTCTATTCAATCCTGAATACATGGATTCGTTAACATTATCTCAACAAAAATGGGTATACTTACACGAGATAGGACATTGGTTAAATCGACATTTCTTACGTCGAGCAGGTAGAGATAAGCAGAAATGGAATAGAGCATGTGATTTAGCAATTAATGACATGCTATTAAGAGAAACCGAAATGATGGTAGAAGATCCACCATCACCACCATCCGGTATCCTTTTATTATCTACTGCCATGAAAAATAAATTACCTATAGCCAATCGTTCTGCGGAAGAAATTTATAATCTTCTACCTGATCCACCACCTAATAAAACTAGTCTGATGGGTAAAGATAAAATTACTGGAGGTTGTGGATTTGCCCCAGTTGAACCCAATCATAATCAATGGGATGATATTGACTCAATTCCAGCAGACTATGTATCTGCTCAAATTGCAGATGCTATTGATAGTGCAACGAAAACAGCAGGACATATACCTGGCACTGTCAAAACATTACTAGAAGAACTACTCAATCCAACTGTAAATTGGAGAACAGTTCTTAGACATATTATAGGTCAAGGTAGACCTAGTGATACTATCAGAAGTTGGTCTCGATTAGATCGTCGCTTCGATGACAATTTACCAGGACGTAAAATTGTTCGTAGAGGTAGCATCGCTACAATTATTGATAGTTCCGGGTCAGTTACAGAACGAGACCTATTACAATTCCGTTCTGAAATTGATCATCAATATAAAATCAATGACGTCACAGTGATTGTGTGTGATGCTGCGGTCCATGAAATAGTTAAGTATAAGAGACGAATGAAATTCCCAATCTCTGGTCGCGGCGGGACTGATATGAACCCTGCACTAGAGGTCTGTAATACTATAAAGGCTAATACGATAGTCATCTTAACCGATGGTTACCTGTTCAAGCCTCCCATTGAAACCAAAGCAAGACAAATCTGGGTACTTACCCCGGATGGTAGCGATACCCTGTTATATAATAAAACAGTTGTCAGAATGACGAGATGAGAGATGAGTAAGGGTGCATACGATTACATGCAAAGAGACTATCGTCCGAGGAAGAGACATGCACAACAAGAGTTGTATGGTCTCGCCGCAAGATGTCTGCCAAAACGTCCACTTGTTGTAGTAGACTTACCATCAGTAGACCTACAGAATGATAACTCAATCAGGCGTATGATTGATGGCGGTCTCTCTATCAGCAACTACTATGCATATGAAACCAGTCCCAGTATCTATGATGTCATTAAAGGACAAGCCTTTCGCAAACAGACAAAAAAAGCTGGCCGCATTCTAGTTCGTAATAAGAGTGTATTAATAGACTTGACTGAAAGAATCAATAAGAATCAGAAGTTTCATGGACAAACAGTTGACTTGTTTAACCTAGACTTCTGTTCTTCTATGGCTAACACACATGAGATTTTTCAAATGGTACATGGTGTAGCAATGCACATGTCAGATCCAACAGCAGTAATCGTCACCTGTTCTCTACGCCATAGCTCAACAGTCAAGGCAGAAGCTGCCCTCGAACATGCTTTCTATAAGACATTGCCCGAACTTTATAATGTCTTGGTGACTCAAGACGCACGAAGAACCTATGCAGATACATCTCCTATGGTATCAAGATGTTTCGTGTTAAGAAAACAACATGTGAAGAGATAACAGAAGAGATGGAAAAACTAGTAAAAAAAATCATGGCTGCTAGAGATCCTAATCTTCCTAATTACTTTGCCGGTGTAGGAGTACTAGATGATGGAAGAGTTACATTAGCATGTCATGGTAAAAACTGTAGTCAAATTCTTGCCTGGGAAGGACTTGAAAAACTTCCTCAAGACATTATTGAATGGGATTGGTACATCGCACAACTTACCTCTCAACAATGGTTACATATCATTGTGGCCAGTTTCGACATGGAAGATATGATATCTAATGTATCCAGAATGGAAGATATATGGAAAGAGATCAAAATAATAGTCAAGGGAGCTGCGAAACCAAACCCACACGAGCAGACATGGCACGTTCCCCACAGATACTTCCAGTTTTAAGTGATACATTTCTATATGCAACAACATTTAATGACAGTCTCTGCCTTTTTGTTCACAATAAAAAAGTTGTAACATGGAAACAATGGGAACACCCTTGCGCAACACCACATCTATCTATTTATTCTGTACTCAGATTGACCAAGGCGCAACTAACAGATCTAATGTTACATAATTTTGATGCAGACTCTATCGAAAATGAAGATGATTATCGTGCTGAGTCTATCTGGTCTAAAGTTTACGTAGCACGTCAAGTACAAAGAAAATAATATGGAAGAATATATTACTCAGATTACAGGCAGATATTTAATTGTAGACAAAAACTATCGACCCGTTGTACAAAAGGGTTGTCTGCTTGTTGTTTACCCTGACATCATTGATCTATCCAAACTCAGAGATTCTTGTGTAGAACAGACATGTCATTCTGATACACGAACAACATATCAGTGGAAGTATAAAATCCTTATTTTGTCATGGAAACAATACATGGATGTGTCCATGCATAACTGTGAGTGGGGACCTATTGCCACAAAAATTAAAGAGAAACAGAAGCCATGGGACCATCTATATGAAATGAGTAACGAAGCTCAGAGTAGAATCGTCATTGCACTAAGTTAAAACTTTACTAAGAAGTGATGCCTAAGTAAAGTATGTTGAAAACAATAAAGACAGATATAGGCTAAAGCATCATAGCCATGAAAGGAAGCATTTATATGCATAAGTTCCAGACACAACAAGAGAAGGCCGGTTATACTAATCGTGCCCGCAATGCATTTCGCACCACCTACGGCGAACGTACTTACAATGTCATCAGTCGTCTCATCCAGGGGTGGAATACCGAAGAGATCGGAGATCTCCTAGGTGAATCTCGTGCCAGTATCGCTGCCTTCCAAGCAAACCTCACACGAGGCACTTACAATCTAGTTTATCATCGTAATGGTGATCCCTTCGATATTCTAGACTGTAACTGGTAAAACATAATGGAACTGCTCAGAAAACCAGTAGCTCATAGTTACCTACGACTCCCAGAATATGCCCCCATGTGGGAGATAGCAGTGGACATCGACAAGTGTCAGAAATGCTATCTGTGCAAGATGCCACACGTACTCTATCGCGGGAATCCGTTCGCTGCTATGGCTCTGGTTGGGCAGTGTCCAGGTAAACAAGAACACCTCAATGGGATCCCCTGGTGTGGGCCTGCAGGACACCTGCTTGATAAAGCATTTGAAGCAGTTAATCTTGATAGCAATCATAACGTCTTTATTACAAACATTGTTAAGGCCAGGCCTATTGCTCCATCTGGATCGGGTAGAGAAAACGTAGACCCTGACAAGGAATCCACAAGTCTATGCTCTACCTTTGTATATAGAGAACTCGCAGCCATGCACGGACTAAAAGTAATCCTTATTGCAGGAAAAATTGCAGCCGTAGGAATGGGTATTGCGAACTCTAACGAACCAATGTATAAGCTAAGTGGTAGTGTACGGGAACTAACAATCAACGACCAAAATATCCCAGCCATTACTATTTATCATACAGCAGCTCTACTTCATAACCAAGATGAGGAACGGGATGCAGAGATGAAATGGAGCATTTTTAATGCTCTAAAACTAGCAAGAAAAATTGCTTTTAACTAGTGATTCTTGCTTGACACCCACAGTGGGTTGGTTATAATAGAGATAACCTAGCGTAAGGAGAAAGATGAGCGGAAGTAAGCATAAATATTCACTAGAGGAGCTAGGGTTAGCCCTCCCAGTGTGTCCCAAATGTCGGAAGCACACCATCTTCCCCGTCCTCGTAGCATATGATGGAGATGACGAGAAAACCTTCTTCGTAGAAGAGGTAGAGTGTCAGCGTACATCATGTACATTTAAGGCTCCGAGGCATGTCTATGAACGAAGAACAGAACGAAATTACAGTGGGAGAACTCGTGGCCCAAGTACAAAACGTACTTCAAGGTCATAAACTCATCCCAACAGTTGAATCTTTAGCACGGGTAATGATCTCTTTAGGATGTAGCCTCAATGGTATATCAGGAGAAATCACATCAGCTACTATTCGAAAGATTAACGATCGGTATTATTCTCCTGAACAAGCTAACATCGCAGATGCTTTGATTTTACAGGGATATACCATGTTAACATGGGGAGAATCCCATAACAACATACAACCAAAAGGAGAACAAGGAGACGATTTAGTTGGCAAGTAATAAGAAAGCACAGTATGCAATCTATAAAGGAAAAGGCGGACATTGTGGCGCTATCCAAATGAACCTCATTCCCTGGGATAGCAAACGAGTACGAAATGGTAAGCCATCCCCCTCTGGCTTCCTACTAATCGAAGTAGCCCCTACTATTGGTGAAGAGACTTACGACTGGGACAACAAGATTAGTTTCGCATTGAGCGAAAACGACATTGGGCAATTCGTTATGGGGATCTCGACAGGTTGTGAGATCTATCACCCATATAATAATTCACACAAAAAGCTACGTCTTGACACTGGCGACCCGCGTAATGGACTGCCCACCTGGAAGTTCAATATGAGCGAAAAACCAGATGGTGGTCAGGCTAGAAATATCTTTGTGCCTATTTCTGCTGGAGAGATGGCTGTTATTAAACAGCTATTACTTCAAGCAATCCCTCTTATGCGAGGATGGGACGGAGAAATTGAACACTGGGGTGAAAATGAAGATGGTGTGACCAAGGCTATTGGAATTCTAGAAGATGCAATCAAAGTCCTGAAAGGCCTTGCATAATGGCTGATATCTTAGTCGAAACAGGATCCAAACAAATGTTTATCTTTGGGTGTCCTGAACTCAAACATTTTGAGGAAGGTCATGCGTGGACATGTACGATATACTTCGAACAATTTAATAAACCAGTTAAACCTTTAATGCTTTTACCTTTGTTTAAAGAAGCATGGAAAGATGATCCAGAGATATGGGTAGCTGCTTCAGCCTTTTATGATTTGCTAGATAATATCTATTCATTAACCATGCCAGGCTTTGAAGCTGTATTTGTATTCCATAATCAAGCAGTCATTGATACTATTAAGAAAAGCGAAGCTATTATAGAGAAGATGAAGTTAGCATTAGTTAAATTGCCATTCGAATTAATTACATATCAAACTGCAGCAGAGAGAGAAGCCTTAAATGTCCAAAGCAGCTAATGTAACATTTCTACAAAATGGTACTGAGATAACATGTGAAACTATTGTATCTGCCATCTTTAAACACATGCTGAGTCCTATGGGTGAAGAATCAGAACTTTTAAAGATTTACGGTGCCGGGACCAAGGCTGGATACATCTTCTTAGATATGATTTGTAAACAATTTCCAGAAGTACGTTCTCTTCTCCACTTTCAACCTGCAATTGCAGAACATTTTGCTACAATGTTTGTCGGCGGAATGCTTATGAAGAAAGTTTTAGATAGTGAAGAGAACAATATTACAATACAAATAGAAGTAATTGAGGAGGATGATAATACAGATGCCTCTAGCTCCGGGAACAGTATTAATATTGAAGAAAGTTGCACAGGCAGTACTGCCAATAGCAGTGGATGTCTTTGTAACGGGGCTTCTGAGGATGAAAGAAGAACACCTAAGGAAGACTTGGAATAATATAGCCCAAGTTCCAGAAACCATTAGCCATGACACACAAGGAGAAAAAAACCATGGCCGATTACAACGGAATTCAAATTAGCAAGATCGATTTCAGACCCTTTAGTGGCACAGGTAGCCTAGCAGCGTATGCTGATGTACAACTCAATGGTGTAATTACTCTGACTGGATTCAGAGTTATTCGACGACAGGATGGCAATTTATTTGCTGCACCACCTTCTACCAAGTCTAAAAAGACCAAGGAAGACGGCTCGCCTATCTATTATGATGACATCCGTTTCCCAGATGCATGGTATGAAGAGAAGCATAATCCATTCTGCGATGAAATCGTTTCCGCGTTCAAGAAACAGCAAGGTGGAAACACATCTACAACTCCTAAGGGTACTCCTCAAATTCCCTTCTAAGGATATTTATGACAACTACACCTGAGCAGCTCGTCAAAGCTATCTCCGAACATAAAAACTTTCTCGGAGAATATGCTACCTTACTCGATAAAGAATACACAATGTATGCTTTAGCAGATGAGAATGGCGAGATTAAACAAATGACTCCTCGGGATTGGGAAGTGTATTTTAGAGTTAAAATGCCAGAAAATCCCAGTCCTGAGGAGTTGCTCAGGCTCCAGTCAAGGGTGATAAGTTTATTTGATACAGCTATGTTTTACTTAGCTCATTCACAATTGATTGTAGAAACCTTTGAAGAAGGAGCGAGCGAGAAATTAGATCAGGCACTAGCAACTCTAATCGGAAGTCATGATCCAAAAACAGGAAGACTTCCAGCTGCTAGTACTCTGAAATCCTTAGCAAATGCTGGGAATGAAAATCTAGTAGGCGGTCAGCTTGCGGCCATAGCACGGTTTAACTTTTGGAAAACTATGGTACGTAAGCTTGAACGTCAGATGAAATTGATGGAAGAAGCTCGCTGGACAATGCATATTGATGCTAAACATATCAGCGACGGCAGAGGAGAAGAAGATGGAAAATACTCAGCCTACTAAGGAAAAAAATGATACAGCTGCAATCTTATATGGATTCTGTGTAACTGTACAAGAAGATAAGAATGAACCTACGTTTGAAGTATATGGGAACCCAACGCCCCGAGCTATTTTAGCTTTGGCAGAAGATGTTGTGTCTCGCATCAATGGTATTGTAATGAACAACATGGATGACCAGCTAAATATAATCGTAGCTAGACTAAATGAAATGAAGATTAAGATGGATAACAGTGCAGGATCTACTGAGGCTATTGTAGCATTACTTGGGAAAATGGTGAAGACTTCTGATACTGATACTATCAGTCCTAATATTAACGATAATTATTCTAGTCTCAACAAGAAAATTTAAACTACCTTTAGAAACATCATTGCTTACTTCAGTCGTAGGAGCTATACTCCTCGTCGGTAGTCTATGGGTCGCAACAAAAATGTCCCTGGTAGGTTTGGGACTCTTTGCGACCTTTGGTGTTTTTATATGGGTACTTTTACATAAGGGGAGCTGATACAATTGATTCCTAATATTCCTGAGGATCAAGTCCACCAGTTGACTGGGCTTGGCGAAACACTATTCCCAGACCGATACGCTATCCATCCAGAGGAGACCTGGAAGGAGGCTTGCGCTAGATGGGCAAGAGGTGGAGCGGCTGCTGAACATGGAGAGAACATAAACAAATGGGAAGCTAGATTTTATACGGAGACTGTTACAAATAGGTTCATTCCTGGCGGAAGGATTATGCGTAGTTTAGGTAGGCCATTACAAGCTACGGGGAATTGTTTTTGCATTGGACCAAGCAACTTTGATTCTCGGGAAGGCTGGGGTCAAGCTACTAAAGAAGTCATTATTATCTCGGGAGAAGGTGGTGGTGTAGGACTCAACGGCTCTGACATCCGGCCCAGAGGTACACCAGTAGGCAGAACAGGCGGGGTAGCAACGGGCGCTGTTTCATTCTTTGAAATCTTAAACGCAGCAGCTGGTGTTATCCGTGGTGGTGGAGGCAGACGTGCTGCCCTTATGGTCTGTCTTAATCATGACCACCCAGACCTAGAAGAATTCCTGAGCAAAAAACTTGACCTAGAAGAATTAAAGAATGCTAATGCCTCTGTCGGGTTTATGAACGAAAGTATTGAGGACTTTGTGACCAAGGTCCAAAACAATCAAGACCACGAGCTTGTCTGGCAAGACTCAGTTATTAAGACTGTAAAGGCCAAAGACATCTGGGACACTATCATCCACAATAGTGTTAAAGCTGCTGAACCCGGCATCCTCAATCTTTATCTCATGAATGAGATGAATAATTTGTGGTATTGCAAGAAGATTGTCGCAAGCAACCCCTGTGGAGAGATTGGACTCGAACCCTACGGTATGTGCAACCTGGGTTGCCTAGTACTCCCTAGATTTGTTAATAGAAACAGTACCGACTTACAGTGGGGCAAACTCAACACTACAATTACTACAGCAATACGTTTCTTGGACAACATGATCAACGTTGGCCATTATCCCTTTGAGAAAATCAAAGATGAAATGAACAACACACGACGACTTGGACTTGGCGTGACAGGCCTGCATACCATGCTATTACAACTAGGCATGAAGTATGATTCAGAAGAGGCTTTTGCCTTCGTTGCTAAGATGATGAAGTTTATCAAGCATAAAGCATATGAAGCAAGCATCTTCTTGGCAGTAGAGAAGGGACAGTTCCCGCTACTAGATAGAGAACAATTCACCAAGTCAGGTTTCTGTAAGACTCTAAAACCATCTCTTAGAGATAAGATCTTGGAGTATGGAATTAGAAACTGTGCAGTTCTTACAGTACCTCCTCATGGCACAGGCTCAATTATTTGTAACGTGACACCAGGGTTAGAAGTAATGTTTTCGCCAGCATGTAGCCGTACCTATCAGGATGGAGAAGAAACAAAGACTATTATTGTTTTTGATCCTATGGCAGAGAAGTTACTAGCTGAGAATGGAGACTCCTCTATATTACAGGGTGCTTTGGATGTATCACCTGAAAATCATATGAAAATGCAAGCCCTGGTGCAGGAGCATGTTGACAACGCTATTTCCAAAACCATCTGGCTCCCAAAAGGTTATTCAGACGAACAGGAGCTAAGCAATCTGTTCATGAAGTACTTACCTAAGCTAAAGGGTGTAACCCTCTACACTGCAGGGTCTCGACCCAATGAACCTCTAACACCCATCCCGTTCGAAGAAGCATTAAAGATGGGCTGTCGTGGGGGAGCGTGTGATATATAGTATCTTTACCTAAAATCTCATTTGATTGGAATGGGAAAATATATTCGTTCACACAAAATCAGCCTACCGAGGATGATGATCGCGAGCTAATACGTAGAATTTTAACTCAAGCTATCAAAGACTATCTCTTCTACTATCCAAAGTTCCGTAGAATTGGAAAGACTACACAAGAAGAGTGGGAACGCGCAAGAGATTTCCTATTTGATGATGATTATATAATCAATTATGGAAATGATGAGAGTCCATGGGAACGAACTATGGCCGAACTCTATGCTACTTCAAAAGGTTATGACAATATTAACCCCAAAATCATTGCAACTATGAGATTAAAAATAAAAGCAAGAGCTAAAAAGATGTGGAAAGACCATGATTGTTAGACGACCCGAGCAAGTTGCTCTTATAGCAGAGATGTATCGTGAACAAGGCTATAAAATCGTCTTAACAGGTGGTGTCTTTGACTGGCTCCATCATGGACACATTCGTTCATTCCAGGAAGCTTTGGCATACCCAGCACTACATGATGATAATACTGAAGTTGTATTATTCGTAGCTGTAAACGAAGACATCAGTGCAGAGTCTTTCAAACGAGAGCCTTCTCTCACACAAGAGCATCGTGCCTTTATACTTGATGCCATACATATAGTTGAAGTAGTTATCTTGTTTGCAGAAAAGACTCCTTCTCAAGTTATCGATCTAGTTGAGCCCAACTATTATCTTAAAGGTGAAGAATATAAACTAGAAGATTTACCTGAGTATGAAGTACTTCAACGTAATAGAACAGTATATATTCCATGTAAAAAAAGAATTACAGTTAGTAGCACAACTGAATTAATCAAAAAGGGAGCAATAAATGTCTAAAGATAAACAAACGAAGTCTGTAAACAAAGAGAATATAGCTGAAGGAATGGCACGACGAGCCCTTGACCTAGCACAAGCTTCTATTGAGAAGAACTATGGTAAAGGCTCTATCATGTGGGGTGATGCTACTGAGCCATTTGACCAGTATCCATCAATTCCAACAGGATCACTGGGTCTAGATAAAGCATTGGGTATTGGTGGTATCCCTGAAGGTAGGATCATTGAAATCTATGGCCCAGAATCTTGCTTAGACAAAGATACCTTTATCTCCTATGAGATATGGAAAAATGAAAAAAGGGTCAATCATAAAGGTGGCTCTATTGAACGTCTCTATGAAAGGTTCTGTAATATTGAGTTAGAAGATACTCCTAAACAAGGTAGACATCTTCAAGTACAAGATGCTGATTTTTATGTCAAATCTGTAAATGACGAAGGCCGAGTACTTAGAAATAAGATATTGGACGTTGTAGCAACTGGAGAAAAAGAATGCTTCAAAGTTATTACGTCTGATGGACAAACTCTCATAGCCACTGGAGAACATAAATTTCTTACGCCATCTGGGTATGTCAAACTAGACGATCTTAATGTCTTGGACGAAATTCTCGTTCATAATAACACTAGAGTTATAGGCAGACAAGACTATCAAAACAGACAAGAGATCAATGTCAAATATCATCCTAATTGGCCAACTAAAATTGTACATGATAAAAAAACCGGGAATGACTACCTCTACTATAGAGGGCAGTTTTCCCGGTTTATCTACGAAGCATTCCTAAATGGATTAGAGCCAGAAGAATACAGAGAGATTCTTAATACTTCCGTAGTAAGTGACATTACAAAGCTAAGGTTTCTTCCTTCTCATATTCATATACATCATGAGGACGAGGACTTTGAGAACAATAATATCAATAACCTAAAGCTTATTGATCCCTCAGTACATGGACGACTACATGCTCGTGATCGAATTAGAAATTTAAGCTTTGTAGCAGTCCCTGCTACAATTATAGAAAAACAATTAGTAGGGAAAAGACATACCTATGATATTCGGTGTGCGTATCCATATAACAACTACATAGCTAATGGAATTGTAGTTCACAATTCAGGAAAAACCACTCTGGCTCTACAAATGATTGCTCAGGTACAGTCTCGTGGCGGCATTGCTGCATTTATTGACATGGAGCATGCTTTAGATAAAAAGTATGCACGCAATCTAGGTGTCAAACTAAAGGATATGATGATCAGCCAACCAGATAATGCCGAGGAAGCTCTAGAAATTATTGATATCTTAGGGCGCTGTGGAGGTGTCGATATCATTGTACTAGACTCAGTGGCAGCTCTGGTACCTAAGGCAGAATTAGATGGTAACATGGGTGACAGTTTACCTGGTCTCCAAGCACGCATGATGAGTCAAGCTTTAAGAAAATTGACTGCAATCTGTGCTAAAACGAACACAAATGTTATCTTTATCAACCAAATTAGATACAAAATTGGAATTATGTTCGGGAATCCCGAAACCACCACAGGTGGCAACGCGCTCAAGTTCTATGCCTCAGTACGTCTAGACATCAGACGTATCGGAGCTATCAAACGAGGTGAAGAAATCGTGGGCAATCGCACCCGCGTCAAGGTGGTCAAGAACAAGATGGCACCTCCATTCCAAGAGTGTGAGTTTGATATTGTATACGGCAAAGGTATTGATTTCTATGGCGAAGTAGTTGACAAAGGCGTAGCTGATGGACTCATTACTAAAAGTGGTGCCTGGTATTCAATTGGAGAAGAGAGGCTCGCCCAGGGTAGAGATAATGCTATTCAGAATATCATAGCATGGCCAGAGTTAGTAAAGATGATCGCGGGAGAACACTACAGTTCACAGATTAAGATTGAGGAAGAAGATGATAGATTGGAAGAAAATCAATTCCCTCTACCCAATGAACCTGGAGAGTGTTCAGACGGAGAGATCAAAGAAAGCTGATGCTCAAGCTAGCGTAGCTGAGAAACTCTTCTACTTAAAACTAGGTGGATATGGTAGACGTATTCATATTAACCAATGGTTATTCAACCAACTCCTTATTTCATACCCTGACGATAAAACAAAACTCCTTGATGAAACTTGGAAAATGTTCAATGCTTTACGTAAGCGTTGGAAAGCACCACCAGTTTGCTCAAGTATGGTAGCAAGTTCTTTCGTTAAGGATCAAACTCCAGAATATGTGCTCAAAGCTGTCGATAAAATGGTAAGTGACGAAGCAATATTAGATGCCACACTACAACTTAAACGATGTCCTGTGTGGCTGGATAGAAAAATAAAAAGAATTATTACAATGATAGCTATTGATGAAGAAAGTTATGCAATCCACGAATCTAGTAGATTAGATTACATGGGAGAATATAAACGTTTCAAGCGTGAGGTCGAGCTATATTAAAAACGATCATTTATAAGAAAATGGATACAAAGTACTGGCCACAAGATGTTCAGGATGCCTGTAAACAGGGGTTGCAGAAATGTCATATCTGCAACTTAATAGAGTGTGGAGATAATCTATGGATAAGATACACTTTACTAGACAAGTCATGCCCCTATGTAAAGGGGACCTACCTCTTTCATAAAGGAAAGAATTATTATATACAAGAAGTTTATGTAGAATCTCTGGCTGACATGTTATGGGCCTGGAAGCTTACTACACTTTTACAACTTAAATCATAGAAAGACGAGAAATATATGTCATTCGTACATTTGCATTTTCATACTGAATATTCTGCATTAGATAGTATAGTCAGAGTAGATGATGTTGCTAAAAGGGCCAAAGAACTGGGTCAGACTGCTGTAGCAATTACTGACCACGGTACTATGGCTGGCAT
>Ga0180007_10005123_pt1 | contig 13477 bp, 15 predicted proteins | sample MM_PC_MetaG_FD_121122 | JGI IMG/M metagenome (GOLD analysis project Ga0180007, IMG submission 121122) | Groundwater microbial communities from the Aspo Hard Rock Laboratory (HRL) deep subsurface site, Sweden - MM_PC_MetaG | ecosystem: Environmental > Aquatic > Deep subsurface > Groundwater... | reverse complement strand
CTTATAATCATCCCTGGTTATTTGCTCATAGGAAAAACCAAGGATTCGGATCCGACCATTCAAGCAATTATATTCATTATTGGCATATGCATTTTCAGTAAGGTTTCCACGATCCTGATATTTAAATATTTCAATTTTGCCAAATACCATATCTATAATATCTCCTTAATAAGAGTATATTTTAGTTCTAAACTCGATACATTTAATTTATATCAATTCTGGTGGCACTATCTGACCGTCCTGATGATAGGTCTGTCTGCTATCTGTTTTCGCGGTATCGGGCTCAATAAAAAATGGGATAAAAAAAGCATAATTTATACAATCGCTTTTGCATGTTGCATCATATTGCCCCACGCCTTAAACAATGGCTTAAACTATCAACAGGCAATGACACAAAAATTTGTCTGGCATTTAATATCCTCACTCTATCCTTCAATTTCCGTATCATTTATAGAAGAAGCCCTTTTTCGCGGAATCATACAAACCTATTTTTGTACAAAATTAAATACCATTAAAGACGGCCATATTATTGCCATTTTTATTACATCACTTTTGTTTGGATTTTTTCACTACCCTTTTATTGGAGGATCTTTTCCCACACTCTTCATACATGGAATTATTTATGGCCTGGTTTATTATTTATCCCAAAACTTATGGTCACCTATTTTTTTACATGGTTTGAATAATTTTTTATTTTACGTGTTTAAATAACAATAATTAAAAATGAGGCCTTTATGATGTCATCAAAACAAAAAAATGCTTTGGATAAGTTCTGGAGAATTTATTTTTGGATAATTATGATAATATGGGTCATTATTATTGAGGCCGTGATAACAGATAAAAAACTATTTCCTGAAACATGTACAACATATTCCAAATTAATTACAGCTGGGCTTTATATTATCGCCACGACAGGGCTGTTTGGATATACGTATAAAAAAAATATCTTCAGCCCTGTTTTCTGGAAAATATTTTTCTGTGTTTTGTTATTCTGGGAGATTTATACAAGTGTGGTTTTATCGCCCCCGGCACCAGACACCACTACCCTTGGGTGCTGTATAGGGCTGATATTATTTATTCCCCTTTATCTGGCTGTTTTTTTATATGCCTTTAAATACAAAAAGTGATTGAATAATGAAAGAACTGAATCTATACCCTGACCGATACTGCTACTTACCCTGCCACATACCCCAATTCCAGGCTGTCCTGGACAACCCGGACCTGTTTTTAACCTGTATTGAAAAATCCATCCGCATGCTGTGCCAGCCCATTGTGTCTGAGCCCAATTTTTTTTCTGCCATTGATCAGGGCTTTCTGCTAAATGAGATTGATATCAGAAATACATTTATGCAGCAGCAATTGTAACCGAACAATTTGGGGATCTGACCCCAAATTGTTCGGTTGTTTGCTATGACAGACCAGTTGATTAACATTTCCATGAGGGAGAAGATGACAGAACAGACAGACACCTCTGCATATCAGAACATCCTTAAATTTGCCGTTCTGCTCAAGCCCTATTGGAAAAATATCATTGTCTTTATTGCGACGGGCCTTGTCCTGACCATTCTGTCTTTGCCCTATCCCTGGCTGACCAAGATACTGATTGATGATGTCATGCTGCGCCAGGACAATTCCCTGCTCTATGTCATTCTTGGCGCCACCCTTGTCTTAACCATTTTTCGCGCTGTTTTTTCCGCCATCAGAAACTATTATATCTCCTATGTCCAGCATGCCATGTCCTATGATATTGAACTTAAATTTTTCAGACACCTGCAGAAACTGTCTTTTTCTTTTTTTGATTCCCGGGAAATTGCTGAAGTGTTATCCCGGTTCCAGGATGCCGCCCAGTCCCGCCGGATTCTCATTGATATTTTAAACCGGAGTGTCACCAACCTTCTGTATTTAAGCATTGTGCCCCTGATCGTTTTTCTCATGAACTGGCAGTTGGCCCTGATGGCCGGCATCACCCTTCCCTGGCTTGCGTTTTCCTTTTTTGTGCTGTCCAGAATTGTCCGGAAATATGCCAGGATTGTGGCGGAAAAAAAAGCTGAGCTGTCAGCCAGAAATTATGAATCCTTTATTGGAATAAGGGAGATCCAGGCCCTGAATATTGAACAGCGGATTCTTGCCCGGATCAAACGGCTTTTGCTGGAATTCCGGAAAAAAGATATGGAAATGCGGGTGATCAGCAACGTCCAGGGGCTGTTTGGGGCCATTGCAACGGCAGCCGGAACCATGCTGTATACCTGGTATGGGGCAAGCCTTGTGATAAAAGGGGAAATGACCGTGGGTGAGCTCATCGCCTTTACCACTTTTATCGGTTACCTTTACACGCCGCTCACAGACATGGTGGGGCTTCTGGTGCCGATACAGGAAGTGATTGTGTATACCAAACGCTTTTATGAGATATATGATATTCAGCCAGACATCAAAACGCCGGTAAATCCTGTAACCCTTAAAAAAGTAAAGGGAAATCTTAACTTTTCACAGGTCAGTTTTAGATACAACACAGCAGATCATCTGTCCCTGGACAACATTGATTTAAATATCCCGGCAGGAGCCAAAGTGGCGGTGGTGGGCCGGACAGGATCAGGCAAATCAACACTGGTCAGTCTTATCCCGCGGTTTTACGATCCTGGCAAAGGCCATATCTGCATGGATAATGTGGATATAAAAGACCTGTCCCTTGATTTTCTGCGCTCCCAGGTGGCAGTGATGATGCAGGCCCCGTTTATCTTCACAGGCACCATTTTTGATAACATCATCTGCTGGAAAAAAGGATTTTCTCACGACCAGGTGATCAAGGCCGCTAAAACGGCCAATGTGCATGAATTTGTATCACGACTGCCCAACGGATATGACACCCTTGTGGGCGAAAAAGGAGAGACCTTGTCTGGTGGTGAACGTCAACGCATTGCCCTGGCCAGAATCATTCTGCTGAACCGGCCGATCCTGATTCTGGATGAAGCATTAAGCAGTGTTGACCAGGCCACCCAGACGTTGATCCAGGATGCCCTGAAAAAAGAATTCAAGGACCGCACCGTGTTTATGGTCACGCACAGTCTTTCAATGGTGAAGGATGCCGACATCATCCTTGTGCTGGATAAGGGCAGGATTGTTGAACACGGAACCCATCACGCACTTTTTAACAGCAAGGGTGACTATTACAGGCTTTGCCAGAATATTTTTCAACCTGAAGGATAAAAAAAAATCAATGAGAATTAAGCTTCAATTTACCTTTATCGATCATATTATGCGGATATTCTTATTATTGCTGGCCTTGTTGTTTGTTTTGATTTTTCTGCTGTTCTGGTTGTTCAGGATGGATATTACAGCCCCGGCAAACGGCAAAATCGTGTGCAGCCAGTGGATCGATGTCACGCCTGAAGTCGACGGCATGATCACGCACATGAACGTTAAAGAGGCCCAGCATGTCAAAAAAGGAGCTCTGCTGTTTACCCTGGAAGACCGGGAAAGAAAACTGGAAACACAATCAAGCCTGCAGAAAATCGCTGAAATCCATAAACATATTGAAACCTTGAAACAGACCATGTCGATCCGGGAGGAGAGCATCACAAACGCCATTGCCGAGGCACAGGCCTTTCTGAATGAAGCCCGGGCCGCCTTTCGGATCATTCAAAAAGGACCCAAACCCGAAGAGATCGATCTTGGCCAAGGAAGCATTGACCGGGCACGCCAGCAGGTTAAAAAGGCAAGTCTTGATTTTGACCGGATGGCAAAAGCATTTTCATTAAAACTGGTTTCCCGGCAGGAACTTGATAATTTTTCCCATCAAAAGGACCTGGCCCTGACTGATCTTGCCCTGGCCCAGGGAAAACTGGCACTTTTGATGAACAAATATGACAAAAACGAACTGGCCATGGCCCAGGCCAGGATCACAAGACAAAAGGTCGTTCTATCCAGCGCCCTGGCCCGCAACAAAGAGCTGGATATTTTAAAGCAGGAACTGGCGATTGCCCTGAAAGCCCTGACAACCGAGGAGAACAGGCTTGAAGCCCTCACAAAAAAACTGGCCTTGACAAAAATTTTAGCGCCCCTGTCCGGAATCATCATGACCTATGACACCCAGCACCTTGAAGGCAAGGCTGTTGTAAAAGGTGAAAGTGTTCTGAAAATAGGCAGTACCCATGACTATCGTGTCGAATGTCAGGTGTCTGAAAAAGACTTTGCCCTGGTCAAAATCGGGCAAAAGGCCCGGGTTGCCATAAAACCATTTCCCAAAGGCGAATATAAGCTGTTTACTGCCACTGTCCTGACAACCGGGATTGACAGCCGAGCAGGCGGGCCTTCATCCGATATCGGCATACAGGAAAAAATAAGTACGATGATCAGCGGTCCTTCAGCCCTGCAGGAAAATTATTACCCCGTGATGCTGGCCCTTGAAAAACCCTATCACATGATGGTTTTTGGAAATCGATACGAGGTAAAGCCAGGCTTTTCTGCTGAAGCGGCCATCATTGTTGAGGATGAACGCATTGCAACCCTGCTGTTTAAACGCGTGCTGAGAATCAAAGGCAGGCTTACCCGGGACAATATTCATTTATGACATTAAAAATATTAAAATCCCACATCATACCGGCCTTCTGGATCCTTATCCCCATGATCCTGTGGCCGTCAGACTGCTTTTGCCAGGGCTTTGGTCAAGACCTGAATCAGGTACTGAATCCAACTTTGAAGCAAGTGCTGAATAATGATCCGAATCTATCATTGAACCTGCCATCGAATCAGCCATCGAATCTGGAACTGAGCCTGGCTCAGGCCATCGCACTGGCCCTGGAAAATAATCCAGATATCCGGATGAACACGCTGGAGCTTGGGATTAAACAATCTGACATCAACAGGCGCCTGGCCGAGTATATTCCCGTTCTGAACCTGGATTCTTCCTACACTCAAAAAGAAGATGATCCAGACACCTCTGATATGACAACAAAAAATCAACATTATAAGGCCGGCATTTCCCAGAAAATCCCCTTAGGAGGCTTGCTGTCTTTATCCGTTAACTATGGACGGTTTGATTATTCACCCTTTCAAACAGAATTTACAAGTTATCGTCTGGGACCGGGGTTTTCCATAGACTCGTTCACGGACACCATGGATGTCGCAGCCAGGGATGACCACTATGCGGGAATCAACCTGTTCTACAGCCATCATCTGTTAAAAGACGGCATTGCAGGCCCTGCCTTTGCACCTGTCAAAGAAAGCCGTTATAATCGTGATATCCAGACGGACATGTTAAGCCAGGCCCGGACAAATCTGATTCAGATGGTTGAAACGGCATTTTATCAGACAGTGCTGAGGCAAAAGGAAATAGAGGTATATCAGGAGATATTTGACATCAACACCCAGCTGCTGGACAATTTAAATTCCAGACAAAAACTGGGCATGATACCTGAAATTGACGTTATGTCAGCCCGTATTAAACTCAATGAGGCAAAAGAACAGGTGCTGTCCTCAAAAGCCGCTTTTGAAACCAGTGTGCAAAGTCTTAAAACACTTTTGAACACCAGGGATCAAATAAGGGTTATCAGCCAGTTTCAGACAAATGAACCCTTAGAACCATTGGATGATCTGATCTTTCATGCAATGGATACGAACAAAAACCTGGCCGCTTTAAGAACAGGCCTGAAAAAAGAACAACTGCTGCTGGCCGTTGCAAAAAATCAATATCTTCCCCAGGTTGATCTGTACGGCAGCATCACAAGAAAGGGTCAGGGTTCTTCGCTTGACCACGCAACTGATCTTGACGAAACAGAATATATGGCCAGCATTGTTTTCATATATCCTTTTTATCCATTGGACCCAAAAGAAAATTATCTCCAGGCAAAGATCAGATTTAAACAGGCCAAAGTGCTGCTCAGGCAGGCCGAACTTACGATCACAAACCAGATAACCGCTCTTTACCGCCAGATACAATTGGTCGAAACAAAAATCAAAGTGCAGACCCGGCAGATCAACATCTTAAAAGAGCGGATGTCTCTGGCATTAAAAGCGTTTAAAGAACGGCTCATTGACCTGAGGATCGTATATGACATCCAGGATGACCTGATAGCAGGGGAACAAAAATATCTGTATTATCTGTTTGAATACCAGAGCCTGAATGCGTCACTGGCCGCTTTAAAATGAAAAAATGTGAAAAAATGCAAAATGAAAAATGGGGGACAGACCACGTTTTTATTAAACTCAATGATGAAAGAAAAACGTGGTCTGTCCCCTATTTTTCCACATTTTTTGCTATTTTTCTGGCCGCTTTAAAATGTAAGCGTCTTGATTTCCCATGATTCTTTGTTCTTTCTTTCTGCAAACCCCTTAACACCTATGGTTTTACCGCCAAGGTCATACTCAATAATAAATTTTCTGATGTAATTTCCATCCGTGACCTTATAGGTTTTTTCAGGGATAACGGTTATATGCATCTCAATCCCGGCACCGGGTATCATCTGTTTATACGGCACCCCGCTTTTATAGTTTTCAAGCGCCGTATTAAGGACATTCTGATATGTTGGATTGATAAGATTGTCTGTAAAAACAGGGTTTGAGCCGGGCCGGTCATATATCAGAGTACCCATTAAAATTCCGATTCCGACCAAAAAGATAATAGAGGCTGCCCTGAGCATAAATTTAATCCCGTGTTCTTTTTTATTGTCAGGCAAAATGATTTCATCCTCAGGCATTTCATTCCTGAAAAAAGATTTTGAATAGGCACGGGCTTTTGCATCATTAATGATAAATACTTTTACATCATCATCCTCATCAATAATTTTTTCAACCGCACTCATCTCAACGGTTGACAGCTCACCATCCAAAAACATGGAAACCCTGGTCAATTTATCATCAATATTCATATCAATTCCCTCCATTTTGTTTTTCCCGGCCTTCTTTCCTTTGAAAAATATTGGTTAAACCGACAGCGGGACAGGGAGACCTGGCTCGCCACTGTACCAACGGGAATCCCAAGTATTTTTGCAGCTTCACTGTATGTATATCCTTCTATGCAGACAAGGTGGAATGACGCTTTCTGTTTATCTGCTAAGAGGTTGAGCAGTTTTTTACAATCAATATAGGTATTTAAGGATGATATAGTATGCCTGTTACCATCGTTACCGGGATGGCTTTCATGAATGGTGTTTTTATAATTGGTGATCGTCCTGTTTTTCCGGGTCATATCTATCCAGGTTGTATAAACAATTCTGAAAAGCCAGCTTTTAAGATTGGAATTATCTTTAAACTGATCTGATTTTGAAAGGGCCATTACCAGAGACTGCTGTGCCAGGTCATTACTCTGTTCGTCATCGCGGGCCAGGCTGAATGAGAATTTTTTTACATCAGGGATTAAGGATTCAATTTGTTTTTTAAAACGTCTGTAATTCATAATTTATAGTTTTATTTTTGTCCTCAGCCATACAAAGTGAGTGTGACTTAATCACCCCATGAATTATTGATAAGGTTTGTCTCTTCTGTATCACTTATTTGGAAATGATCAAGATTCTTAAAAAAATCATCAGACACCTCTTTGCTGTCAGGCTTGGTCTTACCCTTATCCACATTTGATAAACCCTTGCCTTTTTCACTGGTTACAGTGTTTCCCATGCCACCAACCGGGCCCGCAACTCCACCAGCTCCAGCTCCAGCTCCTGCACCTGCTCCAGGACCAGCTCCAACACCACCGCCCCCTGTACCGGCTCCACCCTCACCACCTGCTCCAACACCACCAGCCCCAGCCCCTGCTCCTGCTCCTGCTCCTGCTCCGGCACCACCGCCACCTGCACCTGCACCGCCGCCACCTGCACCACCGCCACCTGCACCACCTGCGCCACCCCGTGCAAACGACAAACTGGTAAATGATACAAACAGTATAATAACGGCTATGGTAATAAATTTTCTATACATAATTTAATCCTTTATTCTCTGAAAAATTATGCTTTATCATAACAAGGTTTGAATAAAATATATCAAAAATAAATAAAAAACAAACTTCATTTGATGGCGCTTATATTGGTGCATGGCCCTTCATCTGTCCTGCATTAACCAGCAGATTTTGAAAGGCCAGGCATCCTTTATCGGGTGAAATATCCAATTGGATATTATTCATTCCCCTTGCTTAGATTTTAATTCTGAGTCACACCATCATCTGTGACTGTATTGATATTCATGTTCATGCTTTGATTCATGCTCTGGTTCATACTTTGATTCATGCTCTGGTTCATGCTTGACATGCCCTGACTATTTCCATTGTGTCCCATACCGCCAGAGCCTATACCGGTTCCAATACCTGCGCCCGTGCCACAATCTCCTGCTCCCGCGCCTCCAGCACCTCCTCCAGCACCTCCTCCAGCACCTCCTCCAGCGCCGGCACCAGCACCCGCTCCTGCACCACCGGCACCAGCACCACCAATTCCAGCACCATCTCCTGCTCCGCCACCAGCACCGCCGCCACCGGCTCCGGCTCCACCGCCCCGGGCAAACGATAAACTGGTAAATAATGCAAACAATACAACCATGGCTAAAATTATAATTTTTCTATACATTTTGATCTCCTTTTTTTGTTTTGACCGATTAACCCCATACGTGTTGTCAAAAATTTAACATCTCTCGAATAAGGGGTTTTCCTGTTAGTGTTCATTAAAATCAATTTCAAAAACATGTTTTAATACAATAACGATTGACAGGGTGTATTTTATCAAAAAAAAATTCAGCTGATTGCGAAGTGATCAATGGGTCTGACCCTGGTAAATATTTGTTATTAAAACAAAACCACCAAAAAAAAATAGATTTTTATCTCTTAAAATCAACTTTCAAGGGTCAAAAACAGCCTTTTAACAAAAAGAAAACCGTGGTCTGTCCCCTATTTTCCGAAAAGAAAAACGTGGTCTGTCCCCTATTTTCTAAAAACAGCCTTTTAACAAAAAGAAAACCGTGGTCTGTCCCCTATTTTCCCTTAACAAAAAGAAAAACGTGGTCTGTCCCCTATTTTCTTTTCACTATTTTCCCAGCATGGTGCGAAGCTGAATACGCCAGTGGACAGGCGTGACATTTAAGACCTGCCAAAAGGATGTTTTGTCAAGCACACTGTACAAGGGTCTTTTTGCAGAGGTTGGGTATTGGCGAGTTGAGACCGGTAAAATTGGTATGGCTTTGTCAAGAAGTCCTGCCCGCATCCCTTCTTCCTGGATGGCCATGGCAAAATCATACCATGAGGCAACACCGGCATCTGTCCAGTGAAAAGTTCCTGTCAACTTGTTTCCAATGGCTTTCCATATGGCCCGGGCAAGCCCGTGGCCCCAGGTGGGTGTTCCAATCTGTTCGTCTATGACATTCAGGATAGGCCTTTCTTTCATGAGGTTAAGCATGGTTTTTACAAAATTATTTCCATGGGCAGAATAGAGCCAGGCCGTTCTGATGATCAACGCGTTATCCCCTAATATTTTGCGGACCGCCTGTTCCCCCTTTAGCTTTGATTTGCCATACACTGATTTTGGATCTGGTTTATCATCCACTTGATAGGGCTTAAAATTCTCCCCATTAAAAATAAAATCCGTGGACATATGAACCATGGAAATTGCATTTTTTCTGCATTGTTCTGCTATTTCAAGGACAGCCAGATGATTTATCCTGTAAGCCAGGTCTTTTTCCTGTTCAGCCTTGTCTACTGCCGTGTAAGCGGCCGCATTGATGATACAGTCGGGTTGACTTATGCTGATGCACTGGCTGATACTGTCTGAACTGCAAAAGTCTACTTTTGGAAAATCACAGAATGTAAGGATAATGTTTTTCGGGCAGGTGCGCATAAGCTCCCAACCCAGCTGTCCGTTTGAACCCAATAAAAGGACCTTCACTCAAACACCTCGGCCTTTTCCAGGGATAAACCCTGTTCGTCTTTTTGGGACAGGATGGGAGATACGCCAGGAACAATGGGCCAGTCAATTGCAATGCCGGGATCATCCCATCGAATACACCGTTCATGTTCAGGCGCGTAGTAGTCTGTGCATTTGTAGACAAATTCTGCCGCCTTGCTCAACACATAAAACCCATGGGCAAATCCCGGCGGCACCCAGAGCATTTTTTTATTTTCTGCTGAAAGGACTGCCCCAGACCATTTTCCAAAGAATGGGGAAGATTTTCGGATGTCAACGGCCACATCAAATACCTCCCCTGAAATCACCCGGACCAGTTTGCCCTGGGATTTTTTTATCTGGTAATGAAGTCCTCTTAAAATACCCTGGCCAGACCTGCTGTGATTGTCCTGGACAAAATTAACCGGCACGGCCTTTGTTCCCCCTGCGACCTTCTGGTTAAACTCGTCTTCCCGAAAGGTTTCCATAAAAAATCCCCGGTGGTCACCAAAAACCTGGGGCTGGATCAAGACAATATCTGGAATATTTAATGGCGTATATTTCATTTTCTATTCTATTGGATTAGGTGTGGCATTCAATTTACTTGTGACCTTCAGGTTACGTTTGATCTTCTTCAGGTTACGTGTGACCTTCAGGTTAAAAAATCTTGTTTTAAAAGCGCTAATAAATATTGGCCATAACCATTTTTTTTCATGGGTTCTGCCAATCTCTGCAATTGCGTGGCCGTGATCCGCTTCATTCTAAAGGCAATTTCCTCAGGACAGGCAATTTTCAATCCCTGCCGGTCTTCTACAACTCTGATAAAGGTTGCCGCATCCAGGAGATCTTCGTGGGTTCCCGTGTCAAGCCAGGCAGTTCCCCGGCTGAACAGCTCTACCGTCAATCTGCCCTGGGACAGATATGCATTATTCACATCTGTTATTTCAAGCTCACCCCGGGCAGAGGGTTTAATTTGTCTGGCTATCCGTATCACCTCATTATCAAAAAAATAAAGCCCTGTGGCTGCATAGCTTGATTTTGGAATTTCCGGTTTTTCTTCCAGGCTGGTGACGCGTCCGCTGCTGTCAAACCCGATAACGCCATAGCGCTGGGGATCTTTGACATAATATCCGAATATGGTGGCCCCCTCTTCTTTTTGGGCAATGACCTGCAGCCTTTCTGACAAACCCTCTCCATAAAAAATATTATCACCCAGAATTAAGGTGACAGGATCATTTCTGATGAACGTTTCTCCGATTATAAATGCCTGGGCAAGTCCGTCCGGCGACGGCTGGATAGCATATTCCAGGCTGATGCCCCATTGGGACCCGTCTCCCAGAAGATGCTTAAAACTGTCGTGGTCATGGGGTGTTGTAATCACCAGTATCTGAGTTATGCCGGAAAGCATGAGTGTTGACAACGGATAATAAATCATGGGCTTGTCATACACGGGCATGAGCTGCTTGCTGACGGAGTATGTCAACGGGTAAAGCCGTGTCCCTGATCCGCCTGCCAATATGATTCCTTTACGCATGATTTATCGTGTCCCCTCCTTTGATCTGAACCTTTTGGAATTTTTAAAAATTTTTTTCCAAATCATGGCATTCATCTCCATCTGATTCTGAACACTACAATACGAAATACGCGCATGTCAAGTATGTGGCGATAATGCGGGATCAAGGGCGTTAATCCGGAGTTAATTGCGCAACGGCTTTGAATTTGGTAAATGATATGATAAAAGATAGACCTGAATGATTGAGTGAGATGGAGTGTGATGGAGTGTGATGGGATATGATTGAAATCATTGAAAAATGTTAAAATGATAAAAAAAAGAGCTTGCTGAAGGGATGATAATACGATGCAGAATTTAAAGCATGAATTATTAAAAATCAAATCAGATGATTTGATTTTTTATTTTATTGTTTTAACCTTTTTTCTTTTGCCCACGGGAACGGCTCCCCCGTTGATTTCCATTGGATTTGCAGCCATTTTCTGGATTGTTTCAAAAAAATTTTTCACTATCAAATCCATGATCCGGAAATCCTGGTTTTTCCCTGTAATCCCTTTCCTGGTCCTTCCCTGGATAGGACTCTTGTATTCACAGAATACAGATCTGGGTATGGATTACGCCATGAAAACAAAATACTGGTTGGTTCTGTTCATTACCGCAGGGATTGCCCTGGATGGAAAAAGGGTGCACCTGATCTTAAAATGGTTTTGGGCCGGTCTTTTTATGGGGGCCGTTCTTGCCCTCTTTCAGCTGGTCGGTCTTGCGCCGACCATCAGGGAGCAATTCCTGGGTTTTGGCATTGTCTATACCCTGATCAGCATATACCTGGTCATTGGCATTTTAACGGCTTCTTTTTATTTTAAAACAGCAAAAAACAGGAAAGAAAAAATTATCCTGCTCATTCTAATCATCTCATTCCTGTTTCACCTGATCGTGCTCAAAGGCAGGAGCGGCTACCTGATCTTTGGGATCATGTCCCCCTTTGTCGCCAACAATCTGATGCACAGCTTTTCCCTGAAATTCAAAATAGCCCTCTGTCTGCTGCTGGTCTTTTCCCTTGCTGCCTCCCCTGTTGTCAGAACCCTTTTTAAAACCAACCTTGTCAAATTAAGCGATCAGCGCGAAAAAATTCAACAGGGCGTTTACAGTGAACACTTTCCCCGGTTTTTTATCATTCCCATAGCCATTGAAACCATTATGGCGCATCCGTTTATCGGTATTGGCACGGGCAGTTTTACCGAACCCACCAGAGCAAAAGGCCAGGCTGTCAGCCATCCCCATAATAATTTTCTCCATATGGGCACAAGCTATGGAATTATCGGGATTGCAGCCTGCTGCTGGCTTTTCTGGGAAATGTTCAAGCGATCATGGCAATCACGAAACACCGCCCTGGGGTTTTTCATCTTTTCTTCTTGCAGTGTTCTTTTTTTAAGCGGAATGTTTGACACCCAGATTCTGAACACGGGCACACTGCTCTTTTTATCCCTGACCTATGGGCTTTTGAACCACCTGCCCCCCCTGCAACCCCAATAACCGAACAATTTGGGGTCAGGCATAAATTGTTCGGTTATTATTTGTGTTTGATCCAGCCGTCAAGGGCTGCAAATAGTTTTGTTCTATCAAAATTGGCCAGGCAGTATTCCCGGCCGTTTTGGCCCATCCTGGCCCGCTCCCGTTCATCCATGTTATACAGTTTTAACACGGCGTTTGCAAGGGCATCGGCATCCTCTGCCGGGCATGAGATCCCGGCCGCTGCTTCAGATATAAGTTTTGCCCCCTCCCCACTTAATGAGGCAATGACCGGTTTGCCGGAGGCCAGATAGGATTGAACTTTACCCGGTATGGTCAATTCAAAATTGGGTTCATCCTTCAAAGTCACCAGCATGGCATCGGCATGGGAAAAAAACCAGGGCATGGTTTCGCCGGGATACCGGCCCAGCATATGAAAATTTGATTCCAGACCGGTTTTTCTGATTCGCTCCCTGACCCGGGGGGCCATTCTGCCGTCCCCCAGTATGATCCAGTGGATATCCGCATACGCTTTCAGCTGTTCTGCTGCCTCACAGATGGTGGAAAAGGATTGGGAAGCACCGATATTGCCGGCAAACATGATTTT
>Ga0180007_10005122_pt1 | contig 13478 bp, 8 predicted proteins | sample MM_PC_MetaG_FD_121122 | JGI IMG/M metagenome (GOLD analysis project Ga0180007, IMG submission 121122) | Groundwater microbial communities from the Aspo Hard Rock Laboratory (HRL) deep subsurface site, Sweden - MM_PC_MetaG | ecosystem: Environmental > Aquatic > Deep subsurface > Groundwater... | reverse complement strand
GTCTCTCTTTTTAAAAAGGTTCAGTTTTTCTTTATCGGCCTCATCATCGGTGACTTTCTGATGGGAGGAGGCTGGGCTATAGTTGGACTTTTCACAGATTCCGGTTACCAGGTACTTCCTGACTGACAAAAGCTTCGGGGAGAAAGGCGGAAGACTGAGGGCAAGAAAATCCGTTCTTGTTTCAGCCTTTCCCCCTAATCACCTAATAATTTGATATTATGTATGATGACAAGGAATTAAAAGAATATCGCGATCTCCTTAAACCTCCCGACCATTTTGAAGAGGGGTTTGACTGGAAGACCATTGTCGGAGCCGTTTTCATAGGCTTCCTGATGATGCCGGGCTCCATGTATCTGCAGCTGGTGATTGGCCAGGGCATCGGACCAGCAGCGCGCTGGGTAACGATCATCCTCTTTGCCGAGGTGGCCAAGAGGGCGCATTCCGAGCTGAAACAGCAGGAGATCTTTCTCCTCTACTACATGGCCGGTGCTGCCCTTGCCTCCCCCTTTTCCGGACTCCTCTGGAATCAGTATCTGGTCCAGTCCGATGCGGCAAGGATGCTGGGTCTGACCGAGTTTATCCCGTCCTGGGTAGCCCCTGGCGCGGATTCCCAATCCATGGTGGAGAGGACCTTTTTCCACAGGGACTGGCTGGTCCCCATCCTCCTCCTGGTCGGGGCTCAGATCATTCAGCGTATTGACCATTTCGGTCTCGGCTATGCCCTGTATCGCATCACCTCCGATGTGGAAAAGCTTCCCTTTCCCATGGCCCCGGTGGGTGCTCTGGGCACCATGGCACTTGCTGAATCCACAGAAGAAAAGAAAAAGAGCTGGAAATGGCGAGTCTTTTCCATAGGCGGAGTCATCGGCCTGGTCTTTGGTGCCTTCTATGTCCTCCTCCCCATTGCCTCAGGTCTGATTTTCACCGAACCCATCCGCCTCATCCCCATCCCCTGGATTGAACTGACCGAACACACTGAAGACCTTCTGCCGGCAGTGGCAACAGGTATCCAGCTGGATCTGGGGCTGGTTTTTATCGGTATGGTACTGCCGTTTTGGGCAGTCATCGGCGGACTCATCGGACTTATCATCACCATTATCCTCAACCCGATCCTGTATACCCAAGGCATCCTGCAACGCTGGCATCCCGGCATGGCCACCGTTGACACGGTCTTTGCCAATAACTTTGATTTTTACATGAGCTTTGGTATCGGCCTGGGATTGGCCATTGGCGTCATCGGGGTCTGGTCCGTATTCAGATCCTACCGCAGCACGAAAGAACATATGGGAACCCTGAAAGATCTCTTTGAACCGCCTGCCGGGCGCGGAGATTTTAATTTCTGGATCTCCATTGCCATCTACTTTTTTTCAACCCTTGCCTATGTGGGACTCTGCGTCTGGTTGGTCCCTTCCTTTCCCTGGATCTTTTTCCTGGCCTACGGCTTTATTTACACCCCCATTATCTCCTATATCACTGCCAGGATGGAGGGTATTGCCGGACAGTTTGTCAGCCTCCCCCTGGTGCGGGAAGCCAGTTTCATTGCAGGAGCACGCTTTTTCGGCTACCAGGGGCTGGAAATCTGGTATGCCCCCATCCCCATTCACAACTATGGTGAGGCCACCGTGCAGTTCAGACAGATTGAACTTACCGGGACCTCTATCCGAGGGATTATCAAGGCGGAGATCGTGGTCTTTCCCATCGTCATGGTGGCCAGCCTGCTCTTTTCCCAATTTATCTGGCGACTGGCCCCCATCCCCTCGAGCAGCTACCCTTACGCTCAGGAATTGTGGCATCTCCAGGCCCTCAATACCCTGCTGATGCAGACATCTACCCTGGAAGGAAACTCCATGTTCTACCAGGCCCTGAATGCAGGCACAGTTTTCTCCGGTCTTGGTTTTGGCCTGGTCATGTATTTTATCCTCAGCCTCTTTGGCCTCCCCATTCTTCTCATCTATGGAGTGGTCAGGGGACTCGGTCAATCCACCCCGCACGGCCTGATCCTGGAAGTCCTGGGTGCTTTTCTCGGCCGCTACTTTTTCCTCAAACGCTACGGCCCCATGTGGCGGCAATATGCCCCGGTACTCCTGGCAGGATTTTCCTGTGGTATGGGCCTCACCGGCATGCTGGCCATGGGTCTGGCCCTTATCATGAAATCTCTGGGCCATATGGCCTATTGAGATCTTCTGAATAAGAACGATAGGCGATTGCACCACTCATCGTTCTTATTCAGAAGATCCTGAAAGAATATTTAAATATTCTTTTTCTGATGATTATGGTATCCTCTTGCATATAAACAGCTTAACATCTTTGCTATTACAGCTGGCAAAGATTACGGCAACACTCAGGATAGACATCGAAAGAAGAGTCCTGTATCCATCTTTCCACCACTGGAAATTCCCCAGTAGCTCTTCCGCCTATGCCGCTGACAACGAATTGTTTTTCCTTTCCGGATGTCTTTCCAGAAGATTTTCGGAACTCTGCTAAACAAAAAGCAGAAACGGGTCGATATTACTCTTATGACAGTCGCAACTCAGCATAGCCACGGCCAAAATGAATCACTGCCCACTTTTTCCTTCAAAGCCGGTTCCCTGCCAATTGCCGTTAAACTGGCACTGATTATTACCACAGTTATCATCGTCGGTATGGGGCTGCTCAGTCTCTTTATCCTGGGCAATCAAAGCACCGTTTTTGACCAGCAGACAGATGCCTATGCATCAGCTCTCGGCGACCAACTCTCCACAGCAGCCATCGAACCGGTCCTGGCCGGTGACCTACAGGCCATAGATCAACTTACCAGCAACCTGGTAGACAACGAAGGGATAGAAGGAGTTGCCATATTCTCGGACCAGTCAAAGATGCTTTCCTCAATCGGTATCAACCCGGAACAGGCTCCTCCCCTTATTCTTCCAGAACAGCCGCTGTACTGGCATATCGGCGAAACCAACAAGATCGGCCTCACTTCCTATGTCCGCGAAATCACCTTCCGGGACCTGACCGTTGGCTACTGTCTTATTACCTTCGACCGTTCGTTCATGAACACCGCTTACGGCAACACCATTCGCACAATTTCCGCAATCACCGCCCTCATGGTTCTCTTAGGCATCATTGTCGCTGCCTTTCTCAGCAAACAACTCTCCCGCCCCATTAAACATCTTGTTGAGGGTAGCCAAGAAATTTCCCGCGGAAATTACCGATATCGTTTTCAAGAACGTCGCCAGGATGAGCTGGGTCAGCTCATGGGATCCCTGAACACCATGACTGAAGGGTTACTTCGCAAGGAACAGGTGGAACAGACATTTTCCCGCTATGTCTCACCCAATGTGGCCTGTGCCCTGATGAACAACCTGGAAAAGATCCATCTCGGCGGCAGTCATGTGGAAGCCACGGTACTCTTTGCCGACATCTCTGGTTTTACGACCCTCAGTGAAGGATTGGAACCCACAGCAATTAACAGTCTGCTCAACGAATATTTCACTCTCATTGATCAGATTGCCGGGAAGCATGGAGGCCATATTGACAAATACATCGGAGATTGCGCCATGATCCTCTTTGGCGTCCCTCTCCATGACAAAGAACATGGTATCAATGGGGTCAGCTGTGGTGTAGAGATTCAACAAGTGATTAAAGAGTACAATCTCACCCGTAAGAAACAGCGAAAGATTACCGTTGAATTCAGTATAGGCATTAACAGTGGAACCATGCTGGCCGGAAATATGGGGTCAGAAAGACGAATGGAATATACGGTGGTCGGCAATGCCGTCAACCTTGCCTCCCGCCTCTCTTCCATTGCCACCGCCGGTGAGGTGATCGTCACCAGGGAATTGCACGACACCCTGGGGCTTGCCGCACTCTTCGAAACCTACCAGTCCGGCACCATAGAACTGCGGGGAAAGACGACACCGGTAGAAGTCTGGCACATTGGACACCAGCTGCGAATGATCTCATCCCCCGAACTCTTTGACATTCATACTCCAAGCATAGTTCACTGATACAGTTATGAAGTATTTCCTTCTTCTCATGCCCCTTTTGTTTCTGCATGGCTGCGCCCCTCTCGGTCATTTGGATTCCGGAGCAGATCGAGTTCAGCTGGTTGATCAATACCTTGCGGAACAGGACTACAGTAAAGCTCTTGCCCTTATTGCCAACACTTCCAAAGACGACCCCCAGGCCCTGGATCTTAAAAAAAGACGAAAAATAATCCTCGACCAGCTGCAAACATTCGAACAGCAGACAATAGCCCTTGCCCTCAAACAGGAACGCAGCTACGACTGGCCGGGAGCCAAGCTTACCTATGAAGAAGCACTGAAAAAACTCAACATATCCAAGACGCTGGATGAGGAACGAGATGCCATGCTCAAGCGTTTTCAGAACAGAATGAAGGCATTGGAGTATGAAGAACTCATTGTGACGGGGGAGTGGCTCAGGAAAAAACTTCCCCTGCTGCACAGCCTCCACGCAGGCGATCCGGGAGATATGATCATTAAATGGAGATTGTCCCGTACTGAAAATGAGGCCAGGGAAACTGCCCAGGAATTGCTCAAATGTGGTGAACAAATGCTCGCCGAGAGCAATCTTGCCATGGCTCAGCGCATCCTGCCCCTGGCTGCGGAACTGGACCCTGAACTGGATACGGAAGCAGCAGTCAGTCAGCTGGAGAATAGGCTGACTGCCAGAAAAGACAAAAAGCTGAAGGACAGGCGCCGGGCCGCCCAAAAAAAAGACGAAGAAGCAATTGAGGCATTCAACAGGGCCATGGCCCACGGCAAGCTGTCCGAGGCCCGTCTCTATCTCGCTCACCTCAGTCCGACAATACAAACATCCGTGGCCGCTGAACTGATGCAAGAGCGCCTGGAAAGAGCCATATCCGAGTATATCCTGGAAGAGCTTTCCGTTGGAGACTCTTTTTATCGGGCAGGGGAATACCAACAGGCGATCAAGGCCTGGCAGAATGTTCTCACACTCGAACCTGACAATGAAACAGTCCAAAGCAAACTGAAAAGGGCAGAAAAGGTGGTTGAGAAACTCACCACCTTGCAGAAACGTCAGAAAAAATCAGTCATTGAGTTGCAATAAGCGATCGTCCTTTCAGTCACCCTCCTGTTTCAGCAGAGTAATCGATAACATGCTCACCCCTCTGGCGGATCTTCCCGCCAGGCCTCCGGCGAGATATTGCCAAGCAGGGAACTGCCCTGGTCAACAAAACGGTTTATGTGAAGCTTGATAATCTTCTGCACCATAACCTTATAGGAATCCGGGAAACGTTCCATGACCTTGGTAAAAGCCTCGCGACTGATGGTCAGCAAGACCACATCTGTCCAGGCCCTGGCTGAGAAAAACCAGTCAAATTCCGCCAATAGTGCCAGTTCACCAAAATAGTTAACAGATTCTGCGTGAAGCAGCTGCATATGAAAACGACGCTCTTTATAGGTTTGGAAAATATCCACCTTGCCCGACACGATAAGAAAGAGGCGGTCGCCACGGGCACCTCTGCTTATGATCTCCTCCCCCTTAGCGTATTCTTCTCTTTTGGCAAGATAGGCAAACATCTTTGCTACCCCGGCAGGTGCGCCGGAGAATATAGGCACCCTGGTTAAGAACTCCTGTGTGCCCGTGATCTTGCTCAGCACGTTCAGATCAAGATTCTGCTCTGGCGAGGTCATAAAACGCTCCTTTTCGCTCCATGAGTTCATCATATGTTCCCTGTTCAACAATTCGTCCTGCCTTGAGGACAACAATCCGATCATAAGCCGGGGTCAGGTCCAGTCGATGAATAACGGCAATTACCGTCTTTTTGCCCTTGTAATCGGTTTCAAGCAGCCCCTGGATACGGGCCTGGGAAGTGTTGTCGAGACTGGCAGTTGCCTCATCCATAATCAAGATAGGCGCATCCTTAAGAAATGCCCTGGCAATGGCGAGCTTCTGCTTTTGCCCTCCTGATAACCGGTCGCCTTTACTGCCCACCTCGAAATCCAGACCGATATCCATTACCTCATCAAGAAGACGCTCATCTTGAAAGGCCTGTCCGGCAAGATTACGCAGTTGTTCATCAAGCGCCTGTTCCGACTTCACCGCACCGAACAGGATATTATCAAGTAAGGTGTGGGTGTACATATACTCGCTTGGACAAAAAGGAATGAAATCTACTGGTTCACCGAATTGAGGCGCCTTCACACAAGGGGTCCAGGCCTCGAGTATCCTGCTGTGATCCATGTGAATGTGCACTACTATTTCCTGAAATCGACGGCGTGCCGCAAGAATTTTGGCCTCCATGGCAGAAGGCAGGGAAACAATCGAATGTTTCTGGGGGATAAAGCGCAGGGCCAGGATGAGCAGGAGACGGCGCGCCTCTTTTTCCTTTGGTTGCGGACCTGTCAGTTTTTTAATCAAGTTACTATAGGTTGTAAACTCATCGGCTTCCATGGGGTTATCACGGAAAAAGAATTCATCATCCTGGAAATCGGCGAGCAGAGGGACCGATTGTGTGGCTATGGCATAGCCCAGGGTCAACAAAGGTTGTTCCAGATTCATTTCCTGAAGCAGTTCTATAAAACTGGGATTATCAGGTAAACGTTCTACGGCAAATTGACCGCTTAAACTGTCGCCAAAAACGATATTATCGCGGATGCTGGAATAGTGCAGGTAAGCTGTCGCATCATAAAACTCAATGGCCTTCTCAAAAGCGCTCTTTAAGCTGGTCTGTATAATCTGCCGCATACGCAGAAATTTTTCCCTGAAAGGTTTACATTGCTCCGGTGTCAGTACCGCCTGCAGACCAAAGCGAATAATGTCATCCTGCAGACCGACCTGGCGGATCACAGCAAGGACAGAGGATCTATCCGGAGGCGGACTGTCAGCAGTTACCGCCTGGATTCCATAGAGCAGATTATCACGTATGGTACCGGAAAAAATAAAGGGCTGCTGGGCAATCATGGCGACATTACTGCAGATATCAAGTTTAGTTAAGTCACCAATCTGATGATTATCAATACTGACAGTTCCCTGACTCGCGTCATAGAGCTGGGCTATAAGCAGAGAGAGCGTGGATTTTCCTGAACCTGAATACCCCACAAGGGCAACCTGCTCGTTGGCTTTGATGTCAAGATTGATATTTTCAAGGAGCTTGACTCCGCTGGGAACCGTGAATGTAATATTTTTCATACTTATATTACCCTTCAGGGTGAACGGCGCGCGGTTGAAAGGGAGTAAGGCGTGTTCAGGATCAAGGTCGAAGGTCTTCATAATCTGTCTGTATCTTACATGGGCATCCTGGTAATCCTGATAATACTCAATGAGTTCCTTCCACGGATCATAAACCTTTTCATAAGCGGAGAGGAAGGCCACTAGTGCACCGAGGGTGAACTGACCATTGATTGCCATGTAGCCGCCCACAAGAAAAAGGATAAAAGGGCCCATTGACTGAAAAAGATTGTTGGCAAACTTAATACCGTACTTAACAATGAACAGCTTTTTCATCAAAGTATACAGCTGGTGAACATACGAAGAGAGCTTCTCCTCTTCCAGGCGATAACTGGCGTTGCCATGGATCTCATGGATTCCGGAAATGGACTCATTCACCACATTGGCCATGAATCGTGTCGTCTTCACCCGTTTTTTATTGAGCTTGTTGTACTTCTTTTGCAGATACGGAATAACTATGATCTCAAGAGGGTATACCCCCATGCTCAGGAGAGCCAGCAGCGGATTGAGATTAAACATGAAGCCTATGAATACGACAAAAGTCAGTACACTGGTAACGGGGATGGCCAGCGCCCCACCCAGAAAAAAGCCGATGGCATTCAGTTCAGCGGTCATGGCCGATATAACGGTACCCGGCTGCATTTTCCGATAAAACTGCAGAGGCAACTGCAGGACGTGATGATAAAGTTCTGTGCGCATCTCCACCAGAATTTTCTGCCCGATATAGAGCTGAATGACATTGGTGGCATATTTCAGCAAACTGGCAATGGTGACCGCACCGATATAGAGTCCGCAATAGAGGAAGAGCAGATGGGTATCCTTGAGATAAATGGCCTCATTGATGATACGCTTCTGCATCTCCAGGGGATAGACCTTGAAAAAGAGACTGATGACAATGATCGACAGCAGGAATAACTGCATGGGTCGATGGCGCCTGAGTATCCAGTAAAAGAGTGGCCGATCGCTGATACGGACACTTTTATCTGCTGCAGTTTTTTTCATGCCGGATAACGGGTAAGAGAGGGATACGTTGAGTGGTTATATCAGACCAGGCACAACTCTTTTAAGATTGTCACTGGATTCTCGAAAAATTGCAAGGTGTATTGTCACGAATAACCGTACAACAGCAACGAACACCAGACAATTTTCCGTTCTGTAAGCAATTACAGATTCCGGCAAGCAGTTATGATCTGTTTACACTGGAATGAAGATCTATTCCATGATACATGGTAATATAGAGTATCTGTTTTTAAGACAGCAGGCGTTTTGCACGTTCCTTTTATATTGAGGTACACGAACGGCGAATAAATCAGAGCCACTCTCAACCTCAAACGTTTTTATCCACCGCAGGAGTACCTTTGTGAAAACCTTGGCCTTCCCTGGTACATTACTTTTTTTCTTGCTTCTCCTCCTTCTCCCCGAGACGATGCCGGCAGAAGAGATCCCCCATGAGATTGGAGGATTTGTTTTAGGCAGCAATGTCACCGACTATCCGGACATAGAATATTCCAACTTTCTGAAAGAAGTTGTAATTTACGATTGGCACGGTTTTGACAAAGGAATTATCTCTTACGGTATTTGCGAATTTCCCGGAGAGATTGTCAAAATAAAATTGAAGTATGGTGATTCCAGCAAATCCTTTTTCAAAACCCTTCTGAAAAAATATACAGAAAAATATGGGAAACCAACCGAATGGAAAGGAGACTCTTTTGGCATTCTCCACATCTGGAAATGGAAGTTTGTCGACAAGGAAAACAACCATATTCACATGATCCTTCAGCATAATACCCGGAACGCAAATGAGAATATAGGCAACATGGTCAAACTCTATTATCCGGATCGGATTGAACTGGAACAGCTCTGTTTCACCAAGAAATGCACTACACCTGCAGACATGAACAAGATGATGCAGCAAAAGATGCCGAAACAGGACGACTGGGAGTATCTGATTCCAAAATGATTCTGCAGTGACACCTTTCATCAACACATGGCGGACCATTGGCTGGAACGGTCTCACTCTGTCTTGTCCTGAAAAATGGGAAGCCATTGTCTCCGGAAAGAGGCATCTCCTCTTCGAAGAGGATTTTGACCCGATTTTCGAATTACGATGGCAAAAAAACGATGACAGCAACAAAAACCCTGCGGACTCCATTCTGCTCAATCTTAAAAAGGTGGCCGGCCTGTGCAGGCAAAGACAGCTATCCACCTCCTGGCAGCAATTAGAAAAAAGCTATAAAATCATTCCGCTGGCAGCAGAACAAGACGCTGATCAAAAGGGGGCCCTTCTCACCTGTCGACAATGCGGGATCAGCCTCCTTCTCTATTTCTTCCGTCCCCATGCCATGCAGCATCCGGATTTACTAAAGGTTCTTTCTTCCCTGAGCTGCCATGGCCCGAAGAAAGGAGATACCCTGTGGTCAATCCAGGATTTTCAAATCCTGCTCCCCGACAGGTATCAGCTCAGCAGTTACAGTTTTGCTGCCGGCCTGACCCGGCTCACATTCATCGACTGCGGACTCACCATGCATCTCTGCCGGCTGGCCCAGGCATCTCTTCGTCTGCAGACGACTCCGCTTGCTGACTTCATGATCCTTCTCAGCGGCATTCCTGTTCCGAAAGGAGAAATCGCCCACCAGGCCCAGTTAGTCTATCACAGCAATCATCCCTCTATTTTCCGGCAGATTCTCACTCGGCTCAAGCGTAAACCTTCCTTTCACAGGATGATCTTGCGTCACCACCCAGAATATGATCGTCTGTGCGGGTTATTTTTTGAGGACACAAAACCTATTCCCGAGGAACAGGCCAACACCATTCTTGACAGCTATGAAATTCACACCCTCTGATAACTCCTCCTCGTTCAATCGAACTCAAGCTCTGGAGTGCGTCCCCACACAAAATGACACCATCCAGTGGCAGCAACTTGACAACGGAGAAATCCTCTTCACCTATCCACTCCCTCTGAATTCCTTTTTTAAGGCACTGCATCGAAAATTCGGCAAAAGCAAGGAAACCGTTCCGTTTAAAAAGCTGCAGCTGGATCGGATGGGAAGCTTTGTCTGGATTGAAATTGATGGCAAAAAATCCGTGCGGGAAATCATCTGTAATTTTGCTGAAGCCCACAAAGTAACTACCCAGGAAGCAGAACATGCCGTAACAGCCTTTTTAAAAACCCTGGGACAGAGAGGATTAATAGCTCTGCGCTGATTACCTCAGAATCTATTTTCACGGGACTCATAGAAGTAGGGCCAGAGCAGCACCAGATAACAGACCAACACTTTTGAAATAATCTTATCAACAACAAAAGAGAGGAACTCGCGACATCGCTTTCTTCAAGGTCAAGGGAGAAGCATGCGTTATAACTATCAGTGCTGGGGCCAGTGTATATGACCCACCAGAAACCGCCATGGTGGTCCGGGACATGGCGGCTTTGATTCATCAGGCTGACTCCCAGCTCTATCGAGCCAAAGCCAACGGTCGCAATAGAGTCCAGGCGTCAGGCGTTGCCTCACCCTAGAGCTTTACCCACCTGAGCTTATCCCTCTATTGGTCCAGCCTCCATTGTTGCAAAAAGACCGGAACAGAGAAAGCCGAAGATTCGTCTTGTTAACACACAATACGCGCAGAACAGACTCATTTTATTTCTGCTTAACACCGACAGCCGCATCTCTCGAAGCAGCAACACCCCCTAACGCCCACTATAACAACAAGTTGTACTTCAACTCCGGAAAAGTAGTATTCCTGCCATATCAATCCCAAAGGAACATACTTACGCAAAAGCAACCGCTCACATTCAATATAGTTATTCGGCGTTAACAATTAACAAGTGTAACTACATATTTTATAAATAAAAAAAATCCATTCCTATTGATAATACCCTGACAATACGATAAGATACTCAAATAGTGTCAAAAAGCCGTCAGTGGTAACAGAATAAAACTGGCAAGCAGTCTTTCTCAATTACGATTTTTTCAGTCAACCAACCACAGGGATACATTATGGATCGGCATTCGCTAAACAAAAAACTTCACATCGCTGGATATCGTTTCACCTCTTTTATTCTGTTTTTGTTCGTAATGCTCGCACCATTGCATAGCACTCTGGCGGCATTGCCGGAATCTCGAAACGAATTATTACAGTTTACTGCCGGCGGACATGTGCTGGGATTCAAGAATGACAGTGTCTATATCGCCGGTGGCGATCACATGTTGAAAGTTGAATTTACCGGAACGACTGGAGCATACCCTGTGGCAAACAAAGCCACACAAAGCGCGTCTGATGCACAAGCGTTCAACTATGTGACCTACAACGATCTCTGGCCGGGAGTCGATCTTGTCTATAAGGGAACGGCCAACGGCATTTTTGAAAGCACTTGGCAAATCGCACCGGGAAGCACTCCCGAACAAATCCGCTTGCGCTACAATGCTCCGATAGAAATTGACCCCAGCGGTGACCTGAAGATCAGCTATGAGACCGGCTGGATGCGCGAATCAGCGCCAATTGCCTGGCAGCAGATAGATGGCCGCCGCATTCCTGTACAGATTGCATTTAACATCATTGAAGCATCAGATGGTAAAGCAGATGTCGGTTTCAACCTGGGCCAATACAATCCGTCCCACCCGCTGCTGATCGATCCGATTTTGGATTGGAACACCTTCCTGGGATCGTCAGAGTTGGATGAAGGCTATGCAATGACACTCGACGATTCCGACAATATCTATCTGGCCGGCATCAGCGCTGCCACCTGGGGATCCCCAGTAGTGAGCTATCCCGGCGGAAGCGGAAACGCATTTGTCGCCAAACTGGACTCAACTGGTGCACTGCAATGGCATACTTTTTTGGGCTCAGAAGAAAGCTATGACAAAGGGACAGGCGTAGCTGTTGACAGCAGCGGTAATGTATATGTAACAGGTACCAGTTCCTCCACTTGGGGTTCACCAGTAATTGCCCATGGGGGAGGAGGAGGAGACGCATTTGTCGCCAAACTTAACAGTTCCGGAAATCGTCTATGGAACACCTTTATCGGATCAACAGGTTACGATGAGGGAAGCGGTATTGTCGTAGACAGTACTGCTAACATCTATTTTATCGGCACTAAAAACGGGCAGGCATTCGCTACAAAAATGAACACAAATGGCTTTGTTCTGTGGAATAAGTTCATGGGGGAACCGACAAGTTCCGACAAAGGTCTTGGCATCGCACTGGACGGCGCCAACAATGTCTATGTGGTTGGGGAAAGCATGCTTAGCTGGGGGACGCCGATAACTGCCCACACCGGAGACGGCACTTGGCCCAGCGTATTCACGGCAAAGATTAATAACAGCGGAGCCCTGCAATGGAATACCTTCATGGGGTCAGCCAACACTGATATGGGCGGTGCCATCACCGTGGACACCACCGGCAATGCCTATGTAACCGGCACCAGCGATTCTGACTGGGGATCCCCCTTAAACGCCTTTGCAGCAGGTGGTACGAACGCATTCGTCCTCAAACTTGATACAGACGGCGCGCGTGTGTGGCAGACATTCATCGGATCAACAGACGTCAACGTCTGGGGAAAGGCCATCACTCTGGACAGTACCGGCAATCCGCATCTGGCCGGTTACAGTAATGCCTCCTGGGGCACACCAATAAATGCCCACGCAGGTGGCAGCACTGATGCCTATGCCGCTAAGCTGGACACATTCGGTTCACTGCAATGGAATACGTTCATGGGGTCGACAGAAGCAGATGAAGGCAGAGCCATTGCGGTGGACCTTGCCGGCAATGTTTACGTAGCCGGCGACAGCGTTGCCAGCTGGGGTGCACCAATAAATGCCTACGCAGGAAATCGGGATGTGTTTGTTGCTGAAATTTGCGCATCCTGCTATACGGTAAGCACCTCAGCACCTGTGGATGAAGGTTTTTTTACTCCGACAGTACAGGGAGTTACCAGCGGTGACACCACCACCTTTGATGTCACAGCCAATACCGGCTATACAATCGACACCGTAACAGGTTGCGGCGGCACATGGACAGAAAGCAACCCATACACCACCGGTGAAATCAGCGACGACTGCACCGTCACTGCCACCTTTACCCTCAACAGCTATACGGTGGATACCTCGGCACCTGCAGATCAGGGCAGCTTCAGCCCCACAGAACGAACCGTCAACCACGGCAGCACAACCACATTTGACGTCAATCCCGAAAACGGCTATTCCATCGACAACGTAACAGGCTGCGGCGGCACATGGACAGGCGACAACCCATACACCACCGGTGAAATCACCAGTACCTGTACT
>Ga0180007_10005121_pt1 | contig 13483 bp, 10 predicted proteins | sample MM_PC_MetaG_FD_121122 | JGI IMG/M metagenome (GOLD analysis project Ga0180007, IMG submission 121122) | Groundwater microbial communities from the Aspo Hard Rock Laboratory (HRL) deep subsurface site, Sweden - MM_PC_MetaG | ecosystem: Environmental > Aquatic > Deep subsurface > Groundwater... | reverse complement strand
TATTGGATGGGAACGAGAAGCTGCTCGTTGGCCTAACCTCAGCTTTTGGCGCAGTAGAGTTCTATCGCAAGCTTGGATTTAAGCGACACAAGACTGCCCATGCCAAGTACCCGAGCGAATCGACTTATCTGGAAGACTAGGATACACCTTCAGTGCATTGAGTTGCGTGATCGGATTGCAGTTCTGCTCTGTCGTTTTATCAAGCGATGCCGATCGCCAAGGCACAGTGGATGACTTGATTCGCCATATCGAGCGCATTGTTGACGTGGCTCGTGTCGATCACGTTGGTTGGGATCTGATTTCCTTGAGCCCCAGCTGATCAAGCGACGTCTCCGATCACTATGCTCGTGAACTGGAAGATATCACGACCGTTCCGCGCGTTACCGATGCTCTTGTCCGTCGAGGCTACTCCGACGAGGATATGCGGAGGATCTTGAGCGAGAATGCTTCGCGCGTGTACAGACAAGTCATGGCGCAGTGACGACACTCAACAGACGCTTGTGTCATCCGATTGCCACGATTGAATATGGGGCTGGGCGTATTCGTGTTCGAGAGACAACACGGGACAAGGAGATGTTCATGACATTGCAGAATGCGCCAATCGTGAAGGCGCAGATGCTCATTCGAAAACCGATTCATGAGGTATTTGAAGCCTTTGTCGATCCCGCGATTACGACAAAGTTCTGGTTCACTCACAGCAGCGGGAAACTCGAACAGGGGAAGATCATCACGTGGGACTGGGAGATGTACGGGGCATCCGCGCAGGTGTGCGTCAAGGCCGTTGAGCGCAACTCAAGGATACTCATCGAGTGGGGGACGCCACCTCTGCCCGTGGAGTGGCAGTTTGCATCCTATGCCGATGACACGACACTGGTGTGCATATCGTGCCGGGGATTCAGCGGAAGCGATGATCAGATGGTCGCACAAGCGATCGATTCCATGGGCGGTTTCACGTCAGTGCTCGCTGGGCTCAAGGCGTTGCTTGAATATGGCGTGGTCTTGAATCTTGTTGGCGATCATCATCCTGATGCCCACCGGGGAAATAACGCTTGATCTTGCCTCCGCGAGGCGGGGAATTCCCCGTGTCACGTGTCGCGTGTCGCAAGATGCGCATGCATGAACCAGCGTTCAGCACGGAAATGATCAGTTGAGCAGCGTCGGACAGAGCGAGGAGGCGGAATGAGAATCGCCCGAGTATCGGACGACAATACGACTGCGTATGTAAGCTACTGCCAGCGTTACGGCGCTGAGCATGATGAATCGTTTCTTCCGAACGACGCATTCGTTCCGACAGATGACTATCCGGCCTATCTGTTGTATTCGGAGGGTCGCGTGGTGGGTGCTGTCGGCTTGATGCGAACGCAGCCCTATGTCGGCAATGGGAAAGTGCGGCTGACGATTCTTCACTCGATCCAGTCAGAATCAGAGGCTTACGCGCTCTTGCTGGCGGCGATTCGAGAACACACCGGAGATTCGAACTCTGTGTACGGATTCCTCCCCGAAGCTAAAGCCGAGGCGCGCAGATACTGGGAGGCCCTTGGCTTTGAAGTGGAGCGGTTCGCCTACTTGTTGGCCTATCGCTCAGAGACGGTTCCAGATTGTTCCGTGCCCGAGGAATACCATCTGACGAGACTCAAAAAATCCGACGAAGTAGGAATTTGCGATCTGTGCAACTTGTGGAATCGCAACTACGGACATCAACCTGGATTTGTCGGTGCCGATCCAAAGCGTGTGGTGGGCTGGTTTGACGAACCCGAGTACATTCCGGGCGGCGCCTTGCTGTTGCTGCATGATTCGACACCTGTCGGCACGGCTTGGGTCGGTCGAGATAATGAAGATGCGGATAGCGCCGATGTGTCGATGCTGAGTGTCCATCCCGATTATCGCGGACGGGGCCTGGGACGGTTGCTGCTACGCAAAGCCGTCGAAGTCGCGCTGAGCAATGATTTGTCTCCCGTGTACTTGTCTGTTGATGCCGCTAACGCATCGGCTGTCGGGCTTTATCTTTCGGAGGGATTCATCAAGGACAAAGTGATGGTTTGCTACACGCTGGCCATGGCGTGATGTGCTCCTGAATGCCGCAGCTGGCGAGTGAATCCGGGGTAGGACAGAGATGGGTGTGTTTTACCGTTCTCGGTTCGGCAGGTGCACGTCCCCCCGTAGCAAGGCGGGTTGGCGGAGTTGGCACACTTGACAGGATATAGAGATTCGGTCGAGCCTTCATTCGAGAGGCTCGCACAGATTAATGAACCGTCTAGTTGATCCAAAGGAGGCAGGTATGCAATTAGGTGCATTTTCGATGAGCTTGGCCGTGAGGGATCTCGAAGCATCCAAAGCCTTCTACGAGAAGTTGGGCTTTGTTGTTTTCGCGGGAGACGGTTCCCAGAATTGGCTGATTCTGAAGAATGGCCAGCACGTGATTGGCCTGTTCCAGGGCATCCTGGAAAAGAATATGCTGACCTTCAATCCGGGATGGGATCAGAGTGGAAACACGCTGGGCAGCTTCACAGACGTGCGCGAGATACAGCGACAGTTGAAGGCTACAGGCGTGCAGCTCGTATCCGAGGCCGATGAAGACACGGTGGGGCCTGCCAGCTTCATCGTTATCGACCCGGATGGGAACCCGGTTCTTGTCGACCAGCACATCTGAGTGCAATGCGAGAGCAGTCATGTTCATCGCACGCAGTTCAGGATTGACTATTCGTGAGATGTTCGATTGAATGAGAATGGCACAATGATGTGACGTCGAGGGGAAATTGCTTGCAGTGCCCGAATGCCAGTAGATTCGCTGATGCCGACCGCTGCGATGGAGGAGCTCCATGACCAACGAAGAATTGACCAGTCAGGCTGCGCCCTGCTTTCGACTGAGAACAAGGTCTATCTGGGCGTATGTGCTTCATCGGGATCCAACGCCTTCTGCGCCGAGCGAAACGCAACAAGCTCGATGATGATTGACGCCGTCTATCGAGTTGCGAAGATCGTGGCCGTCTGAAAGGACGAGGAGGAGGCTGTTCACGCGCTCTCGCCGTGCGGCAACTGCCGACAGTTGATGCTTGAGATGGATCAAGCGAGTCTGAATACTGAGTTGCTTCTCGATTGTGGCATGGCCGTGACCCTTGAACAGCTGCTCCCCCACGCTGCCTAGCGGAAGAAGCAGTGATGACGAGGATGGAGGAACGCATGACAGCAAGTCGATTCAGCATCGTTGCATCGTGGCTGATACTCCTTGTGGCAATGGCCGCGAGCTTGGCTCCGCTCATTCCACGTGTGCCCCCTGCAAGTCCAGATGAAACCGCGTTTTCAATTGACAACGCACTGGTCCAAATCGACCGGATTGCCCAGGAGCCCCGTCCGATCGGCTCGCCCGGCAACGAGCGAGGGCGCGACGAGATCGCTGCCCAGCTCCGAGCGCTGGGTCTTGAGCCGGAGTTCCAGGCGTTCAAGGTGCGCAATTACTTCAGCCCCAGAGGCGAGCTCATCGAGCTTATGAACGTTCTCGCCCGCATTCCCGGCACGGCATCAACCGGCGCCGTGGCACTGATGGGACATTACGACACGGTTCTCGACACATTGGGGGCAAACGACGATGCTGGGGCAGTGGCCATTTTGTTGGAAGCTGCGCGGGCCATTCTCGCTGGCCCTCCTTTGCGCAACGACGTCATTCTTTTGTTTACAGACGGAGAGGAGCCTGTGCCGCGCTTCGGCTCATCGGCTTTTGCGGGTTCACACCCGTGGTTCAGCGACATCGGATTCGTAATCAATCTCGAAGCCATCGGCTCAAGCGGGCCGTCGATTGTGATCGACATGAACGGTCCCGGCAGATGGTTGATTGATCAGTACGCTCGGGGGACACCGTACCCGGTAGCGTTCTCGTTCGTCACGGCAATCACCGAGTTGATCGGGGGCTCAAACACCGACTTCTCCACGTTCCGAGACGACGGCGTCTCTGGCTTCGACCTTGCCTACTTGACGGGGTCGCCCATTTACCACACCATGGCCGATTCCCCTGAGAACGTGGGAGCTCGCAGCTTGCACCAACAGGGAGCAAACGCACTTGCGCTCGCACGTCACATCGGCAACCTCGACCTTGGCTTGGCCAGAGAAGACGCGGAGGCTGTCTTCTTCACCATCGGGCGCTATCTGGTGATTCGGTACCCAAGCTCATGGACACTCCCACTAATGCTCCTCACGGCCGGTGTGCTGATCGCGACTGCGTGGCGACAACGCGGCTGGCTCCGAATGCTCCTCAGTTTCGGCACCACGATCGCCATAGCCGCCGTCTCTGCTGTCGCGGCCGTCGGGATCTGGACGCTGATTGTGGGCTGGCGGAGTTCAATGGGTATTTTTGAGGGCTATCTGTATTTGGCAGGATTTGTTGCGTTGAATGCAGGCATTGGAGCCGTCGTTGCCCGGGTGACAAGACGGCGCACAGGCACAGGTTCTGATGCCATCGGGTGCGTGACGGTATGGTGGTTGCTCGGATTGTTCTTGGCCATTGCCGTTCCTGGAATGAGCTACTTGTTTGCCTGGCCAGCACTGGTGGGTGGTTTGGCCCTGCAGGGGCGATCCCCCGAGAAGGCCAGACTCGGGTGGCGGCTTGCGCGTTGGGCATTGGTGTCAGTGACGGTACTTGTCCTGCTTGTTCCGGCGGTTGACCTCTTTTATCAATTCGCGCAGCCCAGGCCCGGAAACCTCGACTCGCAAATCCTGGCAGTCATCGCGATCCCGGCTATGCTGCTCGCGTTGGTGATTGAACTGCTTCGGGCCTTTCGAGTGCGCCCCTTGCGCAATCGGACGCTGTGACGGTGCAGTTGGTGAAAGGAGTCTGTAATAAACGAGATGAACGGCCAACAGGACGCGAAACACAAATTCGATCAGCCGATGGACACGCCCATTAGCTATCGGGAGCTTTACGGACTACGATTCGCCACGCACTTCATTCCATTCCTCAAGATCTTGGATCGAGCGACTGGCCGCGAACAAGTCATCGAGTGCTTGCGTGAATTGGCCCTCGAGGGAGCCAGAGAATACGCGGAGGCTGTTGTCGAGAAGGCAGGCAAGAACGACTTGTCCGTTTTTAAAGCTATCTACAGTCCTGACAATCCTGACAATCCTGATTTGTGCAATCTCCTGACCGTCGAAGTGTTGGAGAGCACCGACGACGTCTATCGGATCAAGGTTACGGAATGTCTGTTGGCGGAGGTCTTTCGCAACGGCGTTGCTGCCAGTATCGATTCTATGTCAGGCCGTAGGATCGAGAGGGTGTCTCATGCTGCACCTTCGCCTCGCCCCGCAATCGAAGCCTGGATTTAGCAACGGCTGCTCATCGTGGGGACACGAGAAGAACCGGCAACCAAGAAGGCGTTATCCTAGAACTTGCGCTCGTGATGCGTGGCTTGCTGGCGATAAGCCCAGTGAATCTCGAAGGGATGTCTGAGGCGCAACGTTTCCAGGGGCGGCAAGGTGATTGTTGAGTAAGGGGGGACTCTCATGAGGTTTGAAAAAAAAGATCAGAAGGCATTGCTTCTCTGGGCTGCTGACTGCGCTGAGCGCGTGCTGCCTGTTTTCGAAGCGAAGTGCGCTGCCGATGATCGACCTTGGGAAGCTCTTGAGGCAGCCCGCGCTTGGACCCACGGCTTGGTACCCTGTTCCGAAGTGCGCACGGCTGCCTTTGCAGCTCATGCTGCGGCTCGTGAGATCGATGATCCAGCGGCCTGTGCGGCTGCTCGTGCTGCCGGCCACGCGGCCGCAACGGCGCATGTTGCCAGTCATGCGGTTCATGCCGCTGCCTATGCGGTCAAGGCCGTCAGATCTAGCGCACATCCCAATCAAGCCGATCAGAAGGCAGCAGAAGAACGCGAATGGCAAATCCAACACCTTCCAGTGCATCTGCGATCCGTCGTGTTTCCAACCTCGGATGGAAGCTAGCTTTCGGGGAACGTCCCGGACATGCTTGTCGTGCCATGGAACGGGTTGCCGACGAGTAGCTAGCCCCGGATGGCTGCCTGAGAAATGCGCTTGGCAACGGGCAGTGCTCTGGCACTGCCCGTTGCTTTGAAGAAATCGCCAAGCAAACTCCGATTTCTTCGACCGACAGGCTACGATCTGATGGCTGCCTGTATGCTGCGCGCAACTCGCAGTAACTGCCTGCGAGTTCCAATGGAGAACGCCGAGCGAAGCCCGGCGTTCTCTGCAGCTCAATTGGCTATCCGCGGATAGCGGCTACTCATCTTCGATGACTAGCATGGAGAAACCCCAGCGTGTGCTGGGGGTTTCTCTGATGCAATATGTGAGGGATTAGCCTCTAATGGCGGCTTGAGCTGCTGCCAAGCGGGCGACGGGCACTCGGTAGGGGCTGCAACTGACGTAGTTGAGGCCCACCTTGTGGCAGAAGGCGATGGAAGAGGGTTCTCCACCGTGTTCGCCACAGATGCCCAGCTTGATATTGGGTCGGGTCTTGCGTCCCAATTCACAGGCCATGGACACCAGCTTGCCTATGCCAGCCTGATCCAAGACGGCAAATGGATCCTTATCGTAGATGCCCATTTCGACATAGTCCTTGAGGAACTTGCCAGCATCATCGCGCGAGAATCCGCATCCCATTTGGGTAAGATCGTTGGTTCCGAAGCTGAAGAATTCGGCCTCAGTCGCAATCTCATCTGCTGTGACCGCTGCGCGCGGCACTTCGATCATCGTTCCGACGAGGTAGGGGATGTCTGCCTTGCTCAATCCGTTGGCCGCTAGGACTTCCTCAGCGATCCGAACGGACAATTCCCGCTGAAGCGCCAATTCCTTCACGTGCCCAACGAGTGGAATCATGATCTCGGGCTTCACGGACGTGCCCGTTTTGTACACATTGCAGGCAGCTTCCATGATGGCGCGGACCTGCATTTCGGAAATCTCTGGATAGATGATGCCGAGGCGGCAACCGCGGTGGCCGAGCATGGGGTTGAATTCGTGGAGAGCTTCAACCTTCTCACGGATAGCTTCTGCGGATACGCCCATGACCTTGGCAACGTTTGCCTGACCTTCGGCGTCATGAGGAAGGAATTCGTGCAAGGGGGGGTCAAGCAGTCGGATGGTGGCTGGCAGTCCCTTCAATGCTTTGAAGATGCCCTCAAAATCGCCGCGTTGCATGGGAAGCAATTTGGCCAACGGCTCGCGTCGCCCGGCTTCATCCTTCGCCAAAATCATTTCGCGAACAGCGATAATCCGATCGCCTTCAAAGAACATATGCTCTGTGCGCGTGAGACCGATGCCCTCGGCACCAAATTTAACCGCGACGCTGGTATCGTGGGGCGTGTCAGCATTGGTGCGAACGCCGAGGGTTCGGAATTCATCTGCCCACCCAAGCAACGTGCCGAAATTACCCGACACTTCAGGCTCGATGGTCTTCATATCGCCCTTGTAGACAATGCCTGACGAACCATTGAGGCTGATCGATTCGCCGACCTTGACGACCTGTCCACCGACTGTGAACTGACCCTTGGCATAGTCGATGTTGAGTTCGCCAGCGCCAGCGACACAGCACTTACCCATGCCTCTGGCAACGACCGCAGCATGAGATGTCATTCCGCCGCGGGCTGTCAGAATGCCCTGCGCGGCTACCATTCCGCCGATATCTTCGGGGCTGGTCTCGATGCGTACGAGAATGACCTTCTTGCCTGCCGCGGCGGCTGTCTCAGCAGCTTCGGCCGAAAACACGACAGTTCCTGAGGCTCCGCCTGGGCTGGCTGGCAAACCTTTGGCCAGGATGGGAGCCTTCGCTTCAGCTGCCGGATCGAATGTAGGATGAAGAAGCTGGTCGATTTGCCCCGGTGCGACACGCAGCAGGGCCTCCTTCTTGTCAATCATGCCTTCTCCAACCATCTCAACTGCGGTCCGCACGGCTGCAGCTGCCGTCCGCTTACCGTTTCTCGTCTGCAGCATATAAAGAACACCGTCTTCGATGGTGAATTCGATGTCTTGCATGTCTTTGTAGTGGGACTCGAGTTTGGATCGAATCCCCATCAGTTCAGCGTAAATGGTGGGCATCTCGTCGTTCAACGTCGAAATGGGTTGTGGCGTACGAATTCCGGCAACGACGTCCTCGCCTTGCGCATTCATCAAATACTCGCCGTAGAATTCGTTTTGTCCCGTCGCAGGATCGCGAGTGAACGCAACGCCTGTTCCGCAGCCATTGCCCATATTTCCGAAAACCATTGCCTGGACATTGACGGCAGTTCCGAGCAGTCCCTTGATGTCATTAATCTGTCGATACTTGATCGCGCGAGGGTTGTTCCACGAGCGGAATACGGCTTCGATTGCTCCCCACAGCTGTTCTGTAGGATCTTGCGGGAACGGGCGACCGGCTCGCTTCTCGATAACGGCTTTGAACCGCGCGACCAGTTCCTTGAGGGCTTCGGCTGAGAGATCGGTGTCGAGCTTGACGCCCTTCTCTGACTTCACGGCGTCAAGAATCTCTTCAAACGGGTCATGATCGCTCTCAGTTTCTGGTTTGAGATCCATGACAACGTCGCCATACATCTGCAGCAGGCGGCGGTAGGAGTCATAGGCGAATCGCTCATTGCCTGACTTCTTGGCGAGTCCGACTACCGTTTCGTCTGTTAGCCCGAGGTTGAGGATCGTATCCATCATTCCCGGCATGGACACAAACGCGCCCGATCGAACGGAAACGAGAAGCGGATTCTCCACGCTGCCAAATGCCTTCCCAGTTGCGGCTTCGAGTTTCTTAAGATTCTTTGCGACTTCCTCGCGTAGGCCTTGAGGATAGGTGCTGCCATGATCTGAGTAGTAGCCGCAGACCTCAGTGGTGATGGTGAAGCCAGGAGGAACGGGGATTCCCAGCTCAGACATCTCCGCAAGATTGGCCCCCTTGCCACCCAGCAGCTGCTTCATCGTTGCATTTCCGTCAGTTTGATCCTTGCTGAAGAAGAAAACGTTCTTTCCCACTTCGTGCCTCCTTAAATATCCACTCCGTAGATTTCGTCTATTCGCTGTCAAAGAGCGCCTCAGCGAATTCAGCCGCCGAGAACGCGTGTAAGTCTTCTGCTGTTTCACCAACGCCGATGTGGGTGAGCGGAATGTGCAAAGCATCCCAAATGGCAAGGACAACGCCACCCTTACCTGTGCCATCTACTTTGGTCAGTACGATGCCTGTCAAGTCGATGGCGGCATGAAAATGATGCGCCTGCGAAATCCCATTTTGTCCAGTGGTCGCGTCGAGAACAAGGAGACGCTCGTCTGAACCTCGTCCCAGTTTCTTGGCCACCGTACGTTCGATCTTCTTCAATTCCTCCATCAGATTGTGTTTCGTTTGCAGCCTGCCCGCTGTGTCCACGAAAAGAACGCCGCCGGTTCGCATGGCGTGGTCGACGGCATCGTAGACGACGGCTGAGGGATCCGCGCCCGACTGATGGCGAATGAAGTCAACGCCAATCCGGTCAGCCCAAATACCCAATTGTTCAATTGCGGCGGCTCGAAATGTGTCCGCGGCTGCGAATGTCATAGGAATACCTGGATGGGCGGCGCGAATCTGCGTGGCCAGCTTCGCAATCGTCGTTGTCTTGCCTGCGCCGTTGACGCCGGTCATGGTGATCACCGTAGGCTGGTTGTCGGAGCGAATGCAGAGGGGCCTCTCGATTCCTGCCAAGCGTTCCTCAATCACCATTCTTAGGACATGCACAGGATCGTTGTCTTTGCGGGATAATGCGGCCTGCAATTCCTTTACAAGGGCCATTGCCGTATGCGCACCGACATCTCCGGCAATGAGTGCTTCTTCGAGTCGCTCAACATCGTCTGCCGACAGTTTCTTTGCACCTCTCAGCACTTGCGAAATCGAGCCGGTGAATCCTGTTCGCGTCTTGGAGAGCCCAACTTTGAGGCGATCAATCCACGCCATTACATTTCCTCCGGTGCGTCCATGCCCAAAATGTCGAGGCATTCGCCGAGCGCACCCTGAATCGCTGCCAGCAAAGCCAACCTAGCTGTCTGCAATGCGGTATCGTCAATCAAGACGCGATGCTTGTCGTAATAGGCGTGGAATGCACGTGACAGATTGAGACCGTACTCAGCCAAAGCATGCGGTGCGAAATCGAGGGCGGCATGCGCAACCACCTGTGGAAACTGGTCAAGCATCTTGATCAGATTCAGTTCCTCCAATTCAGCAAGCAGCGACAAATCCGCCTGATTGAAATCGGAAATTCTGCTGGAATCGGTCTTGCGGAAGATGGATCGGATGCGCGTGTAGGCATACTGGATGTAGGTCGAGGGATTGTCTGAAGACTCTGCCCGAGCCAAATCAAGGTCGAAGTCTAGATGGGCCTCCGGCTTGCGCGAGATCATGAAGTAGCGAACCACGTCCTTTCCAAGATCTTGTGTCAAATCATGCAAAGTGACGAACCGGCCAGCGCGCGTGGACATTTTCTGAATCTGTCCGCCTTCTTTCAGGCTGACGAACTGATGGACGGCATAGCTCAGCCATCCGTCCGGATATCCAAGCAGTCGTAGCGCCGCTTTGACGCATGTTTGCTCAGCATGATGATCAGCACCCTGCACATCGAGCACATAGTCGAAGCCACGCTCGTGTTTGTCGATATGATAGGCAATATCGACCATGAGGTAGGTCGGGCGACCATCTGAACGAATGAGAACAGAATCCTTTGCCCCGCCGTGCGCCTCAGATCTCAGCCAGATGGCACCTTCCTGTTCGTAGACTCCGTCGTTGGCCGTGAGCAGCTGGAGTGTCTGCTCGATCTTGCCTGCCTTGTGCAGATCAGCCTCTGAAAACCAGCGATCGAAGAATACGCCCAATTCGTGAAGGTCGCGCTTGATCACGTGGGTCATCCGATCGACCGCTGTCCGGCGGAAAAGAGCCTTTGCATCGTCATCGAACTTCGGAAATGGACGCGCCAGGTTCTGCTTGAGTTCCTCGGCCACTTCAATCAGGTAATCACCTTGGTATCCGTTTTCAGGAATCTCATGAGCGTCTTGGTACAGCTCTTGGTAACGCACCCACAACGATTCGGCGAGCAGATCGATCTGCTGACCTTCATCGTTGAAGTAATACTCGCGCTGAACGTTGTAGCCGATGCGTCCATAGAGCGTGGCGAGAACGTCCCCTAGAACGGCTTGTCTACCGTGGCCGACGGTGAGCGGGCCTGTGGGGTTGGACGAGACGAATTCAATCTGAATGGATTTTCCCTCGCCCAATGTGGAGCTTCCGAATGGTTCAGACGTGGCCAAGATCCTCTTGAGGGCGTCTTGAACCGCCGCGGGCTTAAGGAATAGATTGAGAAAGCCTGGTCCCGCCAGTTCGACTCGGGCAACTGGATGGGACGGATCCGTCTCAATCTGATCCGTCAGGGCGCTATGGAGTCTTCCTCCGATGTCACGCGGAGATGCCCTCAGCTTGGATGCGGCCAGCATGGCGATATTGGATGTGTAGTCTCCGAATTCGGGCCGATCCGTCGGACGAATCTCCAGAAACGCTGCCGCGGGCTCGTCTCCGAACGCTCTGCAATAGGCTGAGCGAATCACTCCCAGAATGAGGGTTTCAAGATGTGTCAACATGCGGTAAGCGTACCCAAATGCGGACTATCTTTCGACGATGAAGCGAATGCCCGTTTTTTTGCTCGCTGTTGATCGACAGCTCCATGAATCCGGGAATGACTTTGATTGATGCCTCATCATGTTCGACCAGACGACGGGCAATGGAGATGGCCTTGATCGTTTGATTGACCGCTCCTGCTCCGATGGCATGAATCTCGACCACACCGTGATCTTCAAGGGCACCGGCAATGGCACCTACGCGGCGTTAGGACTGGAGCGGGCAACAATCCAAAGTACGACCATAGAGCCTCCTGTGTGGACGGTCCCCATGCGTATTGGTACGATCTTGGAAGTATATCGATCCGGGAACGGAGGGACAAACCTGTTTACCTAGAGCCAAATGTTTTGTTTCACCCTCCGCGACGAGCCTTCACAACTTCTTCAAATCCGGAGCATACAACTAATGACTATGGCAACAACCAACGACAAAAGGGATTTTCGCCGCCAGATTTTCTTTTCGCTGGGCGGGATCGTGATTGGACTTGCCGTGGCCGGCCTGCTGGCTTTGCTCATTAACAATGTGGTGGAGCCGACCATGCAAGTTGAGACGCAGGATCTTGTTGAGTTTCCTGGAGACGTGTTCTCCATTTGGTATCACACGGAATCCCCAAACATGAGCACCAGATCCGCGTTGCTTGATCGCCTTGAGGACAGCTTGAGCGACCTGTTGATTCGACTTGATGTGACGATAGATGACATTCCACTTCCGATCGATGTGCTCGTTCATGATAGCCCCGAGATGATGCAGCAAACGACGATGCGCAGAAAATCAGGCAGCGCGATGTATTCGTTCTACTCGGTGATCGATCTTCTTCAAGGCGAGGACCCCTATTCGCGTTTGTCCGAATTGGTGCTTGCGTTTGGATGGGGGCGCTGCAGCTCGCAAGTGCTCTACAGGGGTATGCTGATGAATATCTCAGCGGCAAACGAGGATTTCCATGTTCCCGTTGCAGCTGCTCCAGCGCGCCTTCTTTATTCTCTGGAAGACCTGCTCATGCTTGAGAAGATCGATGCATTCGAGGACACCTTGTATCAACGATACCAGTCTCCCTTCTCGGCCCGACTCGCGATGGGAACCCTTGAAGGACTCAGCGAGTTTCGCTCCATGTTTACCACGGTCGGCGACTCGGCAGAGTACGGGATCGCAGATCTTCAGGCGGCATCGCTTGTTCAGTATCTTATAGGCTGTGCGGGAGGGTTGGAGGCGTTCCGGGAGGTTTGGGGACCGGGAACGTCTGAAGCACTGATTACACGATTAGCCTGCGGCCCGTGGAGTGACTTGTTTGACGATTGGCTAACCGTTGCTCGATCGGTAGATCCATCCACGGCAGCGTATCAACGCTACAGAGCGCGATTCCTGTATGAGGCAGGCGATATTGAGGCTGCTGCTCAAATTACTGAAACGTGGCGTCCCAACGATTTGCCGAGCGCGGATAGCGTGTTGGCGGTTCGTGCCCAGCTTGCGGCAGGCCATTTTGAAGCCGCCTCTCGCTTCGCGAATGCTGCCGAGCCCGGCATATCCGAGGTTCTCGTGGATTGGGTTGCCGTCTACAATGGTTGGAAGCAAGTGTCTGATGGCACATTGACTGTATTCAGCAGAGGAACAAAGGCTGAGTTGGATGCACGGCTTCAGGAAGTGAAGGCGGCCTACGTCCGTGCAGCAACCTTCTTCGGATTTTCAGAGAGCGAACTTCCCGAGCATGCGTCCGTTTTCTATTACGGCTCGGCCAGCACTCGGGATACGGGTGAAGCCATACTTCCTGCAGCGGATATTCACAAAGCGATCTGGCACTTCTGCCCAGAAGACAACATGGTCGTTGAGTTCGCTGGATCGATGCCTTCGTTTGTTACCATGAAAAGCTCAGCGTCCACC
>Ga0180007_10005120_pt1 | contig 13485 bp, 11 predicted proteins | sample MM_PC_MetaG_FD_121122 | JGI IMG/M metagenome (GOLD analysis project Ga0180007, IMG submission 121122) | Groundwater microbial communities from the Aspo Hard Rock Laboratory (HRL) deep subsurface site, Sweden - MM_PC_MetaG | ecosystem: Environmental > Aquatic > Deep subsurface > Groundwater... | reverse complement strand
TATAAATTGTGTCCGCGTCAATACGAGTACGCATCAATCAAAAAGTTACCGCGAGGAATAAATGTATATGAAAGCTTCGGGTCGAGTGTGCATAATGCCTTGAAACGTTGGGGAGAGTTGGAGGTTGAAGCGACGAGGATTCGGAATCCGGAATCCGGAATCCGGAATCTGGGGAATGGACAATTAGGAATGTTTGAGGAAAAGCAGGAAGTCGATAGTCGATTGTCGAGTGTCGATTGTCTCCTCGATCTCTGGCATCAAAGCTTCATCATCAACACATACGAAAACAGAGTTGAGGCTGATTTTCATAGGAAAAGAGGGGAGGAGGTTATGAGGAAGTTTTATGAGTGGTGGAGTGCTAGTTCAAGAGAAGTTGTAGCGGTTGAAAAGAGTTTTAAGATTGATGTTAGTGGTGTTGAGGTGAGTGGGAGGATAGATAGGATCGAGCGTTTCGGAATCCGGAATCCGGAATCCGGAATCCGAGTGGTCGATTTCAAGACATCACCTCCTAAAACTCAGGAACAAGTAGATTCCGATCTTCAACTCTCTATATATGCAATGGCGGTTCAGGAATTGTATGGTGAGCCTTGTAGTGAGCTTATTCTTTTGTTTTTGAATGAGGAAGGGGTTGAGGAAGTTGTAACACAAAGGAACGAAGGGCAACTAAAAGATGCTGCAAAACAGATTCAGATGTTAAGTGAAGGAATCGGTTCAGGGGAATTTAGGCCAACTCCGAGCGCGGGAGTTTGTAAGAGGTGTCCTTATAAGGGGGTTTGTGATGTGGCTGCTGTCTGAACCTTGATTCGCTTGATTAAAGGATTTTCATGATTTTTCTATTTCATCTTAGTCATTAGATTGTGTAATCAAGTTAATCCTTCCTGTCAACCGTAGCCAAGCCTGCCGGCCATAGCTAAGAGGCGACGGCTGGAGGCGTAGGCTGATAATCATGAAAATCATGGTTCAGACAATTAAGTCATGTTAAACTCCATCCAATGCAATACCTTCAACAACTCCTCTCCACCTACCCATTTCTTATCCCTCTCGTAGTTCTTCTGCTTTCTGAACTTGTTAAAGTAATTAATCGAATTCGTGAAGGATCGGGAGAGAGACTCTTTTTCCGTCAGGGTGGGATGCCAAGTTCTCATTCTGCATTTGTTATGTCATTACTTATTGTAGTAGGTAGAAAAATGGGAATTGAATCCATTGAATTCGCGATTGCGTTGTGTTTTGCCGGAATTGTCTGGTATGACGCAATTGCTGTGCGTGGTACGGTCAGTAAGCATGCAAAAGCTCTTAATGTTATGCAGGAAATACATCAATTTTCGGAAGAGGTAGGTCATACCGTATTGGAAGTGATTGCGGGGATTGCGTTTGGAGCATTTGTTACGGGGATTGGGATTCTTCTGAGTTGAAGGATAAGTTGAAATAACTGAGTATGGAATACTGGAGTACTGGAATATTGGGGTGATGTTTAGCATATAGAAAACTTTTTGCCACTTTAGACCAGTATTCCAATATTCCAGTATTCCAAATTCCTCATACTTTCTTAAGTCACGCTTCCTTGCTAATATCATCCCACCATGCTCCTCTCCAAGCTTTTCACAAAGACCTCCAAAGACACTGTTGCTGATGCCGATAGCATCAACGCAGATCTTTTAGTGCGCAGTGGGTTTGTTAATAAAACAATGGCAGGAGTTTATTCATATCTTCCTTTGGGATTGCGGGTTCTTAAAAAGATTGAGCAGATTGTGAGGGAAGAGATGAATGCGATTGATGGACAGGAGATTGTTATGTCCGCTTTTGCTCCAAAGGAGTATTGGGAGAAGGCTGGCAGATGGGACAACACGGTATTCGAATCACTTTTTCATGTTCCTGCCGCAGGGGATAAGGAGTACGCACTGAATCCTACTCACGAAGAGGTGGTTGTTCCTCTTGTAAAAAACTTTGTACAGTCATATAAGGATTTACCTTTTTATACTTACCAGATTCAGACGAAGTTTCGGAACGAGAAGCGTGCAAAGTCGGGGATACTGCGGGGCAGAGAGTTTTTGATGAAGGATCTGTATTCATTCCATCGCGACGGTGATGACTTGGATAAATACTATGAGCGAGCACAAGGTGCATATTGGAAAATTATGGAAAGGCTTGGTCTTGGTGAAATTTCATATCTGACTTATGCAACAGGAGGGTCATTCTCCAAGTACTCGCACGAATATCAGGTTGTGCTTCCTCAGGGTGAGGACACCATATATATAAGTGAGGATGCGGAGAAGAAGGGTAAACGTATTGCTGTAAATTCAGAGATCTACGAAGAAGGTAAAACAGTTTGTCCCGAAACCGGAGGTAATGCATTCCGCAAGGCAAGTGCTTCGGAAGCCGCCAATATATTTAAATTAGGCACAAAATTTTCCGAACCCTTCGATCTTATGTTTACTGATGATAAGGGCAAAAGACATCCGATTATAATGGGATGTTATGGAATCGGTATATCACGTTTGATGGGAATAATCGCAGAAGCATTTGCAGATGATTCAGGTCTGGTGTGGCCGGCCTCGGTAGCTCCGGCAGCCGCACACATTATTCCTTTGGCAAAAGATGAAAAAGAAGAATCATTTAAAAAAGCAAAGAAGCTGTACGAAGATCTTACAAAGAAAGGAGTGGAGTGCTTGTTTGACGATCGACTTTCGGATGCTGTTGGATCACGTATGGCTGATGCAGATTTGATGGGGGTTCCAAAGCGATTAGTTATATCTGCAAAGAGTATTGATGGGGGAGGGGTGGAGGTTAAAGATAGAGCTAGTGGGGATGTCACAATAGAAGATTTTAAGAAGGTTTTTAGTTTACTGGTTACTAGTTCGTAGGATTAGGATAGTTTAAATAGTTCATTGTTAGCGAACTAGAAACTAGAAACTAGTCAACTAGTTAACTATTCAAGAGTTATATATAATATGGATACCTTCCCCTTTCCTCTATGAAAAAGATCTCTCTCCTTGTCGGCACACTCGGTGGAGCAATGGCCGGATACATTTTAAGCAACAAGAAGTTACGAGAAAGTCTTGCCAAAGCAAAAGATGCGGATGATGTTGCAAAGCTCTTGGGCAAACATCTGCAACGCGATGGTAAGAAAATTGCAAAACAGGTCAAAGAGTTTGTGGACAGCGAGGATGTTCAAAATAATATTAAGAAGGCAAAGAGTTTTGCCACAAAAAAAGTCAACGATGCCAAAGACGAGTTAAGCGAGCTGATGTGTGAAGGAAAAGGCAAAGTTAAAAAAGCCGCAAAGAAAGGAGTATCAAAAGCACGTAGTACGGCAAAGAAAGGAGCAGCAAAAGCGAGCAAAACAGCTAAGAAAGCAGTCAGAAAAGCAAAAAAGAAAGTCATCAGAAAAAAGCAGTAGACTACTTTAGACCTGCAATTGCAATATAATCGTATCTTGTATTTAGTATCTCGTATTTCCATACATATCTTAAGTATTTGGTTTACATACTAAATACGAAATACGAAATACGAAATACGATCAAAGTGTTAACTTTAGCTTGCATAAGGGAAAATAATTCTATTGACGGATGTTGAATATCTCTGTGTAAGTCATTCTTTTCAACAGCTTGGCATAGTCATTATTTGGCTTTTCGTCAAAGAAATTGCATGATTGTATAAATAGTGTAGTCATAATCTCATTTAAATTGTTGCTCTTTGCTTGATCTGAACATAACCTGTAACCCCGTATTTTGTTACCTACTTTTTACATATGAAAAGAGCACTAATTTCCTCCGTTTCCATTGTACTTACCTTTGGGTTTGCAGTACCAGCATTCGCTTATATTGTAAACAGCGATTTTGAAAAGCCGTCTAACCGTCTACAGATAAATGCGATAGAAGCCAGCACGGATATTCGCAAAGTCGATCTTAGACCTGTGCGTCGCGCCATCAGGAATGATCGTGACATACCTGTTTTAAGAGAACGAAATGCGAACAATAGAAGTACAAGTACTACTTCTACCATAACAAATGAAACTCATCTTGAGCGGACAACACGCAATTATAATCTACGACGCGATAACAGGCTTGTAAAACCGGGCAGTGATCGTTACCGCGTATTGCGTCCGAACACTCGATACTTCCGCAGACAGGCTGAGCCAACTTCCGCACTTCCGCCAATGATTGTGCAAACAGGAGGTGCTGCTTATGACCGTCCAACAAGGCGTGATATCCGTGGTGGCAATGGTGATTTTCTTAATGTTGATTCTCGTGATCGTGATATTTTGGCGGAAATTAGAAACAGCAGATAAGTTTAATGAAGAATTTGAAAGGCCATTCACTGTAGGTGGGTGGCTTTTTGATAATGAATAATAAAATCCCAAATCACAAATACCAAATAACAAGCAAAACTCAAATTCCAAAACTCAAATCTAAAGGATGCTTGACCTGTCAATCGAGATTGCCGAGGCTTGCCACTGTCGCACATGTGCGACGTGGCTTGCTCTTGTATTTTTTATGCTTGTTTTTTGTGTTCTTTTGTTCCTATTTATTCCTCAATCCTACTAGTCTTAGTTATATATTTGAACTAGAATCCCCCAGAACACTTTCATACCCCTTTTTTACTATGTTTTCGCTGGATCAATTTATAACTCTTCCGTTTGAACATGCTTTTTCCAATTCACTGGTTATCATTTTATCTTCTGCAGTTCTTGCTTTGTTCGTTGCCGCTATTTTTCGATTTATTATCCAAATGCAGGGAACAGGTACCGAAAAAATGGAGCATATTGCATTGCAGATACGCAAGGGATCTATGGCGTTTCTTCGCCGTGAGTACGGAGTAATATTTGTATTTGTACTTATAGTGGGTGGGTTAATTTATGTTTTTCTGGATACCGGTTGGGCAAGTGCAAGTACCGGGATTTGGGGGCAGCCATTTACTGCAGGCAGTTTTGTACTTGGTGCATTTTGTAGTGTGCTTGCCGGCTTTATTGGAATGCGAACTGCCACGGCAGCTAACGTAAGAACCACTCATGCAGCACGAACAGGACTTAGCGCCGCATTACGTGTAGCTTTTTTAAGCGGAGCTACGATGGGACTTTCTGTTGTTGGTCTTGGTTTGCTCGGGCTAATAGGAGCAATCTTGTTCTTAACAGAACGAGCTGGAGTACCTCTTCATGAAGCTTTGCAGATAATTGCAGGATTTAGTTTTGGTGCATCCACAGTTGCGCTCTTCGCTCGCGTTGGAGGAGGAATATATACAAAAGCTGCGGATGTGGGGGCTGATCTGGTCGGCAAGATAGAGGCAGGAATTCCGGAAGATGATCCGCGTAATCCTGCTGTGATTGCAGACAATGTTGGTGACAATGTAGGTGATGTTGCGGGGATGGGTGCGGATCTTTTTGAAAGTTATGTAGGATCGCTGGTAGCCACGATGTTAATCGGACTAACTGCTTCCGTTGAGTGGGGAGTTTCCCCCGAGGCCGCAATATTATTTCCTTTGATGATGGCCGGTTTTGGAATAGTTGTAAGTATCATCGGAACTTTTGTTGTGCGCACAAAAAAAGGAGGTAGCAATGTGCATGCGGCACTTAAAAACGGTATCTTCCTTTCATCCGCATTGATGATAGTTGGTGCATTTTTCATCAGTCAGAGCATATTACCCGAAGCAATTGCACTTGGTGCGTTTTTTGCATTGGTATCGGGACTGATTGTCGGAGTTATTATAGGAATGATTACGGAGTATTACACTTCCGATCACTTTAAACCGGTAAGGGAACTGGCAGACTCGGCAAAAACAGGAGCGGCGACTACGGTAATAAGTGGTTTGGCACTTGGGTACATTTCCACATTCCTTCCGGTACTCTTTATATGTATTGCAATCGGGGTTGCATTCTTCTCCGCCGGTCTTTATGGAATCGCAATCAGTGCAGTGGGAATGCTTTCCACACTCGGTATCACTTTGGCAGTAGATGCATACGGTCCTGTCGCAGATAACGCGGGGGGTATTGCGGAAATGGCATCACTTCCATCGCAGGTAAGAAACAGAACAGATGCATTGGACTCTGCGGGAAACACAACTGCCGCAATAGGAAAAGGATTTGCAATCGGTTCGGCGGCACTTACGGCACTCGCACTTTTTGCAGCATTCAGCGAAGCCGCTTCGCTCGAGTCAATCAATCTTATGAATCCGATGACACTTATCGGTCTGTTACTTGGTGGGACTCTTCCATTTATGTTCTCTGCAATGACAATGAAAGCGGTTGGTCGTGCGGCATTTTCTATGATCGAGGAAGTCAGGCGACAGTTTAAGCAAATCAAAGGTTTGATGGAGGGCGAAGCTGAAGCAGATTCGGCACGATGCGTTAGCATTGCAACAGGAGCAGCTATCAAAGAGATGATGATTCCCGGACTTATGGCAGTTGCTTCTCCTGTGGTTGTTGGACTTGTTCTTGGAACAGAGGCACTGGGAGGATTACTCGCAGGAGCTCTTGTCACAGGAGTTCTTCTGGCAATCTCTATGGCTAACAGTGGAGGCGCTTGGGACAATGCAAAGAAGTACATCGAAGCCGGTAACTTGGGCGGCAAAGGTTCGGATACTCACAAGGCTGCGGTTGTCGGGGATACGGTAGGGGATCCATTCAAAGACACCTCAGGCCCTTCTATTAATATATTGGTGAAGTTGATGACAATCGTATCTGTATTAACCGTTGGCTTATACTCAGCTTCAGGTCTATTTTGATATTCTTACGATTGTCACCCTGAGCCTTATCGAAAGGGTCGAAGGGTGACGATCGTTTCTATGCTGACGGTGGGGCTTTATACGGCGAATGGGTTGTTCTAGGATAAGTAATTAAGGAAGCTCTGATAAACCCGTAGCTGGGGTTCGGTTACCCCAGCGGACCGCACGGATAACCGAATCCGTGCTGCGTTTCATGTGTTAATCAGAGCTTCCTTAGAGCAATCAGAAGAAGCTGAGAAAACAAAGTAAAGAATACTTTCCTCAGTTTTTTCTTGTCTTTATTATTTTTATGATGATAATGCGTGTAATTTCTCACCAATAATATGGATACCTTACAGGGCGATTGGCAACATTACTCAGGAGCAACTGCAATAGGTTATGGAGGTTTTGTTGACTGTGATGATAATGTATATAAATGGGCAGGCAGAAGAATCAGCTCATTGGCTAATGGAAGGAAAGTATTGGATGTCGGATGTGGAAAATGCGGAAGGCTACCTTACTTTTCCGGAGCCAGATCATTTGTTGGAGTTGAGGCAGGACAAGATATGGTAGATCAAATTCCTGATGATGCCGGTGTTTCTATTACTAGGTGGAATGGAGATTCCGGAAGCCTAGGAAAAGAAATTCAAAAAAGTCCAAAGCTTGTAATACATGGAGATATGCAAGATGTGTGTGAATCAGAAGTTATTCGTGCAAGTATTGCTTCAAGTCTTTTTAGTGTTATCTGTTTCCCGGATCCAGTTGTTCCGTTTAAAGCAATATCTGCAGGTTTAAAACCGGGTGGAAGGGTGGTGGTGGTTTCTAACGCTATGGTGCCAAGTGATTTGGGTATTGATGATACTCAATCTTATTCTGGGTTAGATGTTGATTTGCAAAACGGTGTAGATAATATCAAGTTACCTCCGGGCACCGTCTTCAGACAGATATTGCATCTGGAGAACTGCGATCTTGCGTTACAGGATCATGCACATACTTTGCATAATATTTATAATGCTTTAAGTGCAAATCAATTGAGTATTGAAGAAGCGAAGATATTTCCTCCTCAAGGATGTACATATGTAGATCCGGAAGCACCGGGCTCTTTCACAGAAGCGCATAAGCATTTTACTGATGAGTTTCCCGTATTTTCACAAATACAGAATCGCAGATTGATGTATGCAAAGGTATGTCTCGTAGCTGCTAAAAGATAAGGGACTGCTAATTATTTTGAATTCGTTTTAGTATCACTCCAATCCCTTAATCTACCTTTATATTCACACTCTTCCGGAGGAATTTTATAAAACTTTGCCAAACGGTCGAGTGCTTCTTTATTGCTTGTACAGACTCTAAGTAATTTTAGATCATCATTCTTTATTGAATCATGTCTTGCAAGAACTTCAAGTTGTTTAATCAGGTTATCATAATATCCATCAAAATTCATAAGCAATATCGGTACGTCATGCTCGGTGCCCAATTTATTAAGTTGCTTAAGCGTAATGAACTCAAAAAATTCATCCAAAGTTCCAAATCCTCCCGGAAAGAAAACAGCAGCAGTACGGACACTCTCGTCTGGCCTCATGCATGCGTCTACAAGACCAACTTTTCGAGGTGCAAAATAAGTACAAATTGCAACTTCATCATCTCGATACACATCAGAAACGTTTTGTTCGAATTCGGATTCATCGGCAGATAATTCTATTTTGATTCCTCCAATTTTGCCGTAGCCTTCTCTGCCTCCTCTGGCAGACGCATCCATAATTCCCGGTCCGGCTCCGGTCCATATTGTGCTATTAAGCAGGAGAGAAGATTCTCTACCAAACTCGCGTGCTTGTTCATACATAGGATCCCCCGGATTATTCCTGGCAGAGCCAAAGCATACTATTCCGCGACCTTGTCGTTGTACCATATCAAATGCGCTAAGTGTTTCTCTTTTCATAGTTTCGGCGCTACTTCTATTTCTATCTTCTGCAACAACACCGTCAACTGCCCGGTCAGCAATTAATAGTCGTATTTTTGCATGAATTTTGTGTGCTTCCTCTTGAAGAGCGTCTGAAGGTAGTTTCGCTATTGCATCAAGAATAACAGGACAGAATTCCTGTGCATTAACCGGATCTCTTAAAAACCGATCAAGCAAATCATTTCCAAGTGTTTGCACTTCCTGTGAACAACCGTTTGTTGCCTGTTGAACAATACTATGGAGGTCATCTAATCGTCGCATTAGGTATCTTATATGGAAAGCAGGCATTATTGTCAAGCTTTAACGAATCCTTTTATCGGTCAAAAATATCATCTTGATTATTCCTTCAAAACGAGTAGACTGCTCAGCGGGCTACTCCTCCAGAACACGTGCCACAGGACCGCCCATTTTTTATATGAATCGTACAATAACAATCAACAATCGACATTCGACAATCGACAAGAAAAAGTCAGATCCTAGGTTCATCATTACAACAGGTGGAGTTTGCTCAAGTTTAGGTAAAGGAATCGCCACAGCATCAATCGGAGCAATTATGAAGGCGTGTGGCCTCAAGGTATTTGTGATGAAGCTTGATCCTTATCTTAACGTAGATCCGGGAACCATGAGTCCGTTTCAGCACGGGGAAGTTTTCGTCACAGATGATGGAGCGGAGACAGATTTGGATCTGGGTCATTACGAAAGATTTATTGATACTCCAATGAGTAAGCTAAGCACTCTTACTACAGGTCAGGTATACAGCGAAGTTTTGGCAAAAGAGAGACGTGGAGATTTCCTCGGCGGAACAATTCAGATAGTTCCTCATATAACTGATGCAATAAAGAATGGGATGCTTAAAACTGCAGAGGAGTCCGGGGCAGAGATTATGATGGTGGAGATAGGAGGAACGGTTGGAGACATAGAAGGGGAGCCGTTTATGGAAGCTTTGCGTCAATTCAAATCTGATCTGGGATCGGAGCGGGTATTCCATGTTCATCTGACGTTACTTCCGTATCTGAAAGGTTCAAAAGAACTTAAAACAAAACCAACTCAACTCTCGATACGCGAACTAAGGAGGATTGCTCTTCAGCCGGATATGATATTACCAAGAGCCGATTACAAAATTCCAAAAGATCTATTGGATAAGATAAGCAGATTTTGTGGAGTTGATCGCCGCGCTGTTATTCCCGCCCAAACAGTAAGTTCAATTTATGATGTTCCGCAGAACTTTCAGAAATATGATGTTGCTCAAATAATAGGGAATAATCTTAAGTTGGGTGATCTAAAACCAGATATGTCCGAATGGGAGGAAGGAAGGAAAAGGCATGATGCGGCCACGAAAGAAGTCAAAATAGCACTTGTAGGCAAATATACTCATTTAGAAGATGCATATATGAGTGTGATAGAAGCAACCAAGACAGCAGCTGTTTATAATAATCGCAAAGCGGAGATTATCTGGATAGATTCAGAGAAGCTTGAGCAGAAAGATAAAGAAACTTGGGATGAGCTTAAAGCTTGTGATGGGATGATAGTTCCGGGAGGTTTTGGCATCAGAGGAATCGAAGGAAAGATTGCGGCAGCCAAGTATGCTCGGACGAATAAAGTTCCATATCTTGGTTTATGTCTTGGTTCACAAATAATGACGATTGAATTTGCACGAGCAAAACTTGGGGATCCACAGTTAACAAGTGAAGAGTTCGATGAAGAGGGGAAGATTCCAAAGTCTAAGTACTTGGTTCATTTCCTACCCGGACAGCATAAAGGTAGGGCAAAAGGAGGTACGCTCAGGCTTGGTGCTTATAATTGTAAGTTGAAGAAGGGGACATTGGCTTACAAAGCTTACAAAGACTCCGGACAGCTGGGGGATGATGACACAATCTCAGAGAGACATCGTCACAGATATGAATTCAACAATTCAATGAGGAAGAAGCTGGAAGAAAAAGGACTTATCTTTTCCGGTGAATGGCCGGAGACCAAGCTTATGGAAATTGTTGAAGTTAAAGGACATCCGTTTATGTTGGGATCGCAGTTTCATCCGGAATTTAAGAGTAGACCGCATAGGCCGCAGCCGTTGTTCTTTGAGTTTATGAAGGCGGTGGTGGGGGGTGGAAATTGAAAAATCACACTAGGAATACTGGAATATTGGAATACTGGTTCATTGCTTGAGCCTATTGCAGGATTTAATGAGTCCGGATAGCAATCTTCCGGTTCTGTCTGCTAATTCAAATGCTTTTTTGCATCTTTCAAATGTGGTTATCTTAACTAGTATTGATGCTATTAAATGTGATCGGATTTCTGAGCATTCACCTCTGGATATCACAAACTTGTTTGCCTTGTCCGGGTATGTATATCTACCAAATCCCTCTGCAATATTCCCAGTAATACTTGTTGATGCACGACGTAATTGGGAAGTAAGTCCATAGAGTTCTGATTTAGGAAATTCTTTTGTTATGGCGTAAATCTCTTCCACAAGATTCATTGCTACCTTCCAAGCCTCAAGATCTTCAAATGTTTTCATAGGTGGACTACCATACACCTTAATTCAATCAAATACAACTCCCCAATATTCCATTATTCCAGTATTCTATTACTGATGAACCTCTCCCAAACCATCCTCAACGTCGAATTCTCCAACCCAACCGTCCTCGCCTCCGGAATCTGGGGCATTACAGCCTCCAGTTGGCGAAGAGTTGCGGAGAATGGTGCAGGAGGAGTTACAACCAAGTCTCTTTGGCTAAAGGCGCATAAGGGACATCCAAATCCTACGGTAATCTCGAATGAACACTGGACTTTGAATGCCGTTGGGCTTCCTGATGCGGGAATAGAGAAAGCTCGTGAGGAAATATCTGATTTTATGAAGGATCATCCAATTCCATTGATCGCAAACATAGTTGCAGGATCAGTCGAAGACTTTGTTAAGACAGCTGAAGAAGTAGTTAAACTTAATCCTGACTTTCTTGAGGTGAATATAAGCTGTCCGAATGTGGAAGATGAGTTTGGTAAGCCCTTTGCATGCTCCGAGCCTGATGCGGCAAGAGTTACAAAGGAAGTAAAGGCAGTCAGTGGTTCAATTCCGATATTCATCAAGCTATCACCTCAGGCTCTGAACATAGGAGCCGTCGCCAGTGCTTGTGCAGAGGCGGGTGCTGATGGGTTTACTGCAATTAATACTGTTGGTCCCGGGATGGCGATTGACCTGCGCAGTCGTAAGCCGATACTTGCGAATAAAGTTGGAGGACTTTCGGGTCCCGGCCTAAAACCAATCTCAGTCAGATGCATTGCCGATGTTTACAGAGCAACTGATGGAAAACTTCCGATAATTGGTACAGGAGGAGTTCACTCCGGTGAGGATGCTTTGGAGCTTATGCTCGCAGGAGCTTCATTAATTGGAATTGGAACTGCGGTTAGCGATCGTGGTGAGTCGATATTCAAGAAAGTATGTGACGAGATGGACGCTTGGTGTGAAGCAGAAGGAGTTAAGGAGATTGGGGAGATGATTGGAGCAGTCGAGTATTAGAACATTGGAATATTAGACTATTGGAGGTTACAATTACTGCAGTCAACCAATATTCCAGTATTCCATTATTCCATCTAAAGTTCACCAAAATCGGCTCCCAACCACCTACAGAATCTCCAACATCAAGCAAGAAACGGCTGATGTAAGGACATATACATTTAATGTCTCTCTTGGCGCAAAGCCCGGCCAGTTTATCATGGTTTGGCTTCCGGGAGTGGATGAAATTCCGGTAAGTGTTGCATTGGATGATGGGAAGCAGATAAAGATCACGGTTTGTGCTGTGGGGGATATGACAAAGGAGATGGCAAAGTGCAAGGAAGGGGACTTGATTGGGCTTCGCGGACCGTTTGGAACGCAGTATGAGTGGGAGAAGGGTCAAAAGCTTGCATTGCTTGCAGGAGGATATGGTTCTGCTCCGATGTATTTTGTTGCAAACGAGGCTATCAAAGATGATTGTAAGGTAGACGTATTTGTCGGAGCACGTTCAAAAGATCATTTGTTGTATCTGGAAGAACTTGGATCACTAGAAGGTGTTACTTTGCACGTTGCTACTGATGATGGATCGGAAGGATTCAAAGGATTTAATGTGCAACAACTTACAGAATTGATTGGAGAAGGTAAGAAGTTTGATCAATTCTTTGCATGTGGACCGGAAGGAATGTTGAAGGCAGTATCAGGACTTTCAAGTGAACATCAGATACCTTCACAGCTCTCACTTGAGCGATATATGAAGTGTGGATACGGATTATGCGGTAATTGTACTGTAGATCCTCTGGGAATCAGATTATGCATAGACGGTCCGGTTGTTCATAATGATGTTTGTGTGAAGATTACGGAGTTTGGAAAGTATCATAGGGATGATGTGGGGAGGAAGGTGGAGTTTTAGAATACTGGAGTACTGGAATATTGGAGTGTTGTTTAGATTGAATCAAATTTTGTGTCACTTTAGACCAATATTCTAATACTCCAATATTCCATCATTAAATGTAACCAACACCACAGAACAACATCATCACAAACAATATGATGACGTTGTTCTATTTATTTCCAATCCAAATTTATGTCAGACGGACACTGTAACTGCCTTGGCGGAGGCCGCTGTAATTGCAAAAAATGCAATTGCAGCTAGAAAAACAAACATATTATCCATTGCAGACCCCCGCATTAGACAGAAGTGACTGGTGCGGGGATATTTATATAGCTAAACAAACACAAAATGGTATATTGATTATACTTAGATTTTGTAAAGTAAAATCCCAAAACACAAACCCCAAATCCCAATTAAACCTCAAAATTTAAAATCCCAAGAGTTATATAT
>Ga0180007_10005119_pt1 | contig 13487 bp, 11 predicted proteins | sample MM_PC_MetaG_FD_121122 | JGI IMG/M metagenome (GOLD analysis project Ga0180007, IMG submission 121122) | Groundwater microbial communities from the Aspo Hard Rock Laboratory (HRL) deep subsurface site, Sweden - MM_PC_MetaG | ecosystem: Environmental > Aquatic > Deep subsurface > Groundwater... | reverse complement strand
TTTATAAACAAAAAATGTTTCAGGAAAGAAAAGATTTTACTCCAGCAATAATCGAGCATTTGAATCAAGCTATAAAATATGACAAGTGCCGTTCTCTTTACTACAGGGAATTGGCTTGGATAAGTTTATTTAAAAATGATAAAGAAAAAGCGATGGAATACATAGAAAAAGCAATTTCTTGCTATCCTACTAATGGAGTTAATCATCTCGTGATGGGGGATATTTATATAGCTATAAATAAGAAAGATGAAGCATTAAGAGAATATCAAATAGCCTTGGAGTATGATGTCTCTCTGAAAGAAGGAACAGACAAGAGAATACAAGAGCTTAAATAAGCATAGCGAGAATTTGCAAGAAGTCTCGGTTTCTGGTTTAATTGAACTCGAAAGAGAGTGTGAAAATGATAAAAATTTTAGTTATTCACGGTCCAAATCTTGATCTATTGGGCGAAAGAGAACCTAATGTTTATGGAAAAGACACCCTAGAAGGCATAAATTCGCTTTTACAAAAAGAAGCAAAAAAGAATGACATAGAGCTTAAAACTTTTCAGTCAAATTCCGAAGGCGATATTGTCAATTGCCTAGGGGATAACAGGAAGTGGGCTAAAGGTATAATCATAAATCCTGCCGCTTATACTCACACGTCGGTTGCCATAAGAGATGCGGTTAAGGCTTTAAATATACCGACTGTAGAGGTGCATTTATCCAACATTTATGCAAGAGAAGAATTCCGTCACAAATCTCTTATTGCTCCCGTAGCAGTTGCTACAATATCCGGTTTTGGAAAACAAAGTTATGTATTGGCTTTATACGGGCTATTAAGTTTAATAAAAACCCTTTAGAGAAATGTATTTTCTTTCTAATGGGATAAAAAGGACAAAAAATGGCTAAATTGTGGGAAAAAGATTACCGTCTTCTCAATGATATAGAAGAATTTACTGTGGGCGAGGACTATATACTGGATAACGAACTTGTAAAAGCGGATGTTTTTACAAATATTGCGCAGGTTAAGATGTTAAATTCGATAGGAATATTGAATAAGCAAGAGACGTCTAAACTCCAAAAAAGTTTAAAAGAAATAATCAAGTTATGGGAGAAAGGTGAATTTAAAATAAGTCGCGAACAAGAAGATGTGCATACTGCTGTAGAAAATTACTTGACTAAAAAATGTTGTTCTGTGGGCGCAAAAATTCATATCGGCCGCTCAAGAAATGATCAGGTAATTTCGGATTTAAGACTCTATTCCAAAGAAAAACTTTTATCTTTAGGTGAACCGCTTCTGGCTTTAATCGAAACACTATTGAGATTTGCCGACAAACATAAAAATGTTCCCATGGTGGGATATACACATTCCCGCAAAGCTATGCCTTCATCTGTTGGCTTATGGGCGGCATCTTTCGCGGAATCTCTTGTAGACAATTTAAGAATTTTGAGAGCAGCCTATATTCTTAATAACCGCTCTCCATTGGGTTCGGCTGCGTCTTACGGCAGTAATCTTGAAATTGACAGAGAACTTTTAAGGGAATTATTGGGTTTTGAGAAAATACAAAATAACGTTCTCTATGTAAATAATTCAAGAGGGAAAATTGAATCAATAATACTATTTGCTTTGGTGCAGGTTATGCTTGATTTGTCTAAATTGTCCGAAGACCTTATTCTTTTCACAAGAGAAGAATTCGAATATTTCACATTGCCCAGGGAAGTTCTTTTGGGTTCATCAGTTATGCCTCAAAAAAGGAATCCGGATGTCTTAGAGCAGGTCAGAGCAAGATATGTGCAGGTCCAGTCTTATCTTTTTACGGTTCTTAATATTCTCAAAGGTTTACCTTCAGGTTATAACGGTGACTTGCAATTGACAAAGGAGCCTCTTATTAAAGGTTTCCAAATTACTAAACTTTCATTGGTAGTGATGGATATATTGGTAGGCAAATTAAAAGTAAACGAAAACAAACTCGTCAAAGGTTTTAGTAAAGAGGTCTTTGCTGCCGATGAAGCCACAAAACTTGCAAAGAAGGGGATGCCGTTTCGTGAAGCTTATAAAAAAGTATCCAAAGATTTGGATAAATTGGGCAAAATAGACCCGTATAAAAATATAAAAGAGAAAAAATATCAAGGAGCGACGGGGAATCTTTCTTTAGAAGAAAATAAAAAACAAATCAATATCTATAAAAATCTTATATCAGAACAAAAAAAGAAATTGAAAGAAGTAAAAAATAGGTTATTAAGATAGGGTTTTGTTTCAGGAAATGGCAAAACAAATTATAGTAATCGTAATAACGCTTTTTGTGGCTATTTGTATACTTGAAACAATCACTTATCCATTAATAGTTCCACCTCATGCAGAGCGTGCTTGGTATCATATTGCTCCGTTAGCATTTATAGGTCTGATAGTTGGAATTCCTGTAGTTATACTCACTGTTAGTTTAGGTATGTTAGGCATGTCAAATTCCTTTATCCAAATGATTTCATTCCTCGCGTTGATTTTATGGTGCTATTGGGTTTATAGGATATGTTACCGGTGTATAGTTAAAAGAAATATGCAACGGAGAACAAAAGAAAAGGTTTCATCGTGACATTTAAAATTTCCCCTCTTATTCTTTTCTATTGAATCTTTTTTCTATTTCATTCCAGCTGAATCTTATTATTGCAGGTCTTCCGTGCGGACACCAATTTTTGTATTCGGTATTTTCCCATTGGTTGATCAAAGATTTTATTTCCTCATTGGTAAGCTTATCTCCTGCTTTGATAGCTGCTTTGCAAGCTACCATAGTCAAGATTTTTTCCGCGCATTCTTCCACTGAGAGTTGTTTGTCCATATTTTCAAATTCTTCGGCAATATCAAGAATGATAACTGATGGAGATGACTTTTTAATTGTTTTGGGAACGGAATGCACTATAAAAGTATTTTGTCCAAAAGGTTCAATGTTGAATCCTAAATTTTTGAGTAGAACCAAATTTTCAGTAATCATAGAAGCTTCGTGCTTATTTAATTCTATCGTTTCAGGTATAAGAAGATTTTGCACCTGAATAGTTGAAGTTTTCATTTCTTTTTTTAGTTTCTCATAAAGAACTCTCTCGTGGGCTGCATGCTGGTCTAGCATAAAAACCCCTTCAGAATCTTCTCCCAATAGGTAGGTGTTTTTAATCTGTACTTTGATATTTAATTTATCAGAAACAAGAAGATAATCTTCTCTCTTTTCTTTTACCCCGTTAGAAATTCCCCCTATTTCATCTCTTGCAACAGAATCCCCGAGTATTTTATTTCTAACGGGGTGAACTGGTGTTCCCCCCAATTCTGTAAATCCCAATTGAGTATTTTTATCTTTTTCAGTTAAAGGCGTCCTTGTGTAGGGTTTATCAAATGTCTTTATTGTTACGTTTGGTTTTTTAAAAAATATTTCAGGTAAAAGTTTGGCATTTTTCAGGCAGTTTCTTACTCCTTCGCGGATGATTTCGAAGATTTCATTTTCCTTTTGAAATTTAATGATATCTTTAGAAGGATGTACATTTATATCTATTTCTTTTGGATCTATCGTAAGAAATAGAAAAACTTGAGGTTGTCTTTCTTCCGGTATAACGGGTTGATATCCTCTTTTGCAGGCGGCGGCTATTAAACCGCTTGAAATTGTTCTACCGTTTACAAAAAGATATTGCATGCCAGATTTTCTTCTGGCGAAGAAAGGCTTAGATATAAATCCTTCAATATGGAAAAGAGAATTTTCTATTTTTAGAGGGATAAGTTCGGAAGTGAACTCTTTGCCCCAAAAATCTATAATTTTATCTAAATTGTTATTCCTGCTGAGTGTATTTATGCGTTGTTTTTTATTGTGAAATAGCTGAAACGCAATTTTGGGACGAGCCAATGCTTCTCTTGTCACGATATTTAGTATGTGTCTTAATTCTACGCTGTCGTTTTTTAGGAATTTTTTTCTTGCAGGGAGATGAGAAAAAAGGTTTTTAACCGTTACAGTAGTCCCTTCGGGGCTGGCTTGTTCGGTTATTCTTTTTATCTTTCCGTTTTCTGCTTCAACCAAAATGCCTATCGATTCTTCTTTTGATTTTGTAAGAATAGAAAGTTGCGATGCTGTTGCAATTGAAGGCAGAGCTTCGCCGCGGAATCCTAAAGTGGAAAGTTTTAATAGGTCGTTGAAATCTCGGATTTTGCTTGTGGAATAACGCTCTAGGCAAAGTTCTGCGTCATCTCTTGTCATTCCATCGCCGTCGTCCCTGACTCTTATAAGTCTTTTCCCGCCTTCTTCAAGTTCAATTGTTATTTTTTTTGCATCCGCATCCAATGAATTTTCAATCAATTCTTTTATGACAGATACCGGTCTTTCTATTACTTCACCGGCCGCAATGCGTTTGATTGTATCTTCACAAGGAATTCTAATTTTACCCATTTGTTTGTATTTTACCAGAGAGACAAATAATGAACAAAGGCTTTTAAATAACTGGATTGCAGCATATGATATAATTTAATCGGAACACAGTTCCGATTACCCCGCAGAGTATCGGGAAAATTTTCGGGAAATTTCTGAAAAATTTTCGGGATGTCTTACGTTACGGGGTTAATCCAACAAACTGAACTTTATATGTTTAAATGGTTTAAAAAGGAAAAACAGGTGGTTTTAATATCAAATAGCGGAAAAGAGTTTATTCTTGATTCCGAAATTCCCAATAAAATAGGCAGGGGTCAATCTGCTCATGTATTTGTTGATGATGACCTTGGTGTTTCACGCCAAAATTCTGTAGTTACCTTCGATAAAAAAATGAACATGTATTATATCCAGGATACAGATAGTAAGCATGGCACTTATTTAAACGGTGAACAAATATCAGAAAAAAAAGAATTAAAGAGCGGAGATATAATAGGAATCGGTAAATATACGAAGTTTACATTTGGAATACGATAAGACTTGTCCCAATCTCTCTGGTTCCAATAAAATTATTATGTTTACAAAACAAACACTGCTTGAGCTTTGTGCTTCTGTTGGCGCTGATTTTACGGAAGTTAGAATAGTAGAATCCTTCAATGCCGCTATACAAATTCAAGACGGAAAAGCTTTAAAACTCAGCTCATCAAACTCTATAGGCGCCGGAATCAGAGTATTGAAAGACGGCAGTTGGGGCTTTGTTTCCTGTGAAAATATCTTAAATAAAGATTCTCTGTATTCGGCAATAAAAAACGCATTGGCTCTTGCTGTTTCCTCGGATAGAAAATGGACGGAAAAAAGAGAAATAGCGAAAGTCGAACCTATCCAAGCCATAATTTCCTCGAAAGTAAAAATCGATCCCAGAAATGTTCCTTTTAAGACAAAAATGGAGAAATTGAGCCAGCTTGAAGCAAGTGCGAGAAAATATTCTCCCTCTGTAGTTAATACGGTTCTTAATTACGGTGATTCTTATATAAAAGAAACTATAAGTAATTCATCGGGAACTTATATACAACAGGAAAAAATTTTGACTCGGGCTTCTTTAACCGTTACCGCTTATAAGGATGGGGTAAGACAATCTTCTCATAAGTCTGCGGCCGGAGTTAAAGGATTTGAAATAATAGAGGAACTTACACCGGAAAATTTTTCGCATAAAGTTGCATCTAAAACAGTTGAACTTCTTGCGGCAGAAAATCCTCCATCGGGAAGATTTCCCGTTATACTGGCACCATCTATGGTAGGACTGTTTACGCATGAAGCTGTGGGACATAATGCCGAAGCGGATGCAGTTAAAAGTAGTAGTTCAATTTTTGAAGGTAAAATTGGTAGTCAAATTGCTTCTTCGGTTGTTTCTATGGTGGATGACCCTACTTTTGAAAATGCATATGGTTCTTATGTATATGACAGCGAAGGCACAAAAGCGAAAAAGACGATAATAATAGAAAACGGTGTTTTGAAAAATTTTATTAATAATCTTGAAACCGCGCGCTTTTTTAATGTTTCGCCTACAGGTAATGCAAGAGCCGACGGTTATTCTTCATCGCCAATAGTAAGGATGAGCAACACATATATGCTCCCAGGCAAGTCGAGTTTTGATGATATTCTTGCAGGCACAAAAAAAGGTATATTTGTAGAAGATGTGGGCTTTGGCGGTTATGTATTCCCTGAAAGAGGACAATTTATGTTTAACGCAAATTCTTCATACTTAATTGAAAACGGCAAGAAAACTAAATTATTGAAAAATGTATCTTTAACCGGGCTTACACTTGAAACTCTACTTAATGTTGAACAGGTAAGCAAGGAATTTTCTCTTTCAGGTGAGGGAGGGACATGCGGTAAGAGCGGACAGGGGGCTCCCGTAGATGACGGCGGACCCTATATCAAAGTGAAAGAAATGTTGGTGGGGGGAAGATAGTAATCAAAAATGAAAGATAAAAACATAAAAAAATGGGCTTTGAAAGCTTGTGAGCTTTTAAAGAAAAAACCTATTGACCAGGCAGAAGTTGTTGTTTTTGGCGGCGATGATATTGAAGTGGAGTTCGAAAAAAATAAAATATCCTCTTCTGCAATGCATTCTAATCGGACTATTTCCATAGTGGCTTTTTCCAAAGGGGGTAGGGGCAGATATTCCACTACTATTTATAACGAAAAAGATATTGAAAAAGCGGTGGACATTGTTTCTTCTATAACTGTCAACACTCATCATGACCCCGACTTTAAATCGCTTCCTTATCCTTCTAAGTATCTTGGGATAGAAAATTTGTTTGATGAAAAGATTGTTTCTCTCGAAAAGAGCAAACTCTTTCTTTGGGCGGCTAATGCGATTAAAGAAGCGCTTGGTATAGAACCAAATATAATTATTTCCGGAGAAGTGACATTGAGTTCAGGAGAAGGGTTTCTTGCAAATACTAACGGCGTAGAAGCAACTGATAAAACCACTAATATTGCCATGAGTTTATTCGGTGTGCTTCATTCTGGCGGGGAAGTAGGCAGCGCTTATGACTTTGATGAAGCAAGGATGTTAGAGGATTTTGCTCCTTTGGGATTAGGAGGAAAAATTGCGAATGATGCCAGAAATCAACTTGGTTCAAGAAAGTGTAAAGGTGGCAGGTTTCCCGTAGTTTTGGGACCGTTAACTTCCGCTTCTTTATTCGGCATACTTGCTTCTGCATGTAATGCGGAAGGGGTCCAAAGAAAGCGTTCTTTTTTATGCGATATGAAAAACAAACAAATAGCTTCTAAAATTTTAAGTATAATTGATGACCCGTTGATTGCAGGCGGTATTCACTCCGGTTCTTTTGACGGCGAAGGAACAGCTCATAAGAAAATTTTACTCATAGAGAAGGGAATATTGAAAACATATTTGCATAATTCTTATACTGCCGGCAAAAGTGGCGAGGAAAATACAGGACATGCGACTTTCACGGGAGGAATCTTACCGACTAACCTTATTCCTAAATTAGGTAGTCGAACCGCAAAAGAAATTATAAGCGAAATAAAAGAAGGTATATACATAGATAGCACATCAATTCAGCCTGATTCGGCATCGGGTGATTTTTCCCAGCCAATCGATTTTGGATTTAAAATTGAAAACGGGGAAATTGCTTATCCTTTAAAAGAAACAATGGTCGGAGGGAATTTCTTGGAACTTCTTAAGAACATTGAGGAGATTTCATCAGATTACAGAGCCGAGCCTGGAAGTGTAATGCCTACTATAAAAGTGAGAGAAATGCAGGTTATCGGGTGAGTAGCATTTCGCAAAATAAGGAAAAAACGCAAAAAATTAAAAACGGTTATCGGTTATCGCAAAAAAAACGAGTACACTTCCAGATACACTTTTTAGTGAAACATATTTATAAGTTATCTTTGACGAACACACCTGTTTTTAGTACAATTCCAAAGCTATGGAAAAGATATATATATTTGAATCAAGTTTAAGAGAAGGTGAGCAGGCCGCGGGTTGTGGCTTTAATCCCAAGAATAAATTAGAAATTGCCCAACAGTTGGAAAGATTGGGAGTTGATGTTATTGAAGCTGGATTTCCGGTAAGTTCCCCTGGTGAACTAGAAGCGGTGAAATTGGTAGCTTCAAAGATTAAAAAATGCACTGTTGCCGGTCTTGCCCGTTCTATGAAAAAAGATATTGATGCATGTTGGGAAGCAATAAAAAAAGCTAAAAAACCAAGGATTCACGTGTTTTTAGCGACTTCCAATATACACATGAAATATAAATTTGGTAAAGCGCGCGAAGAAATCTTAAAAATGGCAGTTGAGGCGGTAAAATATGCCAAGAAATATACCAACGACATAGAGTTTTCCCCTGAAGATGCTACAAGAACAGACCTTGATTTTTTATGCAAAATTGTAGAATCAGTCATAGGTGTCGGCGCAACTGTTATAAATATTGCGGATACTGTGGGATATTCTCTTCCTATGGAAATGTACAGGATTGTAAAACATGTAAAAGAGAATGTTTCTAATATAGATAAAGCTATAATCTCAGTCCATTGCCATAATGATCTGGGGCTTGCATCAGCCAATTCTATTGCTGCAATTGAAGCCGGCGCAACTCAAGTTGAGTGTACGATAAACGGAATTGGCGAAAGAGCGGGAAATGCATCTTTGGAAGAAATAGTTATGGCGATTCAGACAAGAAAAACTCTTTTACAAAAATTCACTCAAGTAAACACGAAAGAAATTTGCAAGACCTCTCGTCTTATATCTCATCTAACCGGAATTTCTGTTCAACCAAACAAAGCGGTTGTAGGTAGTAACGCTTTTGCGCATTCCGCAGGTATTCACATTGACGGAATTCTAAAAAACAGGCGTACTTATGAAATAATGAAACCGGAAGATGTCGGAGCCCAAGGTCATAAGATAGTATTGACTGCGCGTTCTGGAAGACACGCCTTAAAAGATAAATTGCAGAAGTTGGGATATAAATTGAAAGATAAGGATTTCCAGAAGACATACGAAAAATTCTTGAACTTGGCGGATAAAAAAAGAGAAATCTTCGACGAAGATTTGAGAACACTTGTAGAAGGGCAGATTTTTAAAATTCCCGAGACCTATTCTTTACAGTATGTGAATGTGGTCACCGGAAACAAAACTATTCCCACTGCCACAGTAGAAATAAAGCAAAAAGGTAAAATAACCGAAGAGGCGTCATGCGGTGATGGCCCTGTTGATGCTGTTTATAAAGCTGTAGATAGAATTACGAAAATTAAGACAAAGCTTTTAGATTATTCAATAAAATCTGTCACAAGCGGTAAAGAGGCTTTAGGCGAAGTTACCGTAAAAATTAAAGTAAACGGAAAAGAATTTTTAGGGAAAGGCGCATCTACGGACATTATAGAAGCGTCAGCTAAAGCATATTTGGAAGCCATCAATAGAGCATGTCAACCCCGTAAATAGAATTGCATAGTAGGTTAATGAATAAAGGATTAAATGAGAGAAGTATCCGCTAAAGTATTTACCGCCGTTATTGCCAAACTCATAAAGGAAGCCAATTACGAATTGCCTCTGCAAGTAAAAAAGGCGATTATTAAATCATCCTACAAAGAAACTTCTAAGCTCGGAAAATATATTTTCAAGCAGATGCTTGAGAATATAAGTATAGCTCCCAAAAAGGAAATGCCTTTATGCCAAGACACCGGTATACAGGAGATTTTTGTGTCTATAGGAAGAAATATCTTTGTAAAAGGGAATATAGAAGAAGCTATAAATAAGGGCGTTAGCATAGCGACGAAGGAAGGAAAATTAAGAGCATCAATTGTTAAATCTCCTCTTTTTGAAAGAATTAATACTAAAAACAATACTCCTGCAGTTATTCATTATAAATTTACAGCGGGTGAGAGGATAAAGATAACTGTAATGCCCAAAGGATTTGGCTCTGAAAATGCTAGCGCGGTTAAAATGCTTACACCTTCGCAGGGAATAGAAGGTGTTAAAAATTTTGTCTTAGAGGTTGTAAAAGAAACAGGTTCAAATGCATGCCCTCCGCTTTTTTTGGGAATAGGAGTAGGAGGAAGCATGAGTAATGTCACGCTTTTGGCAAAAGAGGCACTTCTTCGTCCACTTAACACATCAAACCCTGACAAGAAAATCGCAAAACTCGAAAAAGGACTCCTTAAGAAAATAAATAAATTGGGAATAGGACCTCAGGGAGTTGGCGGAAAAGTGACCGCTTTAAATGTGAGTATCAAAGATTCTCCTACACATATAGGTGGATTGCCGGTGTGTGTAAATTTGTCGTGTTATTTATTAAGATATAAGAGCGTAATAATATAGGAGTTAGCGAATAGGTTAGAAACCGTAAATGGTAAATGGTAATTAAAGATTCGTAATTCGTAAATAGTAATTGGTAAATGGTAGTTAAATAATAAAAACAACTGAAAAGATTACGAATTACGGATTACGAGATTCATTATTTTAACTGGCTAACTAAATAAAATGAAAATGTTAACTACTCCTCTAACTTTAGATAAAATTGCTTCACTCAGTGCGGGTGATATAGTCTCAATTACCGGCATTATCTATACTGCACGGGATGCGGCGCATAAAAAAATATTGGAAGCGATAGCAAAGAAAAAAGCCCTGCCCGCTTCCGCAAGGCAGGCGGGTTTACCTTTTGATTTAAAAAGTCAGATTATTTATTATGCCGGTCCAACTCCTGCTGTCAAGGCAATGCCGATTGGTTCCTGTGGGCCTACTACAAGTTCGCGAATGGATTCTTATACTGTCCCGCTTTTGGAAAAAGAGTTAAAAGGAATGATTGGCAAAGGAAAAAGAAGCGAAGAAGTGATAAAAGCGATAAAAAAACATAAAGCGGTTTATTTTCTCGCGGTGGGCGGAGCAGCTGCATTACTTGCCACAAAAATAAAAAAATCAAAAATAATAGCATACTCGGAACTTGGCACCGAAGCTATACGTGAATTAGAAATAAAAGATTTCCCTGTGATTGTTGCAATAGATTCTAAGGGCAAAAATATTTTTGATAGAAAAAAGAAAGGATAGAAAATGAGAGCTGACAAGAGAAAGAATAACGAGATACGAAAAATAAAGGTGGAACTTGATTACATAAGACATGCCGAGGGCTCCTGTTTAATAGAAATGGGAAATACTAGAGTAGTATGCACTGCCACATTTGAAAATAAAGTTCCAGTTTTCTTGAAAGGAATGGGCGGAGGTTGGGTTACTGCGGAATATGGAATGCTGCCCCGCGCAACAGGAATAAGAACTTATCGCGACCAAACAAGAGAAGGCGGGAGAGTAAAAGAAATCCAGAGGTTAATCGGAAGAGTTTTAAGAACAGTTACGGATTTGAGGGCTTTTGGAGAATCGACAATGAAAATTGACTGTGATGTTATACAAGCAGACGGCGGGACAAGAACTGTTTCGATAATAGGCGGATTTATCGTTTTGGTGGAAGCGTTTAAAAAATTAAGAACTCAACGAGTAATACATTCTATACCCATTAAAGATTATCTTGCTGCGGTGTCGATTGGTATTGTGGAAGGCGAGAAACTGCTTGACCTTGCATTCAGCGAAGATTCTAAAGCGGAAGTGGATATGAACGTCTGCATGACAAGCGCAGGTAAGATAGTCGAAATTCAGGGCACAGCCGAAAAAGAACCATTTTTTACTACAGACCTTGATGGTATGCTTTCATTAGCAAAAAAAGGAATAATAGAAATAATTGAGATAGAGAAAGAGATTGTGGGAATAATTATTTAAATTCCCAATCCAATCTTTAATAAAGTTAAATAGAAATGAAATATACAAAGAGATAAATTATGAATAAAAACAGAATTATCATTATTTTATTTTTACTTGTTGGGATAATAGGATTCGCAAGCCAAGCTCAAGCCGCCACCCTCACTCAAATCACCGCTACTCCCTCTGATGTAACAGCAGGAAACACAACTATCTATACGATTGCTTTCAATACTGCAACCACAATCCTCAATACTGGAAAGATAACCATCGAATTCCCAGCAGGTTTTGATGTATCCGGCGCTTCTTTTGACTCTTGGACCGGTTTTGATGGGGGACAAACTTTAACAGTAACTACCCAGACAATAACAATCACCAGAGATGGTTTGGGAACATCTTCCATCGCCGGAGCTAAAACCATTGTATTGGGGAATATAATAAATACTGCTGTTACCGCAAACAACTACCAAATTACAGTCACCACTAAAAATGCCGCAGACACAACCTTAGACGGTCCTACAGGCACAATATACTTTCAAATCTTCTCTTCCCATTCTGAAACCGATATTAACGGTATATACTATCTCAGAGATGACGCTCAAACCCATTATCAGAATCGGGGAGGCTCAGGCACCGGGATTGATATCGGCACTCTTTCCAGAACTGCTCCAATTTCTGATGGATATAGATATTGTGTTGCCTGGGTTCAATTCTATTTTGACGAAAACGGAACCTATACCCAGACAAACCAGATAACCAATATCTATTATCATATCTGGTGGGTAACCAATAGTAGCCAAGGAATGTTGGGCTATAACAAAACAGGCGATTATGGCGGCGCTATTAATGAAAGCTTTACTGTCAACACTGTTAATTCTCCAAATAAGGTGGGGTATTATCTCTACACCGGGAAACAAACCTTTGCTTCATCTCAATCTATTCTGGGAAACGCAATCTATAATTTCGGGGTGATTTTTTCAGGTATTTATCCAAATATAATCTCTTATCCCAACCAATCCTCTTTTATAATCATCAACCTTCCTGATGACGCCACTCTCCAATCTCTTGATTCAGACAGCGACGGATTAACTGACTACGATGAATTATTCCCTGTTGCGCCAACTCCTCCTACTAATCCCCATAAGGCAGACACCGACAATGACAACTGGGAAGACAAATACGAGATTGACAATAATCTAAACCCGATTGATCCTGACCAAGCGCCAACTTTAGGAAAATGGTTTATTAAACAATACGACGGCGGAACAGCTAATGATTATTTTGGCTGGTTTGTTTCCTCCATTTCAGACATAGATGGAGACGGAAAAGACGATGTCTTGGTTGGTGTTCCTTATGCTGACCCTGGCGGTCGTACTGATGCCGGCTCCGCATATATCTACTCTTCCGGCATAGCTGGTACTCTTCTTAAACAATACGACGGCGGAGCGGCTGCTGATTATCTCGGCTATTCTGTTTCCTCCATTTCAGACATAGACGGAGACGGAAAAGACGATGTCTTGGTTGGCGTTCCTTCTGCTGACTTTTCTGGCGGTCTTACTGATGCCGGCTCTGCATATATCTACTCTTCCGGCACAATTGGTACTCTTCTTAAACAATACAACGGCAGAGCGGCTGCTGATTATCTCGGCTATTCTGTTTCCTCCATTTCAGACATAGACGGAGACGGAAAAGACGATGTGTTGGTGGGTGCTCGTTATGCTGACCCTGGCGGTCGTACTAATGCCGGCTCCGCATATATCTACTCTTCCGGCACAGCTGGTACTCTTTTTAAACAATACGACGGCGGAGCGGCTAATGATAATTTCGGCTATTCTGTTTCC
>Ga0180007_10005118_pt1 | contig 13493 bp, 12 predicted proteins | sample MM_PC_MetaG_FD_121122 | JGI IMG/M metagenome (GOLD analysis project Ga0180007, IMG submission 121122) | Groundwater microbial communities from the Aspo Hard Rock Laboratory (HRL) deep subsurface site, Sweden - MM_PC_MetaG | ecosystem: Environmental > Aquatic > Deep subsurface > Groundwater... | reverse complement strand
GGCTCAAGATGAGGATGGGTTAAAGATCACTGCGGAAGGGGCAAGCAAGGATGACGAGCTTTCATGGACGGCTTATGCCGCTGTTTTGGGGGCTCAATTGGATAGCCAGGATACGGATTCGCTATGGAAGTTTGTGAAGAGAAATGACAGGTATTGGGAAGAAGACAGGATGTATTTGATTAATTTGGAGAAGCTTTTGTATGCTCGGGTGCTTTTGGAGCGGGGTGCTCAGGCTAAGGTTTCGTTTAAACTGAACGGGTCAAAGGTGGTTTTGAAGAATAGTGCTATTCACCGCGAAAGTATGCTTCCGAAAGAGCTTAAGGCGGCTTCCTTCAGCGATTTGAGCGGTGAGGTGCGAGTGATGACAGCTTACAGGGATGCTCTGGATTTGGGCGCGGTTTCGACAGATAATCGGATTTCTGTGACTCGTTCGTACAGTGTGAATGGGGTTACGACAACTACTTTTAAACCCGGAGATCTTGTGGAGGTACACTTTAATATTCAAGCGCCTGCGGATTTGAACGGGGCTTACCGAGTAACGGATTATTTGCCAAGCGGACTTCAGACTTCGACTACGCCTTTCTCTTTTTGGGACACTTCATATATTGATCCCGGCTCAAGCTACAGGCATCCGTATAAAACGGACCAGCAAGAAGTGAGTTTCTTTGTCTGGTGTAATAAGGATGAGGGCTTAAATGAGAACTTTTATTACCTTGCGAGGGTGATAAATAAGGGAGAGTTTGTGGCCGAGCCCGCTACGCTGCAAAGTTACCTTTACCCGGACAGGTTTAATGTGTCGGGTGGGAAGGAGAGGGTTACGATTGAGTAGGTCTAAAAACCCCCGCCGGATTGGCGGGGGTTTTAGTTTATTACTCCAAAGTTTTGAATACATCTTTCCCTCCCGTTTGGGATTTCAGAGATTCATTTAATTCATTTAAAGTTCTATCTAAACCTTCCAAGTCACCAAATTGTTTTTTTATTCTGCCAAGCATAAATCCCTTTACCTGTGCATCAAGACTTTTATCCGAATCCGGATTGCCGGTATTCATTGCGTCTTCATTGATAAAAAAGGTTCTAAATAAGTTCTCCTCTTCCAGAAAGTCCACTTTCATGGGAAGGGGTCGAGCAGTTAAGACATAATATTTGGAAGAAAATTCCTCCATTGATACTGTTGTGAGGTCTAATGGTTTTCCTCCTCTCATTTGAGCTTTGACTTCCTCAGATGCGTTTGGATTTATATGGCGATAACCAACATATTCGCCACTTGTAGGCGAAGGATCAATCCCTTTCAATTTGGATAGATCTATTAATTCATCATGTGCTTGTTTTTTAGCCAAGTATGCCTCTCTTTGGGCAGCTTTAAATTTTGTCCAATTCAGCTTCTTTGATTCCATTGCTTCGTCAAGTAATTTCTTAAGGTTTTCCATTCTGTTATGAAAGGATATTTCTTTTTCTGCAGTTTCCGTGGTGCTTTGTTCCGGTATTTCTTGAGGTGAAGGCATATAAATAGGATTAGATTAAACTCCGACCTGTCATTTCCTTGGGTTTTTTGAGGTCGAGGAGGGAGAGGATTGTGGGGGCTATGTCTTCAAGGCCGCCGGTGGGGCGGGAATGGGAGAAGCGGCGTAAACGTGCCGGGGGATTTGAAACGTAGATGAAGGGGACCGGATTGCGGGTGTGGGAGGGGCACTGCTCGCCGTTTTCGTAAAGCATGTATTCCGCGTTGCCGTGGTCGCCGGTGATGAGAATTCGGTAGCCGGCGGTGAGGGCGGCGGGGATGATGCGGCTGAGACAGTCGTCAATTGTTTGGACGGCTTTGATGGCCGCGGAAAGTTCGCCGGAGTGGCCGACGAGGTCCAAGTTAGCGTAGTTCAGGACAATTAAGTCGTAGTTCTTGGGGAGCTCGCGGAGGAGGGCTGTTGTTACTTTTGGAGCGGACATTTCAGGTTTGTCTGCGTAAGTGGGGCACTTTGGGGAGTCGATCATTATGCGGGTCTCTTTTTTGTATGGCTTTTTTTCTTGTGAATTGAAAAAGAATGTGACGTGAGCGAATTTCTCTGTTTCGGCGATGCGAAGTTGTGATTTTTTGTTGTCTTGCAGGACTTGGGCAAGGTTGTTTTTGACGACCGGCGCGGGAAAGGCGACGGGGGCTTTTTTTGTGTAAGGACCGAATGCGACGAAATTGAGTTTTAGTTTTGTGAGCAGCATTTCCGTGAGTTGGGCGGCGCGGTCTGTTCGGAAATTGAAAAACACGACAGAGTCGTTTGGGCGGATTTGGCCGTCCGGATCCAGTAAAATGGGGTCGAGGTAGTAGTCTGAGTCCAGGCCGGCTGCGTAAGCGTCTTTCAGGGCTTTTTGGGCGGATTCGGCCGGGGTGCCTTTGCAAGCTGTTAGGAGTTCAAAGGCTTTTTTGGTTCGATTCAGGTTTTTGTCACGGTCCATGGCGTAGTAGCGGCCTATCATGGTTGCGAGAGTGCCGGTGCCGGTTTTTTTTATGGCTGAATTCAGTTGTTTTATGAACTTGGGGGCGGAGCGTTCGGGGACGTCACGGCCGTCCGTTATGGCGTGAATATAGACTTTTTTCAGGTCTTGACGGCGGGCGAATTCAAGAAGTGCGAAAAGGTGGCGAATGTCCGAGTGGATGCCTTGGTCCGAGATCATGCCGAGAATGTGGAATGCGGAACCGGTTTTTTTGGCGTGGGCTGCGGCCGCGAGAAGTTCCTTTTTGCGGAAAAAATCGCCGGATTTTATGGATTGGTTTATGGCTTCAAGAGGTTGGTGGACTATTCGTCCCGCGCCAATTGTAAAATGGCCCACTTCTGAGCCGCCTTGATTACCTTTTGGAATACCCACGGCCTCCCCAGAAGATTTGAGGAGAGTCCATGGGTAATCTGATTTTAATTTGTCTAGGAAGGGAGTCTTGGCACGCGTTATTGCATTGCCTTTGTTCTCTTTACCTTCTCCGAACCCGTCCAGAACACAGAGAAGAACTTTGGTCACTATGAGACTTTGTAAAGATCAAATCCTGAAACTTCCCAAGTAGTACCGTCGGCACCTTTGTCTAGAAGGAAATTGATTTCATATTTTCCCAGCTCTGCTGATTGGATGAATCCGTTAAGCTCAACTTCTCCTTCTTCGTTTAATGCACTGTTGTAGAATTCGTAGCTTTCATAACCTTGTAAGATTGGGAACTGTGTTAAAAATGCAGCTAATTCTTCTTCACTTGTGTATTGTTTGAATAGTGCGTTTGTTGAAGCGTATGCGGCAGATGAATCTGAAACGAGAACTGTCATGAATGTATCAACTGCTGCTTGGTATTCAGCCTCGATTTCTTTTGGATTGTCAGGTGTCCCTGCATCAGACATTACGTCTGAAGTGTCAGTGGTTACCTCATCTGTAGTTCCAGTATCGACAAAGTTGTCCTCAGAGAACTTTTTACATCCCACAAATGAGAATGCGAGCGTAAGTATTAAACTAAGAAAAAATATTTTTTTCATGATAGAAAATTTTAAAAATTAATAAAGTTATTCTTCGTCTTCAAGCGGTGCGGGGCTTAAGTCAAACTTTGAAACGAGCCATGTGCCGTTGATTTTTTGCAAAGTGAATTCAATTGGAGAAGTTGTTCCGTCATCAAATGTTAAGGTTCCTCTAAGAACTGCAACATCATTTTCAATGCTCCAGTTGTTGAAAGAGCTGTCAGCAACTTGTGTCATTTCAGGGTAAACTTCAAGGAAGCTTAAGAATTCGTCCTTAGTTCCTGATGTTCTGAACCCGTCTGAAGCATGGTCGTAGGCTGCGCCCGGGTCAGTTCTTAGTTCAGCCATGAAAGCTTTGGCTGCGTCTGTGGGAGCCTTGAATGGGCCACAGGCTGCGAATGAAACAGTAAAAGCTAGCAAAGATATCACAGCAATAACTTTTGCCCGCTTCTTGAGCGATGGAATAATTTTCATGGCGAAGAATTAAGAATACGCGGTTATTCTTACTTATTTTAAGAATTTATGCAATTAAATATACTTTAAAGGCACGGGTTTGTCCTTGTGGGCAAGCCTAATGCCTTTGTCCAGGACATACCACATGTAAAGAAGCAGTGGAAAGACCATGAGGACCAGGGCGGAGATTCCGGACATGACAAGAAAATCATATAAACCGTGGAGGAAAATTCCGGCAATTAGACCTTTAATGAGGGTGTTGCGGCTTTTTTTCTTGTCGGGGATGAATTTTGCATAGCCAATATAATAACCCATGATCCCGGAGAATAGGGCATGGGCGGGCACGGCGGTTATTGAGCGCATTAAAGCTATGTCCATGCCGTATTGGTAGGTGTATGAAAGGTTTTCAAAAACGGCAAATCCCATTGAGGCCAGGATTGTGTACGTGATGCCGTCCATTACTTCATTGAATTTGGGGTGGTTGTATGCAATTCGTTTCACGACGGCAAATTTTGCCAGTTCCTCCGGCAAAGCTATTAGAATAAACGGGGTTACAAATGCAATTAGGTATGTGTTTTGGGTTATTAGTGCGAATCCTTTGAAAAGCAAAAATTCAGCTATAATCACGGGAATAATTGCAAGAATTCCCCAAAAAAAGGCTTTTCGCATTAGAGGTTTGGGCTCTTTTTCACCTTTGTCTTTTCCCGCGTAGTAGGTGAGGAGGACCATGGCCGGCATTACCGCCAGAATTATTGAGGCGATGACATAGGTTTCGGATGAAACCACGTAATATCCTTCCATATTGGTGGAGTTAGAGGTTTGAAAGGTAGTCTAATGCTGATTGTAACTGGATGTCATCTTCCGTGTCTATGTCTTTGTATTCCATGTCCACTTGAATGTCCGGAGTGATGCCAATTTCGTCTATGCCGCGGTCGAGTGGGGTGTACCACTTTGCGACTGTGAGGCGAAGGCTGGAACCGTCTTTTAAGGTTGCGAGTTCCTGGACCGATCCCTTGCCGAAGCTTGTTTCACCTATGATCACACCACGTTCGTAGTCTTGGATTGCGCCTGCAACTATTTCAGAGGCGGAGGCGGAGCCTTCGTCTATTAAGACGACGAGCGGGATGTCCGTGAGGCGTCCGTTTCCTTTTGTGTATAGGAATTCGTTTTCTGTGTTTCTACGTTTAACAATTACGACTTTTTCTTTGTCTGTGAAGAATTCGCTTAGAAGGTCAACTGAAACGTCCAGGTAGCCGCCGCCGTTTAGGCGAAGGTCAAGGACCATTGAATCTGCGTTTTCAAGAGTGATTTGGCGGAGGGCTTCCATGAATTCGTTGGTGGTTGTGTCTCCAAATTGTGACAGTGCGACTATTGCAATATTTTTGCCGTTTTCTTCTTGAAATGAAGTTGTAACTGACGGCACGTTGATTTTTTCACGGATGACTTTGAGTTCCAGAGGATCTTCTTCACCTTCACGGATTACGGTGAGTTTCACTTCCGTGCCGGCTTCTCCGCGAATTGCCATTATTGCGTCAAATAGTGTCATCTCCCCGGTGAGTTTGTCGTCTACCATATAGATAAAGTCACCAGGCATAATGCCGGCTCTTTCCGCCGGGGTGTCTTTTAATGGGCTTATTACCACAAGCATTCCTTTTCTGACTGAGAGTTCCATGCCGACTCCTTCGAGTTCGTTGTCCAGGTTTTCATGGAAAGTTTGGGTTTCTTCAGGTGTCATGAAGGATGAATAAGGGTCTTCTAAGGCGTCTACAAGACCGGAAATTGCACCGTATACTTCCTCGTTTGACTGGATTTCATCAATGTCTACATAGCTGGTTTTTACCGCATCCCAAACGTCCCAAAAAAGGTCCAGATCAAGGTCTTCGCTTGATGGATTGTCAAAATTGAGGGTTGTGATTTTGGTGTTTTCAGTAAAAGCTGTGTTTAATTGCCACCCTATAAGGCCGCCGATTATTAGCCAGAAGAATAAAGCGCGCAGAGTGATGCCGGGTTTTGCTTTGTTTGCCATGTGTCGGGTCGCTTATTTAAAGTGGAGTCAGAATGACAAATTGCAGGGATTTTGGCAAGGTTGTATCAATCAGATTAGGGTTACGGGTTCAAAAATACACAATTATATACCAGGTTTGTTTTTGGGAGTGTATGAAAAATGGTAGCTTTTTTGTAGCATTTTTCATAATGGTTTTCTTGACATTCGTTTGGGTGGTGTGGTCAGATTAGAGTATGGAACTTTCATTGGAAAAAGCCAGGGAGCTAACAGAGAAGTATTTGAAGGATTCGAATAACAGAAATCATTCGAGAGAGAGTGAAGTGGTTTTGGCTGCTTTGGCTAAAAAGCTGGGGGAGGATGAGGAGAAATGGGGGATGGCCGGGCTATTGCATGATTTGGACTGGGAGGAGACGGAGGAGTGGCCGGAGCAGCATGGGCTTAGGACGGTGGAGATTTTGCAGGAAGAGGGGTATGAGGTGCCTTCTGAAACTTTGCATGCTATTAAGGCGCATAATTTCTTTTATACGGGTGTGCAGCGGGAGAGTAAGTTGGATTTTGCGTTGGCGGCGGGGGAGAGTGTGACCGGTTTGATTTATGCGTATGCATTGATGAGGCCGGAAGGGATTTCCGGAATGAAGGCGAGTTCTTTGAATAAGAAATTTAAGGATAAAAGTTTTGCGGCGAAAGTTCCACGAGAGGTTATTGGGGATATAGTTAAGGTGGGGATTGAGTTGAGTGAGTTTTTTGTGATATCGATTGAAGCGATGGCGGGGATTGCGGGGGAGATTGGAGTGTGATTTTATTTAAGTTATTTTTCAGGAAAAATTCAGGTTTTTGTCAGGATTTTGATATAATGTGGAACGTACTTAACCCCAATAGTATGAAAAAAATATTCGCTCTTTTAGCACTTGGTGCTGTTTTTGTAAGTGGTTGCGGAAAAGTTGTGGAAGAAAATGTCTCTGAGGATGTGACTGTTGTAAGTGAAAATATGGAGGTTGTAAAAACTGATGCAATACTAAGTGTGTATGAAAATAGTGAGATGGGAATTAAATTTACTTACCCACCGAGTGAGGATGTTTCGTTCGTGCAAGAAACTGAATTGGATACCGGGAAGAAAATGTCTGTGACTGTTGCGGGTGTTTCTTTTGTGATGACGAGTGAGGATTTTGCGGAGGGAGTTTCCGAGGGGTGTTGCTACTATTATAAGGGGGCGGGCGTAGACTTGAGTTTGAGTGATGAGGAACTTTTGACTGCGCTGACGGAAACTTTGGGCAGTGTGAAGAATGTTAAGAGAATTAAAGTGGATGACAGGGATGCTTTGAGGTTTGTTCGGGAGGTGACTTATGCCGAGACGCAGGAAGTTGTGACTGTTTTGATTCCAAACCCAGAGACCGGTTTTGCGAATTTGATGATTAGCGGGCCTGCAGAAGGGGAAGACATGACAACTTTTAATGAAATTTTGGATAGTTTGACGTTTATGGCGAGAGGGTAAGGGAGATTTTATTTTTCATTTTTAACCTAGAAGCGAACAAGCCGATATCATGATCTCGGCTTGTTCTTTCAAAAAAGATTAAAGGTTGAAAATTAAAAATAAAATCTCATAGCTTGCAGTTACGGTTTTTTTCTTCGGGCTGCTTCGCTAACGCGTGGACGGATTCAGAAATAATTCAGGATAAATTCAGGATTTTGTAAGTTCTTTCGTTTATTCTAAGTGGTACTCGAAAGACCTTTGAAATTTAGGCCCTTGAGGGCGTCAGATTTGGCGTCCTCTTAACTCGAGCAATAAGGAGGAAAGAAAGATGTTGCTCTTTGTGTTCCTGGTGACCCTGCTCTGCGGGTGCATCACCATCCCTCCCGGTATCGTGCAAGATCGTATCGCGGAGGATACGAGCGTGACCGACCCCTGCGCGGTGTTCCCGGAACTCTGCGAGGGTGAGGATAACGGAATGACGGACGGAGTCGGCGGAGATGGCAACAACATGCCTACGCTGACTCTCCCGTTCGCTTCCGGTGAGTACTGGAACGTGACTCAGACCTACAACCCCTCGAACAACCCGAACTCCAGCCACAGGGACTACGGCGGAACCTACAGCGACGACAGGTTCGCCATTGACTACACCCAGTCCGGCTGCAACTCCTACGGGAAGGGTGTTCTGCCTGTCGCGCCCGGAACGGTGACGCAGGTGGAGCAGGACAACGGCAGCGGTACCGGGTACGGAAACTCGGTGATTGTGGAGCATGATAACGGCTACTACAGCAGGTATGCTCACCTGGGTGCGGTGTTCGTGAACGTCGGCGACGAGGTCGATGGGCTCGACTACATCGGCAAGGTGGGTAACACCGGCTTCGTGAGCGGAGTGGCCTGCGCGGATCACCCGGGCAGTCACCTGCACTTCGCTGTCTACAAAGACGGCAACGGTATCAAGCCCGAGCCCATGTCCGGCGTAGACGGCATCCTGGTAGGATGCTGGTACAACCGGGAGGGCGGAGAGAGCTGCAACGGTAACCCCGGAGACTACTACAACTTCGACGATGAGGGATTCGGGATCGAGGACTACGGTGAGCTTGTGATTCCCTACCTGGAGGTGAACCCCGAGATTGGGACTGCAAGTGAGACGAATTTCGTGTGGACGGCGATCATTGTGAGCCCAGAGCTGAGGCCGGAGGCGACCCTCTGGATTTACAATCCGGTGCTCGATGAGCGCTACAGCTTCGAGATGGACACGCAAAGCCGCGAGAGCCCCTGGGTGTTCACGTACCGCAAGACTCTGAGCTCCGACAGCACCTTCGACTACTGGGTGCGGGCGGACAACGGTGACGGCAACAGCCTCACCCCGCTGTCTCGCGTAAGCGTGGCGGCAACCGGTGGTAGCGGACTCCACGAGGGGTCTCTATCCTGGACGCCCGATGACGGCTTCGCCGAAGCGACGATGTACACCTGGACGACGACGGTGACGAGCGCGGTGCGACCCACCATCAACCTGGCGGTGGTAAACCCCAATGATGCGATGATCTACTTCTTCCCCATGACCGTGAGTGGCTCCGGGCCTCTGTGGTACGGCGAATTCTCGTCGACGCTGCGGGACCCGACCATCTACACGTTCTGGGCTGTTGCCAGCGATGGGATCACCTCGGACACGTCCGGTGTGGGAAGTCTCGACAACGGCTCGGATGACTGGGGACTCGGCCGTCCGGATGCCGGTGACAGCGGTGATCCCACGGTGCAGGCCGACACGGGCTTGCCTGTGGACACCGGTACGCTTGTGGACACCGGTTCGCCCGTGCAGCCGCCGGTGCAGCCCTCCTGCGACTACATGGTGCCGAGTGACTTCGGGACTGTGCAGGGGGCTGTGGACGCTGCAGTACGTGGCGACGTCATCTGCGTGAGCGCGGGGACCTACTTCGAGAACCTCAGGTTCGACGGAGATGGGATCACCGTAATCTCCCTGGATGGCGCGGCGGCGACGGTGTTGGATGGCGGTGCGAGCGACGATGTGGTGCGCTTCACGAATGGCTCGACCTCCGTGTTGGACGGTTTCACCGTTCGGAACGGGATGAGCTCCTTCGGCGGAGGCATCTACATCAGCGGTGCGAGCCCCGAGATCCGGCACTGCGTGGTCACGGCGAACGACATGTACGGCATGACGGTGCGGGACAGCGCTGCGCCGGTGGTCATGAACACGATCATCTCGCAGAATGCGTTCCGCGGTGTGTACGTGCAGTACTCGGCCGAACCGGAATTCGTCAACGTGGTGGTGGCAAGCAACGGCTCCAGCGGGATGTCCGTGTACAACGACTCGGTCGTGACGCTCGTCAGCTCCATCGTCTACGGCAACAGGGACTACGGCGTGTATGTGCAGGATGCGCAGGGCACGCTGGTCTCGAGCTACAACGATGTCTGGGGCAACGGTCTGGGCGATTTCGCAGGCGCGAGCTCGGCTTCCGCCAGCGACTTCTCGTCCGACCCCTCCTTCTCCGATCTCTCCTGGTACAGGCTCACGGGCGGATCCGTGTGCGTGGACAGTGGGGATCCGGCTGCTGCGTTCAACGACGTGGACGGGAGCCGGAACGATGTGGGGGCCTACGGAGGTTCCTTCGGGTCCTGGTAGGGGTGCAAGCTTGGTGTGGTGCTTTTAAGTTCTGCACCAAGATCCATTCCGACCATGATCTAGAAGGCCGACCGATTGGTGCGGTGAACTAGTGAGTGCCCCCGCCTGCGCGAAAGTGTGGGTGGGGGATTTTTTAAACTAAATCTTCTCCAACGGTGCGATACTGAGCGCCAGTTTTTTTATGCCGACTTTTTTGTCTTTGAAGGCGACGGTGACGATGCCGCCGGAAACGGAGATGACTACGCCTTCGCCGAAAGTTTTGTGGCGGACGCGGTCGCCGTCTTTGAGGTCTCCGGGGGCGAGGCCCATTTCATCTTCTACCGGAACGGGGCGGTCTCCGAATGAGCGGTGTTCACGCTGGGTTAGTTCGCTGCCTTCAATGAGCTCTTCCGGGATGTCCAGGAGGAATTGGGAGGGGGCGGACTGCTTGAATTCGCCGTAGAGCATGCGCTGGCGGGCGTGCAAAAGGTAAAGGTGGTCCATAGCGCGGGTGATGCCGACGTACATGAGGCGGCGTTCTTCTTCAAGTTCGTGAGGTTCAATAAGGGAGCGGGAGTGGGGGAAAATGCCTTCTTCCAGGCCGGAAATGAAGACGATGGGGAATTCCAGGCCTTTGGCGGAGTGTAGGGTCATGAGGGTGACGGCATTGTCGCGGTCGTCTAGGGTGTCCAGGTCTGAAATGAGGGAGATTTCCTCAAGGAAAGTGGCTAGGGAGATGCCGGGCTCGAGGGCTTCGTATTTGTCTGCGACGGAGATTAATTCTTTGACGTTTTCGTAGCGGGTTTCGCCTTCGAGTTTATCCTTCAGGAGGAAGTCGCGGTAGCCGGACTGCGAGATTATGTGTTTTAAGACGCCGGCGGCGGCGAATTCTTGGTCGATTTTTTGGAAGCTCAAGATTAGGTCTGCGAAGGCTTTCAGCGGTTTTTCTTTGGATGCGAGGTCTGAGATTTCAGGGAGACGCAAGAAGGCGGCCCAGATTGAAATTTGGTGGGCGGCTGCGAATTCCTGGAGGGTGAAAATGGTTTTTGAGCCAATTCCACGGGTTGGGGTGTTGATTATTCTGAGAAGAGAAACGTCGTCATCCGGGTTTTGGGTGACGCGGAGGTAGGCAATTAAGTCTTTGATTTCTTTGCGGAGGTAGAATTTTACGCCGCCAACGATGCGGTAGGGGATTCCGTAGCGCATGAAGGCTTCTTCAAGGACGCGGGATTGGGCGTTGGTGCGGTAGAGGACGGCAAATTCGCGGTAGTCCGGAGACTCATGGCGGCGAGTGTGAGATTGGATTTCTTGGGCTATGCGGAAGGCTTCGTCACGTTCGTCACGGGTTTGCCAGAGGCGGATTAAGGCGCCTTCGGTGCGGTCCGTCCAGAGGTTTTTCTCCTTGCGACGGATGTTTTTGGTTATGATTGCGTGGGCGGCTTCAAGAATGCGTGGGCTAGAGCGGTAGTTTTGTTCAAGTTTGATGACAAGCGCTTCCGGGTAATCTTTTTCAAAGTCCAGGATGTTTTGCATGTTGGCGCCGCGCCAGGAGTAAATTGACTGGTCCGGGTCTCCTATTACGCAAATATTGCGGTATTTTGCGGCGAGCAAGCTTATAAGGACGTATTGCGCGTGGTTGGTATCTTGGTACTCATCTACGGAGATAAAACGGAAGCGTTCTTGGTAGTGGTCCAGGATTTCAGGATGTTGATTAAAAAGATCCACGGTTTTCATGATGAGGTCGTCAAAATCCAGGGCTTGATTGCGGGCCAGGCGGTTTTGGTAGGCTTGGTAGAGCTCTGCGACCTTTTCTGTGAAGTAGTTGTGCGCGCGAAGCGCGTAATCTTCATGATGTTGAAGCTGGTTTTTGGCGCCGGAAATGTGGGCAAGTACCGCTTTTGGATTTAATTGTTTTTCATCAATATGGTGGTCTCGCATGATTTCCTTCATTAAGACGACTTGGTCGTTCGCGTCATAAATTATGAAGCGGTTTTCAAAGCCCAAAAGATGAATATGTTTGCGAAGAATTTGGACGCAGACTGAGTGAAAAGTGCCGACTGTTGGGAGGTCTCCATGGGGGATTTCCTCAACCAGGGGGTCAAAGTCCGGGTGGAGGAGCTTTAAAATGCGCAATTTCATTTCATTGGCGGCTTTGTTTGTGAAAGTTACGGCCAGGACATTGTATGGGCTGATGTTTTTTTCCTGGATTAGGTATGCAACGCGATTGGTTAGTGCGCGGGTTTTTCCGCTGCCCGCGCCCGCTAAAATCAGGACCGGGCCGGAAGTTGCTTTTACGGCTTCCAGTTGCTTTTCATTAAGATCTTTTAGAATTTTTGACATTAATTTCGTTCAAGATAGGTGCTATTCAATATGGCAAAACATGTCTTTTTTTGCAATAGAAGGTTTCTCCATTTGGTCGCAAGTGTTAGCATTGCTTTGCCGGCGCGCAAAGAGCGTGTATATTTGGATGGAAATAACCCACGCCAAAATGAGAAAATCTTTTAAGAATATTGTTGCCGCAATTTTAATTGTGGCTGTAATTACCGCGATTGCGGTTTATTTTTCCGGCGGTTTGGAGTCATTGCAGGGTAATTTGAGGAACGTGACTATGCAGCAGAACTTGAAAATTGATCGTCCAACAGTTAATGACGAGATTGATCCTTCGCGATTGTTTGTGAGTGGATTGAAGCAATATAATAATCCTGAAGTCAGTAGTGAGTCGCAGGTGCTTGAATTCACTGTTAAGTCATTTGGGGGGTTTACCGTTCGATATATTCCTCTAGTTGTTAATGGAGATCTGGATTTTCAGACTATGGATCCAGCTGATTGGAGGGCATATTCTTACAAAGATGGAGAGATTGATTATTCTCAGAAAATTTGTGAGGGGGAGTCTACGTCAATAATTTCCGAGTCTAGTGCTATTGTAAAATTGAGATGTTCAGATCCGCAAAATCCGGAGTTTGGTTATAGCGCATATGAAGTGAGATTGGCTGTGACTTCTAAACTTGCCTCTCCTTGGTGGTCTGTTTATTTAAAAAATGGTGGTCGGGTTGATGTGAATTTGGATGATTTAAAGAAAGGCGGGAATTTGAGTGGTTTTGCAAGAGGCTTAAAGAAAACTCCTTGGATGTTTGTGGAGGACAAATTTATAGGTAGTGACTTTTCTTATGATGATTTAAGTATATTATCTGAATAGTAAAATGTTTTAGAATTAATGCAAGCCTCTCTGTGAAATGCGCAGAGGGGCTTTCTTGCAAAAGGGGGGAAAATTTGGTAATATAATAAGATTTTTGATAACTAAAAAAATAAACAAAAATCACAAATACAAATAACCACACCACGTATGGCAAAAAATATTCGCTTTATCCTGGCCGTCTCAACTGCTACGTTAATCCTTCTGGGAAATACGTTAGTCGCTTTAGCTCAGGATACAACACTCCCTTCGGATGTTTCCGGATTGGAAGCTTTTCC
>Ga0180007_10005117_pt1 | contig 13494 bp, 12 predicted proteins | sample MM_PC_MetaG_FD_121122 | JGI IMG/M metagenome (GOLD analysis project Ga0180007, IMG submission 121122) | Groundwater microbial communities from the Aspo Hard Rock Laboratory (HRL) deep subsurface site, Sweden - MM_PC_MetaG | ecosystem: Environmental > Aquatic > Deep subsurface > Groundwater... | reverse complement strand
GGGCAATCCCAAAAGATGAAATCAATAAGTATTTCCATGTGGCCTCAATACTTTGGGGAGTTTTAAAATAATTAATCAACGGCGCGCTTAATAAAGTTGTTGAGGCAACCGCAATCCACAATAAGCCCAGATGCCGGCACATGGTAACCAAAGTCATCGCCGCCAGCAGGGATAATAAACAGCCGATAAAGATCCAATTATCCTGTCCTTTTTTCTCGCTAAGATATCCAATTTGGTAAATTGAAACCACAAAAAATAAAATACTTATAATCGTAAGTACTATTTGGCTTATCGCGTCTAAACCTAAAAAACGATTAAACGAAACATATTGAAAGCCGCGCCAGAAACTGAGGGTTACCAGCAAATGAATCAAAATCGTTAAAAAACAAAGCAATTTTATCAGCTTATCCTGCTTTAGGATAAACACAATTACTGTGATTAAAAGCGGTAATCCGACTAATAAAAATAAACCCATGATCTTAATCCCTTAAATTAGTTAAATTAATCGTACTCGCGCTGCCAAATTCCTGATTAATATTATTAACCACAATGCCCATAACCAAAGCTCCGACAAAAATATCTAATAATATCCCGATCTCCACTAGCAGCGGTGTCTTTTCCAATAATAAAAGCGCGAACAGAAAAATCCCATTTTCCATAACCAGATAACCAATCACCTGGGTTATCGCTTTAAACCGGCTGACCAAAAGCAGGAATCCGATGATTACAATGGAAAAGGCGGACGGAACCAGTAAATATGATGTGCTCTTATCCGGTAAATCCAATTTTGAAGAAATTAAAAAAGCAATTGCCATAAGCAAACCACACAAAATCAGTGTCTTACCATAACCAATCAAAGGATATACTTCCCAGCGCATAGATACATGGCGGATTGCCCAAAACAGCAGAGTGGGCATAAACACAACTTTTAAGAGAATCGTTACTATGGTGATAATCCCCGCGTGCAGTCCTGGCTGGATCAATAAAGGCGTAATACTTAATAATAAAGACTGCAGGGCAAACAGCTGAATCATTGAACCCAAGCGATTATTTCCTAAAATCAGGATACCTAAAAAAATAATTAAAATTAATACCAGTTCCAGCCACATAATGCTCATACCCCTTTAATTAAAATAATCAGTAATCCGACTAAAGCTAAAACAAACGCTCCGATAATCAGCTCCGGAATACGATTTAAGCGCAAGCGGGCGATGCAGGACTCGACTATGCCGACAATAATTGCTAAGCCAATCATCCCCACGCCAAATACCACTGTCTGGAGAATCGCTGATAAATTATGAAACGGAATTAAAATATTTACAAATAAACTGCCTAAAACAAAGAACTTCATCATACTAGCGTATGAAACACAGGCTAAATCCCAACCGCTGTGATCTAAAAACATCACCTCATGAATCATGGTTAATTCTAAATGGGTTGTTGGATCATCAATCGGAATCCGCGCGCTCTCTACTAATAAAACCAGAAAATAACTCAATCCGACTAAAAGCAGCACCGGACCGAATAAGGGCCAAGAGGACAATATTGTGCCGCCGACCATTTCCGACAAAATCAGCTGTTTTGATAATATCGCCAAAATAATAAAATCTAAAGCTAAGACAATTTCCGCTAAACAGGAAAATGTCGCTTCACGGCTGGCGCCCATGCCTTCAAAACTCGAACCAGTATCTAATGCCCCGATAATTATAAAGTATCGAGATAATCCGGAAATATAGATAAACAGAATAAAATCACCCCAAAAATAAACCGGCGCTTTAAGTCCGCCAAACGGAATCAATAGAGAGGAAACTAAAATTGTTGCCAAATAAACAAGCGGCGCGACTTGAAAAATCCAGGTTGTTGTTGTGCTGTAAACATTGCCCTTTTTAAAGAATTTGATAATATCATAATACGGCTGAAATAATGGGGCTCCCCAGCGTCCGGCAAAAAGCGCCTTGGTCTTTCCAATAATCCCAAAAAGCAAAGGAGCTAAAACCAGCATAACCGTTAAATGTAATAAAATCTGAATTCCCATTTTCTTATTCCTTTAAACAATTTTCCAGATAAGCAATAGCAAAAGAAACGCGATAATATACAGCAAGTACAATTGGACAAAACCAACTTGAATAATTTTTAATTTAGATGCCAAAAACTGAATTCCCTGAAAAATCGGTTTAAAAATAAACTCCTCCGAAACCTCAACAACATGCGCTGAGATTCTCTCTTCTTTCGGAAAATAGCCGCTGGGCTTATTGCCCTTGACCGTAAACCCCAGTATATTGCGGAAAATCCGTAAAATCGGCTCGGCAAACGATGATGCAGTATACTGCATCCGGCTGGTAGGCAAAGAGTAGCCGCAGCCCCAGGTTTGCGCTTTTTTTGTGCAAGAAAAATTCATTGAGATTTTTTTTAACAAACCCAGGATCACGATTGTTAGAATTAAAAGCGCTAAAACAAATCCCATGGTTATTAGCGGAGAAATAATCGCGCTCTGTTTTATCGGTGAAAGATTTACCGCGGAAACCACTGAAGCCGCTCTCAGAACAAAGCTAACCATTGTTTTGGGAAAAAGCCCGATCCAGAGACAAATGCCGCCTAAAACAATCATCGGTGCGATAAATAAAGAATTTTCCTTAAGTTGTTTATTATCCAAACAACGGCTATTGCCTAAAAATATCGCGCCAAAAGCTTTGGCAAAACAAGCGATGGCCAAGCCCCCGATTAAAGACAAAGCAATAATCGCCAAGCTACAAAAAACAATTGCGTTTATTTTAAACTGAAACATATTTTCAAATAAAGCCCGGTAAACAAGCCACTCGCTGATAAACCCATTAAACAAAGGCAAGCCGCAGATTGATACAGCTCCAATCAAAAACAAATGCCCGGTCCAGGGAAGATATTTTAAAAGCCCCCCGAGTTTATCCATTTCTCCAGTATGCGTTGCTTTGATCACTGATCCGGCACTTAAAAATAAAAGACCTTTAAATACCGCGTGATTAAACACATGCAAGAGCGCGCCGGCATAACCAAGCAAAGCCACCATTTCATTTTGATTGATCTGTCCCCACAAACCAATGCCCAGGCCTAAAGTTATAATCCCGATATTTTCAATGCTGTGATAAGCCAGCAGCTTTTTAATTTCATGCTGGCCTAAGGCGTAAAGCACTCCGCCGACTCCGGAAATCATCCCGATGAAAAGCAATAAAACCGCGCACCATTGGGGAAAGTCTTTAATGATTAAAATAATCCGCAGCAAACCGTAAATCCCGATTTTGATAATCACTCCGGACAAAATCGCCGATACATGACTCGGCGCAACGGGATGCGCGTGCGGCAGCCAGATATGCATCGGCATAAATCCGGTTTTAACCCCAAAACCGAGAATCGCTAAAACAAAAATCAAACCAGCCAGAGGTAAAGAAAAAGGCGTAAGCAGCATCTGATCAAAGTTCATTGACCCAGCCTGCCCACCAGATAAAACAGTATTGTGCTGCATCAACAGAAACATAATAAACAAACAAAATGTTCCGGTATGCGCGGCAATTAAATAAAGGTATCCGGCTTTTCTAACTACTTTCTGCTGATCATAAAATATAATCATAAAATAAGCGCAGACTGTTACCATCTCCCAGGCGATTAAAAACAAAACCGCGTTCTTTGCCGTAACCAGGATCAGGAGAAAAACCAAGCATAAATTGTAAATCGAGTAATGCGCGTTCAGATTCTTTTTTTCACAATCTTGCAGATAAAAATATCCGTATATCCCGGACATAAGAAATAAAACACTGATTGTAAATACAAAAAACGCGCTTAAAGCGTCCAAGCCCAGATAAAATTCCCCGATGGGCATACGCAAAGCCGCGTGATAATCCAAAGAAGTCTGATTCACTAAAACCTTAATCGCGGAGATTATTGCCAAAACAGATCCAACAATCAATGAGCATAAAAAAATACCAGACGTGATTTTTTTTAATCTCGCGCTAAACAGCATTAAAAAAACAGAAAACACTAAAAACGCTAAACTATATAAAAAAAAGTTCATGCCTTATCTTCCTCACTTTGCTGCTCATTTTGAAAATAGGCTATCTTTGACTCAAGAACTCTGATTTCCGCTAAAATCTGTTCGCAAGATGCTTTGGCGTGTAAAAATTCCTGGAGTTTTGGATTTTGGAGACAAAAAGCCAGGCGGCTCAATATTGCCAAATGCTGCGGAACAGACGGGCTTAAAAGCACAAAAAGAATAAAAACCGGTTTAGCGTCTAAAGCTTTAAAATCCACTGGTTTATTTAAAAAACACAAAGATATCGAAGGCTGCTCAATATTCAAAACAACCGGATTGCGCACATGCGGAATGGCAATACCATTGCCCAGGCCGGTTGACATCATTTTTTCCCGGGAAATCAGCATCTGCAAAAGAGATTTTTTATTCAGCTCCTTGGGTAAAGATAAAACATCAACAATGGATTTTAATACTGTTTCCCGGGTATCACCTGGGATATCATAATGAATCTGCCCGTTTTTTATTGCTTGATACAGCATTGTGGGGTGCTGGTTATAGCTATCCCCGAAGGCTAAAGCTTCCTGAGTTAAATTGATTTTTTGCTCAAGCGCCCAATCAAGGATTTCAATATAATTAAAACTATATTGATCATTTGCCTTCATAAACGGCATATTTTTCTTCCCGATCCAGGTTTGAATGGTTTGCTCGGAAACTTGAAATATTTTAACAATGTCACGTAATAACAGATCCATGGTAAAGCCCCTTTTGCAAATAGCATTTATTCATAAATATAACAAATCCGCCAAGTATAATCAATAACAATCCCCTACAGCGTCGCTTTTTGAGCACTATTCTTGATTTTAACATTTAATCAGACTTAAAAGGCCATCGAGAATTGTCAAGGGATGCGGCGGACATCCCGGAATATACAGATCAACCGGAATAAGCGCGTCAATCCCATTATTCGCCTCAGGGTGATCAATATAAGCTCCGCCGGATATAGCGCACGCGCCCACGGCAATAACCAGCTTAGGCGAGGGTATTGCCTTATAGGTTTTTTCCAAAGCCAGCTGCATGTTTTTTGTAACCGGACCGGTTAGCACAATCCCATCCGCGTGGCGCGGAGAAGCAACAAACTGGATGCCAAAACGCGCCAGATCAAAACCCGGAGTATTTAAAACATTAATATCCAGTTCACAGGCATTGCAACCGCCGGCACTAACTTGGCGCAGTTTCAAAGACCGTCCAAAAATATTGTTTATTTTTTTCTTTATCCTTTGTTCAGCCATATCAGGCTGATTGCTTAAAACCAGGCTTTTTCTTTCGCTTCGCGCTAATCGATACTCTTTGCTAAAAACAATTGCCTTATTTTGACTGATTTTTTGACATTCTCCGCAAAACAGACATTTCCCTAAATCCAGGGAAAAATTTGCTTCACTTCCCGCGATAGCTTTGGTAGGACAAACTTGTTTACACTGCTGAAAATCAGCTGGCGACAGATTCGCGGAAAGATAAGGCCTGCCTAAAAACCTGTTTGGCAAAGCATCAGCTTTAACTGGAAAAGGCATTGTTCTATAGCCTTGTTTTAATCTCGCATATAATGTTTTTATCATCTTAATCCTAACTTTTTTTATAAATCATGTCCGCAATAAGACAAACTAAAGCTTTTATTGCAAATCGGAAAATCAGAAATCTCTTCGCCTCTAAGCGCTATGGCCAAGCCCAGCCAATTATGAAATGACGGATCAACAATTTTATATTGCCTGATATTTCCGTTTATATCCGTTATAACAACATGACAAATCTCTCCCCGCCAGCCTTCGACTAATGAGACCGCGATATTTTTTGGTTTCAGCAATGGCACGGCAGCCATAATCTCACCCTCAGGCAGCTTATTCAATTGATCAAGAATAAATTTTACTGACCTTTGGATTTCCAGCCACCGAACAAATGCCCGGGCAAAAACATCTCCTGAAGAATGGGTTGATATCGGTATCTGCGAAAATTTAAATATACCTGTGGGAAAATCAAACCGGATATCCTGTTCAATGCCGCAGGCTCGAGCGCTTATCCCGACCAAACCTAAATCCAAAGCTGTTTTTTGGCTTAAACTGCCCGTATCGTCAAATCTATCTGCAACCAAAGAAGAATCCCATAATAAAGAAACCGCATTGCTCACATCCTCAAATGTCTTGATCAAACGCTGCTTTGCTTCATTAATCATGCTGTCTGTTAAATCAAACCTTACCCCGCCAGGCCTAAGCATATTCCGGCCAAAGCGATTGCCGCAGATAAAAGCCGTCAAGTTAAGAAAATCGCCTCTTAACCGTCCGCAATATGCCGCTGTGGGCAAATAGCCGACGTCATTAGCCAAAGCACCGAGATCACCAGTATGATTAGCTAAGCGCTCTAATTCCAGCATAACCGCGCGCAGAGCAGAGGCTCTTAAAGGAACAGCGCAATCAGCTAAACCTTCGATTGCCTGGCAATATGCCAGAGCATGTCCGATTGTCGTATCTCCGGCCGCGGTTTCCATGTAATGAATCGTGCGTTTATCCGGGCCATTAATCAAGGCTTTTTCAATCCCGCGATGCTGATAGCCCAAAGAAATTTCCAAATGAAATACCTCTTCACCATGACATTGAAACCGAAAATGTCCGGGTTCAATTATTCCGGCATGCACCGGGCCAACCGCGACTTCATGAATCTCTTCGCCCTTGATCTTGAAAAAATCCGAAACCAAGGGAATGTTTTCCTTACCTGGAAAATTATCTAAATTGTTGTTCAAAGTCTGCTGAGGACGAATTGGCTTAAGCCAGGGATGGCCCTTCGGACAAACTCCCCATTGCTCAAAAATTTCCCGTTCAAACCGATTAACCTGAGGTATCTGTAAAGTCAAAGAATCATAAGCATCTTTAACAATTGTGGAAAAAGCGGTTAAATACCCTTGTTTGTCATAAGCCAGAATCATCATCAAGCGAATTGATTTATTTTCATCCAGACAGCCAAAAAAAGAAACAACTCTTGCTCCTTTTTGAATTTGGTTTATGGACATATCCCGAAACTCCGTAAAAGACATTTCCGGAATATCCGCTAATAACCTGGCCTGACAATTATGCATTTTTAAAATCCGCCCAGGCATTATAAGCCTCCTAATTCTTTTGCCGCTATGGCTAAGGCCTTAGATAGCCAAGCCGGAAAATAAACTCCCAGGCTAATTGCTAATCCAAAGAATAGCGCTGACGGAACCAGGCTTAAAAAAGCATTACCACGATTATGCTTATTTAAATCCCCCTGCCCAACGATTTTAATCGCTGGGCCCTGAGTCATGGAAATAAATATCCGCGCCATACCGATAAAAACAATTGCTAAAGCCGCGAGAAAAATAAAAGTCATCCCATAATGCTTTTGCAATAAAGCCTGTTTTAAAATAATAAATTTAGCAAAAAATATTCCCGATGGAGGCGTCCCGGTTATTATTAAAAATCCCACTAGCCAAAGAACGCCGGACCACTGCATTTCCCCTCTGATCAGGCCTTGAATTTCGCCTATTTTTTTTGTTTTGAAATAGGATAAGATATTCCCGGCAATAAAAAACAACCCAGCTTTAGTTAAAGAATGTCCGATCATATTAACCATTGAGCCAAACACAGCACTGCCGCCTAGACCAATGCCCAAAGTTATTATTCCCATATGTTCGACACTGGAATAAGCAAGCATTCTTTTATAATCCGGCTGTTTTAAAATAAATACCGCGGCAAAGACAATCGATAAAAGGCCAAAGAACATAAATAGCTCCTGGCAATATGCCTGAAGCCCTGCGGCAATGCAAATTTGATACACGCGGAGAATCCCGAGAAAAGCGCAATTGAGCAATGCTCCGGAAAGCAGCGCGGAAACAACTGAAGGCGCTTCACTATGCGCGTCCGGCAGCCAAGTGTGAAACGGCGCGATACCCATTTTTGTACCGTAACCGACAAATAAAAGAAGAAATGCTGCTTTTAGCCAGGGAATATTCATCCCAGCAGCGTGCGCGATCATTTTGCCTAAAAGCAAGTCTGAATGATTATTATTAGCAACCGCCAGGAAAAAAATACCAAGCAGAGCCATGGCAATCCCCACAGAACAAATTAAAAGATATTTCCAAGTTGCTTCCAAAGAACGTTTAGTTCGATGAAAATAGATTAAAGGCGCGCTGGCCAAAGTGGTTGCTTCTACGCCAACCCATAATACTGCCAAATGCTGGCTGGCAATAACAATTGTCATGGTTGTCAGAAACAATAAAAAACATCCGCTAAAAACCGCCTCCCTGGAGAAAATTTGCGGCTTTTCCGCTTCATCCAGATGCTCCAGGCTTTCATCAGCTAAATACCTGACTGCGTAAACCGAAGCTCCGAAAAACAAGATACTGGTAATAGTTAAAAATATAATGCTCACATTATCAAACATAAACCATCCGGCTAAAGCCGGATTTGACCTTTTAAGCCAAGTCAAACAGGTTAAAGCCAGATGCGCTCCGGAGCAAACAACAATCAAATTACGGCGGACAAAATCATTGCGGATAAGAAATAAAGCCAGACCACTGAATAAAGGAATTATTATTAATAATATATTAATCATCTTATATGTCCTGCTTTGATATTATTGAATCTTTAAGCTCTGATAATTTTTGAGTATCAATATGGTCAAACTCCCGGCTTATATGAAATATGGCAATACCCATAACAAACACTGCCACAAAAATATCCAGCAAAATCGCTAACTCCACCAATAAGGACTGTTCACTTAAGAAAGCCGCGCCAAAAAGATAAATCCCGTTTTCCAGTAAAAGATAACCAATAACCTGAGTGATTGCTTTCATTCGGCTGACAATTATAAATGCTCCGGTAAAAAATGTGGCGAAAGAAACCGGGGCAGCCAAATGGGAAACAAGCGGTTTGGTGTACACTAACCGCGTACTTAACCAAAAAGACAGCGCGAAGATCATTACCCCGATCAGCAAAGAAAGCGGATATCCGCCAACCGGCTCAACTTCTTTTTTAATATTAGCTTCCTGTACCGCTCGGAACAATAACCAGGGAAATACAAATCCTTTTAAAATAATACTCAGCGAGGCGGAAATAACCATCCCGGGTAAAATTAAATGAAAATCATTTAGCAACGGCATGCATCCAATCAAAATGCCCTGACCGGCAACTATCCTAATACAGGTGCGAATCCGGCTTGACGAAAGCATCATCAGATTCATCAGTAAAACAATAATAACAACAAAATCACCTAAGTTATTCATTCATTACCTCATGGAAATTATTAACGCTACAATCGCTAATGCCAAAGCGACAATTAAAAAATGCGGAACTTTTAATAAGCGCAGCCTGGCCAGAGTAGATTCAACAATGCCGACAATAACCGCGAGCAAAATCATGCCTAAGATAAAAACCACGCTGGCAGTCACTTGTCCGCAGGAATATCCTTTTAAAAATATCCCGACCAGCAATGTTCCGAAAAGCCAAAATTTAATCCCTGCCGAGTACATAATATAGGCAAAATCAACCCCGCCATGATCCAGTACCATAACTTCATGAATCATGGTTAACTCTAAATGCGTATTCGGATCATCTACCGGAATCCGCGAATTCTCAGCTAAAAAAACAATGAACAGCGCGCCTAAAACCAAAATAATTAAAGGATCATATGTTACCCAGGAAGACATTCGGGCATTGGAGAATATCCCGGATAAGGAACTCTGTCCGGTTATCCGGGTTAAAACCGCTAAACTTAAAAATAAAGCCGGCTCAACAAACATGGCAAACTGAACTTCCCGGCTAGCTCCCATGCCTTCAAAACTTGAACCAGTATCCAGCGCCGCAAGCACAGTAAAAAAACGCGCCAAGCCTAACAAATAAATAAATAAAACAATATCGCCGTCAAAAGAAATAAGCGCCGGCTGTCCGGCAAAAGGAATCAATAATAAAGCGGTTAACACAGCGCTTAAACTAACAATCGGGCCGGCAATAAAAAACTTGCTGGTTGTCGTACTGTATACCGCCCCCTTTCGCAGTAATTTAAAAATATCATAATACAGCTGGAGTAAAGGGCTGCCTTTTCTTCCGGCAAAAAAAGCTTTTGTCCGGTTAATCACGCCAAACAAAAATGGCGAAAGGATTAAAATTAAAATAAACTGGGCGATCTTTAAATACATTGCTATAATTTCCAAATAAACAGGGCTAAAAGCGTAAATAGAATATATAAAATATAAATCTGCAGCTGTCCATGCTGAACCCAAGTCAATTTTTCCGTTAAATCATGAACTGATTTAAGCATGGGATTAAACACTTTCTCACTGAATAAATCCGCGGTTTCGGTTTTAAACCCGAAACTATCCGGAAAGTATTCATTTATTTTAGACGCGTGTTTTTTTGTTCTTAAAATCCCTTTGAAAAAATTAACAATCGGCTGAGCAAACGATGAAGCGGTATATTGCATCTTAGGACTAGGTTTCGCGTAGCCACAATCCCAAGTAAGCGCGCTCTCAATCCTCCGGCCTCTAAGCAACAGCCAGCGGATAAAAACTAATAATAAAATAAAACCATACAACAACAATGATCCGCTAACAATATAGCGCAAGGGCTGGATTACTTCCGCTAGCGTATACTCAATCATCATCTGGGTTCCGCTGACTTCAGCTATAATCACGGCAAAACCATTTACCATAAAAGGAGCGGCCAGCCCAATAAAGAAACAGCAAAAAGCAAGAATCAGCATTGAAATCCGCATTAAAATTCCCGGGTCACGCGCTTCCAAAGAAAGCACGCTTCTCGGTTGACCTAAAAAAATAATTCCAAATACTTTAGTAAAACAAGCCACAGCTACCGCGCCAATCAAGGCTAAAGCCGCTATAATTCCCAGCGAAACAAAAACTATTGATCCCGCGCCTAATATGCCTTTAAACGCGGCCAAATAAATCAAAAATTCACTGATAAAACCATTTAATGGCGGCAGACCGCAAATCGCGGCTGCTCCAATCAGAAAACTAATTCCGGTTATCGGCATCTTTTTAAACAGTCCTCCCAAAACATCCATTTCCATGGTCTGAGTTTTATCTAAAACAGCGCCTGCCCCTAAAAAAAGCAATGCTTTAAAAAACGCGTGATTAATCACATGCAATAAACTTCCGCTAAATCCCAGCACCATTAAAACCGGATTATGCGTACTCATCCCTAATATCCCTACGCCCATGCCAATAGAAATAATCCCGATATTTTCAATACTCGAGTAGGCCAAGAGCCGTTTAAGATCATGCTGCGCCAGAGCAAATAAAATGCCTAGAATTCCGGAGATAATTCCCATAGCAATAAGCAGATATCCCCACCAGGAACACGGCATTCCCAAAAAAGTTAAAATCCGGATTAAGCCATAAATTCCGGTCTTACTCATTACCCCGGACAAAACCGCGGCCACATTGTTAGGAGCAGCGGGATATGTTTCCGGAAGCCAAATATGCATGGGCATAAAACCGGATTTTGTCCCAAAGCCAATCAACGCGCAAAGAAAAATTATTGAAGGCATAAAACCAGAAGGCGCGATTTTCCACGAACTAAAATCAAATGAACCGCTGCTGTTTCCCAATAAACCAAACATCACCAACAAAAACAGTGTTCCAATATGAGTAGCAATTAAATAAATTAATCCTGCTTTGGCAACTGCTTTTTTCTCGCCTGCAAACACTACCAGAAAAAAGGAACTAATCGCCATCATTTCCCAGGCTAATAAAAAAAGAATCGCGTTGCGGGCAAGCACAATAAACACCATGCTGGCAATAAGCAAATTAAAAAACAACCATAAACTCCCAATATTTTTCTTTCCGGAATAGCAGCGTAAAGACTCCATCCCATATAAAGCCGATAGAGCCGATACAATGAAAATCAAAAATAAAAATAATATGCCCAGATTATCCATAGCAAGAGATAAAGAACCATAGGGAACAGTCCAAGGGATGGTTAACACTGCTGAAGCAGGATTATTATAAACAATAAATAGAGAAATTAGCCCAACAATACATCCGCTGATCGCGCCCAAAGCACCAATAAAGTTCGCTGGTTTAAAAAACCGATTTAAGCATAGCGCGAGCAATCCGCTGACAATTAATATAGTTAATGAATAAAATACAATCTGCATCTTATTTTTATTTCCTTAAAATTGCTTTACTTTATTTATATACCTAAAAGCTGTTCAGTTTTTTCAATTTCACTTAAAATAACCTCGCGGGAAGATTGATTGACCAGAGCTTCTTTTACCCGCGTATTTTGCAGAATATAAGCGATTCGCGAAATCATTTTAAGATGACTTCTTACTGTCGGGCTGATTAATGTAAATAAGCAATTAACCGGCTTGCCGTCTATCGCACCATAATCAACTGGTTTTTCCAAAAAACAGATGGAAACAAGAGCGTAAGGAATATGGCTGACAACCGGATAGCGCGCGTGAGGAATGGCAATACCATCGCCAAACCCGGTTGAACCTAATTCCTCTCTTACCAGCATCGCGTCTAACAAGTCTGCTCTCTTAACATCATCCGGTAAATTAAAAAGCTCAATAACCGCGCTTAACAATAACTTTTTATCGCCGCCTTCAATGCGATAATGGATCCCGCCTTTTTTAATTGTTTCGGTTAAGGAAAGCTCAGGAACGCTATTATCAGCGTCATGAAGTACGCCCTGAGAAATATTCATTTTATGCGCTGTAGCCCAATCAAGTATTTCTATGCGATTAAATCGATACTGGTCATTAATCCGATAAAAAGGAATACTTTGCTGCTTAACCCAGCGATAAATCGTTCTTTCCGTAACACTTAATAATTTGGATAGATCCTTTACGCTTAATTGCATTTTAAACTCCAGATTTATTTTAATTAGCCTTTTATTTAATTCATTCAGCAATATGATATATTATGACATTCAAACACTAATGTCAACTTTTATCACACAATTGCGACAATAGCACTGCATTTCACTTATCTTTTTAGGGAAAATATGTTTAATTAATGGATTACTCTAAAATAAGTTATATTTACTATTTTTAGCATATGCTCCTAAAAAAAAATAAAGGAGACTGTATACAAAACAACAGTCTCCTTTATTTAATTATCCAAATAATATTTCTATAATAAAAATATTATTTCACTGTTCCATTTGGACCGTTCGGCGAAGCAATTCCGCTGCCATCAGGAATACCATCACCAGAATTTGGAGCAGGCCCAACAGAACCATCATCTCCAGCAAACACAATGCCATTACTCATAAACACAACTGCTGCCAATAAAAACACTACCAAAAACTTTTTCATAAAACCCTCCTTTCTATAATTATCCTAAGCCTTGTGTAAAATTCATAACCATCTATAATTAAATAAGTTACATAACTTATTTTCTTGCAATTCCCTCCATTAATGATATAATGTAACTAGTTCAATCACAAACAGTTACAACAAAAATG
>Ga0180007_10005116_pt1 | contig 13496 bp, 10 predicted proteins | sample MM_PC_MetaG_FD_121122 | JGI IMG/M metagenome (GOLD analysis project Ga0180007, IMG submission 121122) | Groundwater microbial communities from the Aspo Hard Rock Laboratory (HRL) deep subsurface site, Sweden - MM_PC_MetaG | ecosystem: Environmental > Aquatic > Deep subsurface > Groundwater... | reverse complement strand
CCATCTGAGGTCACAACGTGACCGGAACGTGAATCCAGGGCCTTCGCTCTGGGGCAACGCCCAAGGCCTGGGGATGGCTCAACTCACAAGGAATGCTTGTCGGTTCGCCCTGCGAGAAAGTTGTAGGTTGTCTTCGCTTTCGGCCATGTTCAACTTGAGGTGTCCAATGCGAGTTGAGAGTTTTTCATATGCAAGGCGTGCTAATGGCTGCTAACTCTCTCACTTGGCACCGGCTGCCCATCGTCAGTCTTTGTGAAGCACATGTTGATTGCGTGAACCGCACGGCCCATGTCGTTAACGAACCTACGCCCTTCAAGATGCTACGAACGACAAACGTTCGCGATGGATACATTGACACCGAGAATGTTCGATATGTGACCGAAGAGACCTATAAGAAATGGACTAGACGGCTTGTCCCGAAACGGGGCGACATCATCTTGACACGAGAGGCGCCGCTTGGAAATGTCGGAAAAATCCGTACTGATGACCTGGTTTTTCTAGGGCAGCGTCTCTATCATTTCCGGCCAGATCCGAAGAGACTCAACGCAGATTTCTTGCTCTACTCGTTTTTAGGAGACGATCTGCAAAGCCAAATCAAGGGTTTTGGTTCGGGATCAACGGTCGAACACATGAGGCTGGAGGATATACCCAGTCTGGAACTGAACGTTCCCCCGCTACCCGTCCAACAACGCATCGCATCTATCCTGTCCGCCTACGACGACCTGATCGAGAACAACCAGCGCCGCATCAAGATCCTGGAAGAGATGGCCCGCTCCCTCTATCGCGAGTGGTTCGTCTACTTCCGCTTCCCCGGTCACGAGAACCACCCCCGCGTCCCTTCGCCCCTGGGCGAAATCCCGAAGGGCTGGGAGGTGAGAAAGTTGGCGGACTTTGTAACGACCAAGTATGGCTATACAGAATCAAGCAACACGAACCCGGTCGGCCCGAAGTATTTGCGTGGGATGGACATCAATAAGAACTCCTTCATTGATTGGTCGGAAGTGCCCTATTGCCCTATTGAGTCGCAGGACTTCGACGCATATCGATTACGCATTGGTGACGTTCTGGTAATACGTATGGCTGACCCCGGCAAGGTCGGGATAGTTGAACAAGAGGTCGCTGCAGTCTTCGCCTCTTACCTTATTCGAGTAACCCCGAAGGGAAACCGTTTGACTCCGTATTTCCTTTTCTATCTCATGGAGTCGGCTGAGTACTACGCATTCATCACTGGCGCTTCCACAGGAACCACCCGCAAGAGCGCGAGTGCAGGCGTCATCGCCGAATACCAATTTTTCCTTCCGCCACAAAACCTCGTGCAGCAATTCGAGGAAAAAGTGAGTGAAATTCGCTCTCTCTTGAATACGTTACTGAAACAAACCATTAACCTCCGTAGCACCCGCGATCTCCTTCTCCCGCGCTTGCTTTCCGGCCAGATCGACGTGGAGGCTATCTAATCCCATGACACCGCACGCCTACACCGAAGACCAGTTGTGCGAGCAGCCCGCTGTGCAACTGTTCGCGCAGTTGGGGTGGCAGACGGTGTCGGCCATGGAGGAGGCCTTCGGCGAGGGCGGCCTGCTGGGGCGCGAGACCCGCGGCGAGGTGGTCCTCGTGGCGCGGCTGCGGGCGGCGCTTGTGCGGTTGAACCCGGCGCTTCCGGCGTCGGCGATTGAGGCCGCCGTGGACGAGCTCACCCGCGACCGCTCGGCGATGAGCCTGGAGGCGGCCAACCGCGAGGTGTACCAGGCGATGAAGGACGGCATCGCGGTGTCACTGCCCGACCGCGAGCACGGCGGGCAAAAGACCGTGCGCCTTCGTGTAGTCGCCTGGGAGACGCCCGAGCACAACGACTGGCTGCTGGTCAGCCAGTTCAGCGTGACCGGGGAACTGTACACGTGCCGGCCGGACCTGGTGGGCTTCGTCAACGGGCTGCCGTGGGTGGTCCTCGAGTTGAAGAAGCCCGGCGTTGCTGCGCGCGCTGGGTATGACGAGAACATCACCCACTACAAGCGGCAGATCCCGAAACTGTTCTGGACCAACGCGCTGTGCATCGTCAGCAACGGCACCGACAGCCGCGTGGGCTCGCTCACCGCGAACTGGGAGCGGTACTTCGAGTGGAAGCGCGTGGCGCGCGAGGACGAGCCGCGACGGGTGTCCCTGGAGGTCATGCTGCGGGGCTGCTGCGAGCCGGCACGCCTGCTGGACCTGGTCGAGAACTTCACGCTGTTCTCCGAGCACAAGACCGGGCTCGTGAAGATCGTGGGGCAGAACCACCAGTTCCTGGGGGTCAACAACGCCATCGCGTCGATGCTGGAGGCGCGCCGGATGGGCCACGGCCGCGCGGGCGTCTTCTGGCAGACCCAGGGCAGCGGCAAGAGCTTTTCCATGGTCTTCTTCGCGCAGAAGGTGCTGCGGAAGGTGCCCGGCAACTGGACCTTCGTGGTGGTGACCGACCGCGTGGAGCTCGACGAGCAGATCGCCACGACGTTCAAGGCCGTGGGCGCCGTGAGCAAGACCGAGAGCGACGAGTGCCACGCCAAGAGCGGGGCGAACCTGCGCGAACTGCTGCGGGGCAACCACCGGTACGTGTTCACGCTGGTGCACAAATTCCAGACGCCCGAGGTCCTGTGCGACCGGCCTGACGTCATCGTGCTCACCGACGAGGCGCACCGCAGCCAGTACGACACCCTGGCGATGAACATGCGCGCGGCGCTGCCCAACGCGCTGTTCCTGGCGTTCACGGGTACGCCGCTGATCGCGGGCGAGGAGCGCACGCGGGAGGTCTTCGGCGACTACGTGTCGATCTACGACTTCCAGCAGTCCGTGGAGGACGGCGCCACGGTGCCGCTGTTCTACGAGAATCGCACGCCCGAACTGCAACTGACCAACCTGACGCTCAACGACGACCTCTACGAACTGATCGAGGCCGCCGAGCTGGACCCGGAGCAGGAGGCGAAGCTTGAGCGGGAGCTCTCCGGGCAGTACCACCTGATCACGCGGGACGACCGCCTCGAGACGGTGGCGCGCGACGTGGTGAGCCACTTCCTGGGCCGCGGGTTCGCCGGCAAGGCCATGGTGGTGAGCATCGACAAGGCCACCGCGCTGAAGATGCACGACAAGGTGAAGAAGCACTGGAACGCCGAGCTCGAGCGCGTCAAGCGCGAGCTGGCGCGGATGATCTTCGTGACCGAGAATCAGGCGCACACGGAGGCCAACCGCGAGCAGGTGGCCGACCTGAAACGGCGCCTGGACCTGCTGACGACCACCGACTTCGCGCTGGTGGTATCGCCCGGGCAGAACGAGATCGCCCAGATGCGGGCCCTGGGGCTCGACATTGAGCCGCACCGCCGGCGCATGAACGAGTCCCAGCCGCCGCTTTCCGAGCGTTTCAAGGACACAGGGGACCCCTTGCGGCTGGTGTTCGTGTGCGCGATGTGGCTCACCGGGTTCGACGCGCCGGGCTGCTCGACGATCTACCTGGACAAGCCCATGCGCAACCACAGTCTGATGCAGGCCATCGCGCGGGCCAACCGCGTGGTCCCGGGCAAGCACAGCGGCGTGATCGTGGACTACGCCAACGTGTTCGCGTCCCTGGAGCGCGCGCTGGCCATCTATGGCGCGGGCACCGGCGGCCAGCGTCCGGTGAAGGACAAGAAGCTGCTGGCCGATGCCCTGCGTGACGCGGTCGCGGAGGCCACGGCCTTCTGCGCCGCGGAGGGCGTGCGCCTGGAGGTCATCGAGCAGGCTGCCGATGGTCTGGCGCGGCTGCAGGCAATCGAGGACGGCATCGACCGGTTGATCTCGCCGGATCCGCTGCGCCGGGAGTTTCTCGGGCACGAGCGCCTGGTGGGCACGCTGTATCGCGCGGTGAAGCCGGACGTGTCCGCGCTGGAGTTCACCGGGCGGGCCGCGTGCCTGGCGACGCTGGCCCAGGCCATCCGCACGAAGTTGAACCCGGATCCGCCGGACATCTCGCCAGTGATGCGCAGCATCACCGAGCTGCTCGACGACTCCATCGTGGGCATCACCGTGCGCGAGAAGGGGCCGGCGCCGCTGGATCTGTCGAAGATCAACTTCGTGGCGCTGGCGGCAAACTTCAAGAAGTCAAAGCACCGCAACACCGATCTGGAGGTCCTCAAGGCGGCCATCCGCGTCCAGCTGGAACGGATGATCCGCCTCAACCGCACGCGGGCGGACTTCGGCGTGAAGTTTGAGGAGTTGATCGAGAGCTACAACGCCGGCAGCCGCAGCATCGAGGAGTTGTACCAGGAGCTGGTGCAACTGAGCAACAGCTTGAGCGACGAGCAGCAGCGGCACGTGCGCGAGAACATGACCGAGGAGGAGCTGGTCATCTTCGACATCCTCACGCGGCCCGCGCCCGAGTTGAGCACCGACGAGCGCGCCGAGGTCAAGAAGGTCTCCCGCATGCTCCTGGAGAAGCTGCGCGAGCTGCTCGTGCTGAACTGGCGCCAGAAGGCCAGCGCCCGCTCCCGCCTGAAGCTGGCCATCGAGGACACCCTCGACGCCGGCCTCCCTCGCGCCTACTCCCCGGAGCTCTACCACCAGAAGGTCACCGCCGTCTTCGAGCACGTGTACGAGAGCTACCCCGAGAAGGGCGCCGGCGTGTACGCGACCGGGTGAGGGGGGGGGAGATCAGGTGGAGAGAAGGTAGACGGCAAACACACTGTTTGTGATTTGCGTTTGTTGGAGTTTCGCGAATGCGCGAAACTGCTTTGATCAGTCTGACGGCGGTAAATCGAATAGGCCAACACTTTTTGATATTGCTTTGACAAGGTCACTATCGGCACCATTTGGATAGCAAACTTCGACACGATCACGCAGCGAGAAAAGCCTTTTGTTTGCAGTACGCACGAGTTGTCCATAAGTGCATGCCGTTACAACGCCCCGTTCCCCAATACGCCTCTGAGAAGAACGAACATGATCAACCTTGTGACCTATAACAAAGGCGTTCACGCGAGGGGTCCCATCAATTTCTTGTGAGTTTATTATCTCTTCGACATACTCATCAGCCTGCTGCATTTCAGTTCGTCCGATTGTCGAAGCGCCTCTTTTTAATTCAAGGAGTAGGATCTTGTCAAGTGATACCAGTCCCTCCTCGGTCACATCTTCTATACCAGTCGCCGAAATAGTGGCATCCATTAGAATAACGAGATCTGGTCTTTTTTGTGGGTTTTGGATGCTATCTTTAGAAATACGTTTACCGACTAGTTTCGATAGTACTGTCCTTAGCGTTACATTAGAGAGGTAATGCGGAGAGTCATATTCTGGACCAAAGAGCCAACGTGCCTGTGTAACGAGAGGGTGGAGTGTGTGAAGTTCATCAACATTTGGGTCCACGCTGAGGCGTTCGATCGCTTCAACGATGCGGATGCGTCGCCCAATTTCATCGAGAACCGTTAGTGCATCCCTTACGGTCCAATCATCGAGAAGTCTGTTTAGCCCTTCGAGGTCATCTGGGGCCATCGTGCTCAGTTTTTTAATTAGCGCCTGTCCTGACCGTGAGTCTTCGAGTTTGATCAGTGCATCAACAGCGGCTTCCAATACCTCTGAGGTAACGAAAGGCTGTGCCTCGGTGACCTCTCTTGCAAATTCTGCAACTTCAAGGCGAGCCAGCGGAGTCAATGCCCTAACTTGCTCTCGCTTGGACTCAATCACCTCTTGAGTTCGCTCTTCGACCCGTTGGGCCATCAATTCTCTGAGGATTTCATTGACTGCTTGCTCTGAAGCTTCAAAAAGGGATTGCGTTAGAGTTGATGTTCTAAAGCCAGACCAATCCTCCTTTACATGGTCGTGGATCCCATCAAGGTTGACGATGAATGTAAGTCGTTTTGCCTCCTTGGTGCGGCCATCGAGCATAGAATTTTGCCCGATGTTCCAACTCGGTGTTCCGACAAGTCGCTTACCAACCCAGAATGCAACACCATGCTGAAACTTCGTTCGAGCAGTATCACCGGAGTTGAGTACGTAGACTTCGCCTTGATGGTCACCTGAATAGGTGAAATTTTTATGTAGGATTAGGCCGGTATGGTCGAGTAGCTCAAGTGTCTCCCCGTTGACTCGCAATACGAACTCAGGATCGTACATAAAGCGCGCGGACAGTATTTCCAGCATATCGGCCGGCCTGGGGAGGGTTCGCACGATTTTACCACGCAATATGGTGCCATGAGAATTCGACGGTGAAACCGACGTCTTGTCTATTTTGAATGGGTTTGTACCTGCACTCTCTTCGACTCGGAATGTTACGCATTTTCCGTTTTTTGTAGTGATAACATCAAACTCATTACAGAAGCAGAACATAGCATGCCGACCCACGCCGTTACGCCCGTATGCGCGCCTAGGCTGACGATTTACACCTGGTGGAAATTCGACTCCAGACCCCTGATGAGTCAAACGGTTGTAGGCGAGGGTTCGCCAACGCTTGTCGAACTCTTCTTCTGTCATGCCGACACCATTGTCAGAGACCACCAGAAGCCCGCCTTCTTCAAGCGGGATTGTGATCTCAACCAAACAAGCGCCCGCATCCCAACAGTTTGCGACGAGTTCAGTTAATGCAATGTCAGGCTGGCCTACAACAGACGTGTGAGTCCGGAAAAAGTAATTTTCTTCAAAAAGAGGTAGTTGACCTGACAGCATCTGACAACTCCGATTAAATCACCACCACACCTTCACCGGGCAGTGGTCCGAAATGCAGTTTCCCCAGTTTTCCAGGATCGCCTCGTACCGCGCGAACTGGAAGTCCAACTTCTTCCCCGGCGTCACCTTCTTGGGCACCGGGGTGGCGCCGTCGTCCTCGAAGTGGGTGAGCGTCACCTCGCGGGGGAGCAGCTCGCCGGTGGAGCCGAGCTTGTCGTAGCCCAGGCCGGCGCGCTCGATGTGGGTCTTCATGACGCGGGCGGCCAGTGCCTTCGACACCAGTAGGTAGTCGATCTGTTGCACGCGGCCCTTGGCGCGCCAGTAATTGGTCCAGCGGTCGTCCTCGGGGCGGGTGCGGTCGAGCACGTCCACCAGCAGCCGGGAAGAGAGCAGAGGGCTCAACCAGGGGCTCTGCTCGGTGTCGTTGAAGTTGCCGAACTTCTTCTCGGGCACGTACCCCTGCGTGGCCACCTCACCTGCCTCGTTGGCCAACTTCTTACTCTGGTCCCCTGGGTAGGTCCCGACGAATCGATACCGCAGGAAGAAGTTGTTAGCGTTGAAAGTAGCGAGCGTGGTCATGGTTAATCGATTAACTACAGCCAGGAAAATAGGACAGCTATGGATTACATGAAAAATTCGATGGAATGCATCTATTCCAAATCTGATAGCCACAGTAATCGACACATGACTGTGTTCCTGCGACGATAGGCCCAGTTGGTGTGTTGCAGTGAACTTCACAGGCGCGACTTGCACCCAAAGTAGTGCAGGAATCACCTTCTCCCGTGCATATGGGTGCAGCGCAATCAAGTGGGCCCCAGCCCTCAAAAAATGATACAGTACAGTTAATTTGTTGACGGCAGTTCATGGACGACTGATATATGCCACCATCAAGACATTCATACTGCGTTGGGGTAGTACTAGGATTACTGCATGGTGAAAATAGATTTGTGCAATCCATTTGTGTTTGACAGGTGCCCCATTGACCAGAGATGCAACTTTGAATACCCATAATCAGGGCATGATCACCGTCGACGCAGGGTGATGGGAGGTCTTGGCCACACTGAATCCAACACCTGCGTTTTTCGTTAATGCTACAGACTTGGCCTGTCGGAATACATGCAGGATACCCTGAGTAGCCAATCTGACAAACGTTGCATTCTGTTCCGGAATAGCCAGTATTACAGATGCATTGACCATCAATTTGACATGTTCCATGTCCATTGCACCCATTCGGACATGTGCAGGTGTCGTCGGTGCCGGGGGGATTCTCAGTGCACCCTATTGAGCAAGCCGGCGACACTGGTTCGTAATTACCGTTCTCACAATAGTAAAGATTATTGGGATCTTGGCCAATTGCAAGTTGCCCGCAATAATGGCCATTTTGACTGCTGGGGCAAGCATTACTTGAACAATCGGATGGACATGATTCGGAACTCTCAAATTCATTTTGACATATGTCATCTCCACACCAGCCAGTTGATTCGCCGTCAACTAGATGACATGTTTCATCACATATTTTGCAGCTTTGAATCCCATAGTCACATGAGTAATTGGTAAGCCCAATATAATCACACTCTTCCAAATCTTGTCGAATTCCATCGTGGCATAAATCTGAATAACATAAAGGTTCGCGTACCGGCGTCGAGCTATCCCAACAATAATTGGGTTCAAACGAAATTCTATTGTAATTATAAACCATATCTCTTTGCAATCTGGTATCATCATGACAAACGTGATCATTGCCGTCACCGGTGAATCCATAAGTGGTTCGGCAACAACTCTCACCGCTCGAAACTTCATAATCATTATCGGAAAAATCGGGACTAGTAGGACATGTGCCAGAGACTGGCAAATTGTACGATCGATTTTTATAAATATCGGAACAAGTGAATGCCATCGTGCCCTCACCAGGGCATCTTCCGTGATTGCAAAAAGATAATATCTTCAGAATGTAACAGGCGTTTGATGTTCCCCCAATGACCAAAGATTTCGTTGCGCTATGAGTTGCACTGTCGATAGGCTCAAAAATGGGGCCTGCCCAGATTTCGAACTGATGCACAAATGAGCCAGGGGAACACTGAGAACCGGACTTCTCATTGTGAAGCAATTCATTTGCAAGCAAAATTAGTCTTGAGGTTTCCAGATATTGTTGAATTTCAAGATTTGCAGTCAAGTGCTTTGCTGCGTCATTTATAATTCCGATCTCAATTATTCGATTATCTAAATCAGTAGAGTCTTGTGTTTCTGATAACCACTCTTGTTGAATAAGCGAATGCCCTCCAGCAATGATAGCTATTGAAGTACCATTTGCGGTATGAAATCTAACATCAACTTCGACCCCGTCATTGTCGGCATCAACTTGGTTCTGCTCAGGTGGCACGGACTTTCTGGCTGTTTCAAAGTAAACAATTCCATTTGCATTCTCGAAGTGCCCACGGATTCCCACAATTGGGTCGAGTGATTCAAGGACAAGGTTACCTTCAGGCAATTTTTGAGACTTTGGCGTCTCGGATTGACACCCGAAAAAGCTAATGATGAATATGAATGATATGCAGGCGCCTGAGAGTAAACCACATTTTATTGGCATTGAGAGCTCCTCGAAATCATGCAAGAATGAAAGCCGTTTGATAAACATATCGTGCGGGGTTTTAGGACATAGTTAATTATATATTTTGAACAAGACATCTCCGCGCAGACAGTAAAAATTCTATAGGTAATCGCGAGCGTTGGCATGGACGAAAACCGCTCCGGACAGGGTAAAAACGGGACAAGGACAGCATTGTGGAAAACCCGGCACATGTCAATGGGGGAAAATAACGCCATATTTTCGCGCATGGTTTATGGCGCGGTGGAAGACGTTGAAATGATTGGTGTTTCGGCGCAACGGAGACGGGCAAAAAGTGAAAAAATGCAATGGACGGATTGGGCTTGATCAATGCACCGCAACCGTGCGCATCATTGGGGCGCAGTGATGGTGAGGTCGACTGGGACCGACTCAACCGTTACGCCGTCACAGACGGTCTTGACAACGATGTCAACGGAACCAGGATCCGGGCCTGGAGAATATGTGCTGGTCAAGATATTCTTCGAGTCGGACGGCACGATGGCGGCGGATAGGAACCCGGCAGAGAGTGCGGCGTTGCCATCTTTTCGACGAAGTTCGAATTCGTAGGTTTGTTCAGCCGATGGTTGAGAGCCAGTCTCGGACTGTTCTTCCAGGCGCGGCACGGCAGTCAGTTGGAGGCTGGCGGTTTTATCACCAGGCGAGAAGATTCTGGGGCCTGTGGTTGAGAGCAGGATCATGTCTGGGCAAACACGCTCGAAGCTTATGAAATCGTCAATAATATTCTTTTTATACTCCACAAGGACTTGAACTGGTCCGGGAAAAAGATCAGATTTCACGAAAAAGTATGCTTCTTTTTCCTGGTTCAACTCAAGGGTTGCGGTGCGAGGTGTTTCGGTTTTCGAGATGTAAGGGATTACACCTCGGGAGACATATACCGTCAAGGTTTTGTTCGCCGGGTCCACGACAAATTCACTATCCTCACTGGATAGTTTGACCGTCACTTTCCGGAGTGAGGTACCATCCGCAGCAACGGCGCACGGACTTGGATCGCAGGTGACGACGAGTTCCTTTCCGAGTGTCTTGTCCTCTTCCTTAAGGTAGTCACAGCCAAATATCCAAGACAGTGGGATAAACACAAGTAATACATTTGCGAATTTCATAGATACACCTATTTCTTTTCAAAAAGAGTGGTTGCGCTTCTGTATGCTTTTTCAATAAATAGGAAAAGATCCAAGTCCAGACTAATACTTATTATGGGCGCAACTCCATAATTGTTTCTTCCAGTTGTATTTTGCAGGTCGTTCCGCTTGAAGATAATCCCCCCAATGCTAATGCGGCCGTATTTAAATATACGGTAGCCAACCCCGAGGAGTACACCTTTGTTTGCGAGAATACCCTCATATCGAACGAAATTTTCCTTTTTGTCAACCTTCAAATCCTCTAGAGTAAGGCCCATGAAAACGGAAAACCTTCTATTAAAATCATACCAAGGTATGTCACCGTCTTTGTTTGTGGGTGAAAAGTTGAAATGTACTGCAAATGACGTGAAGTGCTGAAAGTAGTCATTTCTATAGACGCCAACTCCTGCCCCAACATCGAAACCAAGGTAATGACTCATCAATGGACTTTCCCGGGGGATCTCAATAATTATATTATTATGACTGGTGCCAATATAATTTATACTCAAGCATGTCTTGTTGTTGTTCCCTTTAATTAGAATTTTAAACGTTTTGCCATCCCCCGTCAGTTTTTTCCAAGAATATGTGTTTGTCTTATTATCTTTCGAACCAGTACTGCAACCGTCCTCTGGTTCATTAAAAGAGAGAACTTCAACCGCACTCGCGCCTTCCATGAGTGGGCCTGTAATAAAATAATCACTTCCAATAGGAATCGATCCGGATAAATACTTCCCATTAGGATCATAAGTCAATGTTTGAAGGGCATTTCCCTTCGATTGGCTCTTTTCTTGCTCCCCGGTTTGGGCTTGCTTGACCATGTGTTCTATGGTTATATTTTTTACACATTCGGTTGTTGGTGGTTTCGGCGGGGTGGGTGTGGCTTCCGGAGGTGGCAAAACACTGGGTGGCGGCTCCGTTGCATATGCATTATTACTTGAAATTAAAATGATTAGACAAAAATTAAAAAATTTCAGTTTCCACAAGCTTTTCATGCTGACAACTCCTTTAATCATTCTCATTCGGTGAATAATCGTCCGGATATCGACCATCCATTTTATTTTGGTATATGTCTCGGATGAAGGACAAATGCAGCGGTAGCATTTGCCGCCATTCGACAAAGCTGCCAATCTCCCGACGCCTGATGGCGTGGATGGCGTTTCGCCGATTTTGCACCAGGGCGACGTAGGGATCCCAGTCTCGAAACGACACGATGTGATACCCCGCGACCGGTGCAGGATTCCAAACACTCTTCGCACAGAAGTCGCGCAGGTCTTCGAAGCGAGTCTGCTCTGCATCCTTGACCAGGTTCTTTTTGTCCCGTCTGGCGTTGGGATCTTTCTTGTACGCGTCATCGTAGGTGATCAGCAGCAGTTGCATGGCACCTTCGACGAGAGCGCCAAGATTGACCCATGCCAGGATCAAATCGCCTTCGCTTTCGCAGGTAAGCCATCGTGACAAGCTCAACGCCAAAGAGCTCTGATAGGCGAGGCCGGCATCATCCAGCCGTCTTTGTATTGCGGCCGGAGCCCAACCATGTCCGTTGCTCAACAAATCGACAGTGCTTAGTGTCAGGTTGGCGATACGCCTGCAGATATCCTCGGCAGACAAACCGGCGAGGTCAGTGTCTATCAGGGTACTCTGAAAATCGTCAAACATTTTTCCAAGGGCTCCGGACAAAGTCGTAATACTGATAAAACAATGGCCCTGAGTGTCAACGGATAAAAAACGCCATATATTTGCATCTGTGTCTTGGCGTTTTTTGTTCTGCGCATAACTCTTCGAAATGATTGACTTATTCGGGGCGCTGGTGAAGGTGAAAAAAGTTTTTGACGGGTGCGCGAAAGGACGAAGAAATGGAAAAGGAGCGTTCGCGGGCGGTGCAGAATGGGAGCGATAATCGGGGGGCTCACGCCTCTTTCAGCAGGACCGCGCCAAGCTCCTCACAGTCATGTATTTTTGATTTCCATTTCTGGTGGCCTGGCTCGTTCGATCTGCTGAAGGACCGCCTTCTGATAGTTCTCCTTGGAGATTCTGTGACTGTAGTGGGTGAGCGGCAACAGGATGCGCCTTCAGGTGTTCAAGCAGGCGTTTTGACTGAGTCTCTGGGTGGTCCTTGATGACATCCGTCATGTACGCTCCCCAGAATTCGGTGCCCGAGAAGGCGAAACGAATCTTGAAATCGTTGGCGACCGGACTGGGATCGTGGAAGTTGCGGAATGGCTCGCTGGCCAGAGAGCGGGCAGCGACGTTCAGTCCCACCATGACGACTCCGGGGTTCAACGTTTCAAGCAGCGAAGGGTTCCGGTGTTCGCTGAGAACACTCAAATCACCCATGTTGGACTTGGGTGAACCTGAAGAGGGTGCCCACACAGCCCAACTGGCGTAGGCACCGTGTCTACGCCGAATGAGTTCAAAATGAGCAGCATCGATCATGGGGCGTGTCCTTGCGCTGAATTCAAGTCGTGGAGCGCCCGCCCGAGCGGGATGGGGGCGCTTCCGCCAGGGTAGAAGAAGCTTCGCCCCATTATGCCGATGCCTGAGCCGTCGACCCCGGGTAGAGCGACCGTTCCGGTCGCCCAACCCGGGGCTTCGTGTCGGGCATCGCCTTCGGCGAAAGGAGGAGAAAGACATCCCCGACCCCGGGTAGAGCGCCCCGAAGACGGGTCGGCTCTACCCGGGGCTAGCATCCGGGGAAATGGGAAATGGCGCGGGGAAGTCGTCGAACGCTGCATTTCGTTTGAGCGATTGGGCTCACCTGGGGTGGGCACGTTGCCAATCGCAATTCTCCTTCTCTCAGAAAAATACGGGACCCTTACGAAAGCACTTGACAACGGGACAAAGGATCTATTAGGAAATCCGTCAATCCTCTGGATCGCAGTTCCCGCCATAGCGCGTGAATGCTCATGTTTCCAAGGCGGGCCACGTCGGTCCCGCCCACTCTCCACTGGCGGGCGTGAGGACGCACGCGAATGAAAGGAATGTTCAGCATGAAGACCAAGAGAAGCTACAACCCGCTGCAGAAACGGATGCTGGGCCGCCGTTACTCCTCCAACGACATCGCCCGGCAGTTGCAGGAAGTCCTGATGCTGTGGCGCCTG
>Ga0180007_10005115_pt1 | contig 13497 bp, 24 predicted proteins | sample MM_PC_MetaG_FD_121122 | JGI IMG/M metagenome (GOLD analysis project Ga0180007, IMG submission 121122) | Groundwater microbial communities from the Aspo Hard Rock Laboratory (HRL) deep subsurface site, Sweden - MM_PC_MetaG | ecosystem: Environmental > Aquatic > Deep subsurface > Groundwater... | reverse complement strand
CCGAAATAAACTTACATCCTAATAACTTTTTTTTATAACAGAAGTTGATTGCACTTCTTGCTTTTTTAGCAAAAACAATAATATTACAATTAGAATCTTGTATCGAAATAACCCATGCCTTTATTCCTTTCCCCATAGTTCAATCCTTTCTTCTCTTTGCTGATAAATAGTAACTATTTTAATCCCATCCTTAATCTCAATTTGCGTTACCACAAAAGTATCTTTTCCATTAGCACAATCAATTGCTGTGATTTTACTATTTGAATTACAAGAACAGTTTGTTTTGTTTTCACAACATGAATTATTTTCTATTATCATCATATTCTCCTTTATTAATAGTCTTGATATAATTCCAATATTTTTCGAAGTTATTGAATATGAAATCATCGTCAAAAATAGAAGTTGCCCATGATAAAAATGAACGATTATTTAATTTATTGTCTTCCAAGAGACTATCTATCATACATGAACAAAATAATGGTTCGTTGTCTTCTCTTATTATTTTTCTGAAGGTTTCAAGCCTAGAATCATTAAGCTCTATCTCCTCCTCTTTAAGATTTAGCTTGCTAAATAAATCCATTTTTACTCCTTACCTTGTAATATACTTAATATAATCTGCTAGGATTTGCTTAACTTTTTCATCATCATATTCAATAACATAATCTTCATCAGAATCAACTTCATATGGTACAAATCCACCTCTAGCAATTGCATCTCTTACATCAACTTCAAAACCTTTTTCACCTTTAAGTGTTTGAGGTTCAAAACATTCACCTTCTCTAAATAATCGTAATAGCATCTCTCTTATTAATCCTTTGACAGAATACTTTTCATTCATGCCTGTTTTGACTTTACAGTTGCCAATAGAATCAAAGAAGTCTTGGTTTTCAACATTATTATGCAAACTTGCAACTAAATATGCAAGCAATTCATTCTTACCTAAATGTATGAATGGTTTAATTGCCAATATATCTTTTTTATGCCATTGTCTGAATGTTTTTTTCCCTGTTTTGATTTCATTAAAAGGTTTTGGCATACATCCCTCATCAATAAGTCGGAAAACTTTACTTATTTTGATACCTAATAATGCTGCAATTTCTTCATTCGAAGAAACTATTTCATCATTTTTACGTGCTTTCATTTATTCCTCCATAAAACCAACCAATAATTCATCAGCATTTTTACCCTGCATTGCCAATTCACAATAGATTTTATCCCTAAAATAAGTCCACTGCTTTAATTCTTTTCTATAATGACTAATAAGATATAGTATTTGAATCTTTATCAAGTCAGACAGCTTATTTGTATCTAAAAAGAACAAACAATAATCTATAGATTTAAAAGAAGAATCCTTTATGTATCCTTCGAAAAAGTAAAATAATTCACTTAGCTTATTTGTTTGTTCAGCTTCAGATAAAGGATATATTTCTTTTTCAAATCTTTCAGTTAGCGTATTAGAAGTATAAGTATTAAAACTGCTGGTGAAATACATCCATGATCTCATTGTAGAGAACGTATCATCAAACTGTTCAAGCTCTTTATAAATTGTTTCCAATAAATCATCTGGATATTTCTCAGCAAAGAATTCACCACAAAAACAAGCACTATCAAATCCATCTTCATCATCAACATACATTTCCATTCTCATTGCATTATTAAACCTGCCTAGAAGTGTTATGCAAACAGTATAAAGTGTATCTATTTCATCATTAAACTTAAGGAAGAGTTCATATGCAAGTCTTGGCTCTTTAATATAGATTCCAGCATCTTTAAACTTTTCAATTATTAAAGTAGCTTTAACTTCTTTAATATCATAAAGTCCCACAATTATTCTCCTTTTTTCGAAAGAAATAAATCATTACTAAACTTTTCTACAGACGAATATAGCATGTAATGCAAACCAAGTTCACCCAAGCCTAAAAGAATTATAATTTTTCCTGAGTTTTTTGTCTGACAATAGTGGACAAAAGACTGTATTAAGTTTTCTTTAAAATAAACACTAAAAAATCTTGTATTCTCTCCTATAGCTTGTCCATTTACTGAAGAGACAAGACATTTTACAAACCCATTAGGTTTGTGTTCAAGATAATCGCTGTCTTCCATTGAAGACGCTTCCTCTAGTGTAAATTCTTTTCGTGATTCTATCATTATTTTTTCTCCACTAAATTACTGTTTAATAATAAATCATAAGATGCAGGATCATATTGGTTATCAGAATATGCAAGTATATATTTGCCACATGAACTTAAATATGTCTCACTATATTCTAAACCATTGTTATCACCTACCAACCTAATATGCTTTTCTTTAGTATAATACCACTTATAACGAGTATGATCTCTGAGCTGGTCAGCATACTCATCTAAAGGTATTTTAAATAAGCCATAGAACAGATTTAGATAACTATGGTATTCTCTTAATACAAACAATGCATCTTCTTTATTCGATGATTCTTTCATTATTGCCTTTTCCTTAAATTATAATTTACTATACATACCATCCTGAAAAAGTGCAATCACTTGCACCTTTTGGAAAATATCGTGCCAAATATAGTATCATTTATTAATTCATTATATCACACATAAAACGAAATTCAAGTTCTTTTTATGAACTTTTGTTTTATTTATTTGTGGTGTTTTCTTTATTTTCATTATCCAAAATATAGATATAGTCATTTTCAACTATAGCTGTATATTTATGATGTTCCACAACATTTACACGTTTAGTTTTTATAGAGAATATGCATTCTTCGCCTTCATGATGATATAAAATTTCTATATCATCTATTTCTTTTATCATGTTCCACTTGCACTTTTCCATTGGGACTAATTCTTCGTGTGTAATCTCTATCCCTAAATAACTTGCAATCTCATTTTTGATTTTAAATAGTTCGTGAATTTTTTTAAAAACATTCATACTAATATCCTTTATGAGTTAATTTTCAATTGACAAAACTACTATGTATGTTAGAATATACATATAGATAACATTATCGAGTGAGACACGAACAAGCCCACAATATATATTCTTGGCTTGTTTTATACTTAGAAGTCTGCATCACTCCTATTATATCTTAGATTGCAAACATGTCAAGGTTAAACTACTTTGGAGGTTATAATGAAAGATCAAAAATTAAAATGTAATATAACGCTTAAAGGCGAAATTGTGGATGTTGTCAATAATGGTTTAAAACAATTTTTGACTGATGGAATAGTTATTGATCACCGTAAAACAAGAAACGGTGCTTTTATAGAATTAGCAGGGATACCAGAGACAGGCTCAATTATCAATATTGAAGCATACAATGATACTGACTCATCTTGTTTTAAACAAAGAGAAGTACAGGTTAGATATAAAGAAGGCGAAAAAATATATTTAGAAAAGAGTTTTTTTGAAGAAACAACCCACATAGATATAACCTATACAGCTGCTATATGGATAGCATAGTTTTTAACAATTAAGAAAAGGAGGATAACGTGAATATAGATAATAACCATTTTGAGTCTTCTGATATATTGTCAGGGACTCTATATGATGATAAAGATACAACTGATGGAACAAGAAATCATTATGATGTTAAAGGTACAACTGATGGGACAAGCAACCATTTAGCACCACCTGTTCTTTCTGTGCATATAAACACTGGTGCAACAACACCTGTTCAAAAGGAAGGTATACTGGAGTGGAATATGCCACATATTCAAGTTGACTCTTCAAATTCTCCTGTTGCTAATTTTATTCGAAAATCTCAGAAAGAGAAAGATTATCGAAGGAAACAAACAAAAAAGAAGAAGGCAGCTAAAAAATCTAAAAGGAAGGGAAAATAAACATGTCTATAAATGTAAGGGAACTGTTATTTTGGCTAGCAGAAAACAGAGAGCAACTTGCAGAGCTAATTAAAGAAAAAAGCAAAACTAGAACTAAAAATAATACAGAGATAATAGATCCAAAGTTGTTAAAAGCATATAGGTTAGCAAAAGATGTTGCTTCTAATAGTGAGGCATTTGATAGTATTGAGGACTATAGTGAGAATATTGATTCTATTTGCAACTTTTTAATCCAAGTTGTTGATATAGGATTCTCTAATTTTCAAAAAAAGAATATGTATCAAGAATATTTTGAAAAACTTGGAAATTATGATACAGCAGAAGTTATTAGTGAATTACTCAAAGATAAAAGGGTAAATATTCTTGATCCAAATCATAGCATTGAAATAGACGGCAAAGATTTTAGATTGATACATGATCCAGAAGATGGGATAAAGAATAAGGATTCTAATTATTTTTGACTTTATGGACATATCCATAGATTAGGAATGGTTAAAAGAAATGGGATTAATGTCGGTGTTGATTGCCACCATTTCACACCAATTGATGCTAATACCGTTTTGTTTTACTATAATGCAATAACTAAACATTATGACGAAAATGTATTTATGAACGTTATATAGATTTTTTTTAAGGATAACATTATGGTTCAAAAAACAGAAAATAGTATAAATATATTACAACGTGACGAGGTTTCAAAAGAAATAAATAATGGTGATATTGTTATTACAATACCAAAAAAGTTATGGATAGAAGATTATATAAATATTTTATCCTTAATGAATGATATAGCACCTAATCATCATTTTTTTACTTTTTTAAGTGAGATACCAAATTCTGTAAAAAAAATAAATGATATGAAAGACGAAAGATTTAGCTATAATAATGAGATGGTTTATATTATAGATAATGGAGGTACAATTCTATATCAAAAGCTTGTTAGATTTGATAAATATCTCCTTTTCATAGCAGATGATAGTTGCTATCTTTTTTTGGAAGAGAATATATCATTTACAGGCTTGTTTTTTAATGGTGTAGAGAAGGAAGATTCAAGTATCACTTTAAAAAAGCTACAAGTACATTATAACCATAGTAAATATGATCATAGGCTGACATATAAATTAAAAGAGGAAGAGGAAAAACTGTTTGCAATATTACATAGGACTGATAGAATTGTTTATAAACATAATAAGGTTATTTATCCTATTGTAATATCAAATTCAGATGTTGATAATGGAAACTGGTTCTTTTATATAACTCCATCACTTACTTTAGATTGTTATTACTATAAAAACAAAGTAGAGTTTGATGGTATGGTTTTATATGAGGATGTTACTAAAACAGAAAGCGAATCATTTTCGAATGAGAGCGTAATGCTTCCATCCCCTATTGAATGGAAAGTTTTTAGTACAACTTTTTCTAATCTTCTTACAAAGGAATAAACATGGAGAACATTACATTAGAGACCATTAAACAAACAAGATTATATTTAGATTATCTCGAAGATCATGTGAGAAGAGTAGAGGCTGCATGGGAGCTTGTCCAAAAAAAATGTAAGGACATGCGATTTGTCTATGATGATTTTTATTATCATTCAATAAATGAAGCTGTTAAAACTCATGATTTGTCAAAACTTTCAGAAAAGGAATTTGTCCAATATAGAAGAAAGTTTTATCCTACAAAGACAGAAAAAGAACAAGATGTTGATAATGTTTCAACTATAGACTATGAATTTAAAAAAGCGTTGGAACACCATAAAGAAAAGAACATACATCATTGGGAATGTATCAATCCCGATCTTATCCATTCCGAGATTAATTATGCTCTTATGGCTATAGACTGGATTGCAATGAGTAAAGATGATAATCTAAATGCAATTGATTTCTATCACAAACACAAAGAAGAAATGAAATTAAAATCATGGGCAGAAACATTTATATGTGATATTTTTAATAGAGTTTATGCCAAATAAATGAAGGGAGGTTTGACCTCCCTTTCTATCCATTATATGTGAATAGTTTTTCGATACTGTTTTTACAATTTTTTTGTCTAGGATCACCTCTAACATGGCTTTTTGTAATCATTGACCATACACACTTAAAATCATCTGGAGCGGCATATTCGCTAACGAAAAGCTTATATCCACTAGTGCTTATTTTTCTACACCAATCCCAAAAAATAGTATAATTAATCTGGTTCTTATATTTTGTAGTGCCAGCATATGGGGGATCACAATATATAATGCTTTTTTCTGGAAGCATAAGTTCAGTATAATCACAACATTGGAATACAATACCTTTTAGCTTGGGGACTTGTCTAGTGATATTGTTATATGCTTCTCGCCAGTAATCCCTTCCAGTATTACATCTACGATAACCAGCAAACCATTTTGCACCATATGAATTAAAACCAACATAGCCTACCAATTCAGGAGGATAACCTTCTTTATTATTTCGAATATCTTTATAAAGCTCCTCCCTGACATGAAGTGGTGGTATCCAATCATTGTATACTAGAGCAGTAAACATCTTTATTAGATAAAAATGCTTATCGGCTGCTATACGCTTTCCATCAACATGTTCTACAAGATTCATCCCACCAGCAAATGGCTCAATATACCATTGGCTTTCTTCTCTTCCGTCTAAAATAATAGGCAAAATGTATTTTGCAAATCTCGCCTTACTCCCCATATATTTCATGAAAAACCCTTTATTGTCCCTTTAATGTAATAGTTTCGAAAGACATTTGCACCAACTCTATATTGGCAACATTAAACATTTTTCTTGCTGCAAGAAAGATAGGAATAGTTGAGTATTTATCGCTGCAATATACTATTTTGTTTATCCCACTTTGAATTATTAATTTAGCACACTCATTGCATGGGAATAAAACAGAATATAGTGTTGAACCTACAAGGTTGCTTGAATTAGAATTTAATATCGCATTAGCTTCTGCATGTACAACATAAGGATATTTAGTATCTATGTATTCACCACATTTTTCCCATGAAAAATTTGATTCGTCACAACCTCTTGGAAAGCCGTTGTAGCCTAATCCCTGTATAATATTATTCTTGCTAACGATGCAAGCTCCTACTTTTGTATTAGGATCTTTGCTTCTTAATGAGGTTAATACTGCAAGACCTAGAAAAAACTGATCCCATGAAATATTCAAGTTTAAACTCCTATATTAATCCAAGCTGACGATGAAATATTGTTCTAGTGAATTGAGCGATATATGAACAATCCCATTCTTGTTCCTCAGCATAAATACCAACATTGCCACAATAATCCTCAACTGAAAATCGAATGGTTTTAACAACTATTTTACCATCATTGAACTCTATTGTCAATTCACAATAGAATTCAAGATTCGCATCTTTATTATCATTCTTATTTTTAGTTAATTGTCTTGTTATTTTTTTTACATTAAAATCAAATATATTTGCAATATTCCAACATTCTATGTCTAGTAAACACTCAAGATCATGTTTTGTAGTATATAACATTTTTAAGTCCTTTTTTGTTGACAATCTATGTTTATTGTGTTAAAAAAAAGCATAGATTGTCGAATTAATTTTATTTTAATTTGAGTCTACAATTCTTGGCAGAAATTCTCAAGGCTAGTATTAACCTAGCCTTTTGTTTTACCCATAACAATAAATATCCTTATTGATGTTGTGCCCTTTAATAAAAGTATTAAATTCTATTAAAAGACTTTATTAAACTATATTCAGCTTAACTGGATTAAACACTAACCCTCTATTGGTTATCTCTTTTACAAGAGAATCACCAATTACTTTTCTTAAAATATTTAATGCTCCATTGATGTCTGCATTTATTATCTTACCTATTGAACTCTGAAACAATCCTCGTCTCTTTCTTTTTCCTAGATATTGGTTGTGTTTTTTTATAGCCTCTAACGCTAAACTATCACATTTCGAGGTATAGCTCTCTTCTTGTACTATTACTTTTATTCCTACTTCTTCTGCCTTATATAATATTTTATCTATGAACTTGCTATGAGGTATATTCACGAAACTTTGATTATTTCTTTTTCCTATCTTTATTTTATCTTTCCATTGCCTATTTAAACCTATTACTATTGTCTTTATCACATTATCTATACAATAATTAATTATGTACCTAGAACTTTTATGTAAATAATCTTCTACTTTGCAATTTCTTTTATGAGTAAGCCTTTTTATCCTATTAGAAGTACCTTTATCTCTAACAAAAGACATTAGTTTTGCTTTTTTTTTATTGAAATATTGATTATTTGATTTTATAGTTTTGCCATTGATAATAAAGGATTCATTTTCCGTATTATCTATACAAGTTACAAAATTATTTAATCCTAAATCAATTCCCAAATAAAACTTATCATCCAACTCTATATTCTTAATATTCTTGTTATAAACTACTTCAGCAACATAACAAGTTGCTTGTGGTATTATTCTTATTTGTACTAAATTATCTACTTTAGTTTTAATAAACCTTAAATTTGTTTTTTTAGGGAAATTAATAAAACCGTTTTTGATTTTAACTTGTTGATTAGTGAAAATAACTATATTTTTGCCATCTTTGTCTTTATATTTAGGAGGCTTAGGTCGTCCCTTAAACAACTTGGGCTTTATTTTATATTGTTTTATAGCTTTATAAAAAGATTTCCAGTTTTTAAACAAAAGCTTAATAACCTGTTGAGATGTTTGTATTGGTAAACTTCTATAATCTATTTGGTTCAATATAGCTAATCGTTTAGACAAATCAAATTCAGAAATGTATTTATCACCTTTAATAAGATCAACAAATTCTAATATATTTTCATGTTTGCCCGAAAGAGCTTGCCTCAGAACATAATTACAATAATTATATAGATTTTTAGATAAATAACAAATTTCATCAAACTCGTTAGATACAAAGATATGTCTTTCTACTCTTTGAATCATTTTATCAAATCCTCAATAACTTTTTTCTTTCTTTTCGATCGGTACTACGCATTCTTCATTTTGAAGATCGATTTCGTTTTTCGAATCAATGTCTATATCTGAATATAAATATTCATAATGTATTTTAGACAAATACTTGATATTTTTACAGTCAACACATTGAAATCTTACCGGAAAAACCATAGATGGAGATCTATATGCCTTCTGTTCCATATTTGTTGATTTACATACACTACATTTCAGTTTGTTCACGTAACTCCCCTTTAACTATGATGTCAACTAAAAATTTTCTTCCGTAAAAACTGCATCTTTCATTTTTACATACTATTGCTGTTTCTTTTGACTCTATATTATAACAGTGTGAAACAGGTTCGCCACATTCACAATTAACAACCAACGTTGGTATATCGTTTTTAACCATTTTGTGCTCCCAAATCCGATGCTCTGTCATATTATCTTTTATAAAAGAAGAAATTTCAGACAAAGCAAAATATTGAGTTATGCTCTCTTTAATTACAAAAGACACTCCTGTTTTTTCAAGCTTTTCTTTTATTAACTTTGAAAAAGAAATCCAATCAATGTTATCAGCTTTTTGATAGTTTAGCTTTCCTATTTTAATTTCATCTACATACTCTTTTACTTCGTCAATCAACTCTAATACGCTCATATCTAATATGGGTTCAATGCTAATCCATGTTTTAATACCATGTTTTTTTAAATCTTTCAATACTTGCTTTCTGCTCTCAATAGAAGGTGTATTTTTTTCCCATTTAGATGCTACGTCTTGTATGTTTGTACCGATTGTTACTCCTACCTTGCAAAAATTCTTACATTCTTCGAAGATATCAAAATCTCTATATAAAAGCTCAGAGCCTTTGGTTAAAATAGCAAATGGTACTTTATATTTTCTAAAAAGTTCAAGTACTTGTCTTGTTATCTGAAGTTCTTTCTCTTCTGGAAGATATACATCTCCTTGAAAGCTCAAGGTGACATAAGGGATATCTTTTTGCCCTTGAAGCAACTTTAAGTCTCTTTCAACTTTATTCACTATATCCTTTTTGGGGTTAGGATGCTCAAAATAATCAGGTTTAAATCTTTTTGCATAACAATAAACACACTCATGCGTACATCCATTATATATATTAAGAGCTAAATCAGCATATTCTTTAGCTTTTCCTCTTGGCTCATAAATAACCTTTAAGCCTTTTAAATCCATTTTTTTCTCCTTTTTTATAATAAGCCACACAATAATTTTTCAACATTTCTACCCTTTAATAGCAAGCTAATGCTGACTTTATCTCTAAATTCTTTCCAGTATTCCAACTTGTGTCTTGCTGGAAAAAGAATTCTAAGTAGTCCAAGCTCTAATAGTATAGGTATTTGTGTTATATCAATAGAAGTTAGTATATTATCGCATAACTTAAAATCACCATCAATTAAAGCCTTGTTCATCTCTGAATATAAAACTAATAGCTTTTCATTCTCTGTTTTTTCTTTGTTGTCAAGATAACAACATTGTTGCATGAAGTTGAATTCTTTAAACTTTTCCATTTTTTTTTCTCGCTAATAATAAATATTTTTATTCTATTAATCCTATTTTTTCTATTGCTGGATAAACTTGCTCAAAAAAGTCCATCTTTATTAAGTATTCTATTAACTCATTGTCTGAGTCACTACCAGTATATTTTTGGTTATCAAATTCTTCATTTGCGATATATATAGAAAACTCTTTTTTACTACAGCTTGAACCACCATTATAACTCCACGCTACCTCAATGCCACCATTTTTAGTTTTTCTTTCTATTTCATAATAATCAATTTCTTCGAACTCTTTGAAAATAAAAAATTGCATTATATCTATTTTCTCATTCTCGGTTAAAGATTCAAATTGTTCTTTTGTCTTTCCTATTTGCATAAAAGTAAATTCTGATTCATGGCGAAGAACCCCAACATATCCATCTCGAATAGACCATTTGACATAAATATCATTTTTCATATGTTCTCCTTAATCTCTTGAATTTGATCAGCTATCGTATTATAAATAGCCTCAAGTGCCTTTTTGCAATCAATGTCAGATTGTGCCAAGGCAGTTAATATCCCATACTCATATAATTTAGTTCTTATGATTGACATAATTTCTATTTTAAATGACTGGTCACTATATTCATTATATAACATTTCACTTTGCATTTTAGTATCAATTTCACTATTGATATGAAATAATATTTCATTAAAACAAGCATCAAAATTATACTCTGGAAATAAGTATTTTAATCTTTTAATAGTCATGGCAATATTCATCCTCATAAATAGTTATTTTTTTTATAGGTTTTAATTTCTTTTTTATATAAACAAGTGCATCAGCAACAACATCAACACTTTTTTCGAAGTGTTTATTCTCAATTATTGCACTATAACATTTTTTGTCTCTTGTCACTATCTCGATTTTCCACGTCAGCATATTTATATCTTTACTTTGACATGAGATAATTTCTTTGTCTTGATATGTTGACTCTACCATTGCTATTTTGATATCACCATAAAAAGAAAGTAGACCAAAATGCGAATCGAGTCTTACGAAGTAATCAGACTTGATACTCATCATTCTCTTAACTCTTGATAATATTGGGAAGGTTTCAATATCTGACTCTGTTTTAATCTCTTCACAATACTGACAATTATTAGGACAAGTACAACCAAATTCATCATGTAAGCAATGGATACTAATTAAGCCAAAACGTTTATTACTGGTGACAATATAAAAAGTGATATTGACATCATTCATTTGTTGAAATTCGCACTCATATCTCTTTTCGATTTTATAAGCAAAAAAGATAATATTTCCTTGTTTTGTAAAGAACTTGACATATAAGTCAATAATAGTCTGTATTTGCTTTTTAAAGCCAGAAGCAGACATCTTTTTTAATTGATGAGCTAATACTGTTACCATTTTTACTCCTTGTTAAAAACGTAACACACCTAAATGCAAACTAGAGTTGATATCTTTGCCTGCATTATGTTTGCTTAATATTTCTATAGCACTATCTTCTATTGTAGGTATATCTTTAATTGCTTTACCCTTTAGTTTTTGCAATAGGTGTGCTACAACATACGAAAGATTCGGATTGACATAAATTTTTTCACTTCCATCAAACCTTTTTAGCCTTCCATAAACCATAATATTTCTGAAATCATGTTCACCAATATCTTGTATCCAATATTCCTCACAATGATCACTATGCTTAAATTTTTGATTATCATCAAGCTTAAAATGATATATTGTTCTTCCTTGGAACTCAGAGCCATCACTCTCTTTCATGTCTTTCTCCTAATATCCTTCGCCAATATTGGCGAAGGCATAAAGTTTACATCTCTAAATCTACTGGTTCATAAGTAAAAGAACTATCTACTGTCTCCGTTGTAAGTTCTGGATATCTCATAGCAGCAAGTTTTCCACCAAAAACACATGACAAATCTATGTTTACCGTGTTGTTAATCCATTTAATTTCTTCACATGGAGTATGTCCGTAAACAATAATACTATCGCCACTATGTTCTTCTCGCCAAGTCTCACTTCTAAACTCTGCGTCTTTTTCTAAGGCAGCAGGACCATACAAGCAGCATTGAATAACTTTTTTATCTGTTCTGCCTATATAGCTTTCTCTAATACCACCATGGCATACAACAAGTTTGCCTTCGTCAAAAAGAATGTATGGAGAAGCTTCGTCATAAAGCTTAAAAAACTTAGCTTTAAATAGCTCTTTATCTTCAATAGATAGCTTTTCTATTTCCTCAATAGTAACCTCCATGCCACCATTTGGAAACACCTTATTACCTTTTAAGTATCTATAAAGCTTATTACAGTGATTCCCAGGTACATAATAAGCAATGCCATCTTGATATAACTTATACACTTCTTCGAACACTCGTATGTTATCATATCCTCTATCCATTAAATCACCAACAAAAACTAATTTTCTTGCGTCTGGATGATAATAGTTGCCTTCTGCATTTTTCTGATAACCAAGTTTAGATATAAGAGATGTCATTTCCTTATAGCAGCCATGAACATCACCAATGATATCCATTCCACAATTGTCATCTCTTCCTAAAAGTGAATGCATCCATCTAAACTTAAACTCATCAATCTCTTTCATTGTGCGAATAGTCCAATTAAAATCATATTTTTCTGTTGTCAGTTCATCTTTTGTTTTTTCAAGATTTTGACTCTGATACATTATAACATCTTTGCCAACCGACCTCTCTCTGCTTAAATCATTTTTGATACATTGCTTTGTTTTTATATCGAATAGGATAACACCAACCTTATAATTGTATTTTTTTGCAATTTCCTTGATTTTTTGACGATATTTTGCTTTCAAGGCGGTCGAATCTGCAATAACAGGATATCCATTTTTTATACGCTTTTCGATATGCATATAAAACATTTCAAAAGCATCTTGAGATACTTTTTGATTTTCACTGGAATCACATATCTGTGATCTACAGAAATCTGTAGACGCTACCATTGTTGGTGGGAAGTGTTTATTTGCGAAAGTTGACTTTCCTGCACCTGAAGTGCCAACAAGAATTAATACTATATCTCTTGGTATTTTAAAAATTATATTTTGCATTTTTTTCTCCTAATGTTATTTTTTTTTATCTAACAAACATAATATGCGTTCTGTACTACTTGAACACTTATAAAGTGTTTCTTATTCT
>Ga0180007_10005114_pt1 | contig 13498 bp, 13 predicted proteins | sample MM_PC_MetaG_FD_121122 | JGI IMG/M metagenome (GOLD analysis project Ga0180007, IMG submission 121122) | Groundwater microbial communities from the Aspo Hard Rock Laboratory (HRL) deep subsurface site, Sweden - MM_PC_MetaG | ecosystem: Environmental > Aquatic > Deep subsurface > Groundwater... | reverse complement strand
GTTGTTGACAGGCTTTCATGACCCAGAATTTCCTGGACACCCCTTAGATCCGCCCCAGCATCCAGCATATGGGTGGCAAAGGTGTGGCGAACCGCATGGGGAAATATCGGAACCCCGATTCCACAAAAAAGAGCCCGTTCCTTCAGGATTCTTGCAATGGATCTCTCGGTTATCCGCCCACCCCGGCTATTCAGAAATAATGCGCTTGGGTCCATGACCAACCCCGATTCCACATGCAAAAGCGCCTCACGGTACTCCCCAATGGCGGTAAGAGCCTTCTTGCCAATGGGAACCACCCGTTCCTTGTTGCCCTTCCCAAGAACCCGGATAAGACCAGCTGTACAATCCACATGGTCAGGATCAAGCCCAGCAAGCTCCGACACCCTTATACCCGTTGAGTAAAGTGTCTCAAACATGGCCCTGTCCCTTTTTCCGGAAAGTGGGTCCGTATCGATACTATCCAGAAGCCTGAATATATCGTCCACCGTCAGGTAGGCCGGGATGGGCTTGTCCTGCTTGGGCGTCATAACCAGATCCGCCGGATTATTTTTTATAACCTCGTGCTTCAGAAGATATTTAAAAAAAGATCGCAGTGCGGAAAGCTTCCGGGCCACGGAACTCTTCTTGTTCTTCTTTTTATATAAGTGACCAAGATAAGCTCGAATTGAAAGGGCGTCAACATGGGAAACCAACAAAGATGACATTTCTTTGGGATTTTCCGGGTTGAGATGACTCTGCCCGGCAACATACCAGATGAATTCGTAAAGATCATTATGGTATGCCCTCAAGGTATGTTCCGAATAATTCTTCTGAACGGACAAAAAATTCAGGAAGGCATCCGCATGGTCGGTCAATGTTACTGAGCTCATTGTTTTTACCCCTCGGATTATTTCCGTTCCAGGCCCAGAAGTCCCATGATTTTTTTCAAATCGTCCCAGGCCTCCCGTTTGCTTGACGGGTTCCCAAGAAGATAAGAAGGGTGAAACGTGGGCATGATCTGACATGAGCCGTAGGTATGAAACTGTCCGCGCATGGCCGAGACCCCCTCATGCTTACCAAGAATTACCTGGGTTGCAAAGGCTCCCAGAGTACAGATTACCTCGGGATTTACCGAAAAAATCTGCTTTTCAAGATAAGGGAAGCAGGCCTTGATTTCTTCGGGCAGAGGATTTCGCCTCTCCAAAGGACGGCATTTCACAAGGGTGGTCATGTAGACCTCGTCCCGGCTGAGTCCCATGGCTTCGATCATCTTTGCCAAAAGCTGACCCGCAGCCCCCGCAAAGGATTTTCCATCCTTGTCTTCCTCAACGCCCGGTGCGTCCCCGATAAACATCAGGCGGGCATGGGGATTCCCTGTGCCAAAGACCAGATGGCATCTCTGGCCTGCAAGGCCGCAGCGACGGCAGTCCCCAAGGTCAGTTTGAAGAGTCTCTAACATTCCCATTTTGGCAATCCGGGGTTTGCCCCAGGCTGATAGAATGGCAAGGCTTTCTGGGGAACAATCCAGCCCCTTGCAGCCCAGGTCTGACAAAAAACCCACATACCGTTTCACGTCAAGGGCCACATCGATAAAATCTTTCCTGCTTATTTTATCCATGGCCATTATCGTTCCCTGATCCGTGCCATGATTCTGTCCAGAAGCACATGGGCCACCTGTTCTTTGTCCATGGATTCCAGGGATTCCTTTTTTCCGTCACGATAAAATAAGGTCACTGTGTTGGATTCGGTTCCAAAACCAGACGATGGATCACCCACCAGGTTACCCACAATCATGTCCAGATTCTTGGCGTCCAGTTTTTTTCGGGCGTTTTCCACAAGATCACGGGTTTCGGCAGCAAATCCCACCAAAAACTGATGTTTCTTTTTCATCCCGGCTTCCTTGAGGATATCCGGATTTTTTTCAAGTTCGATGATCATCTGGTCATCATTTTTCTTGATCTTATGGTCAGCTGTTTGCTTTGCTCTGTAATCGGCCACCGCCGCCACCTTGATGGCAATATCCGTATCATCCAGTCCCGAAAGAAAGGCATCCCGCATCTCCAGGGCAGACAAAACAGGGATGATCGTCACATTCAACGGCGATTCAACATGCACTGGCCCGGAAATCAGGGTTACATCCGCCCCCCTGAATTCGGCGATCTTGGCGATGGCATAGCCCATTTTCCCGGAGGAATGGTTTGAAATATATCGCACAGGATCAATGGCCTCCCGGGTTGGTCCGGCCGTAATCAGAACCTTTTTTCCCAAAAGATCCTTGGGGCTCAAACAGTTGATGATGCGATCCACCACAAACCGAGGTTCGGGGAAGCGTCCCGCTCCGGTCACGCCGCAGGCCAACTCGCCGGTCCCGGGCTCCACAATGGTAAAGCCATCCCCTTCCAGAATATCGATGTTACGCTGGACTGCCCGATTTTCATACATATAGGTATTCATGGACGGGCAGACCACAACCGGGCATTTTACCGCCAGCATAAAGGTACTCAAGGCATCATCCGCAATACCGTTGGCGATTTTACCAATGATATTGGCCGTGGCAGGGGCAATCACCACCAGATCCGCTTCTTCGGCCCATTCGATATGGCGTATGGACGAATCCTCCCCTTTATCAAACAAGGTTGTAAAGACAGGGTTTCCAGACAAGACCTGAAATGTCAGGGAGCCGATAAACTCCTTGACCCCCTGGGTCATGATGACCCTGACCCGTGCCCCCTGCTTCTGGAGCAGACGAAGAACCTCCACGCTTTTGTAAGCTGCGATCCCCGCACACACACAAAGGACAATCGTTTTATCTTTCAGGTTGTTATCAAGCATGCCACCCCCCTTTCGGCCTCCCGATCATTCCTTTTCAATCTCCGGTGCAACTCCGATCTGGACTTCCGTGTTAAAACCCTTTTCTTTAATATTGATGGTACACCACCGTTTCCCCTTGGAAAAAATCATTATGGTTGAAAACGGAGATTTTTGCATTGTCACGGCTTTCCATCCATTTTCAGGCATCTTGACAGTGAAAAAATAAATCACTGAACGCTCTTCAACACGGCCGTAATAGGACATGAAACCCATTGCCGAGTCCCCCTGCTGGGTCACCGAAGATTGTCGTTTATCCTCGGTCAGTTCGCCAGGAATCAATACATCCATAAAATCGGAATAAACCGGGGGGGGTGGTACCTCTTGTTTGACCTGGCCCAGGGGAGACTTCTTGCCCTTGCTTGTGGCCTTTGAGTCCAGAGCACTGCACCCCGCCATCATCCATAGACAGACCATCATGACACAACACACGTTTTTCATTTTCAAAATCTTCCCATGTGATACCATTTGCAACTCCCTTAACCATGCTGTTTGAAAGACTGGTTTATAAAAAAACGACGCCGTCGGGCTCAACTCAATCTGATTCTTATACCGTTTTTATGGTCCCAAAGGCAAGATTCATCTTTTATCATGATAGGGCCATAAATCCAATACAAAGCCCCGAACAGTCTTGGGTTGATCCACTAATAATTATTTTTTAAAAATATTCAGTTACTTATTAAACTATAACGCGCCCGACACATCACTATTTTTATATTCGTGAAAAAAAAATCTTGGCAATCACAACAATAATATATTATAGGGAACACATAATCAGCCAAACTGAATTATTAGTTATGATATTACTTTAAAAGTTACGCTCTTCAATATTAACCCATTCTTGTAAACCACTTACTTTAAAGGCTTTACAAGAATGAATCGTTTTCATTCGAATATTGTGGCTCCTTTTTTTGTGGATCATCCAATGACAAATAGGCCATGATAAAATTTAAGGAATTCGGTATGCCAACAGATCAAAAGGGATTCACCTTGATTGAGCTCATGATCGTCATGGCCATGATCTCCATCCTTGCCTCCGTGGCGGGTTACTCCCTGTTGAGCCAACTTCCCAACTACCGGTTGAACAAGGCGGCCAATGAACTGTTCTCGGATTTTCACCTGGCAAAATCTACGGCTGTGTCAACCATGGAAACCGTCCAGTTTGACTTTGACACGATCAATGGAAGCTATACGATCAAGAAGCTGGGGAATGACAATGAAGACGGCGGGGTCGGTGCTGCCCAGGATCAGGTCATCAAACAGGTATTTCTTAAGAATTTCAAAAGTGGTGTGCGGTTCGGTTCCGGCCCGGCTACCTCACGAATTCGAGGTGAATCGTTTGACGGAAAATTTGTGTCCTACGAGCCCGACCCGAAAACAGCTTTTCGGGCAAACGGGATTGCCACGGTTCTGGGCTATGTGTATCTCACAAATGATAAGAACAACCTCTGTTATGCGGTGGGAACACCAGCCCATTCAGGTGTGGTCAGAATGAAAAAAACAGCCATGGAGAGCTGGCCAAATGATTAAGTGCCAAAAAAAAACAATACCGGGACAGCAGGGTTTTACCCTTGTTGAGCTCATCATCGGCATTGCCATCGGATCAATCATCCTTGGAAGCATCTATTCCGTTTATGCTTCTCAACAAAAAATATACAATAAAAACAAACAGGTCGTAGCAACTCAGCAGAATCTTCGCACCTGTATGTACCTTCTGGAACAGGATATCAAGCAAGCCTGCCTGGATCCCTTGCAAACGGCAAACCCAAAAATTTTAACAGCTAATCGGAATGCCTTCGAATTTCAGATGGATCTGGACGGAAACGGCCACGATTTTACAAACATCGACCCTAACGACCAAGACTCTGCTAAAAGTGGGGACGATAAAAATGAAAAGGTTTTATTCTACCTGATCCCTGATGAAAATGATGACGGCATAGCCGACGCCTTTCCAAGCCAACTTATCCGTGCAACATGGGGCAACGCTTCAGCCATGGCCGATTATATTCAGGTGATTAATTTTGTTTATCGCGATAGAAACAATACTGTTTTAACCCCCCCCTTTGACAATGCAAACATTCGTGTTGTTGAAGTGACCCTAATTGCACGTTCGGAAAAACCAGATCCGAAGTATCTGGACAATAAAATCTATACCAATTTGAATGGAGATTTTCTGATCAATGCCAATGACCACTATTATCGCAGATCATTATCCAAAGTCATCCGACTCAGGAATCTCTAATTCTGAGGGCGGTTGCAGCATTTACAAAATTTCACAGGGAAGCTGCGGCTTCACCCTGATCGAAATTCTTATCACGCTCCTGGTCTTAACCATCGGCATCTTTGCTTTGGCAAGGCTTCAAACTGTTTCTGTCAAAGGTAATTCCAAGGCCCGTCAAATGATGGTGGCGTCTAACCTTGCAACAAATCAAGCTGAACAATTGGCAAATCTAGATTTTGAGGACCCACAACTTGAACCCGGAGACCATGGCCCTCAGCAATGCGACCGTTACTGGATAGGCTGGCGCGTCACCTCGGATGTGCCCTTTAAAGCCTTAAACAATGACACGGACGGCCAGGGCATGGACGATTATCACATATCAAAAACGATCAACATCATTATGTTTAATAACAACGATGGTTTTGACGTACCAATGAACCTTAACCATATCGTGAACATCAGTCTTATTAAAACCAGGAGTATATGATGGTTTATGAATCCTTAAGCAAAAAAATACAGCCCATGCCCCACCGTCCCATGAGTCTCGCCCATGAAGACGGGTCCATCCTTCTTGTGGCGTTAGCCACTCTGGTCTTTTTATCAATTCTTGGGGCCATCTCCCTTAGGGCCACGGACTACGAGCTCAAATTGTCCGGAAACGATAAAGTCATTGCAAGGCAGATAAACAGGGCTGAATCAACGGCGGCAGCAGCCGCTGAACTCCTGGAAATCCAGCCCGACACTATTTTGAAGGACAGCGACTGGTTGTCATCAACCCGCCTTCCCTGGCTCTCACGAGGGGAGAACGATAAATTTGATGTTTTAAGCAACGCGGACAAATACAAGCCTCTCCAGGCCTATATTTGGGAACTCTCCAACTGGATAAGCAATGCCACACCGTCCAACTCCCAGGCCTTGACCCCGGAAGAAGACGATGATTCAGGACAGCAGTTCCTCAAACAATTCCCGAATTGCAAATTTCAGGTCATTGATGTGGAGGTCTCCCAGGGAGCTTCGCTGCAGACAGGCAACACATTCACCACCATGCACAATCTCTACATCACCGGTCTCAGCATTGAGGGGACATCCAAACGTATGGTGCAGATAGGTTATAGAAAAGTTTACTGATATGGAGGACATATGACGTTCCTGACACCACCGATTAAATCTGGATTTTCCCCCAAAGGATTCAAACAGAAATCTTTTTCTTTTAAGGGGCTTGCCTCTTTTTTGTTTGTATTGTTGTTTTCAAGTCATGCCTTGGCCATCGACTTATCGGACAGCCCCCTTGAAGCGACAGACAAGACACCTGCACCCACGGTTATGATTATACTGGATGATTCAGGAAGCATGAACTGGGAAGTCATGACCCCTGAAGAAAACGGGACCTTTCATACCTCCGGCTTTCTTTTCAGCAATGTTGAAAAATATTATATTTACCCGGAAAATCCTGGTGACAACATTTATTTAACGGGTTACTTGAGCTCATCAGAACGAATACTCTGGAAATCCCAATGGTACGGATACAACACCCTGTTTTACAATCCCAAAACCGTTTACACACCCTGGCCAGCAACGGATGGTTCCGGCAACCTTCCCGATGCCGATACGGAGAATCCCCGTTCCGATCCCATGAACCCGTCCTATACGATTCATCTGAATGACATTTATGCCTCGGTATCTGTTACCTGGGGCAAATTCAATATCAGAAATTCCCATTATTATCTTGTAAACGACACCAATCTAAATGGTCTGGCCGATGCGGGCGAAGATGTGTTTCTTGTGAATATTTCCGGGTCAAACCGAAGCTTTTACAGGCTGGATGACACAAATCATAATGAGCGCATTGATGACAATGAACTAACAAGCATAGCCCGCTCCAACATACCTGAAGGCATCCGGCCACCGGAGGATGATCAGGACGAGTTACAGAACTTTGCCAACTGGTATTCCTTTTACAGACGCCGTTCCCTATGCACCAAAGCGGCCCTGGCCCGAACCATCTCCGGATTATCCAATATACGGATCGGCTTTTACAGTATCAATGAAGAACTGATCCAAGGCGTGCTTCCTGTAAAGTTACCCAATGATCAAGGCGACATTATAGATGAAAGCCCAACCCTTCTGTCAAGGCTCTATGACCTTCCAATCAGAACAAACGGAACAAACCTCCGGGAAGGCCTTGATACTGTCGGAAAGTATTACATGGGTGACAATCCTAACAATCTTGGCCCATCACCCTTTGAAACAGCCGAAAATGGCGGAGAATGCCAGCGGGTATATGCCATTGTCATGACCGACGGTTACTGGTCAGAAGACGACGATTTCACCCTGTCACCCTCCGACCCGGACAACGATGGTGCTGATAACACCCTGGCCGATGTGGCCATGAAATATTACATGACAGATCTTAGGCCCGACCTTGGGAACAATCTCAACGTCACGGAGTGCAATCCCCAGGCTCAACAACACATGGTCTCCTTTGCTGTATCATTCGGTGTCTACGGAACCCTTGACCCAACGGCCTACGATCCATGCACCCTTCAAAACGAAAACGGTGACAGCCCTCTCTGGCCTAACCCCTCTTGCGGCGCCTGCCAGGCCAAAATAGATGATCTCTGGCATGCAGCGGCCAACAGCAAAGGAGAATTTTTCAATGCTTCGGACCCGGATTCTTTGATTTCATCCCTCAAAAATATCTTTTTATCGATTTCAAATCATGAGGCAACCGCGGCCTCCGTGACGGTCAGATCGGTAAAATTCTACAGTAGGAACACCCTTTTCCAAGGTTCCTACCTTTCTTCAAACTGGACCGGAGATATACAGGCATACAGAATTTCACCTGTCGACGGGATCCTCACCATCAATCAATCACCTCTCTGGAGTGCTGCGGATGAACTCCAACGCCTAACCTGGGAAAACCGGACCATTATAAGCTTTGATGGCGATATCGGCATTCCTTTCACCTGGAAAAGCTTAAGTGAACCCCAGAAGGCCCTCCTTGACACCAATGAAGAACTGCTTCTTTTTTTGAGGGGAAAACCGATTGAGGGTTTTCGGCAAAGGGATTCCATATTAGGTGATATTGTTCACTCAGGAACGCTTCTGATGGGAAAAACCCTCTACGCGGGAGCCAATGACGGCATGATGCATGCCTTTGACGTACAAACCGGGCGTGAGAGATTCGCCTATGTGCCCAATCTGGTCTTCACTAACCTTAAAAATCTCAGCGACCCCAACTACGAGCACAAATTTTTCGTTGACCAGACACCGGTCTGCTCTGAAATCAAATTAGATAACCAGAAAAAGATCTACCTTGTGGGCGGCCTCGGCAAAGGTGGAACGGGGTATTACTGCCTGGACATCACGGATGTTGACTCCATGGACACTGCCAACGAAGATGATATGGCAAAAATCGTTCAATGGGAAGTCAGCTATGATCAAGACCTGGGATACACATTCAGTTCCCCTCTTATTGTCCGGACCTATTCGGAGGCCTACCCCTATGTTGTGCTTTTCGGGAACGGATACAACAGCAAAAACGGAAAGGCCCAGCTTTTCATCGTGGACCTCCTGACAGGTATTCTGATCACAACCCTTGACACACAAGCCGGAAACAACAACGGCATGTCCACACCCATTGCAACGGATGTAAACAATGACTCCCGTGCGGATTATGTCTATGCAGGGGATCTCCAGGGCAATCTCTGGAAATTCGATTTAACCAGTACTGAACATGGTGAATGGTCATTTTCCTTCAAGAAAAATGATATTCCGGCACCTCTTTTTAAAACCGCTCCCAATCAGTCCATCACCACGCGCCCGGATGTCATGCGCCACTGCAGCAAGTATGGATACATGGTCTGCTTTGGAACCGGAAAATACTTAGGAACATCAGACCTTGAGACAACAAATCTCCAGGCCATCTATAGCGTCTGGGATTATGGGGATGACCCTGGCGAATATCTGGGTGAGTTCGACCCTGCCACGCAGAATGTTTCCAATCATCCTGACAATGACGTCAAGCTTTTCACCGTGAACACGTCATCAACACAAACGGACATCCATGCCGACTGGTCAACAATCCCCGATTGTGAGGACACCAATCCCAATCAGGAGAGGAATTGCAGCAGCCTTGCGAACCCGGTCAGTCATGTCGGTTGGTACCTCGACCTTCAACCTGGGGAACGGGTGCATCAGGACGTGCATATCCGAAACAATGTCCTCAATGCTCTTTCAAAAATTCCTGTTAGCACCCCTTGCGAAAGCGGGGGCTATTCCATGATCTATGCCATAAATCCATGCAGCGGATATATGTTCAATGAGCCCGCACCGACCCCGGATCAAAGACGTCTGAGTCCCCCAACCTATATCTCAGATCCGAATGGCGGTGACATCCCTATCTATGATAAAGATTCTGACATTTCCGATGGCAGTGGTTCCGGTGACGGTGGCGGCGACGATAACGATAAGATCAAAAGCGGATTGTATTTCTGGCAGGAATTGTTTTATGGAGGATGGGAAGATTGAAATCACGATTTAAACATAAGGATTCAACCATGAAAAAAATAAATATTACGTTGAAACAAGCGTTTCTATTGTTCTTTATTCTTGTTCAAATCGTTGTCCTGTTTCCCTGCTCCGTGTTTTCTGAATCACATACACCTGCCACGTATGATGGCATTGGTAAAATCAATGCCATCAACATCAGCAGAAACTACATCTCTATTGATGATATACCGATGAGGTTTTCATCCAACCCCGTGTTTTTAACCTTAGCTGGCCAAGCTTTATCCCCGCAGACGTTTAAAAAAGGTGACAAGGTCGGTTATGTCCTGGATTCAAATGGAAAAATCAAAGAATTGTGGTTTCTGGGATAAACAAATGTGACATATCTGAATTCATGAAGGTCCAAATTATTATTTCCCCATTCGTTTGACATCATCAAACCTGATTTCATGGCTAAGGGGATCATAAGTATAAGGCATGGAGTAGGGATTGGAAGGGAGCTGATTCAAGATACCTGCTTCAAGGAGTCTATCAAGGCTTTCAGGGGGGGAGCCGAACCGATCCCTGTATTTTTTGACCGCATCTTCAAGGATTAGGACTCCCTTCAATGCAGATATTCTGTTCTCAATTTCCCGTATACTTGATTCATCGAGATCCGGTTGATTCAGCATGTTTTCAAGCACAAGAATACTTGCCTGGGATCGATTTTCCTTTATGGCAAAACGGCTGCCCAAAAGAGGGATAAGGACCGGACAATGCGCCACTTGCGATGTTTCCATGAAAATTTTTGAAGCAGAGTCATAATCACCCAAAAAATAGTAATAATCAAAGCCCATATAAAATCCGGGACGATAATCCCAGAATCTTGATTTTCGTGATAAATCAAGAAGCCGAATCGCCTCCAAGGGCTGTTGAGCACCCCAGGCAATTTCCGATTGGGCCTGGAGATAGGTCTGCTCAAAATAGGGATCAAGGGCCATCACCTGATCAAATCCGAGAATAACTTTCTCCCATTCGTGTGGGCTGATTTTTTTCCCGCATCCGGTGAATGAACTGACCTGCATAAGAATAAAATCTGCCATGATTCCATTGAATTCACCGGCAATCAAGCGCATGGCCACCGGGGGGACGTTGAGAAGGCTCAGGGCATAGTGGGCACTGAGATGATTTCGTTGTTCCTTGATGACCCTGTTGCTTGCAATCAAGGTCGCCAGGAAAAAACAAAAGCACACAGGCCAGAGGATATGTCGAGAACGGTTCAAGACAATTCCCTTTTTTGGAAAATGAGTACCGTCAACATGATGCAGACCACACTGTATGAAACACCGTATATCAACAGCCATGAAAGAGATAGAGTGTTCACGGGCAAGCCGTATGCAGCGGTAGTTTTCAAATCAAACGCAGTCAGATTCGGCAGAATCCAGGTCACGGCATTAATCACTTTAATGGACAGCGAATCTGAACTCATTATTTTGGTAGACAAAATAATATTTTTTACGTTTTCCATATTATGACAGATAAAATAGGTCATAATCGTTAAAAGAACGGCGGTAAAATGATGGGTACTCGTGCACACCCAGAAAAAAGCAAGAGACAGCAGGATCAATAGCGATAAGGTCAGATAACAAATTGACAGGGTAAACATTCCCCATGAAAAATGGGGAGGAATAAATGTCCCGGCCCCCATGACAGAAATTTTTACGGATAATGCGGCGCACAACCCTAAAAAAACGCTGGAAATCATGATAATCAATCCCAGCCCCATGTATTTTCCAATAATATAATGGGCTTTTGTGACGGGCCGTGACAGGATCAGATAGACGGTTTTTTTTTCAATATCATTGCCCAGAATCGGCAGACACAAAAAAAAGATAATAATAAGCCCTGAAAAGGATATAATGGAAAGGCCCATGTCAACCGCCACTTTCCCGAGCTCCCAGGTAAACATGCCCGTGATGATGATATTGGCGGAAAAAAGAATCAAGCCCATGAAAAAAATACCATACAGGGCTTTATTACGGATGCAGTCTTTGAATGTGATCCAGGCGATCAGGCGGATTTTATCCATTTTTCCCCCTGTCGTCCGTCTGAATGATATTCATGAAGGCGTGTTCAAGATTTGAGCCGTATTGGGGTAATATCTCATCAATTGCCCCGGAAAACAAATGCTTGCCCTTGTTCAGGATGGCAATCCGATTACAGAGTTTTTCAACATCACTCAAAATATGGGAACTGAAAAACACGGTTTTCCCCCGTTGCTTGAGTTCCAGGATCACGTCGGTGATCAGATACCGTCCCATGGGATCAAGGCCGCTCATGGGCTCGTCAAGAATGTAGATTTCAGGATCGTGAACAAGGGCAAGGGCCAGGCCCAGGCGCTGTTTCATGCCTTTTGAGTATGTTCCGATCTGCCAGGATTGGGCATGATCAAGTTTCAGCCGCTTGAGAATATCCTGGGTCTGTTCTTTCAGCTGATCTTGTTTTAAGCCGGATATTTTCCCTGAAAAATACATAATTTCAGAGGCTGTCAAATTTTCATAAAAACATGGGGTTTCAGGGAGGTAACCGATATGGTGCAGATAATTATCCTTACCCACCCGACACTGTTTCACATGGATATCTCCCTGGTCAGGCCGGATAAAATTGAGAAGCAGCTTGATGGTCGTGCTCTTGCCGGCCCCGTTGGGGCCTAAAAAACCGAATACCTCTCCCGTCATGATGGACAGGGATAGATCATGCAGGACTTTCTGCTTTTTCAAACCCTGCCCATAGGTTTTTGAGACATTGTTGAACTGAATTGCTGTCATCGTCGGTAAACCATTGTCAAAAGTCTGTCTTTAAAAATACGGATAACCCCTTTTCATGGTGAAAAGGGGTTATCGCGATCATGTTTGACAATCAAATAGTTAAGGAAGTTTGGTCCATTCCTCCGTGGGCAAACCATTACCACCTATACCATCAATATCATCATCCTGAGTGAGAGTCGCTTGGATAGGAGTGGCCTGTAGACCGGCATTATTCGGGAAATTGGGATTTGAAACTGTATACAGTGTATTTTCAATATCCGAATCAATTCCGTAAGCCGTGTCACCTTTGAAATGACGTGCGAAAATATTCACTGCAGACGTGTCATTAGCATCATTATCGTCCCAAGCATCAGCTATCATGTTGGTGCCCAGTGCAATGGCGAGAGACATCTCGCGAGTACCAGCGAAATTTATACCGGAAAGACGGGCACCAGCTGCATCCGTCGTTGCAGGGGCCACCAAGGCAGTATCATCGGTACAATCACTTTCCGCATGGCCCACATCTCCGTCAGAAAGGAGGGCAGCAACAGCTTCCGTATGGCCATAAACACCCAGTTCAGAATTCAGGTTGGCATTATCGGCTTTCAAGTTATGCACAGTTGCTTTGGCAGCCGAGTTATAAGCTCTCATACGATATGTCATAAATTGAGGGACCGCGATGGCCGCAAGGATACCGATGATCGCGATAACGATCATGAGTTCGATCAAGGTGAAACCTTTTTCATTTCTTTTTACAATTTTAATCATGTGTTGCCTCCTCGTTTGGTTTGTTTTTTGAATCGGTATTTAACCGGAAACAGGTACTTTTTTCAATGGATTGACTAGGAAATCAACATCTGTTTTTACTCCTGAGTAATCGGCTGTAAACTGGAAAAAAGGTCTTGTTCCTGGAAAATACGTTATAGCAGTTTAAAAATAGTATCTGAAAATACATCATTAAGCAACCCTTTTTAACCCTATACCGCCCGTTTGTGACTAGTACGAATCTTTAAATCTTTGTGTCTTGTTTATGAACCCTCATTGAAAACGTTATTCATACCTATTACAAGAAAAGTGCCAAAGATGATTCCCATTGAATAAAATAACGTATTTATCTAATTTTATTGGGTTTTAG
>Ga0180007_10005113_pt1 | contig 13498 bp, 16 predicted proteins | sample MM_PC_MetaG_FD_121122 | JGI IMG/M metagenome (GOLD analysis project Ga0180007, IMG submission 121122) | Groundwater microbial communities from the Aspo Hard Rock Laboratory (HRL) deep subsurface site, Sweden - MM_PC_MetaG | ecosystem: Environmental > Aquatic > Deep subsurface > Groundwater... | reverse complement strand
CTGGGCCATTCAAGGCTGGAGACCACTTCAATCTATACGCATGTGGCGAATACAGACTGCCTGAAGATAAAAAGCCCTCTTGACTAAGGCATGCAACCAAAAACCATATAAACACGCCGGACATAGGATTATGCATGGATGAAAAGGAGGATATTCTGCAGCTAGGGGGTAACATCGAGCTGATCGGCTTCAGGGACATAGACAACGCCACGATGATAGTGCTGAAGAAGATCGTGGGGAACACAGTGAGGAAGTTCATGGAGAAGACAGAGAAGTTCGAGAAGATAGCCCTGTCCATGAAGACCGTGCACGCGCGGGAGAAGAGCGAGATCTACGAGGTGCACGCCAGGCTGCTCTGCCTGGGCAAGAAGTTTGTGTCGACCACAGAAGACAGGAACCTTTTCTTTGCTGTGGACAAGAGCCTCAAGAAGCTGGAGATCGAGGCATTCGGGAAGTGAAGATGATCAAGGCAGTCCTGTTCGATTTAGACAATACGCTAATCGATTTCATGAAGATGAAGCGCCTCAGCTGCGAGGAGGCCATATCAGCAATGATAGATGCTGGCCTTCCGCTGGACAAGGAAGAGGCCATCAAGAAGCTGTTTGCTCTCTACCAGAAGCATGGCATAGAGCACCAGAAGATATTCCAGCTCTTTCTCAAGGAGACGATGGGGAAGATAGACTGGCGCATCCTCGCTTCAGGGGTGGTGGCCTATAGGCGGATCAAAGCCAGTTTTCTAGAGCCCTACCCGCACACGCTGAAGACGCTCATCGAGCTCAAGAAGAAGGGGATCAAGCTGGCAATACTCTCGGACGCTCCCAAATTGGAAGCATACACCAGGCTTGCAGCCACGAAGCTGATGCCCTTCTTTGATGTGATATTGACACTTGATGATACCAAGGCGTTCAAGCCTGCGAAACAGGCCTTCCTGCTAGCGCTGAAAAGGCTGGGCACGAAGCCTGAGGAGACCCTCATGGTCGGAGACTGGCACGAACGTGACATAGTGGGTGCGAAGAAGGTCGGCATGAAGACCGCTTATGCGATATATGGCACGATCAAGGAGGTAAAGAGCACAGCAGATTACGACTTGGCTTCGATCAAGGACATCCTCAAGGTGGTGAGATGATCCCCAAAGATGCCTCAGGGATCAAGGTCATCATCAGGCCGAACTCGAAGAAGGCTGAGTTCTTGGGGTTTGATGAGGCGAGACAAGCCTATAGGGTTGCGGTGAAGGCTGAGCCTGAGAAAGGCAAGGCCAACGCTGAGCTGCTGAAATTTCTCAAGAAATCGACTGGCAGGGATGCAAGGATTGTCTCTGGGAAGACGGCGAGATCAAAGATCATACGCTTTGACGATTGAGCTTATCAGCTATCATCCAAGAAAGGGTCGGGATTCATTTAAGGCTTTTGGAAAGTTACTACTCTAGAATAATCATTATTTATAAACCCCACTTATTTAGTATGCTTTTTAGTATATTGATATACAAAAATACTGCAATTTTTCACGTCATATTCGAAAAGTTTAAATAGTAATCATGTCATAATACTTACTAATTGGTAGTAAAATATTGCTTGATGAACGGTGTCAAACATGACTGAAGAAACTGTTGCTGAAGCTGCTGAAGCGGCCGAAGAAGGCGAAGCCGAAGAAGCAGTCGATGAGGAATCGAATCCTGGATACGAGAGTTCTACTAGTACTTACAAGAGCAAGGCACCGAACGGTGAGGGGGATCTCGAAGAGATTGACTATGACAACATAGATGAGCTAATAGATACATTGATGGGGGAAGAGGCTGAAGTGGAAGAGCCGGTTGAGAGAGGCAAGGTATCTGCGCACAAGGGCCGCACAGATTATGAATGGGCAGATGCCAAGAAGTATTCTGAGCGAGTCAGGCACATGAAGAGACCTACCGCTAAAGGCATAGTAAAAGGGGCCTACAAGCTCGCAGAGGCCCTTATTGAGCCCTCTACTGAGAAGAACCCCTATGACTCAATAGATGAAGACAATGCGGACAGCATCTACATACCGGGCGCATTGCAGGTCCCGAGGAACGTGAGGCCGTTCGTCAAGGCCCTGGGCAAAGAGGTAGCGTACATGAAGAGCACTGACATCGATGAACTGCATAATCTCATAAGGTATGCCAAGGAGAAGAACGGCTATGTGCAGGTCTGCGGCCTCAGCGACGGCGGGGATGTCATCGACAGGTATATCGAGAAATACGGGGATACAGACGTGGACAATTTCTTGGTCGTGGCCTCAAACCCGCTGAAGAGCAAGAGCTCAAAGGTCGTATACATCAATGGCAGCAAGGACAGGATGACCATCGCAGAGAAGCAGCACACCTTCAAGGACGACCCGGACAGGGTCTGGCCCAACCTGCACGAGATAGACGGGGCAGGCCACGTCCAGATGGCGAAAGGATATGATGCCAACAGGAAGATAGCAGAGATAGCCAAGCTGCACGACCCTGGCCAGGTCTATAGGAGATCAATGAATGCCATGGGCACCACGCTGCTCAAGCCATACCAGCCGACAATAGTGCCGGGCAGGAACTAGAAATCTATCGAGACCATCAAGCAACAGCGACACCGCGGAAGGGGGAGTTTCGACTCCCTCTTCCACATTCTTATTCCGCTAAATATATAAGGCAGCGATAATCAGATGATGTAATGATAGAATTCCCTGTGATTGTCGGCTCTGCCGGAGTGTTCCTTCTACTGCTGGCGTTCTTCCTCAACCTGTTCAAGATAGTAGGGCAGGACACCAAGGCTTTTGTAATCATGAACATCGCAGGAGGGGGACTCGCATGCTATGCCTCAATACTCATAGGATTCCTGCCTTTCGTGATCCTTAATGGTACCTGGGCTATGGTCGCTGTTGTTGGATTGGTTAGGCTAATTAAAAAGTGAACATACAGTAACCTTTATAAGCAAAAGCGCTAAATTCTAAGCAGGGTGGTAGCATGACTGATTATGTCAGGAAGCAGGTCAGGCAGTTCCTAAAAGATAAGTCCAAGCGGGAGGCCAGGATAAAGTACAAAGGCCCGAAGATGAACGCAGCATACCAGTGGTACAGGCTGCGCAACCCGGTCAGGATGCTCTTCACAGCTGCCATTGTGGAGATAACAAGGAAACTGCCGCCGTGCGAGTTCAAGAACCACCTCCTCCGCATGATTGGCGTCAAGATAGGAAAAGATGTCACGATCTGCCCTGATGTCATAATCGACTGGCTCTTCCCAGACCTCATTGAGATAGATGACGGGGCATTGATAGGCGCGGGAGCAATAATCGCCTCACATTCGATATTAATCGACGAGTTCCGGCTCGGTAGGGTAAAGATAGGCAAGCAGGTCATGATGGCCAGCTGGGTGGCCAATGAGCCTCCAACTACAATCGGCGACAGGGCAATCATCGGGCTCTTCACCTACATCAACAAGGACGTGCCCGCAGACAGCTTTGTGGTCGGCATCCCGATGCAGGTCAAGAAGGACATGAAGGGCTTGGGATACCTCAAGGAGTTCAACCAGGGATTGAAGAGGGCAAGATGATTGTAATAGATATTGCTACAAAGGTTTTTAAGAATGATGTGGTCAAGGTGATAAAATGAAGTTCTACAAGGAATGGAGACAGACAGTGAAGAAGGTCCTTAAGGACAAGTCCATCAGGTACGCCAAGGTGGCCTACAAGGGCGACAGGGACAACTCGGAGAACGACTGGCACAAGGTCAGGAATCCCGTGAGGATGCTCTGGTCAGGGCTCATATTCACGATAATGAGGTATCTGCCGCCGTGCAGGCTCAAGAACGGCATCTACAGGATGTTCGGTGCCAAGATCGGGAAGAACGTGGCGATAGCCTACAACGTCTTCCTAGACCCGTTATTCCCAGAGCTGATAACCATCGAGGACGGGGTTATGATAGGCTCTGACTGCGAGATAGCCACACACGAATTTGTGAGAGACTGGTTTGCCATGGGCAGGACAGTCATAAAGAAGAAGGCGATGATATCAGCCTTCAACGTCATCGGCGCAGGTGTGACAGTAGGAGAGAACTCGATAACAGGCATGTTCTGCTTTGTCAAGAATGACATACCACCGAATGAGTTCTGGGTGGGCGTTCCTGCAAAGAAGAAGATGGACCTACCCAAGCACGGCCTCATGCCGGAGAAGGACGTGGAGATAATCAGGTATGATAACTGAAGGATTGAAGAAGGAGATACGCAAACACGCCTGGTGGCACGAGGAGTTCCCTAGCGTGGTACAGACCATAATCCATCCACTTCAGTGCTTCATCACGATGTCAAGGGATTTCCATCCGAAACTGATGTCCATTGTCATCCTCGTGATGAAGGACAGGAATGTCTTTGAAATAACGCCTGAGGACGAGAAATACCAATTGTATGACTTCTTCTACGAGAAGATGCAGAAGGACAAGGATTACCTGAAGAAGGCAGTAGGCATGACGAGGCAGAGAGCCAAGAAGCTATTCTCAGAATTCAATAGGTTTGACAAGCAGAAGGAGAGATATGACAAGAGGATGATCTGGAAGTCATACTCGAGATTCATGGAGCTATATGTTGATTACCTGTCATTCCCGGCCGCGATCGAATGCACCGACGCCTTCACCACCAACAGGTTCGAGGCCATCGTGAGGAAGGAACTGCCGGAGTTGTCAGACGAACAGCTCGCAGAATTGATTTTCACCATGTCAGCACCCAAGATGCTGAGCTTCATGGAAGCGGAACGGCTGGCGCTACTCGGATTCTGCCTGAAACATTATGACAACATCAAGAGCAACAAGCCAACAGCCCAGATGAAGACATGGCTCGAACAGCACTCAAAGAATTATTACTATGTCCTGAGCAACTACAAGGACATCCGCTTCCTCGACGACAAACACTTCTGGAAAGCATCTAAGAAGGAGATCAAGAAGAGCAAAGACAAGATTGAGGCTGAGCATAAGATGCTGAAGGGCAAGGTCTCTTCCCTTAAGAGAAGGAAAAAAAGCATGCTCAATAAATACAGTTTTTCAGACGACCTCAAGCTGCACTTCACCATCCTGGAAACAATGGGCGAAGCCATGGACGAGAGGAAAGACAACATGGTGAGGGCCAACAACTGCATCGAGACATACGGCAAGGAGATCGCCAACCGATCCGGGCTTGACATCTGGGATGTCAAGGACTACACATATGACGAGATAAAACAGCTATTGCTTGCAGGGAAGGAAGCGAATCGAGAGCTCTTGGGGAAGCGGAGGGAAATATCGACCTATGTTGTAACAAGGAAGGACGGAAAGGCCCATTTTGACATGCACTACGGCCAGGAAGCGAAGGAGATATTCGAGGCCACGCTCTCAGACAAGACCTCAGAAGTCAAGGGACAGGTGGCCAGCGCGCATGTCAAGACTATCAGGGCGAGGGTGCAGATAATCAAAGACGTCTCCAAGCAGAGGTTCAAGCAAGGAAACATCCTCGTAGCGACCATGACCCGGCCCGAGTTCCTGCCGCTGATGAGGAAAGCTGCAGCTATAATCACCGACGAGGGCGGCATTACCTGCCACGCAGCCATAATCTCGAGGGAACTGGGCATACCATGCATAATCGGCACAAGGAACGCAACAAAGGTCCTCAAAGACGGAGCTCTAGTTGAGATCGACACCGAGAAGGGAATCGTGAAAAAGGTGGTAATCTGAAATGGGTCTACCTCCAGCGGAAGGAGAACGTCACATTCTCGCCCATGGTGCAGATCATAGGCAGCGTGCTCACAGCCACTGCAGGGCATAAGGCCTATGTTGGCAAGGCGATGGACCGCGTGGCAGTGACTTTTCTCAAGGGTACGCTGACCTGGTATTCCCCCGAAGAAGAGGTTGAAAGGATACGGCAGGAGAACAGCACCAAGGTCATCACCAATCAGGAGTTTGTCTTCAGCATAGCAGACAGATACATGAGGGAAATCAAGGGATTCATCGCATTCAGCGACAAGATCCCCAAGACGGACTTCTCCAGACTGGACGACAAAGAGCTGTGGAGGATGTACGATAGGTATTGCAGGCTGTACGAGAAGACCTACATCTGGTCAGAACCATTGTTCTGGGTGATAAAGGAGCCGGTCAGCGAATTCCTAGAAAAATATCTCAGGAGCAAGACCGACAATGTGAGCCATGCTCTCGCTGTCTTGACTGCACCGGACAAGAAGACCTTTGCCGCGGAAGAGCAGCTCTCGCTGCTGAAGATAGCGATGAAGATAGAGACGGACGAGGAGCTGAGGGAGCTTTTCAAGAAAGACCTGGCAATTATTGAGAAGAACATCACTAGATTCAAGGTCAACGGTGACATAGACAAGCACACAGAGGACTTCACCTGGATGCCATATGATTATGGTGTCATGCTCTGGGACAAGAGACACTTCCTGAAAGAGCTGAAGCGAGTCCTGAAGAAGGATGCGCACATAGAGATCGCCAGGATAGATGATTATTATAAAACTCTCCGGAAGGAGAAGAGGAAGCTCATAAAAGAACTGGGCATCGACGAGAGACACCAAAAGATATTTGAGACGATGGCTGTGGGAGCCTTCATCATGGACTACAAGAAAGGCATCTACACCAAGAGCCACTACCAGATCATCCCCATGGTACAGGAGATTGCGTCCAGACTGGGCCTTACAGAATTGCAGACAAGGTTCATGCTGGTAGGGGAGGTCAAGCAAGCCTTGGTCGAAGGCAGGAAGCCGGACACCGAGGTGCTCGACCAGAGATACGAGCTCTCGCTGTATTTCATCGACGGGAAAGGCAAGCACACATTCGCAGACAAAGTGGAAGCTGAGGAGTTCGTCAAGGCAAGAGAAGAGGCCCTGGATGAGACATCGACGGTCGTGGGCAAGACAGGCTCGCCAGGAAAGTATACAGGAAATGTGAGGGTGATTACCGACGCCAGGGAGATACACAAGGTCAACAAGGGCGAGGTGCTTGTCACCATCATGACCTCGCCGGACTTCACGGTAGGCATGAGGAAAGCCGGAGCGATAGTAACAGACGAGGGCGGCATAACATGTCACGCGGCCATCATCTCCAGGGAGCTGGGCATACCATGCATAATCGGCACGAGGATAGCGACGAGGGCGCTGAAGACAGGCGACATGGTCGAAGTGGACGCGGACAAGGGCACAGTGAAGAAGGTGATATGAATGGACATCATGAAGATGATCGAGAAGAAGGCGAAGGAGAAGACTGTCAGGATACTGCTGGTCGAGGGCGAGGATGATCGCTTGGTCGAGGCAGCGAAGATGGCAAAGAAGCACAAGGTCTGCACTCCCGTGCTGCTCAGGAAAATATCAGGTGAAGTGAAGGGCATCGAGGCCATCGGCATCGAAGACAATCCTGACATGGAAGACTATGTGAAAAAGCTCGTCGAGCTGAGGAAGCATAAGGGCCTGACAGAAGAGAAGGCCAGAGAGCTCTTGAAGAATCCGAACTATTTCGGCGCATTGCTGGTGAAGCTCGGAAAAGTTGACGGGGCTGTTGGCGGGTGCAAATACTCCACAGCAGACTGGATGCGGGCAGTTTTCCAGGTCATCGGCACCAAGAAAGACATCCCGCTGGTCTCAGCGGTGTGCTTCTTCGTCATGAAGGATAGGACGATATTCTTCTCAGACACGGACTTCAGCATCAAGCCGGATGCCGAACAGCTCGCCCAGATAGCCATCAATGCAGCAGACTTCGTCAAGGGCATAGGGATAGAGCCGAAGGTGGCATTGCTGTCATACTCGACCAAGGGCAACGGCGAACATGAGGTGCTGGAGCCGATAAGGAAGGCCCTGGAGATAGTCAAGGAGAAGAGGGAAGACATCATCATCGACGGCGAGATGCAGTTCGATGCCGCAATAAATCCAGGGGCAGCAGAGAAGAAATGCCCGGACTCAGTGCTTAAGGGTGAGGCGAATGTGCTGATATTCCCAGACATCACCGTCGGGAACGTGTTGGTGCATGCCCTTGTGCAAGTGACGGATTACAAGTTCTACGGCTCGTTCCCTGTCGGGCTGGCCAAGCCGGTGATGAACGGCGGCCGCAGTTTTGATGCAGAGCAGATCTACGACCTGATAACGGCGTGCGCGATGCAGGTTAATATCTAGAGGTCCAGCTTCTTCAGCTTTATCCCTGCCTGGTTGGCCAGGTCGGTTATGCGCTCGTCGCGGTAGAACTCGCCGTAGAACACTTCCTTCAGGCCGGAGTTGCCTATGAGCTTGAAGCAGTTATAGCACGGGGAGGCCGTGATGTATATCGATGCGCCGTTGATGTTGACACCGTTCCTGGCTGCCTGGCAGATAGCGTTGGCCTCAGCATGCACTGTCCGTACGCAGTGGCCGTTCTCCATCTCATGGCCCACTTCGCTGCAGTGCGGCAGCCCGCGGATAGAGCCGTTGTAGCCCGTGGACAGGATGGTCTTGTCCCTGACGATCACAGCGCCGATGCTCTTCCTGTCGCAAGTCGACCTTGTGGCAACCTGCTTGGCGATGTTCATGAAATACCCGTCCCAGCTAACCCTTGATCTTGTTGATGACATGCTTGACATCCTCCTTCTCCTGCTCAATAGAGCCCTCACTTATGATCGTGTAATCTGCCATGGCAATCGGGCCGCCCTTGTCCAGGTTCTCTATCTCGGTGAGATCCCTGGCCATCGCATGCTCCTCCTTGAGCGGGCGCTCAGGCCTTATGGCCAATCTTTCATACCTTGTTTTAGGTGAGGCATACACGGCGACGACTATCAGCTGGTCCTTGTACTTCTCCTTCAGGACCTTGTACTCTTCCCAGCTGTAGAGGCCGTCGATGACAACATCGCCCTCTATGGCATCAATCTTAGGTATCGAGAGCTTGGCGAAGGCGGCCATGCCGTGCTCTTCCCTCAATGCTTCTCTGACATTGCGCTCGTTGAGCTCAGTCACCTCTAGCTTGCGCTTCTTCAGCTCTTCCATGGTTATGCCGCCGAAATAGACAGGCGTGAAGCCCTGCTCGACTGCACCTTCGGTAGCTACGGTCTTGCCAGAGCCGGCCATGCCCACAACGGCCAATATTCGTTTCATGCTCAGAAAGATTCCCGCAGGGGTTTTAAAGGTTTCGGCTACTGTTCCCTGATGTAGCCCCAGGTGTGGAGCTTGTCGCTGTCCTCGTACCACCTGTCGCCTATGTCATCCCTGTAGTACATGTGGGGTATGGAGATGCTCTTTATCCTCTTATAGGCCATTGCCTGGGCCTGCTTCATGGTGCTGCCGCAGCCGCACACTACAAGAACGACGCCGCTCTCACCTGTCACTATCCACTCGCCGTTGACCAGCTTCACGTCCTCTGGATGCACGCCGTCCACGGATTTCTTGAAGTAGATCAGCGAGTCCTTGGACTTGACCTCGAAGGTCTCCTTGTCCTCGAACGGGAAAGGCGGCACCACAATGCGGACGCCGATCTGGAAGCCTGACCTGACCTTGAGCTGAGCCGGGCTGCCTGAGGCCAGCTGGTAGAAGAAATCGCCTATAGGGTTTATCATGCTCTCTTCCTGGATGACGATGCTGGGATAGCCGAAGCGGCTGGTGAACTCGAGGGGGTATATGCCCCTGCTGTTGACGATGCAGTTGAGGTCTATGTAGCCTACATACCCTTCTGCTGCGAGCGTGGCCTCCATCTTCTTCAGCGTTAGGTTGAAGAGCCTGTTCGGCCCGGACCAGAACATCGCTGTACCCATCTCGCCTGTGGAAGGTCCGAGGTTGCCCGGGAAGAGTTTCTTGTGCTCAAAATTCACGTTTATTGGGTAGATGAACTCCCTGCCGTTGAAGAATGCGCCTACAGCGACCTCAACCCCGCTTATCTTCTTCTGCAGCTGGAACGACGGTATCTTCTTGGCCCAGGCATTCTTGTAGTCGTTCAGCACCTGGATGACGTCGCGGCCGTCCTCCTCTTCTCCGACGAAAAGAAGCCCCTTCAGGTTGGCCGCCTGGCCGCAAGGCTTGATCACATACCAGGACGGGCTGTCCCTGACGAACTGGATGGCATCGTCGAAGCTTGTGAATGCCTGATAGGGCAATATGTTGATGCCATGTTTCTTCAGCTCCTCCTGGCCGAACTCCCTTTCGTCCTCGAGCCGATCAGTGTACGGGGTCCCGCCGATCACGGCCTTGCCGGCGTCCCTGAGCTTTTTCGCCTCTACGCCCTGGCCGAGGGTGTCGTCGAACACGATTATATCGGCCCAATCTACCAATTTCTTCCAGTCCTCCACCATCTCGATGAATCCCTGGCCGACCTCCTTGTCCTCCTTGCTCTTGACATAATACTTGACCTCATGCCCCTCCAGCCTGATCCGCCAAGCGATGTCAGCGCTGAGGCTGTCAAGAGTCACGAAAAGAAATCTCTTCGGGCTGGCTGTGGCCTTCTGCCTCTTGTCCAAGGCTGTATGGCTATTGTTCTTTGAGTTGGATTCCTGCGCCATATGGTTTGTTGATGGATGTAATGATGCCGGTGGTTTTTAAATTTTATCAATTATGGTGCTCAGAGGAAAATCAAATAAGTCAGGCATGAATCCTAGAAAAGTTTATAAGACTCCAGCGTGCAAAACAGCATAATGAAGCTCAACAAGACCCAGGCCACGATCGTACTGTCCGGCATGTACATATTCTTCGCCCTGACCGGAAACATCGCCGCGACCAAACTGACCTTCTTCGGCAGGTTCGTGATGGACGCTGGATTCATCTACGCCTTTACCTTTACCTGGAGGGACATGATACACAAGCAGCTGGGCAAGAAAGCAGCGATAACTACGATCTACATGGCAGCCGCGGTGAATCTCATCGCAGCTCTGTATTACCAATTCGTCATCTTCCTCCCTGCGGAGCCCGAGTGGGCATTGGCCGGCGGCCAGGCAGCATGGAAGTTCCTGTTCGGAATCCAGATGCGGGTCGTGATCGGCTCGATACTGGCCCAGGTCATATCAGAGCTTGCAGACACCCAGACATACACCTGGTGGACATCCGGCTTCGGAAAAGGGAGACCTCAGTGGCTGAGGGTTGTCGTGTCGAATACCATCTCAATCCCGATCGATAGCGTCCTCTTCCCCATCATCGCCTTCGCAGGCATCGTCAGCTGGGGCGTTATGTGGCAGATGTTCATCACCAACATCCTGCTGAAATTCATAATAACCGGCGGCACCTGGTGGATGATCTACCTCGTGCCCGAGAAGAAGATATACCATTCTGAAGAATAATTTTATAAATGAACTGCAATTCTCAAGCTGGAAGAGGTGGGAGGCTTACAATGGAAACAAGCAGGAATTGTGGGGTTGATATGCCCGCTGAACAAGTTGACCTATTCAGAGATTTGATGACGGTTTATTTGAGAGGCACAGGTTATCTTCCAAGACCTTATGATGAAAAAGTCACCTCTTTTATTACGGATGAGATGACTCCATTTAGACAAGAGCCGATACTGATTGATGATGGTAGCTTATCATCCGGAGGCTGTCCAGTATTGAAGGTGGCAGTGAGGGGTGCTGAAGCAGAGAATGAGGGACTCTATAAGAAAGTGCTAGTAATGCTTTCAATTTTTGGCATGGGTGAAACACCAAATGGTGCTTATTCCCCAGCTGAAGGGACTAGGATGGTACAGTTAAGGAAAGTTTAATTTTTTTCTTGATATTCAATGCAATTTTAGAATGAAAGGCACGACCAATAGCTTCTGATTCCTTATAAGAATAAAATATGGGCCCGACGAGGTTCGAACTCGCGACACCTCGGTCGCTTCTGGACAAAGGTCCAATAAGAGCCGAGTGCTCTACCAGGCTGAGCTACGGGCCCGATGCTGGGCGGAAAGAAACCCCTGGTTTTTAAATCTATTGCCTCGCGGCAAGCATCACGTCCCCTTTCTGGACCGTCTTCCGGCCGGAGTGCTTGGAGATCCTGGCTGCCTGGGTGGCTATCTCAGTGGTCCTCTCCTCGAGCAGCTGTGCAAAGATTTCTAATGCTTCCTGTGAGACCCTCTTTGCGCCGGCATCCATCAATATGCGTGCTAGCGGGGCTTTTGGGATTGTGCTGGTCTGTTTAGGCATTTGTATCACCCTCCTACTGATAAGCGGGATGGATAACCAGGTATAAATAATTTTCGATTGAAATGATTGGTTTCTCAAAAAGATGAGCCTTTTAAGGCCGATTAGGGGGTGGAAAGAGCTTTCCCGGCATTATCGGGATTTACACAAACTATAAATAGTCAGGTTGATGGAAGCATCATCATGGACCAACAGAAGACCATCCTTGCATACGCGCTGCAGAACGCCGTCCGCTTCAACGGCAAGGCCAATCCAGGGGCTGTCATCGGGAAGGTGATCGGAGACCTAGGCCTGGCAAAGGACAAGATTCCAGAGATCGCCAAGGAAGTGCAGAAGGTAGTAAAGGAGGTCAACGCCCTCGGCGTGGAAAAGCAGACAAAGCAGCTGCAGCAGCTGGCGCCAGAGCTACTCGAAAAGAAGACTCATGAGCATGACCTCTTCGCATTCCTGAAGATACAGAAAGGAGAGAAGATAACGACTGCATTCCCGCCGGAACCGAGCAAATATCCTCACATCGGTCACGCAAAGGCCATCCTCATCAATTATGAGCTGGCAAAAAGGCATAAAGGCAAGTTCATCCTCCGCTTCGAGGACACAAATCCTACCTTGGCCAAGAAGGAGTTCTACGACATCCACCTGGAAAACTACAAGTGGCTCGGAGTCAAGCCGGACAAGGTCACATACGCTTCAGACCACGTGGAGGATTTCTACAAGCACATCGAGAACATGCTGAAACAAGGGCAAGCATATACCTGTTCCTGCACCCAAGAAGAGATGAAGGCGAAACGCGCCAAGGGAGAGCCGTGCAGCTGCCGCCCACTCGGTCCTGAAGAGAACGTAAAGAGATACGAAGAGATGAAGACAGCAGAAGAAGGTAAGTTCATAATCCGAGCCAAGATTGACCTGGAGCACAAGAACTCTGCCATGAGGGACCCGGCGCTGATGAGGATCATGGACGAGCCGCACTGCAGGACAGGGAAGAAGTACAGGCTGTGGCCGACTTACGACTTCGAGAACGCGGTCATGGACGGCATCCAGAAGATAACCCACAGGCTGAGGAGCAAAGAATTTGAGATGAGGAACGAGCTCCAGCGATACCTACAGAGACAGCTGGGATATGATGAGACATCCATCTATGAGTTCGCTCGCTTCAACATGCAGGGAGTGGAGAGCAGCGGCCGCATCATTAGGGAGAAGATAGCCGACAAGGAACTGTGGGGGTGGGACGACCCCAGCCTTACGACTCTCGTGGCACTGAAGAGGAGAGGGTTCCAGCCAGAGGCCATCAAGAGCTTCGTGCTCTCCACAGGAATCACCAAGGCAGAATCGACCATGACCTGGGACGACCTCATAATGCACAACAGACGGTTATTGGACGAGAAGGCAGACAGGTATTTCTTCGTGGCGGATCCGGTGAAGGTG
>Ga0180007_10005112_pt1 | contig 13500 bp, 12 predicted proteins | sample MM_PC_MetaG_FD_121122 | JGI IMG/M metagenome (GOLD analysis project Ga0180007, IMG submission 121122) | Groundwater microbial communities from the Aspo Hard Rock Laboratory (HRL) deep subsurface site, Sweden - MM_PC_MetaG | ecosystem: Environmental > Aquatic > Deep subsurface > Groundwater... | reverse complement strand
TGTTCCACCAGATATGGGATTAGAGGAGCCGTTGAAGCTCCCCCATTTTCTATCGCATTCACCATCTTTATAACGAGTATCATTTTTACTCCACTCGTCCCATACTGAACATTCATATCCTTCAGCTTTGAGTGCCATGCCTATGTTGATCCATTCTTGGTAAGATAAATTTGATACATCTATTTGATTCAAAGCTTCTAATATATTGTCCATTTAAATTCCTCCTAAGGCTGATAACTTGGTGCGTCGATTCCTCTTGGTAAACACCAACTATTAACTGAAATACGCGTAATCATTTTGCTAGCTGCTTCAAATGCCCACATACCAACGTGTAGGAAACCATAACGTTCTAGGAAGCGGATTTGTTTTGGCGTTGCAAGGCCTTCTACTTGTCTGTTTTTAAGTTTTTCAATAAGCATACTTGCCATACCACAACTTGTTACAGCCTCTGGGTAAATACCATATTTCTCTAGGTAATCAAGCTGTCTTTCTGTAGCTGGTCCCATCTCCCACATAAATGCAGGTTCATAATTCGCTAAATCTTCAGCAGCAATCGAGAATGCATATTGAATTGGATCAACTAGTTTTTGTTTCTTTCTACGCATAGATGCAAGCTCACGAGCAAGTGCATCTTCACGTTCTTGAATAACATCTTTTTCTGCTTCTGTTTCAGCATCAAGTAAATCAATACCACTCTCTTTATCCATCATCATTTTATCGATGCGTTTTGCGAGCTCTTCATCTTTTGAAATCAGTGCAGATGGTCTACATAAATCATGGCGTTCAGTCATCCATAGAAAATCAAGTAAAAGTAATTCTTTTTTATTCGCAGCAAGTCTCATACCACGACCTACCATTTGTTGGTATAGACTTCTGATTTTTGTAGGTCTTAATACAATAATGCAATCGACAATAGGACAGTCCCAGCCTTCAGTAAGAAGCATAGAATTACATAAAACATCATATTCTCCAGCTTCAAAATCAGCTAACACTTCATCTCTATCTGTGCTATTACCGTTAACCTCTGCTGCTCTGATGCCATGAAGATTGAGTAATTCACAGAACTTTTGAGATGTCTTAACTAAAGGCAAGAACACAACAGTTTTTCTACCTTTACAGTAATTAAGCATTTCAAGTGCAATTTGATTTAAGTAAGGTTCTAAAGCTGAGCCAATTTCACCAATTGCATAATCGCCATTAGAGACACCAACATTGTGTATATCAAGTTCAAGTGGAATCATCTGTGCTTTTACAGGACATAGATATCCCTCTTTGATTGCTTGATGTAATGAGTATTCATACGCTTTTGAGTCAAAATACTTTCCTAAACTTTTTTGATCTGAACGATCAGGTGTAGCTGTTACTCCGAGTATATTTGCACCATCGAAATGTGTTAGTATTCTTTGATAGGTATCACTCATAGAATGATGAGCTTCATCAACAACAATTGTCTTAAAATAATCCTTAGCAAACCCAGTTAATCTTTTCTCTTGGGATAAAGTTTGAACAGATGCAATTGTGACTAATTTTTTTGAGCCAATGGCACTGGACTCAGCCTTTTCCAAAGCTGAATCCAATCCACTAGTTTCTATTAATTTTGTAGCTGCTTGACCTAGTAATTCACCACGATGTGCTAAGATTAGTGCCTTACTTCCGTCTTTTGTTTCTTCTTCTACAACCTTTGAGAAAACGATGGTTTTACCGGTTCCTGTTGGAAGAACTAATAATGTTTTTTGATGACCGTCTTTCCATTCGTTTCTAATTGCATCAACTGCTGCATTTTGATAAGGTCTTAGTACCATAGTAAATCCCTCCTAAAATGGAAGCGGCTCAAAGAACTCTTCGTTGTAATCGATGAATCGATCAATATCGTTTGTAAATTTCTCTTCACCTTGATTATTCGTATATGAACGTTGTTTGAAATGTGCTCTACCATTAGAGCCGATGACTTTATTCCAATCCATCGTTAGTTTCTCACCATGTTTTTTCTGTCCAATACATCTAAAAAATGCTGAAATACGCCATTCTAAAGAGCGATATAGCAGGAGGTCAAACTTAACAATAGCAAGGCCATCTTTTGTATCTACTTGCACAGTAATTGAGGCTTTATTACAAGCTGGTACTTTTGGTCCACCAGGAAATCTTCCTCGTTCAAAGTTTGTAACTGTGAAATTGTAATCCCCTTCAGGAAGTAATATAAAATCCTGACCGTCAGTTTCGATGGAATCATTCCAGTCCATCAACATATCTTTGTTTTCATTCATGATTATTGTTCTCCTTCTTTATTTTTTATGGATTCGATGATCTTCTTCCAATTTGGAATGATCCATCGTGTTATAAAATCGTCTGAATAATTGGTAATTGGTTCTGTTTCTTGATAGTGACCTTTAGCTGCCACTACTTTTTGTAGATCTGCTTCAGTGATTCCTGAATCATCAATCATTTTATTTAGTTTGTTAACTGTAGCTACACTAGTGATATCTTTTGGATCAGGAAATGGTACTTCTGGCTTACTGAATTCTTGACCTTCAAAGAGTTGTGCAATGGATGTGAATTTCAGTTCAAGTTCTTCTGGTAAATCAAATCTGTTTTTCGCATCATAGGTAGGATTATGTGTTGTATATAGAACTCGTTTTCCACCCTGAGCTTTTTTAGAGTTATTTTCTGTGGTGATGACATAAATCTTGTAGTTCACAAAGAAGAGTGCATCACTCCATTCCTTTAATAATGGTGCGACTTGTTTTGATAGTTTCATCTCATAGCGATCAAATGCACCTTGTTCTTCTGGTAGTTCAAACTTTCTAGGTTTTGCATGAGCTGTTATGACCACATTGATACCGACTTCAATCAGTTGATCCATGAGAGTGAGTAATTTTGAAAACTCATCAACCAAATAAACATAGCCTTTACCGTAACCGAAATCCTCGATGTTATTCTTTCGATACTTCTCGCATACTGCATTTGTACAAAGAGATTCAGACCAATCTGCAGTATCTAAAACGACAGTCTTGCAAATGGTTGGATTATCTATAATTTCTTTCACAACTAAGATCAGTTCATCCCAAGATTTGTTACACTTAATTCTTCTAATATCTAAGTTACTTGTGCCTCCTTCTGTGTCAATAAATAGTGGGTCGGGGAATTGACTAGCAAATGTTGATTTACCAATACCCTCAGGTCCATAGATGACAATTTTTAATGGACGTTTTTCTTTACCTTCAATAATTTTTAACATTTTATTTATCTCCTTCTTCTATAATGGTTGCCTCTTCACGAGGGTCTGTCTTTGGTACTAGAACAATAGAGCCAGCTTGCATCGTAATGTATGCGCCGATAAGGTTATTAATTTTGTCTTTTCCGATGCGTTTGGTTAACTCGGTAATTCCAGCCACCTTTTTTGGTGCATATGGATCAATCTTTGCCCCTTCACAAGCCTTGATGACTGCTTCTTCATTAGTAATCTTTCTTGATCCTTTGGAATGAACAAGTTTGAAATTTGACCACTTATGTCCGTTGATTGCTTTCTTTAATGCAAACTCCTTCATATCTTCAGCAAACTGAATCATTTCATAAAGTTTTGGTAGGAGTGCTTCAATTTCAGTATCAGTTAGGGTTGCAACTGGTTTAGTTGTTTGCTGGATAGTTTCCATGTTTGTTTCCGCTCTTTTAGCGCATATGGCTTTCCCTGCACAATAGCGACAATACTTACCTGGAGTTGCTTCTGGGTTATTTTCTTTCGTTCTTTCAACTGCAGGAATTAAGATGTCTGATTCAAACTGCAATAGTTCATCGATCGACATTTCATAATCGTTTGTGTTGGATATAACAGGTTGATAGATAACTAGTCTTACTTTTTTTACTGGGTATAAATCTTTGTATGCTTTGTGAAAATAGAGTGCATAGATTCCAAGTTGCGTATTGAACTGTCCTGCTTCACTATCAAATGCGTACACGGGACCACGTCCGGTCTTTAAATCAATAACTGTGAGTGTTCCTCCATCTACTGATGAGATAATGCCGCAATCCAGTGTTCCTCCAGCATCATCATCAAAATTCATGTCAAGATGTTGTTCGATAACTACAAGCGGTTCAATATCAGAACGTTTCTTTTCAAACTCAATCGTATTGATCACAAAGTCTGCATACCCATCAGCGATTTCTTGCATGTCATCCGAATACATATCAAGTTCTTTGATGAGTTCATCGATAGGTTTCACTTCGCTGTCATAGTCGATAAGATTAAGTGATTTACTGATGAGTGCTGCTCCTAACTCATGGCACTGAGTACCAAATTCAGCTTGCGGACTTGATTCTTGACTTGTTCCATCATTAAAGAGTGTGCTAAGTGGACAATTAAGCCACGTACTACTTTTACTTGGGCTGTACTTTCTACTGTGAATCGTCGGACTTCTTGACATCGTCTTTACCTCCATTACTATCTGCTTCTTCCGGAAGCAACATCACTTCTAGTGCCAATGTTTTAGTCGTTTCACTAATAAGTAGTAATGTCTCGACTAAATCCTTATCCGTAAGATAGGGTTTATTGGCTACTGTTTCTTTCTTCATTTCTCTAAACCTCCTTTTATTTGAAAAGGTTCTCTTTCCCTCTTCAAAGGATTAATGGCGAGGTTTGATTTGGTTTGCCGGTTATTATTCATACTTTTTCATTTTTTCTTTTAAAATGCTTGTAAGTTTAACTCTTCGTTCCTGCACAGTACTTCTGCCTCTTCCAATCTGGGCTGCTATTTCTGTATCAGTTTTTCCATCGTTGAAATACTTTAAGATCAATTGATCGGTTTCATTAAATTCACTAACTAACTTCCAAAGATAATCACTTTGATCTTGTTCAGCTCTTTTTTTTCGTTCTTCTTCAAAGGATTGATCAGCAAACTCAAAATCATAATTCTCGCGCATGTAATCCATAGATATAGAAAAGCCATCTCTTACTTTGGAACACTGGCTGCAATCAGCTCTGCATTTGACAAGTCCAAACTTTTCTGATGGAATCATGCATCTTGATTCCGTATCTTTTCTGCGGATCTCGTTGCGCTCTTCATTTCTGTACCAATGGAAATACTCTTCAGTACATGGAATGAATCTTAAGTCACCATCAGCATCTTTAAATGGAACCCAGTTTGTTAGTTTGTTTTCTGAATCGTTCTGTAATTGCTCCAAAGTTCCATAGCCATAGATTTTTGGATACTGGTCTTTCATTGATTTTGTTTGTTTCATAAAAAAATACCTCCAAATCAGATTTGTATTCTGAAATGGAGATATTCTTCTCTTAGTAGTGTAGGCAGTTCGTAGGCGTCAGCAAAAAGAATGGTTTGTATAACTCCATTTCAATTTGCAGACCTCTCTTCACAATAGATCGAACTGCATATATTTAGTTTTTGTACTTCATTGTGATCAGCTTAGCAAGGGCCGTGAAGTACGAATCAAGTTAGCTAATTCTTAATTCATTGTAAGTATATCAAATGAAATTCAAATCTTGTAGGCAGGGGTTGTCCATCAAAAATCGCTTATAAATTCTATAACTATAATTAATTATTGAATGCAATACAAGCAAAAAAAAGAGGACCAAAGTCCTCTGTATCAATTCTTTGAAATTAGTTTATTATTTTTTTCGGACAAGGGGTGTCCGTTTTATTATTTCATTCTTCTTTAGTGAGTGGTTCAAATCCAGCTAACTGCATAAATCTATTGGCATCATTTGCACTGCCGTTTCGAAGAGTCATCATAGCATTCAGTAGTGCATCATCTTCATCGTTACCGTTTCTAAATGAAATTCCAGCTTGTTGTACAGCAATATTACATATTCTAGGTGGAAGATTAAGTGCTCTTAGTAATGCAACAACACTCCTTTTATCTGGCACTTTGTTTTCACCCTTAATGTAACGCCTAATTGTTCTTTCGTTAAGGCCTGAATCTATTTCTAACTCATTTATTCTTATATCAAGGTATTTCATTAAATAGTCTATGATTTCACCAAAAGTCATGTCAACGATTGCTCTTGCAACTTCTGCTACATTTTCTGTGTGAATTTTATATCTCTCTGTAAACAATGAATCTTCTATCTTTGTATTAGGTAAGTTTGATATTTCCAAATCAAACTCAAGTTCTTTGCTTGTGTCTCTACTAAGGTAACACATTAACCCCAAATTGGATCCTTCATTAAATCCTCGTATGGTATTGTATTTGAATTTCACACAACATTCATCCATATGGATCAATGCATAGTCGGATAGTATAAGGTCACCATTTGAAACCTTCTCGATATAATTAGGATGGTTGATACATAAGTGATTTTCTACAAATACGTACTCATTCATAAACACAGATGAAGCTATTTTCGAGTCTGAAACAACCTTTTTATAAACATCCTTATAACTCACTGTATATGTTTCATCATTAGAAAGTGAATTATTTTTGAATGCATATGGTCTTACATAATGACCATCCACCCAGTTATATGCACCTATCGCTTGCTCAAAACCTAAATCAATAAGTCTTTTTCTTGCAGCATAAATTGTTACTTCATAGGTTTTAGCAAGTTCATCAATGATTTGATTTATGCTATTGGAACCTATACGACTAAATTGATTATAATGTTCAAACAAACTCTTTGCGTACGCTTCAAAGGATTCTTTAGGCATTAGTATATATGGTGCCAATCCGTTTGCTTGAATTTCCATCCACTCAGCTGTAGTGTTTGATTCACTATTTTTCATTTCTCCACTTACTTGACACTGGATATAATGAAGTTTTTCATTAAACATCTGAGCAAACAGAAACGCTTTTCTGTGATAATAGGAGTGTACACATTCATGAGCAATTGTCATGTTGCGAGATCCATAAGAGCGAAGGTATGCTGCAGTATCATCAACAAGTATAGTATCTTTATTGATCAGTTTCTTTTCAGATTGTGATTTCTCAGCATTATATATAACCACTTCGGTATCAGCAAAAAAAATCTGTCCAAATATACTTCTGTCTCTAGAAATAGATGTGTTTACGACTGACAAGCCCATACTTTTTGCAAGTTCATCGACATTAATTGGAACAGGATTAGTTTTTGCTTCTGGATGAAATTTGAAATAATATTTTTCTAACATCTCATTGGCGTACTCATCGTATTTGCTTTTTGGAATATATGGAACTAGGTCACCAGTTAAAGGCTTCTTAGGTGTTGATTTATTAAATTCATCTACACCTATAATATAAAAATCATTGAGCTTTTTATCTAAAGAACCCGAACAATAAACCATAACCCAAAATCTAGAACTGTATGAATCTCTATCGTGGTGCTTTCCTGAAATACCTTCTACATTTGCTGTTACTTCAATAGCTATGTCAAACTCAATTTTAGTATCACCTTTACTGTCAATCCATACATTAATAAAATCTAGGTCTAGATCTTCAATTTCGGTGATTTTACTTACATTGTATCCATCGATTCTGTCTAATAATATATCTTTGTTACCAGTGCACCATGAAAAAATAGAATTATAAATCCTATCATAAAATTTATCAGTCTCAAGATAGTCTAGAAACGAGTTAGGATTTTTCTCCAAATTAATCCACCTCATAATGAGTAAATTTAATTCTTGATCTATCACTATTTTTAGTTTCTATACTAGCCATAGTGATGTATAGATCAAATGAATGCCCTCTTCAAGTTTTATACGTTTGTTATAGTTATTATAACAGTAGATTATAAAATAATCTATATTAGATTAAGAATAACAAGATAAAATCCTCACTATGCTGAATGTATAAATAAAAAAATAACGACTCAACTCAATTAAGAGCTGGGTCGCTTTGTTATCTATAACTATTGGAAAAAAATATTTTATTCCTTTATTTCTTTATACTTCAGACCATTCTTGGCGATTTTTTCAAGAATTATTTCATTAATATTTAAATTTAATCTTTCTGCTAATGTTATTGAGTAAATTAGTACATCTGCTAACTCCTCTTTTACTCTATCAATATTTTGAGCATTTTCACCCCATTGGTATAATTCTAGTAACTCAGCAGCTTCAATTGAGATTGACTTAACTAGATTAGATGGTGTGTGGTGTATGCCCCAGTTACGCTTATCTCTAAATTCAATAATTTCTTTAGCAGGTAGGTTTGTATTAGTAATCTTCATATTCTCACTCTTTCTCATAGTAAAATCTTTTCGTAATTAATAAAAAGATAGTAGTTTCTTATCAAAATCAATAACTATTGTAAATGGACTACTTTGAATCGGTAGCTTTCAAGACTTTAATAATTTCACCAGAAATCAATCTTATAACTGGTACTGATACTGCATTCCCGGCTTGCTTGTATAAGTATGAATCCGAATATTTTTTTCCTTTATACTCCGTTGGCAACTCAAATCCATCACCAACAGGGAATCCTTGAAGTTTGAGAGTTTCAGCTGGCGTAAGTTTTCTTATGCCATAATCATCAAGAATTAAAGGCACATTGTGTCCACCTGTTCCCATATTCGCAGTCAATGTAGGACAAACATTACTTTGATTCTTTCTTACATACATTCCCCTTCTTAATTGATAAAATTGGTATTTTTCAGAAATATGCTCAGAAATATTAATTCTTTCATTACGCTTAATTTCTGGTTCAAGTAAATCGTATTCTTCTTGAGATAAGAAATAATGAGGATATCTATCTTTTGTATAATAATACTTTTCAGGAGCTTTCTTACTATAATCGATAATACTTTTTATTTGCTCTTCACGTTGTTTCTTTGTGAATGTTTTTTTGAAGTCTTCTAGATGATCAAACATAGTAAACTTATCAGCATCTATTTTATCCCTAAAACAAATAATATAAATTCTTTCCCTATTTTGAGGTAAATCACTATAATGCATTGTATTTAGTACAGCTGATTTTACGATGTATCCCTCATGTTCAATAGCACCTTTTATCACTTTATATGTATTCCCTTTATCATGAGCTTGCAGGTTTTTAACATTTTCTAAAAATAGGACTCTAGGTTTTCCATACATTTCTCCTATTTGTTTAACAGTATGGATAATTGACAGGAATAGGTTACCTCTTTCATCTTCAAAACCTTTTTGGTAACCTGCAATGCTAAAAGCTTGACATGGAAAACCTCCATTTAAGATATCAATTCCTTCGCTTAACATTTTTTTATTGAGTTCTCTATAATACTCTTCTTTCTCTTTAGCTTGAGTCGGATCTAAAACTAAATTTATGTCACCTTCAAGCAATGTATGATTGTGGTTTATCCTATAAGTTTCAGATGCATGCTCATCAATTTCATTTGCCCAAATTAGTTCAAACCCATCATTTCCGTCTTTTGCAGATTCAATCCCACGACAGATGCCACCAATGCCTGCAAACAAACTACCTACTTTATATTTCATGGTATCTTACCTCGCTTTCGTATATACATTACCGCAAGATTGATTAATTATCCAGCAATAATTAAACTTCTTCTATTATTCTTCTTAAATGTTCAACTAATTCATTCAAATGATTTGTAAGATGTCTTGTACATTCTTTTTGCATAAAGTATTCAACACCATTATTACCTTCTCTTTCTAAGGTTGCAAATTCAACTATATATTGTTTTCCATTAACTAATGGAAATTCATTAAAAGAGCACCCATCTGCAATAGCTTTAATAACAACCGAATTTAAATTAAAAGCACTAATTTCAATGTTTTCTAAATTTGTTGCAGAAAAGTCAACATACAGAGTTGTAGTTGCATTTGTGTTAGTTTCTTGATACCAGTCAGTGTTGAATTCATAAATACTATTAATTCTTGGACTTGTAGTGGCAAAATCAGATAATACAAAACTAGTAGTTGCATTTAATCTAACTTTTCGAAGTCTAATTTCCTTCATTCTTCTAGGTCCAATTCCACCAGAACAACGTGACGCTTGATTCATAAAATCAGCACCATTTGTTACTGTAATCAAATCAATAGTTCCGATTTCGTCATTTGAAAAGTCAATTTCTGATATTGTTTTTATCCTTCCTTTAGGATCATTGACTATGAATACATCATCATCCATTTTCATTTCGTCAGCTATTGAAGCATTAAGCAACACCCTATCAAAGAAAGGAACTAAATAATCAATTCTAAGTCTTAAATCAGCTAAAACTAAATATTGAGAATCATAATCTTGGTTTCTCAAGGAAACCATTTGATCTTTTGCCTTAAATGTTTTCACTTCAATTTGAGGTGTTCCTTCAACTGCAGTCCATTGTTCATCGAAGCTTACGAAAGGTAGTGTGGTTTCATCTACTTTCAATCCAAATACATCAGGGGCAATTCCTGCACCATTGCTTGATGGTTTATATAGATAATAATCTTTGATAATTTCAACATTTCTTTCAGTCACAATTTTAGGAAGAATTATTCTGTCAAATAACACATCTTCTGATAAACTGTTAATGAACCTATCGAAAATGCCTCCCATTGCATCACTCTTTGAAGTCAATGCTCCTTGCATTGTATCACCATTTTGTGATTGGACAAGCTTAGTAATAAAATATACTCTTTTTAAAATATCTTCTTTATTAATATTTACAGGCATACTAATCCTCCATTAAATCAATTGATAAAGATGGTTTAATACCATATGCTTTTATTAATTGATTTTTCATCGAGAATCTTGGTCTTCTCCCCTGAAGTTGTTGATCGTGAAATGTTTCACCTTTTTTAGCATTTAAAACCAAATCACTAAAATCAATATCTATTTTGTAAAAATTTACTTTTCCATCAACTTTACCATTAGGTGCAAAATCGACATAATAAATCTCATCCCATGTAGATGTAGGACCAAACGAAGTTAAATCGTTAGGAATTGATGCTGACTTAACTTGGATACCAGCCTTTGTATCAAGAGAAACACAATCATACGAATACGCAGTTCCATTTGTTCTAATAGCATTAAAAAAAATGCAAAATAGCGCTTCACTAAATACATCAGGAACATTTAGTCCTCTTCCTCCAAGTGGCTTTAATTTTTTATTGATTGAAACCCAATCTCTAAATATTTCTTTAAGTTTAGAATAATCGGAATTATCAAATTGATCACCCTCTACGACTAAACCATCTTTTAAAGTTGTTTTAATTTTCTTCATAATTTATCCTTTCTTATAGGATGCATATCACATAAGTGACAGTAATAATTATCTGCATCCATTATTGTCTTACCATTTAATAAATCTCCTTTGTGAATAACAAAGCCATTATTAATTAAAAAAACCAATTCTTGGTGAGTTATATATCTTGGGATATCATAAGCCCAATTATAACTTTCAAATAATTTCCACAATTTACTCTTATCAACATCATCGGTAAAATATAACCTGTTTTGTCGCATCATAGACTCAGGGTCATTTTTTAAACGAACCATAAAAGTAAAATCATAGTTTTCATTTCCATTTGGTATATATCCACCATTTGTGGTCCAATCTTTAGTTTCTAAAAGTAATAATTGCCCAAATGATTTTGTTGATTTAATAGAAATAGTTTTATTATCAATTTGAAAATCCCAACTATCCCATTTTCCTAATTCATAGACTGATAAATCTGGTTTATCCATTTCATGTTTTTCATTCAATTCTTGATATATAGCAAATTCACAAAGTTTACCCTGAAAAGTATTAGCAAAAATTTCACCATTTCTTCTTCTATGAGTTCCACCTGTTCTGTGATTTCTATGTTCTCCTTGTTTTCCAAAAGTCATTAGGTAAGAAAATTCAAATGCTTCTTTAACAAAATCGTCATTTATTTTTCCGGCTTCACTAAAAGCAATAGAGCCTGCAATTTTTTTTACTTCGGGATGTTTTAGATTGAACATCATTTTTTTAAAGTGCATACTTTTCACCCCTAAATATAGATATTTAAATTATATCAAAAAAACACTAAATTGTATATACTCCGATAGCAACTTAAGAAGAGTAACTTATGGAATGTTTATATATAGATTTAGAATTGTATATTATATTCATATAATATAGTTCTCGTTTAGTATTATTTATAGTAGCAACTTGAAACTAAATCGTGTAGAAATCTATTGTAATCGTGTAAATGGTTAGGTAATCGTGTAAATTGTTGGGTAATCGTGTAAATAGTTGGGTAATCGTTAAAAGGTTGAACGTAGAAAACAAAAAAGACTTGAATAACTTCTGCTTTGAACATCTTCAGGACATATGAAATTTGGAATATAGGGAGAAAACGCCCTTTCTGCATGAAAAAAAGGCCTGACACCTTTGTATCAAACCTATGCTTTCAATATGGTGCGGACGATGAGACTTGAACTCACACGGCATTAAAGCTGCCACATGCCCCTCAAACATGCGTGTCTACCATTCCACCACGTCCGCATTAAAAAAGGTGCGAACACCTTTTTAATTGATTATTCTACAGCAATTATATATGAATATATATCCTGTTTACCATCAATCAAGTCAACCTCGATATCAGGGTTTAATTTCTTAGCATGAGCAACCATAAGTTCAATTTCATCTTCGTCAGCATCATTGCCATAGAAAATTGTGATGATTTCACGATTTTCATCAATCATGTCATCTAGTAAAGCTTTTGCTGTTTCAATTCTCACTGGATTTGAAACAAGAATTTCACTTCTTGTAATACCAATGAAATCTCCATTCTTGATTGTCACACCGTTTAGTTCAGTATCTCTGACTGCATAAGTGATTTCTCCAGAACGCATATTTTCAACTATACTCATCATTTGTTCGAAATTATCATCGAGTTCTTGTGAAGGATCAAAAGCCATTAATGATGCATAGCCTTGAGCAATACTCTTAGTTTTCAAAACTCTAATCGAACGATCTGGACATAAATCTAATGTCTGTTCTGCTGATAAGATGATGTTTTTATTATTTGGTAAAATGAGAATATGATCTGCATTGAGTGATTCCACAGCTTTAACAAAGGATTCTGTTGATGGATTCATTGTTTGTCCACCATCAATAATCAAATCAACACCAAGTTCTGTGAATGCTTCACGAATACCTTCACCTGAAGCAACTGCAATGACTGCAAATTTAGCTTTTGGTTTATTAGGTTTCTTAATTTCTTCATGTGTATGTTCTGTTGGAGCATTTTCCATGATTGTCGAGTGCTGAATACGCATATTTTCAACTTTAATGGTTTGAATATCTCCATATTTTTGAGCTAACGTTAATGCAACACCTGGTTGATTGGTATGAACATGTACTTTTAATAAGTCATCATCAGTAACAACAACCAATGAATCACCCATTTGTGATAATGGATCCTTCATGAAATTTTCATTGAATTTTTCAGGTTTATGTAGCTTGACAATAAATTCTGTACAATAGCCATACTTAATATCAAAAGCTCCTAAATTTTCAGCGCCATGATAATGTTCTTTGGTTGGTGTAAATTGAGCTTCTGACTCATTGAGCATATTGCCTTCAAGTGCCATGACCCAACCTTCGATAATCTTGATAAAACCTGC
>Ga0180007_10005111_pt1 | contig 13501 bp, 16 predicted proteins | sample MM_PC_MetaG_FD_121122 | JGI IMG/M metagenome (GOLD analysis project Ga0180007, IMG submission 121122) | Groundwater microbial communities from the Aspo Hard Rock Laboratory (HRL) deep subsurface site, Sweden - MM_PC_MetaG | ecosystem: Environmental > Aquatic > Deep subsurface > Groundwater... | reverse complement strand
CGCTAAAATTTTGGGAGTAATTCTTGATTCAGAAAATCAGAGGTACGACGCAATTCTCCTTTTGGATTATTGTTTTGGCAAGGAGGGTGTTGTGGTTACCCACACCCTTTTGTAACAATGGCAAAACTTCCCGTTGATTTTTATAAAAACCCAACTTTAACAGTTGCAAAAGAGCTTTTGGGTAAAGTCCTTGTGGTAAAGAAGGACGACCACACTCTCTCCGGAAAAATTGTTGAAACGGAAGCTTACATTGGTAGCGAGGACAAAGCTTGTCATGCAAGTTGGCGTAAAAGGACTTCTTGCGAGAACCTTTGGAAAGCGGGTGGAATTGTTTATGTGTATTTAACCTACGGTATGCATTTTATGCTTAATGTTGTAACTGAAATGGATAACTTTCCTTCCGCAGTTTTAATCAGGGCTGTAGAACCTCTTGAAGGAATGGATATTATGGTGCAAAATAGACATACGGAAAATATCCTAAACTTAACTTCAGGTCCCGCCAAATTAACAAAAGCGTTTGGCATAAATAGGAGGTTTGACGGGACAAGTTTGTTGGGAGGCAATTTTTATATTGAGGACAGGAACCTGCTTGTTCCCAAAATGGAAAGGTCAAGGAGAGTGGGAGTGGATTATGCGGAGGAACCGTGGAAAAGTATTGAATGGCGATTTTATCAAAGCGACAGCCCGTTTGTGTCCAAACGCAAATAAAAATGGTTAATCAGATATTAGAAAAAAGCAAACAGCTTTTGTTTAAAAAAGAAGAAAATATTTTAAGCGCGGGGTTTTTAATCGGAACGGCGCTTCTTGCCTCCGCTATATTAGGCCTTTTCCGCGACCGCTTGTTTTCCCATTATTTCGGCGCCGAACCTCTTTTTTCGCGGCTAGGGTTGTACTTTGCCGCCGATAGAATCCCTTCCTTTATCTTTAACATTATTGTTGTTGGTACTCTAACCACAGCGTTTATTCCCATTTTTAGCAAACAGCTAAAAAAAGGTAAAAGTTATGCGTGGGAGCTTGCTTCTAACACCCTAAACACGGTTTTGGTCTCGTTTGCCTTTTTAGCGGTTATAATTTTTGTCTTTTCAAAGCCTATCTCGCGAGTAGTTTCTATAGGTTCCCTCCCAACAAGCGACCTTAATTTTATGTCCACTCTTTTGAGAGTTATGATTTTGTCCCAGCTTATTCTTGTTATAAGTAGTTTCTTTTCAAGCATAATCCAATCCTTTAAACGATTTTTGGTTCCAGCCATAGCCCCTGTTCTTTATAATTTGGGTATTATTCTTTTTGTTATTTTGTTTGCGGAAAAATGGGGGGTTTTGGCGCCTGCGTGGGGAATGGTGTTTGGAGCCTGTATGCACCTTGTTATTCAGTTTTATTTCTCAAAAGGATTGGGTTTTAAATATATCCGTATAATAAATCTTAAAGACCCCAAACTTCGCGAAGTGCTAATTTTGATGCTTCCGCGAGTGGCAAGTCTGGCGGCAAATCAAGTTTCTCTTCTTATTGATACCAGCCTTTCCATTTTTATAGGGGCATCGTCTCTAGTGGTTTTTAATTTTGCTCAACACCTGCAAACCGTGCCGGTTAACTTTTTTGGCGGAGCGTTGTCTCAGGCGGCATTTCCCATATTGTCCGCCGAGTCGGAAAATAGAAAAAATTTTACTGACATAGTAAAAAGCTCCACGACCCAAATAGTTTTTTTCGTTCTGCCCATAAGCATTTTGTTTATTATTTTGCGTATTCCGCTTGTTAGGTTGGTCTTTGGAGCGTCAAAATTTTCGTGGGGTGCCACTATTTCAACTTCGTACACCCTGGCTTTTTTTGCGGTCTCTATGGTTTTTCAGTCTTTGGTTTATTTATTAAATAGGGCTTTCTACGCTTTGTGCAACACTAGAACTCCCGTTGTTATAAGTTTAATCTCCATTTTTATAAATATTATTCTGGCGGTGTATTTTGTTTTGGTTAAAGGTTTTGGTATTTGGAGTTTAAGTTTGGCGTTTTCCGTTAGCAGTTTTGTAAACGCCATTTTGTTATTTGTGTTTTTGGCAAAAGTCTTGCCGGAGTTTTTGGACCTCGCCTTTTTATATTATTTGTCCAAAATAGCGTGGGGTTCCTTGGTTACGGCGGTTTTCTTATATGTTCCGATGAAGCTTTTGGACAAAATGGTGTTTGATACCACAAGAACTCTAAATCTTGTTTTGCTGACTTGGTTTGTTTTTGGCGCAGGTTTGTTTTCTTATATACTTGTTTCAAAAATACTTAACATAAAAGAAAGGACGCTTGTTTTGAATGTTTTAAAGAAACTTTTTTCTTACCGAAAAACGCCTTCAAAATTAATTTCGGGGTCAATTGGCGACAACATTTCTTGATTTACCCCAATATCCGTAGGTCTTTGATAGGTTATTAAAGTATCCACCACAACCCACAAAATTATGGTTATAAAGGTAACTATAGCTATGGATAATATATTCTTATCTTTTGGCATCATTTGTGTAAAACACTTTCGCCGAAATTTTTGCGGTGACCACTGTTTGGGCGGTCTGCAAAATTACTGAATTTATTCTAATATACCTTGGTTCCTGTTCTAGATTTTGCAAAAAACTGTAAATGTTGTCAAGTGTTCCTCGCGCGTCTAACGATATTTTAACAGTCTCTAAAAGCCCCTCCCTTTCGGAGACGCTAAATTCTGTTTTTAGAATAGTTATTTTATTCTTCGCCGCAAGAAACGATAAGCCTTTTAATAAATCGCTTTGGTTAAACTCTGCCGGCAGGGCGGTATTTAGTTTGTGTATTTCTATATCGTACCTCGCAAGGTTTTGTTTTGCTTTTTCTAAGTTGGTAATTTTTGTCGTTAGTTGTTGATTAACCTCGGTCGCGGTATCTAGGTTTTTTCTGTAAGAAGCTATTACTCTTATGCTTGGTCTTAGCGCGAACACGCTCAAAAACGACACGGCAAAAAGGCTTATGGTTAGAGTTTTGTAGGCTTCCTTTTCCGTTTTATTTAAAAGTTTTATCGTTGCGGCAAGTCTTGATTTCATATCTTTTTAATAACCAATTCTATATCAAAGGTAAATTCGTTGTTTTCCTCGCTAAACTGCGCTCCAAGGAGTGTGATATTAACAACCTGTTTTTCTTTTGAAATGTTTTCAATTAGTTGGCTAAAAAGATACAGATTTTGGGAATGGGCGGTAAATCTAATGGAGGTGTTTTCAAGAATTAGGGTAGTTATTTTTATGTCTTTGGGAACAACTTTTTTAATTAACTCAATGTGATTTTTCGCTATAAAGGAATCTGCGCGCGCCGATTTAAGCGCTAGAATTTTTTGTTGAGTATCTTTAAGGTCTTTTTCTGTTTGAGTTTGGGATTTTAGTATTGCTGTTTTTTCTTCAATGGTTTCGGAAATGTCTATAAAATTGGTATATAAATAAAGTTTGTAAAAAAGTAGGGTTATAACAATAGCTTGAAACGATATAACAATAGCTCGTCCGTATTTGGTTGTCCAATAAAAAAACTTCGCCTTTCTTGACAGATTTTCAAATCCTATTTTTGGGAGCAGGTTAATATCTTCCATCTTATTTGATTTTATCAGAAAGTTTGAGTATAAGTACACTTATGGATAATATTAGAAATTTTGCAATTATAAGTCATGTTGACCACGGGAAATCCACTTTGGCGGATAGGTTTTTGGAACTTACCAATACCGTGGAATTGCGAAAGATGCGCGCGCAGTTTCTGGACAGTATGGATTTGGAAAGGGAAAAGGGTATAACTATAAAACTAAAGCCGGTTAAGATGAAGTATTTTTTAAATGGCGTGGAATATATTTTTAATTTAATTGATACTCCGGGACATGTGGATTTTTCTTATGAGGTCTCTCGTTCTTTGGCGGCGTGCGAAGGGGCAATTTTGTTGGTGGACGCAACGCAAGGGATACAGGCGCAAACTTTATCCAATTACAACAAGGCGCGCGCTTTAAATCTTAAAATAATTCCCGCGGTCAACAAAATAGATTCGCCCGTAGCGCTTGTTAGCGAAACGAGGGATAGTATAAAAGCTCTTTTTGGGTTTAATGACGAAGAAATATTTAATATATCGGGGAAAACGGGAGAAAATGTGGCAAAACTTTTGGAAGAAGTGGCGCTAAAAATTCCAGCGCCTACAATATGCACAGAAAAACCGTTTAGAGCTCTTATTTTTGATTCTTTTTACGACAGTCATTTGGGTGTTGTGGCGGTTATTAAGGCGGTTGACGGAGAAATTGAGATGGATAAAGCGGACAAAAAAATAAGGTTTATTCATTCCAAAAAGGAATCCTCGTTTAGCAAGTTAGGATATTTTGCTCCTCAAATGAGAGATGTTTCTAAAATAAGTTCGGGAGATGTAGGTTTTATAGCCACGGGTTTAAAGGACATTACTTTGGCGCGGGTGGGGGACACGGTGGCGATACAAAGCGAATGCGAAGTTTCCGAAGTTAGTCCTTTGTACGGGTACCGCTTGCCAAAGCCGGTAGTTTTTTTGAGTCTTTTTCCTGAAGATTCTTCCGATTTGGATAATTTAAGAAAATCTCTTTTTAAACTTAAACTTAATGATGCGGCTTTAAGCTTTAGCGTCGAGAATGCGAGCAGTTTGGGGCTTGGTTTTAGATGCGGGTTTTTGGGTCTTTTGCATGCTGAAATAACCCAAGAAAGGCTTGAGAGGGAATTTAACGCGCGTGTTTTTGCCACCACCCCGAGTGTTTCTTATAAAGTTTTGCTGAATAACGGTTTGGAAATAACCGTAACTTCTGCGGGAGATTTTCCAGACCCGTCTAAAATAAAAAGTGTTTTAGAGCCATACACATCTGTATATGTTTTTGCGCCTTTTTCTTATGTGGGGTCTATTATGGAGCTAGTGGACAAAAAAAGAGGCAAGTTTTTAGATATGAAAAATATAGGCGAGGGTAAACAGATGGGGGTTCAGCTTCTGTGCGAATTGCCTTTGTATGAGTTAATAACCGGTTTTTATGACGACTTAAAATCCATTTCTTCGGGATATGCTTCTATGGATTATGAACTTATTAAAGAAAAACCCGCAAAAGTTTTATGTATGGATATTCTGATTGCGGGGGAAAAAATAAGTCCTCTATCGCGGCTTGTTAGAGAGGAGTCGGCGACAGCAATTGGAAGAGAAATTGTTAAAAAACTTAAAGAAAGCCTTCCCCGCCAACAATTTGTGGTTAGTATTCAAGCGGCAATAGGAGGAAGAATTATAGCCAGAGAGAATTTGTCGGCAATGCGAAAAAATGTTCTTGAGGGAATATACGGGGGGCATAGGGAAAGGAAGGATAAACTTTTGGATAGGCAAAAAAGAGGTAAAAAAAGGCTAAAGCGATTTGGCAAAGTCGTAATTCCTCAAGAGGTTTTTTGGAAGGCGATGAATTAAACTAAGGAGTCTCCTTTGAAAAAGGAGACTCCTTTGTTATAATGTTTCTGTGTTTGAGGAACTTAACGAAAAAGAATTTAATAGCGTCACTTATGGAAAACTAACTTATTCGGAGGTGGTGTTTAATATAATAAATTTGTTATCTTCCGAGAACGAGAAGGGATACAAGGTTATTATAGGAACGGATTCAAACGCTCACATAAACGGAAAAGACAGCACGGAATACATAACGGCGATTTTGGTGCATAAGGTGGGTTGCGGAGGAATTTATTTTTGGAAAAAGGTTGTGGATAAAAAGGCGTATTCTCTAAAAGAGAGAATTTACAGAGAGGCTTTGCTTTCTTTGGAATTTGCTCACAAGATTATGGACGATTTTAACCGTTTAAACGCCCTAAACTGGCCTTTGGAAATTCATATTGATGTAGGTACTGTGGGCGAGACAAGAGAGATAATAAATGAGGTGACTGGTATGGTAAGAGGTTCGGGTTTTGAGGTAAAAACCAAGCCTTTGTCTTTCGGCGCGAGCAAAGTTGCCGATAGACATACATAAATAAATGTCAAAACTCAAATCTCAAATCTCAAAACCCGAATTCCAAATTCCAAATTCCAAACAATACAGTTGGTAAAAGTAGCGGCGAGATCCCATCTCGCCAATTAATAAGGGTTTCGTGGAATATGCGGGTTTAGTTTGATATAATGAAAACAATTCGTATGATAACGAGTTATACGCAATTCAAAAAAAGGAGGGGGATAATATTGTGTTTTCTTCACTTCGTTACGAAAACGGAGTTTAATTGGAAAAAAGCGAAAAGTTTTATATACTAATAATAGCTTTACTTATTTAAAAGGGGCAATATGGCAAACGAAAGAAAAACCGAAATAATCACAAGGGAACACTTTTCTAAATTTTTGGATTCTATTTACATTGAAGAACAACGCTCGGATAATCCAAAAATTGATAAGTTGTTAAAAACTGCCTCAAAAAAAGGCGGTGGGAAAGGTTATCCTGAATTTATCATTAGCTACAAATCTAATCCTGATTTATTGATTGTTATAGAGTGTAAAGCAGATGTAACAAAGCACGAAAGCAAAGATCGTGATAAATACTCAGAGTTTACCGTTAATGGTTCTTTACTTTATGCCTCCTATTTATCTAAAGGTTTTGATGTTTTAGCTATTGCGGTTAGTGGAGAGACAAAACAATCATTAAAAGTTTCTCATTTTTTACATTTGAGAGATGAAAAAAAGGCAACTCCAATTTTTGGGGATAAATTTTTATCCGTTGATGATTATTTAAACGGATATTTAAAAAGTCCTGAAAAATTTAGACAAGACTATAATTCCCTTTTGGATTTTACAAAACAACTTAATGAAAAACTGCATACCTATAAAATCCTTGAAAGCCAAAGAAGTTTGCTTATTAGTTCAATTCTAATTGCTTTAGAAAATACAGCCTTCAAAAGGTCTTATGCATCACACAAAAAGGCTGAAAATCTTGCAGTTTCTCTTATTCAAACGGTTTCTGATGAATTAGAAAGTGCAAATATTACAGGCAAAAAATTAGAAAACCTAAATACACAATTTAGTTTCATTAAAACAGACACTTCTTTATCAAAAAAAGAAAATGTTTTAAAAGAAATTATTGATGAGATTGATGAGAATATAAATGCTTTTATTAAGACACACAGATATTTTGATGTTTTAGGTCAGCTTTATATTGAATTTTTGAGATATGCGAACAGCGATAAAGGCTTAGGAATTGTTTTGACACCTCCGCACATTACAGAACTTTTTGCTGATTTGGCACAAGTAAATAAAAATTCAATCGCTTATGATAATTGTACTGGCACAGGCGGTTTTTTGATTAGTGCAATGAAAAGAATGATTACCGATGCAAAAGGGGATGAAACACAAATCAAAGAGATAAAATTAAAACAGCTTATCGGAACGGAATATCAATCGCATATTTTCGCTTTGGCGGTTTCAAATATGTATATCCACCAAGACGGAAAAACAAATATCATAAATGGTAGTTGTTTTGATGAAGAAGTTATTGAAGAAGTAAAAGCCAAAAAACCTACTGTTGGCTTTTTGAATCCGCCATATCAATCAAAACCAACCGACACAGATGAGTTGGAATTTATTTTAAATAATCTAGATTGTTTAGTTGATGGTGGAACCTGTATTGCCATTGTGCCTATGCAAAAAGCATTAGCAACAAGTGGAAATGTTTTGGAATTAAAAAAGAAACTTTTAGAAAAACACACCTTACAAGCGGTTTTATCTATGCCCGATGAATTATTTCATGATTCAAATGTAAATGTTGTTTCTTGTGTAATGATATTTACAGCACATAAACCCCACCCAAAAACTAAGGAGACATACTTCGGCTATTACAAAGATGATGGTTATGTAAAAAGAAAGAATAAGGGCAGAGTTGATGCCTATGGGAAATGGGAAATATTTGATAAAAATAGAAACTTAATCGGAGGAATCAAGCAGAAATGGTTAACTTATTTTATTGATAAGAATAAGAAAGAAGAAGCTGGTTTTAGTGTTAATAAATCTGTTTCTGCGGATATGGAGTGGGTAGCAGAGGCATATATGGAAACAAATTATTCGGATTTAAAAGATGAAAATTTTATTGATATTGTATTAAAATATCTTTCTTTTTCTGTTTTTCAAGGCAGATTTGATGTAATGGAACCTTTTATGAAAGAGAATAAAAAAATAAATTTATCAATCAATCACTGGAAATTATTTAAATTAAAAGATTTGTTTAAAATTTTTCTTGGTAAACCCTTGCATAAAACAGAAATTTTAGAATATTCTCCAACAATTCTAAAAGATTATTTCCCTTATATAACTAGAACAACTCAAAATAATGCTACTGAACTTTATATTCCGCATAAGGAAATTTATAATAAATATGTAAATAAGGGCAATGCTATTTGTATTGGGGCAGAGGGCTTTCAGGCGTTTTATCAAAAGGACAATTTTATAACTGGAAATAAAATCAATATAATGGGAAATGAAAAATTAAATTTATTAACTTCTCTATTTTTAAGTACGGTATTAAATCTAGAAATCAAAAATAAATTTAGCTATGGTCGTGGTCTTGTTAAATCCAGATTAGAAAACTTATCTATTAAACTACCTACAAAAAACAACCAGCCTGACTGGGAGTTTATGGAGAATTACATCAAATCTTTATCCTATTCTATAACTTTATAATAATGAGTTTTGACAAATGAAATTCACCTCTAACCCCTCTTTCATTTTTCAAAACGGAAAAATCAAATTTATAAGAAATGAGGAAAGCCTATCATATAATTAATGAGAACGAAAAACATTTTTTGAACTCACTTCGCTACGCTCTCCTCCTTTCAGTCGTCGGGGCGTATAACAAGGGATATACGGTTCAGCCCCCGGCTCTGGCCTCACCCAAATTTTTCTTCCACTTCGTTCCAGAAAAACTTCGTATATCCCTGATGTTAATTTAAAACTCCAATAATTTTTCGTTTTTGGTATAATGTAAACTATCGCGCCTGTAGCTTAATTGGCAGAGCATCAAGCTTATACCTTGACGGTTCTTGGTTCGAGTCCAAGCGGGCGCACATAAGATAAGGCAATGGGGTTATGTACTAGGCCCTCGGCTCTACGAGTCGTATGTTCGGGGAGTCGAATCCTAGTCGACCCACTGGCGGAGAGTTGGATTGTTACGATTCGTGGGGATATTTGGTATAATTCTTGTATGGGGATTTTTAACACTATAAATATGAAAAAAGCGCTTTTGCTTATATTTTTTACGGGTGTTGCGCTAGTTTTCGGCTATTTTCTAATAGCAAAAGAGGGGGTTTCCTTTGACCAGAAAGTCTCTCCAAATATACCGAACGCGGATAAAGATATTATTAGGTTTGAAGGTGTAATAACGGACAGTACTAACGGATGCTGGATAGAGAGCGGGGTTTGTTATATTGAGGTTGACAACAAATGGGTGATAGCCGTTGTCTATGGATTGAATGCTCGCAGGAGGATGCCGGATCCAATGGGGGAAGTTGTAGGCATTGACACGACCAAAGAAGATATTGGTAAAAAGGTAGAAGTTTATGCCAAGAAAGTAAACGAAACAGACCTAACAATATACGGAAGCAAAGAATACTATGTTAGAGTTACAGGAGAGTAATAACTTGTCTAGGACGCGATAGATAACGGACACTTTAAATATGTTAGGATAGGTGTGTGTGATGGCGTAATGTCAGACCTGTTCTTTGGTCTTGACTAACGACCTGTTATATGTTAAATTTATGGGTATGACTGCCATTTCTATATCAAAACTAAAAGAGAATCCTTCAAAAGCTATATTTCAAGCTTTGGATTATCCTCTCGCGATAGAAAACAGAAATAAGATCTCGGCGTATCTTATTGGAAAAGAGCTTTATGAGAAATTTGTTTCGTATCTTGAAAACCGTTTAGATACTGCTGTAGTAGAAAAAACGGATTTCAAAAAAGGCAAAGATTTTGAACTTTTAGCTAAAGAATTGGGTGTATGAAGGTAACGATATCTCCGCGGGCGGAAAAGCAATTCAAGAAAATCTCCAAAATAGATCAAATAGCGGTAAGCAATAAAATAAGAAATCTTAAGGAATGTTCGCAAATTTCACGGGCGGAGAAATTGAAAGGTTACAAGAATATCTATCGCGTTAGAGTTGGGGATTTTAGAATAGTTTATAGAAAATTGTCACTTGAGATTTATATTGTATTAATTGGACATAGAAAGGATATTTACACTCTCCTTCGTGGGCTTGTGGTTATGTAATAGATTTGGAGGTTTGTGTTAAACAAGTTTCAGCAAATACAAAAACAAAATTCCCGCCAAAGAGAAATAGACAATTAAAAGATTTTTTGAAAGTTTTATCTTTAGCATCCAAAACCAACTATCCAAATTTTTATTTTTTGCGTAATCTTCCGCTTGCTCAAAAAAACTCTGAACAAGCGTTGAGAGTATTAGGGTTTTTCCAAAAAGGGACTTTGTTGAAATTAAAGTATAAAAGCACAGAATTATTAAGCATACTTGAAATAAAGCGCTGTGAAGGGGCAAATTCCTCAACTCGTCTCTGTGATGTTTAATGTACAATAACGCGCTCCCAAAGTTTTTCCCGCGGACAAGTTCCGACACCTTCTCTGAAAAATAGTGTTTTGGGTCAATAAGGTAGGTATAAAATATGTAGTCCAAATCTAGTACAAAAACTCCCAGAAGGCTACCCAAAAGTATTAAAGCTATATTCAAAGGTTTGGATTCAAGTTTTAAAGCAATTATTACAACAGACAAAACAAGGGATATTAACGAGGGGAATTTATATTTATTAAAAATTTGTTTAATCATCTATTTTATCTCGCAATCTTTTTAACTTCCACATAAAAAGTTTGGCGCGGTCTTTTTTATAATCTTTAGAAAAGTCCAATGCTTTCTGAAGTTTTTTTCTATCTTCGTTTTTGGCAAGTTTCATATACAAAGACCGATGGTCTAAATCCTTTAATTCAACGGCCAAACGGTATCCAAAGTCCTGCCATTCGTGTTTTATGTAACGACCTTTGTCCCAATCTCTTTTAGAAAGAACATCCTTAATGCTTTCCATAATACTACTATAAATAAAAGAACTTGAAAAGAAAAGACCCCCGCCGTAGGAGGGGGTCCTTCTTTTAGCCGTGATAGAAAAGTTATTCTGCTTTAGGCCTTGCCTCGTTAACAACTAACTTTCTACCTTCCATGTCGCTTCCGTTAAAAGTTTCAATCGCTTTTTTAGATGAATCCTCGTCGCCCATTTCAACAAAACCGAAACCCTTGGATCTACCAGTATTCCTATCTGTAATAACTACAGCGCTGACAACATTGCCGGCTTGGGAGAAAACTTCCATTAGCTGAGAATCATTCAAGCTATATGGGAGGTTTCCTACATATAATTTAGTATTCAATTCATATTCACCTCCTAATTTTTTGGGAAGCTTTTTCTAGGAGCCATCTGGAGACCAAAGGAAACCATATGAGAACCGAAAAATAAGCTATCCTAACTTAAGTATTATAACACATTTAGCAAATTTTTGTTTTTTTGTATGGGTTTACGATTACTGATACAAATAAATGGTTGGTAATTCTCGTCATTGCGAGGCTTGTCCCGAGCATAGCGAGGGAACTAGACGAAGCAATCTTAAGGGAGATTGCTTCTCCCTCGCTAAAGCTCGGGATCGCAATGACACAGTGTTAGTAACCGGGAGTAGTTACTTCTTTCCCTTGCATTTCTTTTAAATTTATAGGAGAATAAAGTTATGGAACAATTTGAAAACGAACCTGCTCAACCAGCGCCCCCAGTAATTTTAACAGAACATAAGGTGGAAACAATGTCTTCTCCTGTTATCCCCCCGCCTGCTCCTCCCGTTGATACTGCGGAAACGCCACCGATTCCTCCGCCAGTACCTCCACCCGTTCCTCCAGTTTCAAAAAAGAAGAGTATGTTGTTTCCGATTTTATTGATTATTTTGGCTTTAATACTTTTTGTAGGTGGCGCGGTTTTGTTTTTATGGCAGAAGCAGAAGTCGGTTGTTTCGGAGCCTTCTATAGTGGAGGCTCCTCCTGCCGAAGCCCTCGCTCCCATTGCGCCTGATAATGTTTTGCCTGTAAATGAAATGCCCATTGTTCCTTCGGCGCCCGAAAAAAGCGACGCGCTTTTAATTAAAGACGCTATGGCGGAAAAGTATAGCAAAAACTCGGAGGAGGTTAGTCTTGGGGTAAGAGAAATAACTTTAGATTATGCGGTAGGGTCTGTGAAATTTGCTGGGGATACGGGCGGTGGGTGGTGGCTTGCGGCTAAAGTGGACGGTAAGTGGGTTATAGTTGCGGATGGCAATGGAACGGTGATGTGCGCGGATGTAGAACCTTATTTGTTTCCTACCTCTATGGTTTGGGAATGTTACGACGAATCCACAGAGCAGTTAATTCAATTCTAGAAATCCTTCCAAATTATTGTTATCTCTAAATAGTCCTTCCGTCATTGCGACCCTGATCTTTAGCGAAGGGGAAGCAATCTTGTTGGGATTGCTTTGTCGTCACTCCGTTCCTTCTCGCAATGACGAAGTATACTCCCCATACTCTTTTTAAGTTTTAGTTTTGTTTGGTTTTATGGTATAAATAGAGAGTATTCCGCGGTAGCTCTCCGCCAGCTGGCGGAGGTAGAGCGCTAAGTTGTTATGTATTATGTGTATGTTCTGTATAATAAAATTTACGATAAGATATACATTGGACAGACAGAAAATCTGAAGGAAAGGATATTGGCTCATAACGATAAGAGATTTAAACAATCTTATACCTCAAGGTTTAGTGGTTTGTGGGAAATCCTATACCAAGAAAAGGTATCTGATAGAAAAGATGCGTTGAGGAGGGAAAAACAATTGAAAAGCTATAGAGGAAGAGAATTTCTAAAAAACTTGATTATTCCGCGGTAGCCCAATGGTAGAGCGCTCGCCTGTTAAGCGAATGGTTCTTGGTTCGAGTCCAAGCCGCGGAGCCAGATGGGACGAGAGGGCAACGAAGAGTCCTTTTGTCCCGTAACATCGCTCTTTATCGTAGGTTCGAATTTTCCGTTTCCCAAACCATCCAATTTATCAACATTCGAACCGTTAGTGGCTGAGACCGCTTCCGAGAGGATTTTGAAGGTCTTGGAGTAGATGCAGCTTAGTTTTCCTTCATCTAGTTTCAAATCGCTAAATACCAGCCTGATAAGGCTTCGCTGCTCGTCTAACATATCCTTTGCTTTGGCTTTGAGGTAGATCTCTTTGGCTCTCTGAGAGAGTTCATAGATGTTAATCCCCAGGTTAATGTAGCCTGTGCTTGCCTGGGAGTGTCTTTTTATCGACTCCGTCACCTCGTCCTTTTCATCCGAGTATTGCTTGAATTTCCTGTTGTAAAAGTCTGGAGTGATCTTTTCATCCAACTTGTCGTCGTATAACTTGTCCAACCGCTTCTGAACCGCCTCGTAGCGGGCTTCAAGCTCGCCAACAGTGCTGTTGTGGTATTCGACCTCGT
>Ga0180007_10005109_pt1 | contig 13504 bp, 9 predicted proteins | sample MM_PC_MetaG_FD_121122 | JGI IMG/M metagenome (GOLD analysis project Ga0180007, IMG submission 121122) | Groundwater microbial communities from the Aspo Hard Rock Laboratory (HRL) deep subsurface site, Sweden - MM_PC_MetaG | ecosystem: Environmental > Aquatic > Deep subsurface > Groundwater... | reverse complement strand
GGAATATGCTGACACCGACGAGGCCACACGAGCCCGCGCAGATGCGCAGTACTGGAGCTTGCATGAGAAGGTAGGCAGGTTCACGCCTGGGCAGACCACACCCTGGATGACCGTAGACGAGATCGGTAGGGCCATCAACGAGGTAAGGGGCAGAATCGGCCACCTGGAAGGCTTCCAGATCAAGAAGTAGGGGTAACGCCTATCCTCCACCACCAACAAAGAATCAGCTTATCAGGAGGATAGCAGAAATGGCTACAGGAGATTTCGACACCTATTACGGGACTGAACCGTGGAGTGCGATTGACATCAAGGAACGCGATTGGTACGTTCCTGAGTTGCAATTCGCCTTCCGGCAGGCCAGTAACTATTCGCAGATGGTGCCCATCAAGGTAGATTTCGCCGCGCTGCGCACCAAGAAGATGATCTGGACCGGCCTTTGGGGCTTGGAGCCTGACATCACCGCTATCGGGGCCAGGGACCTCTGGCTACCGACGATGCACCCAGACGGCTGGCAGGTTGAGTTGGAACTTGCCAGCTACGGTGGCAAGGTTGCTTTGCATAGACGTATTTGTGCCCTCATGGCGAAATCCATGATGGAAAAACTCTCCCTGATTACTGGGAAAGCCCAGACGTGGGTAACCCGAGCCAAGCAGGCGAAAGCCGTGCAGGCGCAGAGACTGAGCGGGAGAGCGCCCCACCTAGCATCTTACTAGAGGGCGGTGCGACAGTCCGAACTGCAAGGTACGTATCCTGGAACTTGCAGAGCTAGGCAGAAATGACCTAGCCGCCCCAACGGGGTTAAATCGGCGGAAGTCGATAGTAACAGAAGGAAATACGACGAACTGGTAACTTTTTTTACCAGTGGTGGCCGTCAGGCTGGGCAACTTGCTCCGCTGTGCCGTCGATTCATGTCTACCGCCATTGTGGATCACATGGAGAAGCAGATCCGCAATGCGTTCTTGAGCTTGCCTGTCTTCTACATCACGGGCGGCGGCACGGGCTTTGGTGACATCAGCTCTAGCGACGTGTACGATCCTGACATCGCTATGGACGTGTCGTTGGAGTTCGCCTACAACGAGGTCTTGGACCCCAACAACCCCAACGGCGTGAGCGCGGTTGCTTTTGCCTCTCCGGGCCAGATCTACCAGGCCCAGCAGGACGCGACCTACAAGGGCATTGCCCAGTACTCGGAGCTTGGGGCTAAGAGCTTGCTTCGCTACGAGATGGGCATGTACAAGGGCCTGCGCTACGTCCAGCACCCCATCAACACCCTGTGGAACTGTGGCACCATCAAGGCTCAGGGCACGGTATCCAGTGCTATCAGCGCTGGCGACGGTTCGCCCGATCCGAGCACCACGACCGTTCTGGGTTCGTACAAGGTCGGCCAGAAGAGTGGCCCGACCCGCTACATCCAGCTCGGAACGATGCTCGAAGGGGCAATCACCGACTACGACGTGGGCGACACCATCAGCATCCACACCCTGCGTAGTGACGGGGCCACGCAGCCCTACACCGTGGTCAGCGCACCGCTGCCCACTGACGGCACCAAGACTGACCGCCGCATCGTGAGCATCGACACCGCCAACAACCGCATCACGGTAGACCGCCCGATCCAGATGGACTATGACACGGCGTTGTCTGTCGGCGTCTACGCCTATGTCACCAAGGGCCTGCACATCCACGCAGCCGTGGTCATGGCTGCTCCGGGTGCCGTGGTCGGTGGGTTCGCCCAGCCGCCCAAGCTGATGTTCCCGCCCGCAATTGACGACCGCGAGGCAATGTATCGCGTCTCCTGGGACAGTGTGCATAACTATGGCCTGTTCCGGCCCGAGACGGCCGTGGTCATCTTCTCTGCTGGCTACACCAGCCGCGCCGGTTACAAGACCTACGGTAACGAATAATGGCAACTGTAGCTCTCTCTACCTTGCGAAGTAGGGTCCAGACCTTCTTGAAGGATACGGACGCAAAGAAGTGGTCGGCTGACGACGTTGACACGTTCATCAACATGGCGATCACGCAGTGGACAACGGACGTGCCTATCGCCTCAGCGAATAGCTATACCGTGGTTAGCAGTCAACACGAGTATGGCTTGCCTGAGAATGCGTTGAGTATATCCAACGTCTACGGCTACTTTGAGTCTGCGTCCAATCAAGAATTTCTGGCACCTATGTCAGCGCCTAGGCCCGGTATCTGGAACCAACTGGACGAGCCGCGCCGGTATATCGTTGGTTTTCCACTGGAAAGCCAATTCTACCTGCCGCGTTTGCCCCAGGGTTCCACGTTCACCTTGTACTATGGCGCAAGCCACACAACGCTGGTGAACAATACCGACACCCTGGACCTGCGCACGCATAGGTGGGGAGAGCAAGCAGTTATCGCCTATGCCTGTTATCTGGCACATCGGCCCTACGCCGCCTCAAGGGCGAGGTTGGAACAATGGGCAAGAAAGCAAGACCAGAACGTAGGAAATCCATTGCAAGAACAGGCACAGGCATGGTTGGAAGAATATGAGCGCCTGGTGGACAAGTACGCATCGCCCCAGGTCCTAGAGTTCGTGGCACTGGGCAGGGCCTAATGGCAACTCTACCTATTGAGCAAGGCGTAGTAGACAAGATTCTCGACGCCATTCAGTCATTGCTAACTACAAAGTTGCAGACGGATGTAGACGAGGACGATGCCTCTCGCCTGGCGCTCATCAAGGTAGGGCCAAGACAGGACGACCCTGATAGCGTGGTCGTGCTCATCCACGAGAACGATCCTGACAACCCAAAGCAGTGGCCCCATAGACCAGTTCGCTACACCGAACTGTCGGCAAGTGCGAGGCTGGTTGGAATGCGTAGCCCCTTCGGGGAGACAGAATCTAGCCAGCTTCGCGCCAGCTCCTACTACGAACAGGTAGGTGGTGGCAGTCGGATGGAACGTGCCTTCACCATCGAGATCGAGGTGTGGGGTGACGAGGTGCCGGGGCTTACCCTGGAGCGCAGAGATGCGGGCCAGTTAGCCTCTATCCTGGAGAACCGCACCATCAAGGCGCTACGCGAGGCAGGTTCCAAGATAGGGACCGGGAGCCTACTTGCCGATGACTTTGGGGAAACCGTAATGCTTGGTCCATTCTGGGGTGATGCCTGGACAGACCAGGAAGAAGGAGAGGCGCTGATTGTACGCAAGTACATCCGGCTATACTACGGCACCACACAAAGCTGGGGCACCGGTGACTGGTAATCCAGTACATCCAACTGTTCTAGCTATCCACTTGCGGGACGATGGAGTCATGGGCGGTTGCGAGCAGTATCGTGTTCGCATCCCTTATGAGCAAATCCGCGAGAGGGTAGACGGTGCAGTTCTGGACTGGGCACCCATCGGCAAGGTGCGGGAATGGGCAGGGGGGAAGTACGGCCTCAAGACACGGCCCACCGACTACGATATGTGGGTCTTGGCCCGTCACCGACCCTTGCCCTATGGCGTGGATGGGAGCATTACGTTTGACAAGATTCCCGAAGCCATGCGCCAGCAGGTACAGGAGCTAACGGGTGTGGAGCTAGGGGGTCGGGCGCATCTACTGGACATGCTTCGACTGGCAAAGACCAAGCAGCACATCGTCCTGGAATATGACGACGACCACTGGGGCAGCCGGGACCTGGGTTACAGCGAGTACGTAGACCTGGCCCGCGAGCTGCTAGAGTTAGCCGACGCTATCACCGTGACCACGCCCTACATGCGCGACCTGGTGCAGTCAATCGCCCCTGGCGTGCGCACCTACATCCTGCCTAACTGTGTCAACTTTGCTGAATGGCAAGGATGGGAGAGGTGGAAGCGCTGGGACGATGACTGGATCGTGTTGGGGCTGACCGGCTCCGTCACACACAGCGAAGACTGGATTGTGCTCAAGGACGTGCTACCGCGCATTATGGCCGAGTACGGCAACGTGGCCCTGCTACTACAGGGGTTTATCCCTGACTACCTGGGCGAGTTGCCTATCAAGTACCCACAGCGGGTCTATGCCGACAAGGACTTCCGAGACTACAAGGAATATCCCGGCGTTGTCCGTCAGGCCGACATCGTGCTATGCCCGGTAGACCCAGAGGACCGTTTCAACTGGGCAAAAAGTAGCATCAAGGCAGTAGAGGGTATGGCCTGTGGCCGGGAGCTTTCCACTGGAAAAGTCGGGGGTTCGGCAATCATTGCCAGCCCGCTTGACTACTACAAGAAAGTGATGGGGCATGGCAAGCGGGGCATCATCGCAGAGCATACGCCAGAAGGCTGGTATGAGGCCATCAAGGCGCTTGTAACGAAACAAGAGCAGCGGGAACGCTACCAGGTGCTTGGCAGAAGGTGGGTTTGGAAGAATAGAGCCATCGAGCGCCAATGGCACCTGTGGTGGAACGCTTACGATGAGATATATCGGAGGATAAGAAAATGACACTACAATCGGGTAGTTTGGGTAAGTTTTGGTTTGGACCCCAAACCGCCAAGGGCACTGCCGCAACAACCTACTACGGCTATAAGGGAAACCTGGTAGACCTAGCTCCACAGCAGATCGTTCGTAACATCGGGCCACAGGTCGGGGGTTCCTTTGTGCCTCCCGGTAGCGTGAAAACGGGGGCCTTTGGTGGGGGTGCAGCCATCTTCGCGCCGTCGCTGGATGACTATATCGGCTGGCTGTTGTACGCCTTCGCCGGTAGCGTCACCAGTAACAGCATGGGGGGCGGCACCTACTACGAACACCTCTTCCCCAGCGGTGCAGACAGCACGGCTCCAGGGAAGTACCTCACGGGTCGCCGCTCCGTTCCGGGCACGGCTACTCTCTACGAGCAGATGGAAGACCTGGTGCCGGTGCGTATCCTGCTGGGTGTGACGCCCGGCGAGTATGCAACCATGCGCTTCGAGGCAGTGGGCCGGACCATCAGCTCGCCGGACGGCAGTGGTTGGGCCTACACGACCAAGGACGAGACGACCGTACCCCTTGGCGTGCGGGGTGGCATCGAGATTCCAGACGGCTCAGAACATGGTACGATCACTGGCCTGAGCCTGGAGATTGCCAACGTCATTCCCGACATCCGGCAGGTAATGGTCATCGGCTCCTACTATCCCTACGACTTCCCGGTCCTGGCTCGCAACATCACGGCCAACTTCAACTACCTCTGGGAGAGCAAGACCTTCTACGACAACTTCTACTGGAACGGGACCGCCTGGCAGCCCACCATCTACAGCAGCAGCCTGGATGTCTATATCCAGACGCCGGGCGACATCGCCGGTGCCGCTGTGCCGTATGAGCTGAAGCTGTGGGCCGCAAACGTGGACTGGCAATGTGCGCCGCCACGCCTGGCCGGTGGAGAACTAGTAGCCTTTGCCGTGACCGGCACGGTTACTGCTGCTGCTAGCGGTTTCGACTGGTTCCTTAAGTTGAGGAACGGCACGAGTTTGTATACATGGCCGACGTAGGTGAATCTTTCCTGATTATCCAGGAGGGAGAGGCTGTAGAGCGCTACGAGCTTGGCCCGGAAGCCAAGTATGTGCAGGACTGGGAGACGATACGGGTGTGGGATACCAAGCACACCTACGTCATCCAGGCCAGCAAGTTAGTGGCTCTCCGCGTCTGTAACAAGACGTGAATGATCCGTTTTCCAGCGGAAAAGACACTGGATCATAGTGGGGGACGGCAAAGGGGCCTAGTCCTTGATGCCGTCCCCCGTATAACCGAATATCTAGAACTAAAGGAGCGAATGAAAATGGCAAAACCACTTGAGGGAATTGTCCTGTCGGAACCTATCAGGCTGGAGCAGTACGATCCTGATGGGGATTCTTACGTTATCTTTCAGCGCCCGGCTCGCTGGGAAGCTGAGAAGATCGCTGAGCTGTATTCCCAAACCCCCATCCAATATGAGGATGCGGGTCGCAAGATTACGCAGATGAACACCACTCCCTGGGCCGTCGTGGACAGGGAGCAGGTGAAGATGTGCCTGGTCGAGTGCAACATCCCCACCGAGGATGGCAAGCTCGTGTTCAAGCCAGGCGCTTCTTGTCGTGCGCCAAAGGGTGCAATCTCTGACAGGATAGAGGTCAGGTTCTATGCGGCCTGGTTCTCGCTGCCTGATGACCTTGCTGAGGAGATTGCCGAGAAGCTGCGGAAGTGGCACCCACCCTTTGCCAGGGGCCAGGAGGCCGAGGAGGGGGAAGATTAGCGCGGACCTTGGAGGATGAGGTTCGCGCCTACGCCATTGCGGTAGACGACTACCAAGCAAGAGCTACCAAGTGGAAAGCCGACTTTGGGGGAGCGCCAGATCAGAGGCCCACGCCGCCCAAGCCTCCCCCGGTGTATCTGCAATGGTACTTTGAGCTGAGGCGCTGGTCGGGGCACCTGTTGGTAGAAGGTGGCCTGCTGGATCAGCCAGCATGGACGTGGGAGATGATCGACCTGGCGGGGAAGGTTTGGGAACATGCCCAAGAGCGTTGATGAAATCATAGCGGGGCTTTCTGGGGATCCTACGCTAGAAGCTATGGCAGCACAGCGAGCAGGAAACCTCACCGAGGCGCAGGCTAGGCTACTTGTCCAGGCAAATGCGGCGTCTTATACCGGGCCGAAAGTAGAGCCTGCTTACGTGGGTAGGCTGCAATCCTTTGGCATTAGCCACGAAGAAGGGCCATACGATCAGCCCCTTTTGCGCTTGCCTGGTTCCCGGCAGTATATCGGCCCTACCGCTACAGTCAACCCCGTTACGGGAGTAGTCAAGTCCATCCAGCAGCGCATGGATGAGATGACTCAGGGCTGGACGGGTGCAGCTCGTACCGAGGCAAAGGGCAAGGACTTGACGGCAGAACAACGCTATAGTGCTGTCGGTGCCCAGATCAGGGCGGACCTTGGCCGCGAGCCACGCTGGGCAGAGAACTATCCGCAAGCCTACCCTCAACAACTACAAGCTCGCCGGGCCTCTATGCAGACAGTGGAGACCGGGCCGGGCGAGTATGTATCTCCCTGGCAACTAACCCAGTATACAACCATGCAAGGCCGTTACTGGCGTCCCGGTGGCGGGGGTGATGTCTACGATGACGAGGGGCTTGCCTACAGCCGGGAGCCCCTTCGCGCCCTGAATATCAGCACGCTCTCTACCATCCCTGGCGTCGTGCAAGCAGGGGGCATTACCAACTTTGGCGCAGCGTCGTCCAAGGTAGCCAAGCAGATCCAACTGTCGGCACAGGAGAAGGTAGGTATCCTGGGCCAGCAAGAGGTTGAATCGTCTATCATCGCTCAGGGTGCAGCCGCGCCAGAGACCGGCTATCGGATGACTACCCTGTTTGGCTTCGGGGTGCCCAACCTTGCCGGTCAGGGCTATCGAGCCAGAGGGATAACGCCCGTTGGCAAGACGGTTCAATCAGTTCCCATTCGGGCAGAAGATGTATCACGCCTGGAACTGGGGACGGCAGGCATGGTAGCACGACAAGGTTATCCAGCTCCTGCCTATTCTATCGCCGGAACGCCACAGACCTTCTCTCCCCCAAAGAACTGGAACGAAGCGGCCTTGCGGCAAATTGGGTTGCGCACTGAGGGAGAAAAGAGCTACGTAGACATGGAGTGGCAGTTACAGGGCGGCGGCATGTCTGTCAAGTGGGGTGGCGTCAAGTCACAGGTCCCAGAGGCAGATATTGGCCGCATGTTCCCTGGCAGCAATGCCCAATTCGTAGTCTCTGATGTCAAAAACTGGCGCATGATGGCCGGTATGACGCTGGGTGCTCTGGGTACTCCCGAGCTACAACAGAGGGCGCAACGGGCGGGTGTGCCACTACGGGTAGAGCAGGGCGGGGGCGTGCGCTGGGGTCCTGAAAACGATCCGGCCATGGCCGCTATCTTTAAGGGGTATGCAGAAGAAAACCTTAAACCACAGCCCTGGCAAAAGACTGTCGCTAGGGGTAACCTGTTCCCCTTTGCCCTGGGAAGCGCTCTTGGCAAACTGCCGGGCCAGATACGATCCAAGATACCCGGCTTCATCGAGAGGGCGGCCATACCTGGAGTTACGGGCATCACTCCAACCGGGCGGGGGATGTATGAGGTGTCTGGTACGGGCTGGGGCCTTGAGGTTCCCGCTCTAATCCAGGCCCGGCGTGAGTGGGAGTTTGGGCGTACACGTTTCAATCCAGAAGAGATGGCCCAGATGTGGGAGCAAAATCCACAGACGGCCCGCAGGATGGAGCGTTATGGGCAGGTAGCCCGCGAGCCATACGCTCAAGCTATTCGCCATGCTCGCTATGCCACGGGAGACATAGCCAGTCCCGGCGCAACACGTGACATTGGCTCCTTGAACTGGGCGGCGGTCCAGGAAGAAGCCATGCTCCACACTGGGGCCAGCACCTTACAGGATGTTCCCCAGGCAACACTGGCCGAGATTGCCGGTCAGAAGTGGGCCAGCATGGGGACAGGAATTACTACCTCCACGAGTGCCGGTGAAAAGTTGATGATGTCGCCCAGTGCCATGCGCCGCCTGGGTACTACGCAATCATCCACCATTGGCGCGGGCTTTAGCCAGCAAGAGACATCCGCCTTTGGAGTAGCGTATCAACAGGCACTGGGGGCCGCTATCAATATGCAGGGCGCACCCTCTACAGAGGCAGAGCGCATATTCCTGGAGCGTCATGGGAAATATGCGGAAGAACTACAGACCTTTGCCTCTCATGGGGGCGTGCAGCAAAGGGCAGTAGGGACACAATTACAGCAGGCGACAGAAGGCTCATATATCGGTTCACTGGCCCTGGGTCCTGGTGAGATGGCAATGGGCAGGGAGCGCCTGAACCGTATGTGGCCCGAACTGCGTAGCGACGAGACCCATCAACAGTTCCAAGACATGCTGAGTACACGGGCCATGCTGGGCACCGGCCACCGTCGCCCTATCTCTGATGTAGGCCAGTTTGGCGGTATCTTTGGCCTAGTGGGCGAACAACAATACAGGGAGCGCGGTGGGGAGCTAGCCCTTACGGGGAATGAATTGGCGGTCTCGCCACTGGATGCGGCCGTTAATCGGGGCGACTTTGATGCTGACCGCTATCTAGCCGTTATGGGTGCGTCGGTACGCTTTGGCGAGAAAGGACCAAGGTGGACCAACCCAGAGGAGCTGCGGGGCCAGTTGGGGAACTGGGATCCCGTTGCCAAGCAGTACAAACAAGCGCCCACGATAGCGCCCACCTTGATGCAGAGAGCCCTGGAGAGCAACCGTGTCCGTACCCTATTGGGCGGCTTTGAATCTGTGTTACCTGGGGCCATGCGTGATAGGATGCAGGCATTCACGGCGTCGAGGGCCTATGCTCCAGTGCTACGTGAGTTGCAAGGCGCTGGTTTCACCGAGGGAGAGGCCAAGCAGCATATCGGTAGGGGCCTGGGCATCACCCGCTGGCTAGGGGCCGGTGACGAGGGCAGCAACGAGATTGCCAAGTGGATTCAGGACATCCGGAAGTACTCCACCAAAGAGCAGATCATGGCTGGCATTGGGGAGTCGTTTGGTCATGCTCTGGGTGACGATGAGATTAGAGAGGGCACGGCTCGCGGCGTTCAGAGTAAGGCATACATGGGTATTACTTATGACTTGCTCAACCGCAGCATTGCACCGGGCATGAGGACAGAGCGGGGCAAGCGGGGACTGGCAGAAGGTATCCAAAAGGCCCTTGACGTTGGTGAATACTCTCTTGGTATGCGTTCCTGGCTTAGTTTCCGACAAACCTATGGAGCAACGGGTAAGGTGGATGAGGCAACGGGACAGGCCAAAATGCCTGGGGGTTGGCATCCTACCTACTTGACACCAGAGGAGATTGAGGCCCAAGGACTAACAAAGGGTGGTTTTGTGGGTGGTCCAACTGGCGCTGCTGCCCATATTGGCCGCTGGTTTGGGGGCATGACTGAATTCTCAGAGGCTACTCGCGCCGAGATGCTAACTACCACAAAGGCAGGGGCCAAGAGGGTTGAGGAGGCACTAAAGACGGGGGGCAACGTCTCAGAGGCAGCGGGCAAACAATTCTTCGGCTCCACGGTATGGAAGGACATTGCTGAGTTTGGTGTCCGGCGTCGTGCTGGCAAGATGGGACCTAATGAGGTCTTGCGCGAGCAGGGCGAGAGAGAGCTGGAACAGGGGGAAGCCCGTAAGGCGTTGAAGCCGTTCATCAAATCTGGGGGGCAGTCACCGTCAGAGCTGGTCGAGGCCGGGGTGACGGCAATGCAGAGAACCGGCATGGCACCAGGGCTTACCAGGGTCCTGGGTGATGCTATTAGTCAGCTAGGTGGGCCGTCGCAGTTAGCAACCCAGGCCGTTTCCATGGAAAACGTTGGGGCACCCACGCCCCAAGCGGCCGCCAGTGGTGGTGGTGGGCAGGTTCCCCCTCAGCCGCCTGTTGCTACAGCAGCAATGCCGGCCCATCCTACGGGGGGCAGTTGGGGCAGTAGGGGTTATTCGGGCCTTCTATCAGGCGGGCTACCAGGCTATCAGGCCATTTCTGGACCAGGCCGCATTACCCCTGGCTTGACAGAAGACCAAATCTTTGGGCCGTCAGGCTCAAATGCTGCGGCGGTCGCAGGGAATGAAACTGCGTTCCAGCAGGCGCAGGCACAGATAGCAACTGAGGGCCAGACGGGCACTCCTGGTCAGGCCGTGCCGCCACTTCAAACCAGGGGACGACCACAGCCCACCATGCAGATGGCAGGTGGTGTCCCACACATGACCATGCCTATGCCCACTGCCGGGGGGGAGTCAGTATCGGGTAAATTCTGGGCCACGCCTACCAGCGTGGGGGCCAGAATATCCGAGGGGCCACCGGATCTACCCGAAGGCACTAAGCGTGTCCTTGAACAGACAGATAGGCTCTTTGAAGCTCTCAATAAGGAGCTTGAACCTACTGTCAAACGGCTTGAGGAGTTCAAGGAGCAGATTACGGCCGGTACAAAGCTGAGCAAGGAACAACAGCAGCAGCTTAGCATGGACCTGGGGGCGTGGGGACGGCAGGGGCCACTCTCTGAACACATCTCTGGCTACTGGGACAGGACAGCCAAGCGTTTTGAACGACCCCTGGAGGGAGAGCCAACCTATAAGGGTATTGTCGATCAGCGCTATGCACTAGAGAACATGAACGAAGAAGCCAAACTGGCTCAGTTGACCACGAAGGCATGGGGGCCAGCCGGCGTTGGGGGCGGTGGTCGAGGGCAACAAGCACGCACCGCCGCTGAACAGATGTTTGGTGAGTTCACCTTTGGCGGAGCTTACTTCAAACTGGCCGGGGTGAAGCATATCTTGGGACAGCCCGTTAACCAGTGGATGAGCCAGGCGCAGGGCCTTGGTGCAGCACAGGTACAGTTTGGCACGGCAATGGGCGCTCCTGCTGAGTCTATCATGCAGACGCCTATGGGCCAGATACAGGCATGGGAAGCCCAGAAGCGGTCCTGGGAACAGGGCATGGGCGTTGGTTCTATGGAGGCTAGGGCCGGGCTGGCAAACATGATGGGTGTATCCCCGGACTACCAATCTGGCCTTGGACTGGGTCGTGCGGTGGGGCCAGCTATGACCGGGGCACAGTGGGGCCTTGGAGCCGGGATTGTTGCTTCGACCATTGGCAAGGTAGCAGGGGCAGCGGCAGCGGCACAGAACCTCGGTGGTGCAGTTGGGGCAGGGGGCCTCATAGGTACCGGTGGGGCCATTGGTGCGGCGGCGGGTACTATCGGCTTGGGCGTTGGCATTCCAGTGGCAGCAGGGTTGTACCTCGGTGAAGCCTATCAACAAGCGGCACCCGAAGAACTGTACCGACAAGCCATGACCGGAAAGCAGCCAAGCTTCATGCAGCGGCTTGGCCTAGGGGTCCGTTCGCTCTCAAGGGCCGCCGAGGATGAGGGCTTTTATGCTGAACCTGCATCTCGTGCGCTTGGCGTAGCCGCCAGGGCCGTAGCGGGCCGCGAAGCGTTCACGCAAGAGCTTGAAGCCGGGGCAGAAAACTATATCAGGACTGGGCAGTTTCGTATTGAAAATGCAGCTATCCACATCCAAGATATGAAGATCGAGGGCCTGGACCCGGCACAGAAATTCCAAGCAGCCGGAGCCCTGGGCTTAATGGGCTACACAGAAGAGGACTTTATATCCGGTCGCGCACTTCCCCAAATGCAGCGACTTGCACCTATGGCTATGGGCGGCACCTTGGAACCAACGATGGGTGCGGCTATGTCCGTGGGCCGGGCGCTTGGTATTGCGCCAGGGGCCGGTTTGGCACCATACTTCAAGGGTATGCCTCTGACGCAGGGAGGCCAAACCCGGCAACAGATGGCAGCACAGATGCTGGGTGGCATCGGGGGCCAGACTGGTGTCAGGATTGGCCCGTCAGTCGTCCAACAGTACGCAGAGCAGTTAGACCAGGGTGTTCCCCTTTGGCAACTCCAGCTACAGGCCCAGCAGCAATATGGAGCATTGCCCATTGCCGGTGCTATGGGCTATACACCTGGTACTCCATCGGCTATGGTTGTTGGTGGGGCGACCTCTCCCACGTCACAGGCACAGGCGCAGGCACAGGCGCAAATTGCCCAGCAGTATGGAACAATGGGGGAACTCTTGGGCCTACCGCCAGAAGTAAGGGCGCAGTATGCCGAGCAACTAGAACAGGAGCGTGCCGGACAATGGCACACCGTTCGTACTGGGGAAGATCGTTGGGAGAGACGTTATAGGCGCGGCATTGACCCAGAGGAGCAAATGCGCCGGGAGCAAAACCGGGTAGGCATTGGTGCAGAGGCGTTTGGCTTTATGCCGGGCACGCAGGACGCCTATATGATGACGGGGCTTGCACCAACGGATCTACAGGGATATACCCAGTGGCAGACGGCCATGCAGCGAGCTGCGCCTACCTATCAGGCCCTTGGGGGTGGTCCGCAGCAGGCGTGGCAACTCACCCAGCAATTCCAGCAGATGCAGGAAGCCGGTGTCACGCCACAGGCTCAGCAGCTATGGGGCCAAAGCGATCAAGGCCAAGGCGCTATAGCTGGGGCTATGGGGATGCCTAGCGGCTGGGGTGCTGGGGCAGAGACGACCGCTCGCCGGATGTTGGAGACCGGTGCTATCAGCGCCCAACAGTACGGGCAGATGGCCTCTATGACCCAGTTCAGCACTACTGCCCTTGGCTATTCCATGATGGCCGGTGGCTGGGGTGGTGGCGAGGCCATGCTAGGGATGCGGCAGGCGCTTGGCTTGCCCGGCTTGGTAGAAGGGGCACAGCCTCTCTATGAGCAAGGGGCGGGCGGGGGTATCTACCCCATAGGCCAACGCCAGCAGATGCAGATGGCTCGCCAGCAGATGCAGCAGAGCCAAGCCTACCAGATGGGCACCGGCGAATGGGCGACCCAGGGCGGCTTCCAGATGGGGATGCTGGGTGACATCCAACAGCAGAGGATGCACCTGGGCACCTTCCAGCAGGTGAGAGGGTTACAGTCCCAACTCTTCGAGGCTAATACCGGGCAGCAAAAGCGCAACCTGCAATACGCTATGGCTTCTGCTACCAT
>Ga0180007_10005108_pt1 | contig 13505 bp, 12 predicted proteins | sample MM_PC_MetaG_FD_121122 | JGI IMG/M metagenome (GOLD analysis project Ga0180007, IMG submission 121122) | Groundwater microbial communities from the Aspo Hard Rock Laboratory (HRL) deep subsurface site, Sweden - MM_PC_MetaG | ecosystem: Environmental > Aquatic > Deep subsurface > Groundwater... | reverse complement strand
CCGAACGCACGCACCAATGCATCGAGCTCGGCCACCAAATCCAGAGAAAAATCAGGCAACCAGTCCGGCGGATTATCATAACCAAAATTATCATCTTTGTTCATTGTTGGCTCCTTTTCTAATCACTTTTTTAATGAACAATTCTTTCAAACAAAATAATACCAGAGGTAAGTCCACTTTTCACCCATACTTCTCCCGGTTTCCAACCGTGTTCAATAAACCAACGTTGAACGGGATTCTCGTTTAGCTGAACAATATCGGTAATTAAAAACACGCGCTGAAATATTACTAGGTCGTTGGTCGGATGATCTAACGAAATCAACCCAACTTGCACTGCCTGATCTTGGTAAATCAAATTTTCGCGTGGTGGCAAAACTTTGTCTGGAGAAAAACCAAATCGTTTTGGCAAGATCCCATGATAATACTCGGTTACTGGCAACTGAAAAATAGGTCGCTCAATCAAAATAAGATCACCATGATTTTCACGATTCTCAATAAAACGCATGGCTTCATTCCAGTAATTTCGTGGCTGACTAACCAAATTTAAAAGTGGCGAAAATAACAAAACCGCCCCAATCAACACCATCACAATCATGGCTAATCGACGATTTTTTGTTGATGAAACTAACGATGTGGCTTTTAGTGCGCCGATAGCTACCGAAACCGCCAAAGTCGGCAAAGCCACAATATAATATCTGAGCTCAGTATTTCCAGATACCATAATTATAAACAACGGAATTGCTACCACTAACATCAGAAGCAGTAGCGCACCATTCACTGTCTCAGTCGGTTTCGGTCGAACCGACAATAACAACAAAAATATAACCAGTAAACCGACCAATATAGACAATAACCAGCCATGACCAAAAAATAACAGCTGGCCTGGTTTGGTCAGCAACGTCGACAGAAAAGTTATAAGTTCGATGTTGATCAGATCAGTCCAGCTGGTCAATCGCCCAGAAAAATCAATTGATAACCACAGCGCGAATGGTATGACGGCGAAAAAAGAAGCGAGCAAAAATCGCCAGCGCGCTGAACCGCCAACCTTGGCTATCACCCAGATAATCAGCACAACCAGTGGTAAAAACGCTAGGGTATTAGTAAGCAGGGCAGCTCCAGCTAAAAAAGACCAAAGCGCGAGCGAGCGTCTGGTGCAACCCAGACGACCGACTCGCCAATAAGCCCAACCAGTTAGAGAGATTAACAAAATAAATAACACGTCGGACTGGGCTAATACTGAGCTAACGATCGCCAATGGCGACAGAGCGATTAATAACGCCGCCACATTAGCCTCCCATCGGCCAGCAATCTCATGTGCCAAAAACCAAACAACAACCACGGTTGCCAAACCCAAGAGACACGACAACACTCGAGCCACAAACAAAGAGTCGCCCCAAAAACCAGACCACACTGTTAAAAGTAGTTGATATAATGGCGGCTGCTGATCATGCAATATCGGCCCCAACGAAGCAATAAACGGCCTGGAGACTAGATGCAAGTTTAACAATTCTTCCAGCCCACCCGCACCCTGCATAAACCATGACGCCAGACGTGACACTAACGCCGTTATTATGACAGCTGATAAATCTAAATATCTACGCATAAGATCAATGATCCGTGACTCTAAATCTAGAGGGTTAAACGCGAAAAAGTCAAGAAATAAAGGAAAAAATAATATTTTTGTTGATTGCTAAGCCAGGGCTTCAAACTGCCCGGCGGTTTCAGCAATGAATCGTCAGATAATATTCTGGACAAAAAACCGCCCAAATCAGGCGGTTAAATTTCGGTTGGTTTTGGTTAATGCCAACTGCGTCGTATTTGACGGATCTCACTCCGCCAACGTTGAATACAGTTTTCGACCACTGTTTCCACCTCACTCGGTGTTAATTTGCTTCCCCTGATTCGCGGTGATCCGCCGCGGTTGGAGCCTCCACCCCAACGACCGAGGGCTGTCTGTGGTCGAATGCCTTCGGCCTCATTCAGACATTCCAAGATTTCGCGAACAGGAAACGGTACAGATTGAATGCGTCGACCAATTGAGTATCGATGGTAACCACCACCATCTTCACCCAAATACGACACGAAGGCGCGAATGCCATCACGAGCCAATCCCAATCGAGCATCAGAACCAGTTTCACGAATCATCGACCAAATTTCGTGTTTCGCCAGCAACTCATAGGAGTAATCAAGCTTGTCCTTTTGTTGACCGTGACCAAAAAGAAACAATCGGATGCGCTCATGAACAGCCCTAATTATTTCCAGCATGCTTTCGCCAGAGAGATGATGCAGTTCCCCAAGCAGACGGGCGGTCGTATAGGGCTCATGAATCCATGACATAACATGGACTAATGTCCGAAACTCGTCATTATCCGGCAGATACAGACCACTCGAAGAATCCAGATGATCTTCCAACCCGATATACTTCCGAAGCAGTGGTCGACCTACCCAATCTGGATTCATCAACACGAACGTGGCGGCGCAAACATCCTGATCACAATCATTGACAAACATTGTCGCGCGCGGACCAGCTTCATCGCGCCAGTCATCATATAAACCCTGCTTAACAATTTCACGAGCCTGACCACAGGTTGCCCGTACCGCGACATCGTTCACACCACGGTGATGATCAAGCGTGATGCGTTGTCCGTCTTTGCTAAATCTGGTTGGCCCAACACAAAAGCCGTCTAAAGCGATGCTAAATGGGGGGTAGCGCTGAAACTGACTCCAGCGAACCTCTCTCCCTGGCTGAACGATAATTCGTAAATTATCATTGATGTGTTCACTGCCTCGATGACCTGGATTAGTCATGATTGCCCCCTATAAGAATTGGCAAACCCAAAACTAAAAGAACAAACCAAAGTTAAATACTAAAAGACAACCCGCCAACTGTCAAGATAATAAAGCAGAAACCGCCGCATATCTAAATGGCAAACTATCTTCTCATGATTCAGCTTGACCCAGGCTTAGGTTATATTGCCACTTAAACTACCATCAATAATTCTCGACACTCAGACTGAGTCGACTGAATCGAGTCGATGACTACAAAAAACTCCTTGAACTCAAGCAAAAATCAATGTTATACTGACTTCGTTATTTAAGGAGGATACTATGTCAATCAATATAAAATTGAAGAATCAAAATTCCAATCTGGACGAAATACTTTTTCCAGAGGCCGAGCAGGAAAACTCTCTTGGCAATTGGATCGTCGATCACGAAGAAGGACAGCTGGCAGTTGATGTGTACGACACTAAGCATGAAATTATTCTAAGGTCAGCCATTGCTGGCGTGGCACCGGAAAATCTGGATGTGTTTCTACATAATGATATGCTGACTGTACGCGGAGTTAGGCATACTGAAAATGAACCGAAGGCACAGTGGTTAGTACGCGAATGTCACTGGGGACCTTTTTCTCGCTCTATCATTCTGCCGTCTGATATTGACCCCGAGGGAATCTCGGCTGTCTTAAAAGATGGTATTCTGACTGTTAAATTGCCAAAAATAGAACGTTCAAAAAAAATTAAGATCAGAGAAGCTTAGCCTGAGACACAATGAAGGAGGAAGAAATGTCCAGCTTGCCAATTCAATTCAGGGTCAAGCAACGCGACAAAGAAAATATTTTAGCTACAACCAATTCAGGCCACGAATTTTGTTTGACTAATGCTGCCCTGTCATGCGACTCAGACGATCAATTTGAACTTACTGATATACAAACTGATCAGGTAGAAGATAAAGAACGGCTGCAGCTGGCCCGGGCAATAATTAATGAAATCGTTGGAGCAGATAACCGAACGGAACTAGTTTTACATGAGGCGACAAACGAAAAAACGATCAACCGAAAATAATCACCAGCCGATGGTGCGAGTTGGCAAACATGCTAATTCGCGACGGAAGGGGCGAAAAATGTCAACTGTCGTCAGATGGATGGCATTTTTATTGTTCGCGGCCGCAATAATGACCATAGCTACCTTTGACATATTTAGCAGCGGTGGACGCGAATTGATTCGAGATGGCGTTAATATTGGACCTATATCAGTCGGTGGTAAAACCACAGCTGGGGCAGTTTCGGATTTACGGCAATTTCTTTCTGGTTACCGATTAACCTTCTCAGCCTCACAGAACACGGAATCTGTCGGTCCCTTCATCGACACAAATCAAGATATTGTGCGCTTCCACGTCGAAACTGCAGTAGACACAGCCTATAATATCGGTCGTCACTCGAATACAATCATCGCTTTAATTCAACGTCTTGGCGCAGGTTTGTTTGGAACAACCGTTCCTGTTCCCTACTCTCTAGATGAACAAGCCCTGCTGAATGAATTAACACAACGCTTCGGTGCAATGATCACACCAGCCGAAGATGCCCGTTTACAAATTACAGTAATGCCAAATGGGCGATATGATATTTCTATCTTGCCAGAAAAAACTGGTTTGAATTTTGATACAAATTATCTAACTAATGCCGCCAGAGAACGACTGCGCAATCTCTCATCTTTTACGATTGATTTAGAGGTATTAGTTGATGCACCGAAATTAACGACCGAAGAGTTGACACCTTTAATAGATCAAGCTGATGAGATTCTAAAACGAGCCCCGCTCAATGTCCGAGCTAGAAGCTTGGCCTGGACCATCTCCAGAAGCCAGTTAGCCGACTGGATTGTGCCTTTGCCAAATGACAATAATCAAGGCTGGTCGCTGGCTCTTGATCACAATCGCCTGGCTAAACATCTTGAATCCTACACTTCTTCCATTGCAATCGAGCCCAAAAACGCCATATTTGAAATTGACGAACAAGGAAAAGTGTCACGCTTCGAGCCCAGTATTGAAGGAGAGAAGCTAGATGTCGAAATGGCAATTGAACTATTAGAAAAAGCGTTTTTAGAACCAATCGAGGTGGCTGAAACCATCGATTTGCCAGTTACAGTAGCCTATCCAGAAACAACCACCGAGGCTTCTAATCCGTATGACATAAAAGAAATCATTGGTATGGGTGCAACCAACTTCAAAGGCAGCCCAGTCAATCGACGACATAATATTGCCAACGGGGCCAAAACATTGAATGGTTTATTAATCCCGCCCGGACAAGAATTTTCATTGCTGAGCGCCTTGGGAGAAATCAATGCCGAGAGTGGTTATCTGGAGGAACTAGTCATTAAACAGAATGAAACCAAGCCAGAATATGGCGGTGGTCTATGCCAAATCGGCACCACTGCTTTTCGCACTGTGTTAGATGCTGGCCTACCAGTGACCATGCGCCAAAACCATTCTTATCGCGTGTCATATTATGAACGTGATGGTGATGGTAATTTTATTGGCCCGGGAAAAGATGCGACAATTTATGAACCTTGGCCAGATTTTAAATTTATTAATGACACTCCGGCGCATATTTTGTTTCTAACCTCGGTGCAGGGTGATCGATTACAATTCATCTTCTGGGGAGTAGATGACGGTCGTCAGGCTGAACAAGGTGAAGTTAGTATCTGGAATGTTAATGACCCACCACCAAAGAAAGAAATCTTAACCACAAATCTGGCACCTGGCACCTGGAAATGCACTGAACATCCTCACCCCAGCGCCAGCACCGTTTTCACCTACACGGTGACTTACCCCAACAACGAAGTTAAAGAGGAAAAGTTTTATAGTTATTACCGTCCCTGGCAAGAAGTTTGCTTAGTTGGTGCAACCGCTGAAGAAATCGCTGCCCAAGAGGCTGCCAAAATATTGCCTGAACAAACTGAAAGCGAGTCCGGTATAAGTGAAGCACCGCCAGAAGGTTAAAAATAAGAATCCTTAATCTCAACAAAAACAAACCACCGACCATAAGCCGGTGGTTTTTAAAAAAATCAGACAATTTTTACACGAATCAAAATTAAACAAAAACAAACGCCCCAACGGTTCGCGCTCAAGAAGTACACACCTAGATGCATTCGAGCCGGAGCCCAAAAATACCCTAGGCTAGTACTCCATGCTTGTCGTGAGCGCGAAACGCCAGGGCGTTCGCAGTATTTCATTTTCAACTGTCTATCGCACCAAGCGATTGACGTTAGACCTTACCATGAACCTTAAAACTTGTCAACAGCCAATAATACCTTTGGGTCAAAAAGACTATTTTTGCTTTTAAAAAGCAAAAAATCCGAAATTTTAGAGATCGGATTTTAAACAATCTAATTAATGAGTTAACGCCTATTTTTAGGCTACTATTTTTTGTCTGGGACTAATCCTGGCGGATCGCTTCGCCTTGGCTGGCAACCGTTCATCATTTTTTAACTCACCAACCTCTTCCATGTTAATAGATAACAACTGAGAAGTTCCATCATCTTGCATGGTCACACCATACAATACATCAGCCCGGCTCATGGTATAACGATTATGAGTTATAACAATAAATTGTGTCCGCTCAGCTAATTCTTTCAAAATACCGGCGTATTTATCAGCGTTCGACTCATCAAGCGCGGCATCAACCTCATCTAGCACAACGAAAGGTGAAGGATTGGAAGTCATTATGGCACAAATCAAAGCAATCGAAGTCAGTGCCCGCTCTCCACCGGAGAGCATATTAATATGTTTAATCTTCTTGCCTGGTGGCGTAGCGGTTATGTCTACCCCAGCAATATAAGTTTCCGATCCTTTACCAATCTCTTCACCAATTAGGTCATCATCGGCCTCCACTGCCAAGTCTTCTGAACTACGACCAGCCTGATTCTTCGTGCCCGCTAACTGAATCAACTCAGCCCTACCGCCATCGAATAATAATTTAAAATATCGATCAAATTCACGATTTAGCTTACGAAAAGCAGCCTCCGAACGCAGTTTAATTGTCTCATCAAGTTCGTTGATTATTTTTTCTAAATCGGAAACAGCTTTAGTTAAATCAGCGACTTGACGAGTCAAATATTCATATCGCTCGCTCGTTTCTTGGTATTCTTTCATGACTTCTGGATCTATGCCGCCAATTAACTGTAACTGATACTTGAGTTTTTCAATCCGCGGACGCATGGTTTCCGGTTTTTCAGCACCCTTCTCTCCAGCCTTAAAGTTTGATTTAACCCGCTCAGCGCGCTCACCAAGTTCTTGCACAATCTCTTGCTCTAATGCATCGCGTCGTGTCTCGAGTCGCGCCAAATCAACCCGCATTTCACCAAGCTGGCGCTCCAAGGCATGCGCGGCCGAAATCTTTTCAGATAAGGTTCGCTGTAATTGAAAAAATTTGGCCTTTTTTTCACGTTCTATTTCATTATAAGAAGCTAGTGCGGTTTGCGTCTGTTTAATCCGAACCTCAAGTCCACTCAATTCTTTTTTTATGGTTTCTAATTCCTTAATAAGAGCTGAATCGGTTGTGGATTGCTTGACGCTCTCTTCCTCCGGTGCTGGTCTTTCAAGTCGATCAGCCAATGTTAGAGTATCACCATGAATATTTTCAAAATCAGGCACCAATTTACGCACTACATCAAGTGACTTGGCTCCCCTCAAAGATTTAACAGCCTGACCCTGCTTGATGGCCAGTCCACGAACACCTTCGATTATTTTAGACAGCGGCATGGCCGCGGCGGTCTGTTTTTTTACCTGAGCCGCAATTTCCAGCTTGCTTTTGGCGCGTAATTCTCGTTCTTGTAGCGCCGACCGTTCAGTCATTAATTTCTGATATTGATTTTGTAGTTCAGAAAATTCATCGCCACCTGTTTCCTCCTTCTCCAACTTGGCCAGCACTCGCTTAGACTCATCCAATCCGGATTCTTTTTCTTTCCATCGTTTCTCCAGTTGATTTAGTTCGGCTGATTTACCATCTATGCTTTTTTGTAGCTCCGTCCACAATTGACCGTAATATTGATGATGCAGAGCATGAAGCTCTTCTTCCAATGCTTCACGTTGTTCCAATCGCTTAACTTGTCGGTGAAGAGATCGCACTCGTGGCTCAATCTCATTTATCAGCATGTCAGCCTGACTCAGATTTTCCTTGGTGTTCTGAAGTTTAATAATCGAAGAGTGACGCTTGAGTTGAAACTGCTTCACCCCAGCCGCCTCGTCAAAAAACTCCTTACGTTCCTGTGGAGACGCCACTAAAATACTATCGATCATGCCCTGACCGATAACTGAATAAGTGCGCGCACCAAAATTAGCTTGTGCTAATAAAAGCTGGATATCAGCTAAGCGTACTTTTTTCTTATTGATCAAATATTCGGAATCGCCATCACGATAGATCCGACGAGCAATAGTTACCTCACTGAAATCAAGCGGCAATTGGCCGCTTTCATTATTAAAATGCAATATCACTTCAGCATAACCAGAACGGGCACGTTTTTCCGAACCAGAAAAAATAACATCCTCAGCTTTTTTGCCGCGCAAAAGTTTGGTGCTTTGTTCACCTAAAACCCAACGAATGGCATCGGCTACATTTGATTTGCCCGAACCATTTGGACCGACAATAGCCGTGATGCCGCGAGTTTTGACCGTCGGCTGAATGAACGCTAACTCCTTGCGTTCGGCAAAAGACTTGAAGCCGTGCATTTCTAATTTTTGGAGAATCATACTAAGAAAACACCATGACAGAGCCGGGTCAGGCCCATATTGAAGGGTGAATGAATGGCCTAGCAGAGCTAAGCTCTAAGATCGCAGATAACGTCCGAATAGTGCCATTTTTAGGCGGATTTGGCAACCGTTTAATAAAAAAGCCTCACCGGGCTTAATATCCCTTAGAGGCCAAAGGCTGTTGCCGTCGAGCCAGCTCTTCGGAGTTGAGCGAGTGCTGAAATAGCACCAGACAAATCGCTGTTTGTGTTTCGGGCACTTGCTTCTTCACAATCCTGATTGCCTTGGCATCCGGCTTATCATTGGTAACAGCATCCCATACCAGCTCTAAACTTTCGTCATCCGGCCGGACGACGAGACAAACCGAGAAGGCAGCCAAGTGTTGATTGACCAAAAGCCGCAAACCTTCCAGCCAATTGTTAGCGTCGTGCACCGATAGGGTTACACTGACATCCAGCCAATCAATGATTAATTCCATGTCAATCCTAATCGACACTTATATGAGTGTCTTAGTTGCCCAAATCAACTCAAAAACCGGATAAAAAAGACGGTGTCCGAAGCTAAATAACGACATATAAATATATTTTGTTATTAATTTTTGACATTGTTCGCGCCGTAAGACTTGACGACCAAGACACACTGCGTTAAGGTAACGTGCTTTCATGATTTAATTTTCCATGAAAGACCCAGACTAAAATCATGCAAATAGATTTCTTGTTTAAGGTGGCTCACGACATTCTAAAGCGCACCCAAAGTGTGTTGATTGTCGCTCACAAAAAACCTGATGGTGATACTGTTGGAGCAACAGCCGCGATTCGAAGCTGGTGTCAACAAAAAGGTCTGGCTGTTACTAATTTCTGTAATGATCCACTGCCATCACAATATTTTTTTCTACGCGGAACGGAAAAATACACCAACGATGTACGAGTTTTTGATAATCAATATGATGTACTTATAACTGCTGATTGTGGCGATTTACACTTCGCTGGTATTCACGAGCACGTAGCAAAAATGACCGCCCCGAACGAAAAACGACGCCCACTACTAATCAATATCGACCACCATATTACTAACAGCATGTATGGTGATCTCAATATAGTAGATGCACACGCCTCATCGACCTGTGAATTATTACATCGGTTTTTTACCAAAACAGGCGTTGAGCTGGATCAAAATATGGCCACCTGTCTGCTAACCGGAATAATCACTGACACGGGCCACTTCAGTAATCCAGCTACAACTCATGAAGCCTTAGAGACAGCCTCCAGCCTGCTACGCCAAGGAGCAAAATCACATGAAATAAGCCGTCGACTTCTCCGTAATAAATCAATTGATTCATTGCGTTTGTGGGGTTCGGTCTTATCGCGCCTAAAATATAATGAAAAACTGGGTGTGGCCTCGACTGTAATTTTTAACCGAGATTTAGAAAATAAAATTTCCGAAGAACATATAGAGGGTGTTTCAAATTTTCTTAATCAGTTCTTAGATGCCAAAGTTATCATGGTTTTACGCGAAACTCCGGATGGTAAAGTGCGTGGTTCATTGCGCTCATCGGAAAACGTTGATGTCTCACAAATTGCTAAATTGATGGGTGGCGGAGGCCATAAAAAGGCTGCTGGTTTTGCCGTACCGGGCCGGATTGTTGAAGATGCAACCGGTTGGCGACTTGAAGAATAAATGACCGAAGAAAATCTATCCTCCAGGATAACTTGGTTCAAAAATCATCCCTAATATAAAAACCACGAGTTAAACCCCGTGGTTTTTTAATTAAATTTTGCGCTGTCTTTTCTAGCCACCTGCTCCGGTCAATTCACTATTTAATAATCTTATCGACCAAACCGTATTTCACTGCTTCTTCGGCGGACATAAAATAATCACGATCTGAATCTTTCTCGACCTTATCAAATTTCTGGCCGGAGTGTTTAGCTAAGATCTCATTAAGCACATCTTTCATCTTTAGAATGCGTTCCGCACGTATTTTTATATCTGTGGCCTGACCCTCGGCGCCACCCATCACCTGATGAATCATCACTTCGGAGTTGGGTAACGTAAATCTCTTACCTTTAGCACCCGCGGCCAGCAATACCGCCCCCATCGAAGCCGCCATACCAACACAAATCGTGGCCACATCCGGCTTAATGTATTGCATGGTGTCATAAATCGCCAGGCCGGCAGTTACCGATCCACCAGGTGAATTGATATACAACTTTATATCCTTAGTCTTATCCTGACTTTCCAAAAATAACATCTGCGCAATAACGATATTGGCGCTCACATCACTAATGGAATCACCTAAAAAGATAATCCGATCTTTCAGTAAGCGTGAATATATATCATAAGCACGTTCACCGTGCGTGGATTTCTCTATAACTGTTGGAATAAGAATTTGAGACGAAATACTGTATGGATTGGTCATATTAGATAGTTTGAATTTTATTGGAGAATTTAATGATTTAAATCACTGTTATCAATTTCATCAAACAGCATATCTGCTAGCGAGCGTTTCGTGAAGCGCTTTCCTGCTTTTATACCAACTGATATTGTTAATAACAGTCCTTTCTATATAAAAATTGAGCGTAAGCTGGAGGTAAATCGTGTCGAATACAACAACTGCCAATATCGGTCCGCCCTGGATTTTTGTTCTGATAATGAGCTGGCTGATTTTTCTTGGTTCGGTTGGCTGTGACAGTCCGGCCCGACCAGAACTTCCCCGGCTCGGCCAAAACTGGTCAGCGACAGTGATGATCAGTACCGCATCTGGTGCACACGGTACGGGCGTCTTCGTCTCGCGCAACGGACACATCCTGACAAATGAACATGTAGCCAACGAAGATCCTGATAATTTAACGGTTGCCATCAATGGATCAGAAGCGCTGATCCTGGACGCAACCGTTGTCGCTACCGACCCAGAACATGATTTAGCTATCATACAAGTCAAATATACTCCACGTTACGTAGCAGTCATCGAAACTGATGATTCCACTTTTTACCCTGGTGACGGTTGTTACTCGGTTGGCTTTCCTCATCGTATGGGCAAACTAGTCTCCGTTGGTTATGTTCGATCGGTTTGCTTTTCCCACAGTGGGTCAGACATCCCACCAATGGCTAGTGATGCTCTGATACTTGGACAGCGAATGGAGCCTGGAACTTCTGGCTCGGGAATTTTTTCTCTGCGATATGGGCGACTTGTAGGCCTGATGAGTCAAATATATTGGCTGGGTAACCACCCCCTACAATTGTTAGACAATCCAATCATCGTGCCAGCTCGTCATATCCGAACTTTTCTTGAAGCTCACCAGATTCCCTACCACCGAACATCACCACCTTTAGATGAACGTCTTCGTGGTCGGATACGCCAACTGTTTCAGCGGCGTTAGTATCTTAGCGGCCAAATGAGCCGCTTTTTTATTTTATTGGTTTGAGGTCACCTCTTGGTTCTTACAAAAAACCGCCGCGTAAAATCGCGGCAGTTATTAATAACAATCAATCTCCACTTGAACCACTTCGCTCACACTGACCTCAAGAGCTTTGATTAGAGACTGCTTTTCCTGCCTAAAATAAGCAACGGTCCAAAGTACGGGGTCCTTCTCTTCCAAAGTTCCAGCAAGCAGTGCCGTCTGAAAATTAGCCAAGAGGACGACATGGTTAATCTGAACCTGCACTCGACATCTGATCTCTTCTGGACCGGTCATAACGGCGATTACATTTCTAACTTCCAGTACAGTTGAAGCTCCAGTCAATGTGGAAATGATCCGACCGTGGGTTTCCTTATCCGCGTTCTCGCCAATAATAAGTGACAGATTTCGTCGAATGAGAAAAATACTAGAACAAGCCAACAGAGTGGCGATACAAAGCGAGAAGATACCATCCCAAATCGGCTGTCCGGTCGCCAGATAAAAACCGTAGCCACAAACTGCCAGCAACACTCCAAGCATGTCCACGCCATTCTCCATTACGAGTGCTAAAACAACAGGATTCTTAGAGCGAACCGCATCGCCGGCACTAGCTCGACCACTGGCATTTGACGATTTCAAATTGCGCCAAGCCACGACAAATGAATAACCTTCAGCCATGAGTGCAAACAACATGATGCCACCAGCCCACCAAGACATCTCTGGCACTCGACCGGTCGCCAACGACTCAATACCATGATAGGCCGTGGCTACGCACCCCACGATGAACATCATCTGCGCAGCCATCAAGCTCCAAAAGAATACTTCACGGCCGTGACCCAGAGGATGATCGGCGTCTTTCGGTCGTCGACTACGACGATAACCAAACCATAGCAATAACGGATTCAAAGTATCGGCCGTTGAATGAGCTGCTTCGCCAAACAATGATGGTGACCAAGTCACCAAAAAGGCCAGCCACTTGAGTACAGTCAATGTGATGTTGACCGTCAAACTGATAAAAACCGCCCGCGCTGTACCACCATGATGTTGGTGGCACTGATGCTGACCATGGCTATGATGATGATCCGACAAGAGACACCTCCCAACTTAATCAAAGAACTAGTTAGAAACTAAACAAGTTTACCGACGAAGAGTCAATTTTCTTAAAAAAATAGTAGCCCACACTTACGTGCAGGCTACTAGTTTAAGACGATATTTCTTGCTTGTTATCACCATCGTCGAGCGAACAACTTCCAGCTCGGTAATACTTACTTGTCGGCCTAGCTACTCCAGCCCAACAATGGTGACTTCTTTCTAAAAAGAACGTCTTGATCGCCACCGGGAGGACTCGAACCTCCGGTTTCCCTTTTACGGTATTTTAGCCCTCAATGGGGCCCCGACTCCCGGTGATCGGCGGTGGCTAGTATTTATACCATGTTTAGCCAAAAATGTCAAGCCTGAACTTCGCCCTGTTACAGGGAAGTAGTAATCTCCGCTTTACGGGAAGTTAAATCTTCCGCCTCTGCTAGTATGCCGGGGTATGGAAAATTTACTACCAATGACACTCAAACAACTCGGCAGGCTCGACGT
>Ga0180007_10005107_pt1 | contig 13508 bp, 12 predicted proteins | sample MM_PC_MetaG_FD_121122 | JGI IMG/M metagenome (GOLD analysis project Ga0180007, IMG submission 121122) | Groundwater microbial communities from the Aspo Hard Rock Laboratory (HRL) deep subsurface site, Sweden - MM_PC_MetaG | ecosystem: Environmental > Aquatic > Deep subsurface > Groundwater... | reverse complement strand
GATTTAATGAAAAACATTGTAGCTTTGTGTAAACGACGGGGGATTATTTATCCCAGCTCCGAGATCTACGGAGGTTTTGCTAATACTTGGGATTACGGACCTTACGGAGTTTTATTAAAAAACAATGTAAAACAAGCTTGGTGGCAGGATACGGTGATGAAACGAGCAGATATTGTTGGTTTAGATAGCGCTATATTAATGAATCCCAAAATTTGGGAAGCATCTGGGCACTTAACTGAATTCACTGATCCGTTAGTAGAATGCAAAAAGTGTCATGCGCGATTTAAAGCCGATCAGGCATCAGATAAATGTCTTAGTTGTAATGCTATCGAGTTAACTCCAGCCAAACAGTTTAATCTAATGTTCAAAACTTATGTTGGACCTACGGGGAGTGAAGATGATATCACTTATTTACGGCCAGAAACTGCCCAAGGTATTTTTGTTAATTTTAAAAATATCTTAGATTCAACTAGAGTAAAATTGCCTTTTGGAGTTGCTCAAATTGGTAAAGCATTTCGCAACGAAATTACCCCTGGGAACTTCACTTTTCGCACTTTTGAGTTCGAACAATTTGAATTAGAATACTTTGTCCATCCCAAAGATGCGGATCAGATATTTACAAAATGGCGAGATGATCGTTTGAATTGGTATGTGGGGCTGGGGATAAATCCAGATAAGTTGAAATTGGTAGATCACCCTAAAACCGATTTAGCGCATTATGCCAAGGCAGTAAGTGATGTCGAATATGAATTCCCGTTTGGCTGGTCAGAGCTAGAAGGGATTGCCAACCGAGGAGATTATGATTTAGCCCAACATCAAAAAATGAGTGGCCAGAATTTGGAATATATAGATGAAGAAAATAATAAAATATTGCCGTATGTAATCGAGCCGTCTGGCGGTGTCGATCGGGCGACCCTAGCTTTTTTGGTCGATGCCTACGCCGAAGAGCAGGTCAGCAGGTCAGCAGGTCAGCAGGTCAGCGAAACCAGAACTGTACTCAAACTTCATCCCAAGCTGGCTCCCATCAAAGCGGCGATTTTGCCACTAGTTAAAAGAGATCCCGAATTAGTTAAAATTGCCAAAGAAATTTATGAAGAGCTAAAATCGCATTTCTTTGTGGAATATGATGAAGACGGTACGGTAGGGAAGCGCTACCGGCGCCAAGATGAAATTGGGACACCCTTCTGCATTACAGTCGATTCAGATTCTCTGACCAACAAAACTGTGACTATCCGCCACCGCGACAGTATGGAACAAGAACGGATTGCAATTGTTGACCTTCTATCTTGGTTGAAAAATAAGATATAAATTCAACGGCTCATGCATGAGCCGTTTGAAAAAAGCACCTGAAGGTGCTTTTTTGTTGTGGTTAAAATAAGGTACAAATTTTTCATGATTTGGAGATCCATGAGAGATTACTGGGACCGACATCATTAAGAAGTTGGTTCAGTTCTGGGTCAGGAGAGTTTTGAAGATAGCGGGTCGACCACCACTTATTGTAGTTACACCGAGTGCAATAGTTGTACGAGGTGTTAATATTCTCTGGTTTAATGCCAAGAGATTGGAATATTCGCACCATGATTTCTCCCCAACGGAAATAAATCTTATCGGAGTCATCTCTTCTAAAGAAAAGATGCTCCAGGTCGACATTAGGGTGATGAAGTTGGATCAATCGGATCAGCCTTGTCCCGTGGTAGAAATTAGTCTTTTCTGTATAGCCGTAACAATCACAAATATCGCCGATAAGTCCAGCAATACACGGGCCAATGTTGATTTTACAATTGTCCAGATTGGCGCCTAACTCCTCACGGAGTATGTGGTGCAAGACTCTTTTAGAAATGGGCACAAAGTCTGTGCTCGGTTGACCCCACCCAAGTTCATTAATATTACTGATATGAATTCCGAATGGAATATCAATATCATCTACGATTCCTAACACAGGGACGCAGTCTCGAGTGCGGATTACGCCTACTTGGATATCGCTACCTGGTCCGATAACAAAGGCGTCACCCGATTGAATGAGAGGGTAATTGCCATTAGCTCGGATAATATTCCCGGAATGGTTGCAGTTGGGGTGGATAAACTTATTTGTCCCCACAATCGTCATAATTTTTTGGTGGATTTGTAGATCGCCTGACCGACCCACTAGAGTTTTAGGGTTAGCAGTTTGTCCCCGAAAAAATACACTGCCATAGTCGAAATGAGCACAAGTTATCAATGTTCGCCTCCTCTTGGTTAGATTTGATGTGATATTAATTTAGCTCAATTTATATATAAAAGCAAGGACTTTCCTAAAATATTATTTGCTCCCAGAGCTGGTTTATATTTAATGGGGATATTTGGGGTTGCTAATGGGGCAGAGTGGTTTATAATAAAACAGATGTGGAGAAGGGTGGGGATAAGTGGTAAATAAAAGTGGATAAATGTTTATTGGAGAATACGCTCACACAATTGATGAAAAGAACCGGCTGGCTGTCCCTATAAAATTCCGCAAGGAACTTGATAAAGGAGCAATTGTTACTAAAGGCTTAGAAGGCTGTTTGTTTCTTTACACATTAACTGAATGGCAGAAGCTAGCCGACAAGATTACCCAAATGCCTATTTCGCAAAAAGCCCCCAGAGCTTTCTCACGATTTATTCTGGGTGGGGCGATGGATGTAGAAATTGACAAACAAGGCAGAATCATTTTACCGAAATACTTAATTGATTTTGCTAAAATTAAACGCAATGTTATCGTAGCTGGACTATCTAACCGTTTGGAAATATGGGATGCTCGGGCATGGGAAGTTTATAAAAAAGCCACAGAGAAGGATAGCGAAGCTTTGGCAGAACAATTGTTCATTTAATTATTGAAATTTTTGGTGCAGTTATGTGGGGAGGCGGACAATTAGCTATTATCTTTTGCAACAATTAGCCAACATTTTCACCTCCTAAGTGAAATCTCAAATTTTTCCCTCCACCCAAGGGAACAAAATAAAAATTTTGCCTCCCCGCAAAAACTGCAATTAAATAAATTAATAACTTGGAAAAACAATCGTTGCATATTCCAGTATTAGTGGATGAAGTAACTAATCTTCTGGATTTACAGCCAGGGGAAGTTGTAATCGATGCCACAGTTGGTGATGGGGGACACGCCAATAAAATATTGGAACACATTAATCCTGGGGGGTTTTTACTCGGTATCGACCGTGACCCAGAAGCCGTTACCTTTACTTATGAGAAATTATCTATTAACCAACAATCTAATCAATTCGCTATTCGTCATGGCTCTTACTGTGACCTTGATGTCATCCTTAAAAATTGCGGATACAGCGGAGCTGACGGAATATTATTTGACTTGGGTTTATCGTCTCGTCAATTAAGTAATCGACGGGGATTTTCTTTTAAAGAAACAGCACCTTTAGATATGCGGTTTGATCCAGAATCAGAATTAACTGCTGAAGAAATTGTTAATTCTTATCCCAAAGATAAATTGGCTAATTTATTATGGGAGTTCGGTGAAGAAAGAGCTTCCCGGAGAATTGCTGATGCTATCTTCAAAGCTCGGCAGAAAAACCGGATTGCTACTACAACAGAATTAGCTGATATAGTAAGTAGTGCTAAAGGCGGTCGAAAAGGTAAGATTCACCCGGCTACGCAGACTTTTCAAGCTTTGCGCATAGCGGTTAATCAGGAATTGGAGGCAATTAGAGAAACTTTGCCTAAAGCGATAGATCTGTTGCACCCATCTGGGAGATTAGCAGTAATTAGCTATCATTCGCTAGAAGACAGAATCGTCAAACAACAATTTCGTAATCTGTATAAACAAGGGCAAATTAACTTAATTACTAAAAAACCGGTGCGGGCTACTCGATCAGAAATATTAAATAATCCTCGGGCTCGTAGTGCTAAATTGCGCGTCATAGAAAAAATTTAAAATGACTAGTTGGTCTTCTAAACAAAGCGGTATCAGTAATCAGGGCATGATTAAAATGCGCAGTTTAAATAAAATAAAGTGGGGTAATTTTTCCATTACTTCCATGTCGATTATGTTATTTGTTGCCTTGACTATTTCTTATGTGGTGGTAATCAATGTAGTGTCGACTAAAGGTGCGCAAATTCATACATTAGAGTTGACTAAGAGAAGTTTAGTTTCCGAAAATGAACGCTTGGCAGTAGAAGCGGCTAGGTTACAATCATTAGCTGTAATTGAAAAAGGGGCTACGGAACAGATTGAGATTGGTGATGATGGCAACCCAACTGGCAAAACTAAGCCCGCGGATCAATTTATTGACAATTCTACTTTGACTGAACTCACTACTTACGAGCCTAAAATGGTTTTAATGAGCGGGTTATCATTCATCAATGATACTGACGATATGTTAGCTCAAAGATAAATTAAAATAGTAAATCGTTAAAGGGTCCAGTAGGACTTTTTTTATATCCAATAAAGATATCTTTAGCCTGATATAATACATTTATATGGCTTATAACGCTTCTAATGAGTTGCTACAACTAAGAAGGGTAAATTTACTGGGATTAATTTTTGTTGTCTTTCTGGTTTTAGTTATGGGTAGAATATTTCAGCGTCAGATTATTGAACATAGTAATTTTTTAGCTCTAGCTAAAGAACAACACATTGTTAATGAAGAGATGGCAGCTAAGCGTGGGAAGATCTTAGTCTATGACCAACAGTTGGAAACATATTATCCATTAGCAACTAATGTCTCGTTATATAACTTGAGTGTTGTACCGACACAAATTAAACAACCAGAATTAGTTGTTTCTAAGTTGTTACCATTTTTAGATGATATGACAGAAACAGATTTGTTAGAAATTTTAAAATCCAATAAAGTTTATGTCTCGCCACTTAAACGTCGGATCGAGGTAAAAGAAAAAGAAGCCATCGAAGCACTAACTTTAGAAGGAGTCTATCTTCGTTCGGAAGAATATCGTTATTATCCAGAAGATGATCTTGCTTCGAATACTCTAGGGTTTGTTAATCGAGATCGCCAAGGTCAATATGGTATAGAAGGCTACTTTGACCAAGAACTAAGTGGACAATCTGGTTTAGCACAAGTTGAAAAAAGCTCACTAGGTACTCATATCACCACAGGTAGTCGCAAAGTGATTAATCCAGAGAATGGTGCAGATGTAGTTTTAACTATTGATCGAGCTGTACAATACTTTGTCGAAAAGAAATTGCAAGAATATGTTGAGCGATATGAAGCTGTCGGGGGGGAAGTAATTATTATGGAACCACAAACGGGGAAAATTGTGGCTATGGCCAACTACCCTGATTTTAATCCAAATTATTACAATGAATTTTCTTTAGAAAATTTCACTAATCCCAATATATCTTCAGTGTACGAACCGGGATCAGTTTTCAAAATATTTACGATTGCGGCTGGGATTGACGCTGGTTTGATATCACCCAACACTACTTATACTGATACGGGGGAGATTCAAATTACTGATAAAATTATTCGCAATTCAGATTTGGCGGCCCATGGAGTACAAACAATGACGCAAGTTTTGGAGAAGTCATTAAATACTGGGGCTGTGTTTGTAGTGCAAAAGTTAGGGCGGCAATTATTTTATAAATATTTGAAAGACTTAGGTTTTGATGCAATCACTAATGTTGGTTTAGCGGGGGAGGTGCCAGCTAGTATGAGACCATTTCGAGAATGGCCAGAAATGGATTTAGCCACAATGTCTTTTGGACAGGCCATTGCAGTAACTCCCATACAATTAGTTGCGGCTGTTGGAGCAATTGCTAATCAAGGCAAATTAATGAAACCACAAATTGTGGAAAAAATAATTTATCCAGATGGAGCCGTAGCTTTTGATCCTCAAATAGTCAGAGTGGTGTTTAAGCCTCAAACTGCTCAATTGGTTTCGGCAATGATGGTTAATGTGGTAGAAAAAGGGCATGGTACGCAAGCAGGTGTAGTAGGTTATCGGGTGGCTGGCAAAACCGGCACAGCTCAGATTGCTGGGCCTGGTGGATATGAGAAAGATGATACAATAGGAAGCTTTGTAGGGTTCGCTCCCATGGATAATCCTAGATTTGTAATGTTAACAAGAATTGATCGTCCTAAAGGCACGGTTTTTGCAGAAAGTTCGGCCGCCCCATTATTTGGAGATATCGCAGAGTATTTACTAAATTATTGGCAAGTTCCTCCAGAAAGATAACAAAAGATAATAATGATAAGAAAAGTACTTAAAAATTGGTTACGCTTCCTATCGAGGTGTATATTAAAAAAATATCATCCTCGAATAGTTGCCATCACTGGTAGCACTGGCAAGACTAGTACCAAGGAAGCCATCCTAGTAGTATTAAAAAAGACAGCAGAAGATAACCGAGTTGTTGGTACTCAAGGGAATTTGAATACTGAATTTGGTGTAACGGCTACCATTATTCAACCCGGTTTTACTGGCACAGAAAGTGGCCGAGATGTTAAATTAACAATCAAAGATCTTGGTCGGCTAACTTGGATTGCTATTAAATCGTTAATCGTAAAAGTTAATTACCCTAAAGTTCTGGTGTTGGAATTAGCTGCAGATCGCCCAGGAGATATCAAATATTTTATGAGCTTTATTAAACCAGAAGTTAGTATATTAACTAATATTGGCGATGTACATTTAGAATTTTTTGGTTCCAAATCAGAGTTAGTCGAGGAAAAGAGTTTAATTGTTACCCATGTTAATCCAAAAGGTGTAGTGATTCTGAATAAGGAAGATGATTTTAGCAAACTTATCTCTCATAAAACTACGGCGAAAAAGATTTTAGTTAGTGTTGAAAGCGAAGCAGATATTTATGCCAGAGATATTGCTTTTGGTGGGAAGGGTGTACATTTTTCCTTGATTAATGGCAATCAAGTAGTGCAAGCAGATTTGCCTGTGTTCGGCTATCAATTTATTTATGCAGCCCTACTTGCCATTGCTGTGGGTGATCATTTTGGGATTTCTAAAAATATTGCTACGCAAAGATTAAAAGGACTAACTTTACCAAAAAGCCGGTTTGAAATAATTAGATTGGGTAATACGGCTATAGTCGATGATACTTATAATGCAAATCCAACTTCCATGGTGGCGGCCCTCAAAAGCTTAGCTAGATTGGGCGTTAATCGCAAGAAGATTGCTATTTTGGGGGATATGAGAGAATTAGGTAGTGCTCATCAAAAAGGACATCAAACCGTTGGGGAGTGTGCTGCTAAAATCGTTGATCAGCTTTATGTAGTGGGAGAGGGTGGACAATTAATTAAAGCGGCTGCAATTGAAGCTGGATTATCTCATGATCAAGTGGTTGAATTTTATGATGATGCTATTTCATCAATTTTGCAGGATAATGGAGTAGTCTTAATTAAAGGTTCTAAAGCTGTTAAAATGGATAAAATTGTAGAATTAATTAAAGAAAAATTCTATGAACGATCTTGCCAAGATAGTCACCGAGAACGGGAATCTCATTCGGATATTAGTAATTAGTTTATTTAGCTTTTTATTATCAATTGGGTTAACACCTTTTTTGACTAATATTTTGTATAAATACAAATTTTGGAAACAGGCCAAAGAGGAAACATTATATGGAAGTTATGCCACAGTATTTCAAAAATTGCATGGTGAAAAGCATAAGCGTAATATCCCAACGATGGCGGGTGTATTAGTATGGGGTACCATACTAATCATTACATTGTTATTTAATTTAACCCGGAATCAAACTTATTTGCCATTATTTTTTATGGTAGCAGTTGGTATTTTAGGAGCAGTTGATGATTGGTTTAATATTCGTGGTGTCGGTGGGGTTAAGGGTGTACGGGCCCGACACAAATTTTTATGGTTATTAGTTATAGCTGGTTGTGGGGCATGGTGGTTTTTTGCCAAATTAGGTATCTCAAGTATTCATATCCCTGCTTATGGCGATATTATTATGGGTTGGTGGTACATACCAATCTTTATGTTTGTGATTTTAGCTACTACTAATGCAATTAATATAAGTGATGGCTTAGATGGTTTATCAGCTGGACTATTGGCGATTGCTTTTACGGCTTATGGCGCGTTAGCTTTTTTGAATGGTCAAATTAGTTTAGCCATCTTCTGTGGCACAGCGGCTGGTGCCCTGATAGCATATCTTTGGTTTAATGTTTATCCAGCTAGATTTTTTGGTGGTGATACTTATGCTTTATCGATGGGAGCAACCTTAGGAGTAGTGGCGATGTTATTACAGAATAATGTTGGTATAGCTGTATTGCCATTAATTGCTTTTGTGCCGATGATTGAAACTGTTTCGGTCATTTTGCAGTTAGGTTATCGCAAATTATTCCACAAGAAATTATTCTTGATTGCGCCAATTCACCATCATTTTGAGGCTTTGGGCTGGCCAGAAACAAAAGTTACTATGCGCTTATGGATCATTGGGACTTTCATGGCTTTACTGGGCGTTATAGTTGGTATCATTGGTGGTGGGCCTAATTAGAACGATGAACAAAACAGATAAAATTGCGATTTTAGGATTGGGGCGCGAAGGGTTAGATTTGTTGCGATTTTTTCATAAGATGAAAATTAAACCTATCGGTCTAAATGTGGAGGAAATTATGGCTACTGATCCCCGCTATCGTGATGTACAGCGTATGACTAGTCGGATATATTGGGGGAAAGATTATTTAGATCATCTGGATGATATAGATTTAGTGTTCCGCAGTCCAGGTGTGCCATTAAATTTACCAGCTATTAAAACCGCCAAGAAACATGGAGTGCAATTTAGTTCGCTAACTCAATTGTTTTTTGATGCTTGTCCAGCAAAAATTATCGGTATCACTGGCACTAAAGGCAAGAGCACTACTGCTTCACTGGTGTATCATTTATTAAAAGGTCACAATAAAGGTAAAACTTGTTTTGGGGGGAATATTGGGTATCCACCACTCATGGTGTTAAACAAACTTACTAAGCAAGATATAGTAGTGTTTGAATTATCCAGTTTCCAATTAGAGGATTTAATGAAAAGTCCACATATTGCTGTAATGCTTATGGTCTCCCCAGAACATTTAGATCGACATAAAACTTATCGCCAATACTTGGGTGCTAAGCTTAATGTAGTTAGATACCAAACCAAGCAAGATTTTGCAGTTGTCAATATAGATGATAAATTATCCACTGTAGTTGCTAAGGCTACCAAAGCAAAGGTAATAAAGTATTCTGTAAAAAAGATTTTGTCTCGAGGAGTTTATGTCACTGACAATGAAATAATTTTTAGAGATTTTCATACTGGTCGCCGTCAAGTAGTAATGCCTATAAGTGAAGTTGCGTTGCATGGTCAGCATAATCTTATTAATGTGTTGGCGGCAATTACGACTGGGTTGCTAATGGGAGTGGCACCGGCCAAAATTCGTCAGCGCATGAAACGTTTTACAGCGCTAGAACATAGGCTAGAACCAATAGGCCATCTGGGGCAAGTCGAGTTTATTAATGATTCAATGGCAACGACGCCGGTAGCAACTATGGCGGCTTTGCAAACAGTTGATGGTAATGTAGGTTTAATTTTAGGAGGGGCAAGTAAACAAGAAGACTTCAATGATTTAGTAAAATATCTTTCTCGCCGGTCGTTGGTTGGTGTGGTATTAATTGGCCAAACTAGTGCGCATCTGCATAAAATGTTTAAATCTGCTAAAGTTAATTTTCCAGTAGTATTAGCCAAAGATTTTCCTAGTGCTGTGAAGTTGGCCTATGGTTTTGTTAAACCAGTAGGCACAGTTATTTTGTCGCCAGCTTGTGCTAGTTTTGGTTGGTTTAAAGATGCGTATGACAGGGGTAATCAATTTAAATTAATTGTTAAAGATTTAATTGGGGGTAAGTAGTGCGCAGATTTCATTCACCCGATCCTTATTTGATTTTAGCCACACTAGTATTGGTGATCTTTGGTTTAATAATGGTGTCTTCAGCTTCGGTAGTAGAGTCATTCCAAACAACGGGCAGTAATACATATTATTTTTGGCGCCAAACAGTTATTGCTCTTGTTGGTCTGGGTTTTTGGTATATTTTGCAGAAAGTTGATTATCATCAGTATCGCTCTATAGCAACATCGTTGTTGTTCTTTGGTTTGTTGCTGTTAGTTTTAGTATTTGTCCCGGGGTTGGGAGTGGAGGCTGGTGGTTCGTATAGGTGGATAGGAGTCGGTGAACTCACTTTGCAAGTTACAGAGGTAATGAAACTAGGGCTGATAATCTATCTGGCTTATTGGTTTGAACGCAAAGGACCAAAAATTACTAATTTCTATTACACATTTTTGCCATTCATTTTAATTATGATAACAATTTGTGGATTAATTATGGCTGAACCAGATATGGGGACAACGATGGTGATTATTGGTATTGGGATGGCCATGTATTTTTCGGCAGGCGGGAGTTGGCATCATATCATTTCAATTATTGTTCTATGGGGGTTAGCGGTTTGGGGTTTGATTTTAGCTGCGCCATATCGTCTAGCTCGCCTTCTGACTTTTCTTAATCCTGAAAATGACCCATTAGGGGCAGGATATCATATTAATCAGGCGTTGATAGCCTTAGGTTCAGGCGGGTTATTTGGTTTTGGGTTTGGTAAAAGTAGACAAAAATTTAATTTCTTACCTGAAGCGTCTTCTGATTCAATTTTTGCTATCATCGGTGAGGAATTGGGTTTTATTGGGATAGTTTTGCTAGTGATGTTACCTTTTGCAGTATTTATTTGGCGCGGTCTGCAAACTGCTAAGAGAGCTCCAGATATTTTTGGCCGATTACTGGCAGTTGGTATTACTGCATGGATTGGTGTGCAGGCGGTAATTAATATTGGATCAATTATTGGGCTGATGCCGCTAACCGGAGTACCTTTGCCATTTATTAGTCAAGGAGGTACTTCCCTGGTATTCGTTTTGATTGCTTCTGGGATACTATTGAACATTTCTCGACAAACCATTTATACTAAAGGTGATGAAGATCCTTTTGGCTGGTGGGGGCACATCTGGTCACGTTTTGCCGGCATTATCCGTCGGTCAAGCTATTTTGAAAAAAGACCCACAAAGTGAGCTTATTTTTGTAGGTTCTTTAAAGTTATCCGATCGCAAACAAGTGACCGACGCTGGTCTGAAGTTTATTGGTATCCCTGCAGGCAAGTTGCGACGATATTGGGATTGGCAAAATTTTGTTGATATTTTCAAAACAATTGCTGGGTTTTTTGTTGCACTAAGTATTATTATTCGCTTTTGGCCTGATCGAGTATTTATTAAAGGTGGTTATGTGGGGGTTCCTGTGGGTTTAGCGGCAAGATTACTAGGTCGACCGATAGTGATTCATGAATCGGATTCGCATATGGGTTTAGCAAATCGCATGCTATTGCCATTTGCTAAAGTAGTATGTGTGGCTTTCCCGGTTGATTCGTATAAATTATCTCGGTTATACAGCAACCGTCTTGTTCATACTGGCATTCCTCTTAATGAGATTTTCTATAGTAGTGAAATATTCAATAATGTGGGGGTGGTATTACCAGATAACAGACCGATATTGTTAGTACTAGGAGGGTCGCAAGGAGCACATGTGGTTAATCAAACTATCAAAACAACCCTTTCGCAACTATTGCGCGATTATATTGTAATACATCTGACGGGTAGTCATGATTTTACCGAACTCAAGGAGTGGGCTTTGGCAGAGAGATTCCGCAATTATTTTTTGTTCGAAAGTTTGCCCAATGAACAAGTGGCTTATTTAATGAAAAAGTCTGCTTTAGTTATCTCTCGTTCTGGCGCTACAACTATTGCTGAAATGGCGGCGATTGGTAAACCAGCAATTCTGGTACCATTACCAGGATCGGCTGGAGAACATCAATTGCATAACGCCGAATATTTGTCTCAGCATGGTGCCGCCGTTGTGATTGAACAAGATAATTTTACGCCAGATACTTTATTAGAATCAATTTTTAAAATATTAAATTCAGATTTAGGCCCAAGATTGGTTTTTAACATTAAATCGATGACTCAAAAAGGCGCTGGTGATAAAATTGCTGATTTAATTTTGCAATAATTTTAATTTTTGTAATTATATGAAAAATTGGGGACTAGTTGTAGTATTGGTTTTAATTGTTAGTGCTGGGTTGTGGTTATGGCAATATCGCCATCCGGATAAGATTTGCCAGTATAGTAGTACCGACAACACCACGGAAGATATTTGTGTTTACGGCGCTAAAGAGGCGATGGTGGTTAAAAGTCCATTGGAGTTGACTGGTGAAGCTAGGGGAACATGGTTTTTTGAAGCATCATTCCCAGTAGAAATCATTGATGGTAATAGTAATTTATTAGCACAAGGATTAGCCCAGTCTCATGGCGATTGGATGACAGAAAATCTAGTGCCTTTTACGGTGACTGGTTTAAAATTTGAATTACCTCTGACCGATACAGGCACTTTAGTTTTAAAGAAAGATAACCCTTCTGGTTTGCCAACCAATGATGCCAGTTTTACTATCCCTATCCGATTTAAGTAATGTTGGGATTTTTTTTGATCAATAAGCCCAAAGGGATTACTTCGCATGATGTGGTGGGTTATTTGCGTAGGATAACGGGAGAAAAAACTATCGGGCATGCTGGGACATTAGATCCTTTAGCGGAAGGGTTGATGATCGTAGCTATCGGCCGGGAATTTACTAAGAGAATTTCTGAATTTTCTAAATTGGATAAAGAATATATGGCCGAAGCCACTTTGGGCGCTATTAGTACTACTTATGATGCGGAAGGCGACATCACCCCTTCCAACCTCCCCTTGGTAAGGGGAGGAGAGGTGGGGTTGCCCACCCCCCAAGAGGAGGATGTAATGGAAGTACTCCAAGGTTTCGTAGGAAAGCAGGGACAGATGCCACCGATTTATTCCGCCAAGAAGATCAAAGGTCAAAAAGCTTATAATTTGGCTCGGCAAGGAAAAGCTGTCGAACTTGTCCCGGTTCCTATCAACATTTACGAAATAAAATTATTAAATTACCGGTATCCCTTATTAAAATTTAGTGTTAAGGTTTCTTCTGGCACTTATATTCGTTCATTGGTGCATGATTTGGGACAAAAATTAGGTGTAGGGGCGTATATGTCTGGTTTGATTCGGACTACTGTCGGGGATTACAAATTAGAACAGGCTATAGATTTGTACCAGATCAAATCAGTAGTTGATTTGCATCTTGTTATATAGTTTGCGCAGGCGGCAGTACGGTTATATATAGGTAGCGTATTTTAAATTTGTCCAATAGTTGGTATGATGTAGTTGTTATTATTAATTTATCTGGGGGTTGTATGAGCACATTAAAGTGGATTGTCATGATTCTCATGGTAGTCGGCGCTCTCAACTGGGGATTTGTCGGGTTCTTTAATTTCGACTTGGTTGCTACCTTATTTGGTAGTGGTACCACCCTATCTATGATCATTTATGATCTAGTTGGTTTGTCCGGCGTGTATGCTTTGTTCTGGATTTTGCCAAAGATGAAGTAATTCATCCTTTAAGTAGAAAATCTTGTTTCAGCCAAAG